>JADMIO010972798.1_pt1 | contig 76109 bp, 47 predicted proteins | sample 8958161 | NCBI WGS metagenome assembly JADMIO01 (sample SAMN16585339, study PRJNA669376) | soil metagenome | isolation source: Crop rotation soil | place: USA: Cullars Rotation, Alabama | collected 2011
GCCGCGACTTCAAGTCACGTGAATTCCAAGCTTCGGATCCCACTGTGCTGGAAAGTGGCTCCGTCTCCACGAGAAGGGCGGCAAGCGACACGAGGTGCCAGTTCATCACACGCTTGAGGTCTATCTTGATGCGTACATCGACAATGCCGGGATTCGCGAGGAGCGCAAAGGTCCACTTTTCCGCACGCTGATGCGGTCGCCGGGCCGTCCGCTGTCTCTTTCTCCCCTCTCGCAGCCAGAGGCGTGGCAGATGATTCGCCGGCGAGCTCGCTCAGCAGGCATCCTGACGTTGATCGGCTGCCACACCTTCCGCGCGACCGGCATCACCGCCTACCTCGAGAACGGCGGGACGCTGGAGCACGCGCAGCAGATCGCGGCGCACGAGTCGCCACGCACGACCAAGCTCTACGACCGCACCACCGACCAGATCACCCTCGACGAGATCGAGCGGATTGCGATCTAACGTCCGGTCCTTCGTTGAGAACAGCCCCCACCGCACCTCGCGCGTCGGTTTCTCCTTTCATTCCGGCGTTTGGGAATCTTCGGGCCAATTCCGCTGCACCGCTCCCCAGCCGACAGAAGTCCGCGCGCTTGGCGCCTTGAGTCGTTTCATCGGGCATGCAACCCTGCGTCCCGTCAAAAGAAAAGACGCTCAGGAGGAATACCGAACCATGCCCGATAGCGGCTTGGTGGTCCATGAGATCCGTATCCGCAACTTTCGTTGTCTGCGCTCTGTGGATTTAGTGTTGGGCAGGAAGACCCTCTTGGTCGGCGAGAACAACGCCGGCAAAACAAGCTTCCTCCAAGCTCTCAGCGCAGCAGTTGGTTCCGGAGCGCACACAATGTCGTCGGACGACGTCTTTCTCGCTCCTAACGAAACGCGGGCCCCGAAACACCGTCGAATCATTGTTGACGTCCTTCTTCGGCCCGCTAATTCCGAGGGCAACCAACTGAGCGAATTTCCAAGCGACGGACCGTGGCTCGCCCATTTCGGCGAGGGCGTATCGCAGGATGCCCAGGGGAATGACCAAGTGGCGCTTCGTGCTGAGCTCTTTTGGGACAATGAGCGCGGAGAGTACACCAACGCTCGGCATTTCCTGTCAGAGTGGCCCACGGACTCCTCTTCCATTGAAAGTGCGCAGGCAACGATCGGCGAACCTCTGAGCCGACGGCACATCGAACCCCTGGAGTTGTCCTACATCGATGCCAATCGCGACATCGCCAGGGAGTTTCGCACTGGCGGGTCATACTGGCGAAAGCTGGTGGCTGATTTGGGTGTTAGCGAAGAGCTTCTCGCGCAAATGGAAGAGGATCTGAGCAAGCTGAATGAGAAGTTGGTGACAGGCAGTGAGGTCTTATCGCATTTGAAGCAGCATCTGAACGATCTCTACAAAACGCTCGCCTCCGGAAATCACTCCGTGGACATTGCGTCAGTACCACGCCACATCCAGGACCTTAGCCGCGGCGTGGAAGCCCTGGTGTCAACCCAGGGAGGTCCTTCGTTTCCTCTTGAAGCGCAAGGCATGGGAACACGGAGCCTGGCCGCACTGCTGACCTTCCGCGCCTTCGTAGAGTGGAAAGCCAAGCGGTCTTCTCACATCGCCTTGCACCCCTTCGTTGCGATTGAGGAACCTGAGGCACATTTGCAGCCCCAGGCCCAGCGGGCGGTTTTCACGCACCTCGAGCAATTGCCTGGGCAATGGCTCGCCACCACACACTCACCGTATGTATGTAGTCAGGCGGATTTGCGGGACTGCCGTGTATTCTTCAAGGCCAATGGCGAATCGTCCGTACGGCGTTTCGAAATTCATGAAGATCCTCAGGGAAACTGGCAAGAGGAGCTCCGGATGCTCCGGCGTCATGTCATGAATACACGGGGTGACATGCTCTTCTCGCGAGTGCTCGTGTTGTTTGAAGGCGAGACTGAGGAGCAATGCATCCCCCGTTTTGCCGAGCGCTATTTCGAGGCACATCCAAGCATGTTTGGGTTGAGCATGATCGGTGTCGGAGGATGTGGCAACTACCGATCATTTATTCATCTCGCGAAGACCTTCGGGATTCCTTGGCGCGTCTTGTCCGATGGCGAACCGAACGCCGTCGCTGCTTTAGACCTTGCTCTCACGAAACTCGGCGAGGAGGCGGCATCAAGCAATTCTCGCGTAACAATCCTTCCCAACGACTGGTGTTTCGAACAGTACATTGCCGCGGAAGGGCGCCATGAGCCCTTGATCGCGATGTTGATTGAGCATGACGCGACCGGAGATCAGCATCGCGAAGCCCTGCGTCGCGAATGGGATGCCCACATCGACCCATGCGGGAAGGTCGCTTCCAGACTGATGTCCTCGAAAACGAAATTTGGCTCGCTAGTTGCCGACGCCCTTCGAGAAGTACCTATCCCGCTCAAGATTTCGGCGATTCTCGATGGTGTCCGGCAAGACCTCCGGCAGTGAAGTTGAGATAATTCGTGTCCTCCTTATCAGAAGCACAGCGGCGGGTCGTTGATCACAACGAGGGTGCGCTACTGGTCCTCGCCGGTCCTGGCGCCGGCAAAACACGGGTCCTCACTGAGCGGGTGCGACGACTTATCGAGCCTCGCGAGGCAAATTATCGCGTTCTCGCCCTCACTTTCACGAATAAGGCCGCGAATGAGATGAAGCAGCGCGTCAAGAACGATGCGCGAGTACAGCAAAGGGCATTCATTGGCACGCTCCACTCATTTTGTGTCGAAGTGCTTGCCAACAGAGGTCGGCCTGTCGGGGTTACAGGCCTGCCGCACGTTCTAGAGTCCTACGACGACAGACGCCAAATGTTGATCGATGCTGTCGAATCGGACAGCGACCTAAACTTTGCGCTGCTCAAGCGAGGGGATGGCAAGGAGAGGGAGCGGACTATCGCTCGCTGGCTCAACGCGATTAGCGAATTTAAGGCCAACCTCACTACGCCCTCGATGCTTGCGCAGGAATTCGATCGCCGCTTGTACGAGGCGTATGATGCCCAGCTTCGTGCGTCCGCAGTGCTCGATTTCGATGACCTGTTGCTGCTCGCCTATCGCCTATTCGAGGAGCAGGACACGGTGGCGAGGTTTTATCGACGGCAATACAAATATATCTGCGTCGACGAAGCGCAGGACTTAAACGAAGCACAGTATCGCGTTCTTTGCGCACTCTGTAGGGATGAACACCGGAACGTGATGCTGGTCGGTGATCCAAAGCAGGCCATCTATACCTGGAATGGTGCTGATCCAAAGTATCTCGATTTGTTTCGTCGTGATTTTGATGCGCAGGTCTTCGCATTGACGGACAATTTTCGTAGCTCGAGGTCAGTCGTCCGAGCGGCGCAGGTGTTGGACGGCAACTATGAGGTCGAAGGTCAACTTCCGATTGAAGGCGAATTGCTCTTGCAGGCGTGTCCCGATGAAAAGGCAGAAGCCATATTTGTTGCTAATACGATCGAACGACTTTTGAAGGAAGGCCATCCCAGCATAGAGGGTGCCGTTACACCGGAGAGAATCGCGATTCTCGGACGAAACCGCTTCGTGTTCTCTTATGTGGAAACGGAGCTAAAACAGCGCGGTTTACAGTATTACAAGAAGGTATCGATGGCCGCGCATGAATTTGGCTCGGATCTGTTGAAAGAATTGGAGCTGGCGTTGCGTGTGGTGGCCAACCCACACGATCGGTTGCATCTGGGACTGTTGGTAAAGGCATGGGCACTGCCCACCTCCGTGGAAGCGTTGCGGGAGTCACTGCGGGAGAGTTCTGTCATCAAGGTCCTCGCTGCTTCTGCTTCAACTGCGCGTGGTGGTTACGCGACGACCGTAACCGCTGCGCTTGGCGTCTGCGGCGCAGAGAGTGGACGTTTTGATCTGCCACGAATGCTCGCGGTAATCGAGGAACAGTCCGCATCATGTTCCGCAGAGACGCGAGAGACCATCGCCCGGGACATCGAGGAATGGAAGGAAGCGTGGGGTGTTTTCGTTCGAAGCCAACCAGCGGGAAGGCAGAGCGTTTCTAGTTTTCTCGGGCACGTTGCACTGGGCACGACAGAGCAAGCCTCGAAAGATGGCATTGGGCTGCTGACGGTGCATTCTGCGAAGGGGATGGAGTTCGATGTCGTGTTTGTCATCGCAATGGCTGCCGGCGTATTCCCCGACTATCGAGCAACGACCCCTACTCAACTCTCCGAAGAGAGACGAAACGCTTTCGTTGCGTGCACCCGGTCGCGGCGGCTTCTTTTTCTCTCGTATCCCCAGGTCAGAATGATGCCATGGGGCGACTCGAGGCGGGTCGCGCGATCGTTGTTCTTCCAGGAGCTAGCAGAGAGCCTCTGAGTTCCGTCATTAGCTGCGGCAGTGGCCTCGCGCCGCGCCGCATCCTCGCGGATTTCTTCGCCCGCCGCGGTCGTCGCGTCAGTAAAGGTTGTGAGGCGATGTACCTTAGCGTTATGAAGTCTTCACCTCATCGTTAAGTCCAAGCTCACGAAGGGCGACTTTCGTTTCTTCGACACTCTGTTCGGACACTCCGCCTTGCGGCGCGATCTCGACCCCAACAGTGAGTTTGAGCCCGGCGTCGCGCGCGAAGCGCGACAAGACCTTCGTGTAGAAGTTCATCCACTTCTGTGGCGGGACTTCACCGCTCCATGTGAGCTGCCCCGCTTTAGTTTTGGTCGTTTTCTCGGGCAGCGTTTGTACCGCACCGGTGGCGATCTCGACAGCCGCCGTGCCCGCGGTTTCGCTGGCCGTTGCAGTGACGATGAATCGCCCTTCGTCCGCGCCGGCGGTGAAGACGCCGTCGGAGTCAATTCTACCGCCCGTCGCCTTCCAGATTACGCTAGTGATCTTGATCTCGCGCCCGTGCTGGTCGAATCCTTTGGCGCCGAAAGTCTGCTTCTTCCCAGGTTCGATCTGCGTCTGGTCCGGTGTCAGCGCCAGTGTTGTGAGATGAGGCGGCTCGATGTTCTTCTCGGCGAGCTCGGCGCTGATGATGAACATGTCGTCCGAAATCTCGATGTCGGACGGGCTCAGCCCGATGCGGAAGTAAAATGGCTCGTATGTGCCGCCTGCTGTTTTGCCGACATAGGCGAGGAGGCCACTCTCTACGCCACGGGCGATCGTCTCTTTCACGGCATCGGCACTAAGGAGGCGCGGGAACTGTGGGGACGCGAAGAACGCGTCGCGTACCGCCTTGGTGCTCCATTCGGTGAACGCCGGTGGCCAGCTCCGAACGAGGAAGTTGGGGCTGATGATGTTCTCGACGTCGCCTTCCTGGCGGAGACGGTTGAGGATGAGGGTAATCAAGTTCTCTGCGGCACTGGAGTGCACGAGCCCGAGGTCGACTTGGCGGAGGGTGTTGTTTTTCCCGAGCAGAAGCACGGTCTTATAGGCCCGCCAGACGCCTTCGCGGAGGTCACGCTCTGCACGCTTCATGCTCTCAACCAATTGCCGCTTCTGGCTTTCATCGAAGCGCTTCTCGTCCGCCTCGTCGCGGATGTCCTCCCAGGCCAAGAGTTTCCGTGCCTCTTCGCGCAGCGGACCGCTGTCCTCGGCAACGCACCAGACCAGCGCGCTCTTGAATGTTCGCGAGGATGAACCGTGCTCGCGAGTCATCGATTCGACCAGCGGCAACGTAGCTTTGTCTCGCATCGAGTGATCCGGTGCGAGGTAAACGAAGGTCAGCGCCGGAAGATCCTGAATCTCACTACTCTTCTCGGGACAGGGTACCCGCTCAACCCGGGGTCCGGCCGCGAAGACCTTCTGAATCTCGGCCCGAACCCGCTCGTCAATGCGCCCTCCCTGGATGCTTGCTCGGCGGTCAGACAGAAGCTTGTTCAGGTTGGGCGCCAGGCTGAAGCGGTACCGGTTCTTGTTGACCGCGAGGTAGTAACAATTGTCGGTAAGAGCGTCGATGACGGTCTCGATGTTGCCGATGTCGAGGCCGGGTTCGGCGACTGCCAGGCGGATCTCAGGCAGCGTTGCCTCATCTTTTGTCTGGCCGCCGTTGGACTCGAAAAAAATGGCCGTTGCGGTCTTTCGGTGAAGGCGCGCCTTCTTGATCGCGTCGACCGCTTCCTTATCGAGACGCACGCAGTTCGAATCATTCTTGCCCGCAATGTCCGTTGTCACCGCCACTTCGAGGCTGTCCTCACCCAGCTCTTCAAAGACGGCAGCGCGAAACATCGAGTCCTCGAACGGTGACGTTCCGAGACCGATCAGCGGGTCTTTGTGCGCGCCGTCATAGCCGTCCTTGTAGGCGCGCGAGACCCACAGCGCGAGCAGACGGAGCATGCCTCGCGTTCGCTGGAATCGGGGCAGGGCCTGCCACTTGCGCTCGAAGACGGAGATGACCGACGGATGGAAAGGGTAGGTTGCCTGGAATGTTTCGCGCGCATGATCGACCGGGAACCAGCTCGGAATCTGCTGGCGATGCTCGTTGGCCCATTCCCCGTAGTCGTGGCAGGTTTGGAACGCGTCTTTGGGCAGCATCACTGTGCCCTTTTGATTCACGCCGAAATCATCCCAATCGAAGAGCCGCCGGCGAATGATCTCCGATGCCTCTGTCTCGCCCGACATGAACACGGCCTTGCCAAGTCGGTCGAGCATCTTCTTGAAGCGCTCGTAGTCCTGCTGATCGTCCGCGCCCATCTCCAACTCGGAAGCGGGCACGGACACGGCGAGCACGACGTTATGCTGTCCCCGTGCGGTTTCGGAAAGGTTGTGGACGAAGTCGTAGAGCTGATCGGAGAGCCCGCTTTTCCGGCTCCGGCTGACATAGTTCATCAGCTCGTCCATCAGGATCAGGCACGGAGTGTCCTTCGGGAGGAACTTGCGGATCACATCGCCACCGGGTGCGGTGCCAGACTTTTCGTGTTCCTCCACTGCCTTGAATCCGTTCTTACCCGCGAGCTGAAAGGCGATCTCTGCCCAGGGAGTCTTGCGCAATGGCGTATCGTCATCGCCCCCGCGGCCGCTGATTGAATCGAACTCTGTCCCGACGAACACCGCGCAGGCGGCGAGCGGAACCGACTTGATCCCCGCTTTCTCGAGAATCTTGTCCACGCCCATCCAGCCTGAAGCCGCAGGACCAGCTTTCGCCAGGTGGTACATGAGTGTCAGCGCGTGCGTCTTGCCGCCGCCGAACTGCGTCGTCATGTTGAAGACGGCGGAACTCTCCGTGGTCTCGCCGGCGAGACGACGGATCGCGCCGGCGCTGAGATCGAGCAAGTTCTGGGTCAGGAACGTGCGTGAAAAGAAGCGGGCCGGATCCTGGTAATCTCTACGTGCTCTGCCGTCCCGCACTTGATCGAGGTGCACAGCGAACTCCGCCGCGTCGAGCGGCTTGCCCTCACGAAGGTCCTCGCGGGGAACGATTACCTGATACCACGGCTTCAGCTTTCCCATCGAGTCGCCCCCCAACTTGCTACAGTCCGAGTCCCTTTTTTCGCGCCAATACACCGTCGACCCACCGCTTCTCGTCAGTGCTCGATGGATACAGCGCGGATAGCGCTTGCGCGAGACGCCAAAAACGCTCGTCGCGGCCGGCCCCTTCCTCGACGAGGAAGCGCTTCAACGCTTCGCCGCGGCCGGCGGCAAAGAGAATCATCGACTGATGGATGCGATCGAGGACGGTCTGTCCCGCCTGTGGTGCACCGATCACGCCCCAACCTTGCTCTTCTTCCGCTGCTTCAAGTTCGGCTTCGAAGCCGAATGCCATCTGTTGCTTGGCCTTTTTCTTGGCCCTCTTTGTGGCGGGGCCCGACTCGTCCCTCCCGAATAGCGCTTTCGTACGCTCTGCCACGGGCAACAACCGCGCCTTGTCGCCCTTCACTTCGACCATTGAAGCCAACTCTTCGAGATGCGCTCCCAGGCCCTGCGCGATCTTGCGGGCCGCGTCGTACTCAAGCACGAAGCCGCCTTGCGTAACTTTCTTGCCGCCACCGTCGGACTCATCGTCGTCCGATTCTTCGTCCTCGTCGTTCTCATCGTTGCTCGCTCCGTTGGTGCCGGCGGTCAGCGTCCAGAGCCACATGGCAGTGAGACGTGCGTCCGGCTCGAACCCGGTTGTATCCGCACCATGAAAGACCATCGTGAGCGCTTCCTTGGCGACGGCGGCCCATACCTGCTCGAGATATTCCTTCAGCGCGACAGCCTCGCCGCTTGCCTTCTCCACGCGCGAGTAGCGGGAGAAAATTTCGAGAGCCGGACCGAGACAGGCGAAGATGGCGTCCGCGCCCACGACCCCTTCCTCGGCCAGGCGCGGCATCCATGCGTGAATGCGGCTCGGCAACTCCTGCAGCACATCGCGCCAGTCACCAATTTCGTCCGTCCGTAACGAGCCGTCCGGATTCTCGCGTGGACGGCAAACAAGGTGCACAGAGGACGCAAGCCGCGCCTGCCCCTGTGCGGAAATGCGATTCTCCATCTCGGTGTCAATCGGCCATGAGCCCGTAATAGTCCAACCGGCGTCTACGACGGCTTTCAGGATGGCCTCCCAACTCGCTGTCGTCTTGCTGGCGAAAACAATAGTGCCGATGCCATCAGGCCGGAGCAGACGCCGGCCTTCACCGAAGGCATTCGTCAATTCACGCTCATAGAATGCGATGTCATGCGTCGAGGTGCTCAACTCGTGTGGACGATCAACGACGATTTCTTCATCCTTCGGGACGTGGGAGTTCTTCAAGCAGTCGATATGGACTCCGCAAAGGCTGCGCCGAAGCCAAACGTAGAAGAAGTCAGAAAGGTGAGCGTAGGGAATTGCGTCGTAATAAGGCGGGTCAGTGATAAACGCGTTGCACGAGTCATTCGGCAGCGTATGCTTTGCCGCGGAGCTTTGGACAGCCGTGCCGCTCGCCAATTTCAACGGTGAGAGCTCATCAATCAGCGCAGCGGGTGGCTCGTATGCGTCGTTCCATCCAGCAGTGCGCTGCGACAAGAACGTTCCCTCCGCAAAGTCCCAAGTCATCTGTATCGCTTGCCGAGTGAATACATGTTCGACTTTCTCTTGGTCGGCTTGCGGTCGCCATGTGCAGATTGAAGAAGCGCGATCGGCCAGCCGACTAACCGCAAACGCCAAGCAGGTTTGGACCGCGTCGGCGAGGTCCCCGTCGGTCTCGGCGCGCACCTTCCTGCCCACTTCATTTACGAGGCGAGCGAGCGTAGCGAGCGTCAGAGAATTGCGCCGGCTCAGCAAGTCACCCCAGGTTGTCATTCCATAGATTGGGAGGCTGATTCGCCTTATCTCATTCAACGAGATTATCTCGTTCGGCACGAGACTGAGCGCGCCTTGAACGGCTGCTGTGCGTCGCTCCAGTTCTGCTGCTGCTGCCCGGACTGCAGTGAGGTCGGCTCCAATCGGTAAACGATAGAAACGACCCTGTTCGCCGGGGCGAGTCGTCACAACGCACATGAGTCTCGCATCGTTCGCGCCACCGCGCCGTGCCTTGAGTTGTTCACGCACGCGGACCACAGGTGTCGTGTAGCCGCAGCAAGGACATGTTGCGGAGCCGCGTTTCACCGTGCCATCGAACTTTGCGTTTTCGACTCTGGTTCTGGGGTTGGCTTGGTTTACCCAACCGTCGCGCTGCTTGATATTGATCTGGAAGTCCACACGCTTGGCTTTGGGATTCGGTACAAGCTGGAGCGTGGCGGAACGGTTAGGTTTTTTGGCCAGCCAGAGGGAGCGGACAAGCGGCACTTCCGCCCCGCACCCGGGACCTTCGCATTGAATCGTCCGCGCCCAGAGATAGGCAATGGGTGTCGCGCCGTCCGGGTCCTTTGGATAGAACTCGCCTAGCTCCTTCTCGGCTTCGCGTTTGATCCACTCGCCCCACTTGCGGACTTCATCGGCGAGTTGCTGGCCATACTTCGGGATGTATTCGAGGACAACCTTGTTGAGTAGGACGGGGACGGGGTTGAGGTCGCTGGCAAAAGCGTCGGCACCGACGCGCAAGGCTTCGAGCGGGATGGAGCCGCCGCCGGCAAACGGGTCGACGACGAGCGGCCGGGTGCCCGGGGCGCCGCCCAACGCCTCGTGCGCGGCCTGGGTTAGCGCGCGGCTGGTCTCAAGGTACTCGCGGACCGTGCAGTTATCCCAGTTGGCGAAGTCGGCGATGAAGTCGAGCAGGGCCTGCCGCAGAAGGAGGTTGTCGTTCAGCTTCTCGGGCGTGTTATTCAGTGCGATGAAGCGCGGCATGCTCTCCGGCCCGAGGAGCGCGCGATGCTTCTGAGTCCACCTACCCATCCACGCGCGGGCGGTCTCTCTAAAGGACTCGGGGCACAGTTCATCGGCTGGGTCCGGCCACAGCGCCGCGCAGACTACCGCGCGGCACGCCGCCAGGGGACGTCGCGCCCACCAGATGTGCAGCGTCGAAATATGTCCATGACGGATCGACTTTTCCCGCCGCGCATGCGCGGAGATGCGCTTAATTGGAAGATCGACCTCGATGAGGCGTTTCGGGTATCGGGATGCTGCCACGCGAACGCTCGACTTAGTCGAAATTGATGGTCACGCTGATGATCCGATCGCGAAAATGTCGATTGAGGAATCCCACGAACGATTGAAGCAACTGCCATTCGTCTCCGTCACTCTTGGTGCGCACCAGCGCAACCACAGTACCCCCGAGACAATTCTGGAAGCGTATCCATCCGTTGTATGAGGCGTGAAACCACCACTGCTCGTCCTTCTTACCCTTCGACCGATGCAGCGTTCCCTGTTTCTGACGCCGAAGCTGCAGTTCCTTCTTCACCAGTAGGCTGTACAGGTTTTCTTCCTCTTTCGGCACGATCACTAGACGAACCATCGCTCCCCCATTTTGATAACGACTAAGCGGATCCGTGTGACTTCATTCGCCCTGGGTAATCGCGAACAGCAGTTCGAGTACGCGGTTCCGGCTGACCGTGTCGAGCACCCGAAACTCAGCTGCAATGCGTGCCAACAATCGTTCGTTCGCGTGGGCTATGGCTGCGTCACGATCGCCAGACGGCGGCAGATTGATCAGCTCACCCTCGGAAGTGACGAGCACCGGAGACTCCGAGTCGTCCCGCCAGCCAATCTTGAGTCTGCCCCGATGCACATTTCGATGGCAGTTCGGGCACAGGACCAGAAGGTTTCCTTTGTTGTCGACTCCGCCGAGACCGCGCGGCTCGATGTGGTGAGCATCGACAACGGTTAGGGCCTCACCGCATCCCATACAGCGATGGCCGGATTCGTCTTTCTTCTCGGAGGCCAGGACCTGGTCACGTCGATAGAGTCTCGCCTTCACGATCTTTAGATTGTCCCAAAGCGCAAGATCCTGGATGAACCGATCCTTTGCGTTGTCCGACAGCGGGGACCCCGGATCAAAGTCGTGATCGACGTCAGAATGAGTCTTGAACAGCGAGCCTTGCATTCGCCGAGATCGCTCTTCATCGATCCGCTGCTGCACGCGCTTCTCCCCGAGGCGATCTTTTAAAGCATCCCACGATCGGTCCCGCAGGTCGTCCTGATTAAGAAGTTTATCGTTGATCCCGTTGATGGCGCAGCGGAGGAGGGCTGCCTCGCATACCTTCAACAGATCCCGATTCGTATGATTCGGTGTGATTCCGATCCGGTCGATGAACCGACGCAGAAGCACCAGAGCATCGATCGTCCCCGACGCCGAGCCAAACCCGCGTACGGCCGCCGGCAGCAGTGTGTCGGAAGCGTCGTGGTGGCGCGCTTCAAACAGAGCCTCTAGACTATCTCCGTCGAGCGCCTGGCGAAGATCTCCCAGCGCTTCGATGGCATACGCTCGTATGTTCTCGCGCTTGTCGGACCGGTATGAGGCCCACAGGGCCTCGATTACCCGCGGAGCGTTGCCCCCGGAGCGAATGGCAACAATCGCCCACTCTCGGACGAGCGGATCCAAATCACTCCGCGCCGCCAGCACAGCCTGCCATTCAGTTTCGTCAGCTCTGGCAAGCCCTTCTTCCGCCAGTCGCTGCAGGGCGCGAGACCGCGTCTCACGATCGCCGAAGCGAACGTCATCCTTGATACTGTTCATCGCTGCTACGATAGCCCCATTCAAGTGACGCCCATCGATTTTTGGGCCCGACGCAGGACTTCCGTAAGCGCTCCCACATCTGTTGGCGCGAGGTGGGCACGAGCAAACTCATACAGCATGACCTTGAAATCATGCTTCTTGCCCTCCAGCTCATGGGGTTTCCCGTCGATGACAATCTTCTTCACGCCACCCCGTTCATAGGCCGCCTCTTGCGCGTCGGGGTACAGGCGAACGAAGTCTTCCACGAGCGACATCGGGAGCAGATCCTCGATCTCCACGTCCCACGACCGGCCTCCCTTGTCGCGGTAGTCGGATCGCTCGAGATTCAAGAAGTGACGGTTCTTCTGCAGCCCCAGCTTGGATAGTCCTTCAGCCGCCTTGAATCCGGAATCGTCACCGTCCAGAACAACGACGAAACGCCGGCCAGCTTCTTCGAGCCCCTTCAGACTGCCAATAATCTCGAGCATGCGGCTGGTGCCTGCACCCCCCAGAATCTTGAGCTTGCCGCCCAGCAATAAGTCTTCACCGTTCACCTTCTTGTGCAGCGCTGCGGCGAGCTCGAGGTACAGCTTATCGGTCGTACCCTCGACGACTATGTTGAACTCGCCGATGCCTTCGTAGTCGGCGAAAGCATCGCGGATTAGGTCCTTCACCTCGAGGATCGCATTGACCCCGATGCGGTACTGCTCCACCGTCACGATCGGCTCCCAGCCGAGGCGGGCGGGGTCCTGGATGATGTGCAGCTCCGGATCCTTGGCACAGTTGTAGACCACGTACAGCCAGTAGTCCTTCTTCAGACGTTGCGCGGTCTTGTACTCGTTGTTGGAGAGAATGACCTCGCCCACGCCAGCACGACCTTTGACTTCGATAAAACGAATCGCTGTAAACGTATCCGGGTCCTCCGGATGCGGCTTGCGTGAGCGCAGGTCGAAACCGCGGTTCTCAAGCTCGACGCTCTCCACCTGCCAGCCGCGCGCCTCCTCGTGTCCGATGGCGTACTCAATGGCAATCCTCTCCACTTCCTCGTCACGGACAATGGTCCTGAGCGCGGGAGAGTCACGATCAGGATGCGGAACGACCCATGCGCGACCGATCTGCTCGATGTCGCCCACCATGCAGTGCCGCTCCTGAGCCAGCTCCGCCAAGCGGCCCTCCAGCCGAGCATTCAGGTCGTCGAGACGATCCTCCACCTGTTTGAGGTTCGCCGAGAGCAGCGGCGAGGGATCACCGTGCTGTTGCTGCTGCGCGAGCTCGGCGAGCCGCAGGTTCTGCCGGTGAATGAGCTCGTTCAGGCTGATCTGGATGTGGTTCGCAATCGTGGTGGTCTCCCGTTCGCGGTCTTTGGAGATCTCCACGAGAAAGGGGTCTAGGGCCTGTTCCACCAACACATGCTCAACCGCTTCACGGTGTGGCAGTCCTTCGTCCGCTGGCGCCGGTGTTCCAGTCGGCGCGGGAATCAAGTCGGCGAAAATCGTCGGTTGTCGGATCGCGGTCGTAGCGTCGTGGTTCACCTGCACCACGAACAACTTCCGATGAATCTGGTTACCGCGGCCGTCCTTGACCGACGCCGCATAGACGTCGAGGCGGTACGGCTCCTTGCCGTTCAGGTCGTAGAACACGCCCCCGCGTTCGAGATCGGGTCGGACGCGGTCGAGGATATCTTCGCGGACGACCTCGAAAAGTGGGTGACCGGGTGTGACCCATTCCGACGTGGGATCGGCGGGGAGTAGGGTTTTGTCGAAGACGACTTGCCGATACTCCTTGCCGAGCTTACCGAGACGCGGTTCGAGGCGGGCTCCGATCGGCCAGAGCGTCTTCGGAACCCGTCCAAGACGGTAAATGTGGCTGTCCGCTCGGACCGCCTTGGGATGAATGCCTGCGAAAGGTGCGGCGGCAAGAAAGAAGTCCTCGACCACCTCGGGCACGAGGCGATTCTCTTTCGCCTCGGCAGACTTGCCGACAAGGGCGGAGAGGTTCAGCTCACGTTTTGCCAAACCCTCTAGCGTCGACTCAGTGATCTGTCGGAAACGGTCGACGTCGATCTCTTTGACGATCCGGTTCTTGATGGCGTCTTCCGTGAGATTCTTCGCGTACATCTCGCGAAGCATCCGCTCCAACTGGTTGGCGGGGAACACGTCGCCCAGAACGTTGAAAATTTTTCCGGTCCGGTGTGGATCGAGATCGTGCTCGATCTGATCCAGTCGCTCGAAGAGACGTTGCAGAACACGGCCTTCACGCGTGTTCGTGGCGACGAAATTGAGGATCAGACAGTCCTTCTCCTGACCATAACGATGGATGCGGCCCATCCGTTGTTCGAGGCGGACCGGATTCCACGGGATATCGTAGTTGATCATGAACCAGCAGAACTGCAGGTTGATGCCTTCGCCGGCGGCCTCAGTAGCCACCAGGACCTGTGCTGATTCACGAAACTCGCGCTCGGCATGGAGACGGCTGTCTTTGGTGTCGCGATCGCCGATCTTCATTCCGCCGTGGATCTGCGTTACCGAGAGATCCCAATCACGCAGCTTACCGACGAGATAGTCGAGCGTGTCCTTGTGCTCCGTGAACAGGAGCAGCTTCATCTTCGGGTCTTCGAAGATGCCCTGCGCTTTGAGGACTTCCTTCAATCGCGAGAGCTTGGTTTCGACCTCTCGCTTTTCCAGATCGCGCGCATGATCGATCAGCTTTCCCAACTCCAGAATCTCTTCGCGAAGAGCTGCCGGATCCACAGACGCCACGACGCCTTCAAGATCGGTGAGAATCTTCTGTTGCTCTTCTTCTGTCAGGTCGTCGAAGTCCTCGGGAATCTTCTTGTCGATCTGCTCCTGGCGGTACTTTGACGGGTCCTCGAGAATCTTCTCGCGCCGCTCGCACATGCGCTCCAGACTGCGCCGCAGTGCGTAGGTGCTGGACGCGAAGCGGCGTTGCAGCATCGCCATCGTGAAGCCGAGCGCGCGGCCACGCGCGCTGTCGTCCGCGGCAGCCTTAATGGACTGATCCTCCACGTATCGCGTGAGCCGGTCGTAGAGGTCCCACTCGTCGGAATCGATTGCGAACTCGATCGTTTGGACGTTCCGGTCCGTGAAGAGACGCTTCACTTCTCCCGATTCGGGGTCGGGGAAGCTGACCAATGCTTCCTTCGTACGGCGGAGGTAGAACGGTGCACTGTTGCGCCGCATTGCCTCTTCCAGGCTTCGGACGTCGCCGTACACGTCGGGGTCGAGTAGCGCGAGAAATCGGCAGAAGTTTTCCGCATTGCCCTTGTGAGGCGTGGCCGTCATCAGCAGGTAATGGTCCGTCATCTGCGACAGCGACTCACCGAGCTGGTAGGCGAGCGTCTTCTTGTCGGCGCTATAGGCGCTCATCTTGTGCGCCTCGTCGACAATGATCAGATCCCAGTGACTGCGGAGCAGGCTGTCCTTGGCATCCTCAATCGTCGAGACCCAGGACACTGAGGTGATCACTTGATCTTTCTCTTGGAATGGATTTGAGCCGTAGTTCGCTCGCAACACGTCGGAGCGAATCACCTCGAAGGTTTCGCGGAACTTCTCGCGCATCTCGCGCTGCCACTGGAAGGTCAGGTTGGCGGGAACAACGATCAGGGTGCGTTGCACCAGGCCGCGGATCTTCAGCTCCTTGAGGAGAAGACCCGCCATGATCGTCTTGCCGGCGCCAGGGTCGTCGGCCAGCAAGAATCGGATGCGCGGAAGCTTCAGGAAGTAGTCGTAAACCGCTTCGAGCTGGTGCGGCAGCGGGTCGACCCGTGCGATCGAAAGGGCGAAATAGGGATCGTACTCGTACGCAAGACCGAGACGGGACGCCTCGACGCCAAGCTTGAACCGCTGCGCGTCGCCATCGAAGGGTTGAACCTCGGGAGTGGCATCGAGCAGGGCAAGTTGCGCCTCATTCAGCACCGGCTCGTGAACCTGCCCGGTCCTGAGGCCCTTGCCGATGAGCTTGATCGATTTGCCCATCGGCACGATCGCGAGCACCTGCACGGGCTCGGGAAAGATTGGGCCGCGGACGATGACGTTGGGTTTGAGTTGATCGGGATGCATGACCCTTGGCGCAAAGCCGAAAAGATTCGGCGCCTTATAGCAGAAAAGATCCAAAATCGGACATTGGGCGATTCACTGTCTCTCCGGGTTCAGTCTCCCCTTCGTACTCCGGCGACATCGGATCGCAGCGATCCCAACCTGTTTACTGGTTTTGTCGGTCCAATCCGCGAAGGCAGTCGCGACTCGCCGTCGTCTGTGGTTCTCTGTCGAAAGCGACATGGACTCACCGCATAACCCGAAACGGCGCCGGCAACGACGGACTCCTCAACCATGGCCGATCGCCTCTTGAACGTCACGGAGGCCGCAGCCATGCTCGGCCTCAAGCCTTCGACGCTATACCAATGGGCCTACGAACGGCGCATCGCCCACGTGAAGATGGGCGGCGCCCTCCGGTTCCGATTGAGCGCGCTCGAGAAGCTGATCGCCAAGTCCGAAGTGCCTGCGATGAAGACCCACACCGATCAGAGCGAATAGCCGATGGCCAAGAATTCCAAGAAGCCGGATGAGCGACCGCGAGATCGCGGCGTGTTCGAGCGTCCAACCGGCTCCGGCATTTGGTGGGTTCGTTACACCGATGAAAACCGCCGCCTCCATCGCGAGAAGGTCGGGACGAAAGCACTCGCCCTGAAGGTCTACCGCAAGCGTAAAACAGAGATCGCCGAAAGGCGCTTCTTCCCCGAGCGGATCAGGAAGCGCGAAATCCTTCTGAGCGAAGCCATCGAGGATTACCTCAAGCGCGTGAAGGGCCGGGCTCGCAGCTACGTGAACGTCAAGCGCAACGCGCGGTACTGGAAGGACGCGCTCGGGACCAAGATCGTGCGCCAGATTACCCCCGGCGACATCCAGCGCTACTGCGCCCGCCGGCTGGCCGACGGCATGGCCGCGGCGAGCGTCAACCGCGAACTGACCTTTCTCCGCGCCGTCTTCTACATGGTCCAGGGTGACGGCGAGATCGATGTCGTTCCGTTCGGCAAGGGTGCCGGCAAGGTGAAGCTGTACAAAGAGAACAACCGTCGCGTCCGCTACCTCGCCGACGACGAAGAGGCGGCTCTCCGCGAGAAGATCCCTGACACCGACTGGCCGAAGGTGGCCGTGGCGCTCTACACGGGTCTCCGGCAGGGCAACCAGTTCCAGCTTCGGTGGGACGACGTCAACTTTGAGACGGGCACGATTCGCGCTCGCCAATCAAAGTCGGGCGAGGACTACCACGTGCCGATGAATGACGAGCTGCGCCGCATCCTGCGCGAGCTGCCGAGCCGCATGCGCAGTCCGTGGGTCTTTCCGAGCGACACCGAGGAGACTGCGCTCGACGCGAGGAACTTCGTCCACCGCACCTTCGCCCCCGCGCTCGAGGAAGCAGAAATCACCGACCTCCATTGGCACGACCTGCGGCACACCTTCGCGAGCCGTCTCGTCATGAAAGGTGTTGACCTCACGACGGTGCAGGAGCTCATGGGCCACAAGACGCCGGCAATGACGTCGCGCTACGCCCACCTCTCCCCAGCTCACCGCCTGGACGCGGTGCAGAAACTCAATCCGCCAGAGACGGGCAATCGACCAACTGACACCACTACTGACACCGACGCTGCGGCCTCGAGGGCCGCCGTTAACGGTGCCTCACAAGTGACTGATCTTCCGACACAAAAGAGTGAGCCGTCTGGGACTCGAACCCAGGACCCTCTGCTTAAAAGGCGGTTTACGCACTTTCCGCTGGGATTCATCGGTGTCCGTTCCCGTTCGTTTCACGCGCCTTTCCGCATCCGACGAATCCACCAACGTTTGCCCAAGTGCCCCTTCGTCCGGCCGTTTGGCTACAGTTTGGCTACAGTAGCTCCGGACCGAAAGCGCTCCGCGGCAACTCCTGCGCGGCGAGAGACACCGGTAACCGGGGGCCGAACTCGACACAAGGATTTCAGTCGCCCGGCGCGTCCAGCAGCGGCGTGTCGCACGTCTGGAACGGAGACGGACTAGCACTTGGAAACGATCAGTCGCGGGCAGCCCACGCCTGAACGTGCACCTCGATGGTCGCGTGTCGGGATGGGAACCTACCCATCCCGACACCGATGCAAGACCTTGAACCGCCGCAGATCATACGTTTCGTCGAAGCACCAATCCGACGCCAGCAACGGCTTTCTCAAACCCTCTGCTCGTCTCTGCAGTAATGGTGAGCAGGAGCCGTCATGGCTGCTTGGCCTTGTAGCTGGAGCCATCGTTCTTCGAGGCGCTCATGAATGTCGACGTCCAGCAATTTGCCGGCGTACTGCTGTGCATTTGTACCAACACGTTGGGAGACATCTCGAAGTACAGTGCCGGGCTGTACGGCGCCGGAAGCGGCAGATTCAGACCGCGGCCCGAGAACTTGATTTTTGATTTCCCGGCTTCGCCGCCCACCATCTTCACTTGAACGACACCATCGGCGTTCGCGGCGCTGTTCTTGTATGACCAGCCCTTGGTGCCGGCCGATTTCCAGCACGCCACGCCGCCACACAGCCCGCCGGGCATCAGCTCCAACCCCATCCTGAACTGTACACCGTTGAAGAAGCTGTAATCGTAGAGGCACAGCGAGTAGCTCGTCGACCCATTGAGAGGATCGCCAAAGTCTCCCTGCGCGAGTTGCCCGCCATTGTTCCACTTCCAGAGGAACTTGCGTTTGGTCGCGTCGGTCGGATTTTTCACGAGCACGAGGTTCTTCCCCGCGGCGAAGCAACCGGTCTCGGGAACCGCCGGACAACCCGCCTTCAACGTCGGCGTCGCCGTTGTCGTCGGGGTGTTGGTAAGGGTCGCAGTCGGCGTATTGGTCGCAGTCTGCGTCGCCGTCTCGGTCGGCGTCGCCGTCGCAGTGACCGTGGCAGTGACGGTCGGCTCCGCAACGACCTGCAAGACGACATCGGTGGCCGTTACGACCTTCTGAAACATCTTGCCGTTTCCGATGACTGTGCCTGTCACGGAAGCGAAGTCGCCGCTGCGCGATCCGAACGTCATGATTTGAAAGGTGTCGCCGAGATTGGGCTCGTACGCATTGATCAGGGCGATGCTGAGCGTGCCACCGAGTGTGGCGCTCCCCGTAATGGTCGTTTTGTCGAACTGTGCGCCGGCGCTCAAGCCGCCGATCTCGACATTGTACGTGCCGCCGCTCCCTTGTGTGTACGACCCTGTTTCGCTGAGCAGCCCGGCGGACAAGCCGGGTGAGAAAGAGCCGCCCGTGTTGCTGACGTCCGCGGTGAGCGTCCCGTTTCCTTCCAATATCCCTCCCTGGACGCTCACGGCGGAGAATGACGTGATGGAACCTCCATTGAGCCGTGTCGTCCCGCCGCTCTGGGTGAACGCGGCGGTGAACCGCAGTGTTCCCGACAGACTCTCGGTTGTCCCGCTGTTGGTGAACTTCAGGTCGACGGTCGTGATGCCGCTGCCGCCCGACTTCCTGAAGAGGCCAGCATTGTCGATGCGCGTTTGAGCGTTCGCACCGTTGCCAGTGAATCCGGCGTCGCCCGGCACATCGAACGTGGCGCCGAGTTGATTGCTCAGCACGCCGTTGGCCCCGAGCTTCATGCTGCCGCTTGCCCCGCTGAGCGTCGCGCCGGCGATGTTGTTGAGGGTGCGTTGCAGGTTCGGTCCAGCGAACGCGCCTATCACGGCGGTGATCGTCAAACCGCCCGCCGCGGTGGTCGTGCCGGTCCCGGTCATCGTTCCGTCCGCCCAGCTCATCGTCCCACTCACGCTCAGTGTGCCCGAACCGGTGAACGTGCCCGCAAGGAAGCTGAAGCTGGGGACGGTGACCGTACCGTTGGTGTTGCTCAGGTTGAACGTTCCACCGCTCGTCGCGTTGATCGTCAGCGCGCCAAGGTTTGTCACCGTACCCGTCAAGTTGGCCGCTCCGGCGCCGCCGCTCATCGTCGTGCTGCCGGTGATGTTGTAGGTTCCGGCGTGATTGACGACGCCGCTGGTCACATCGACGGTCCCCGCGCCCGCGATGCTGGCGGATGCGGAGAGAGTCCGCGTCCCAGCCGAGAACCGCAAGGTTGCGTTGTTCACCGTAAACGCTCCGGTGTCACTGCCGTCGACCAACCGCAGGGTGCCACTCTGCACATCGGTGGTACCGCTGTTGTTGAACGTCACGCCGATATCCGACGTGCCACTACCGCCGGACTTCTCGAACAGCCCCGCATTGTCGATACGGGTCTGGGCATTCCCGCCGTTTCCAACGATTCCCGCGTCGCCTGGCACATCGAATGTGGCGCCGGATTGGTTGCTCAGCACCCCGTCGGCGCCGAGCTTCATGCTGCCGCTCGCACCGGTCAGCGTTGCGCCGGCGGTATTGTTGAGCGTGCGACGGAGGTTCGGCCCGGCGAACGCGCCGGCCACTGCCGAGATCGTCAAACCGCCGCTCGCTGTGGTCACGCCGGTCCCGCTCATCACGCCATCCGACCACGTGAGGAGCCCGTTCACGGTCAGAGTGCCCGAGCCGGTCAAGGTGCCGCTGCTCAACGTGAATGCCGTCACGGACGCCGAGGCATCGAGGGTACACGTTCCGCCGTTGTTGATGACGACGTCGTCGGTCGCGGCGGGCACGCCGTTGGGGTTCCAGTTGGTGCCGACAAACCAGTCGCCGGACGGCACATTCCAGCTCCGTACGATCGCATGAGCGGCCGACGCATTGGCCACCATGGCGATGATCAGGACCGCGCGCTGCGCGACAAATCGTTGTTTCATTGAAGACCTCTTGGAGTATCCACCGATGCTCGTTGCTTCGTGCCGTGTGCGAATACGACGAACAGCTCGCGCGCACCTGGCCTTCCGGCTCGATGAATCTCACGGTCGAGGTCTCGGCCAAGCGACGGGGCGCGCCCGCGCTCTTGTGAGCTTGGCGCCGTTGACCAGGGCCGAAGGCTACGCGCGCAGCGAGATCTCTCCGACCGACGGAGGATCATTACCGGAGGCGCACGGCGGGCGAGATCGCCCGGGCCCATAAGCCGAGACGCGGATGATGCCGCGGCGCGGGCTTGGGCCGCCGGAGGTCGGCCGAGCGGACGCGGCAGTGCGAGGTCGTGTTTCGGCTCCGGAGCCGGGTCCGTCCGGTCCACGGCGTCACTGACGAGGGCGGTATTCGTCCGGCCGGCCGGCGGTCGGCGTAGATCCGCCGAGAGGCGGATCCAGTCGCCGATCAAACAAAGCGTCGCGGCCAGCAGTGCACAAGCGATGGCTGGATGCCAGACCTTGGACAAACCCCCCATGTACCTCTGTTCCCTCTCGTCGATATTCGAGGCCACTGAAAATTGTCAAGGAAAAAACGAACACCCGCATCGAGGTTACGTTCGAAGCTCCTCGTCCGTGAGATTCTCGAGGCCCTCGGCTTTCGCCAATCGGCTCAAATAGGCTCTCCAGTCTTCGCCGCGGCGCGGTGGTAGATCGTCTTCATCGAAGCGTTCGCCTCCAAGAGGTCGCAACCACCGCCAGCGTCTTGCCCCTGAGCATCCCTCTCTCCCGCGCCGCTCCAGAACCATGATGAAGACTTCCATGCTTCCAGCGGCAGCCGCTGGCGGATGCGGGTCAGGCCCGAATGCTCTGGCCCTCGTTCCGTGAGCTCCAATCCGAGGAAGGACCGTGCCGGCACCAATTGACGAAGACGGAATCTGGCGAACCCGAGGAACGGAGCTGCTCAGCGCGGAACTCGGATCCGCTCATCATCGACACCGTCACGACCTCTAAATGAGCGAAAGTCCTAGGCCTTCTCCAGCGGCTGACGCCTCGCGATCCGGCGGCCTAGGGCTTTCCATTCTCCGAATTTCGTTTGGTTGCAGGTTGGTATTGAGAACGAAACTCCGGCGGCAACTCTTGCTCGGAGTAGTACCTGGTGGTTCCCCGTGTCCCTGTGCTCGGACCAAACAAACTGTTGTCGATAAAGACATCGTTGAAGAGATTCGACAGCCCGTTGAGTGCCGGCTTGCACCCCACTTTGCATGCGAGCGCCGCCGCGAACGCCCAACCCACCGGATTTGACGACATCGCCGCAATCGCGCCCGCCACCCCCAAACCTACCAAACCCGCACCGCCTTCGATCGCTGCACCACGGCCACCCTCGTGCGCATATGCGTGCGCAGTCTCGATAGCAACAAACAGCACCCCAAGTCCTGTCGCCATAACCTTCGTCGCTATGAGATATCGCCCGTAAATCGCTGGCGCCTTTGCAAACAAGTCATACGCCTGAAATCGAGCCACGCTAGTCGCCGCATTAACCTGGTGATGAACCGTACTCTCCATGAGGAGATTCGCGCCCTCTCCGCCCAACGTAACCATCTTAACAATCCACTCGCCGGCCGTCTCATAATGACCCTCGTGCTCCGTCTCTGGGCTGTGTGGGTTCAGTCCGGTATGATCGACATAATTCATAGGACGATCCGCGCAGTATGCGTAAGGGTTCAGCAATTGCGGATCGATCAATTGAGCTGGTTCCAGAGAGATTGCCGCAGGGTCGACTTCGTTGAATCTGCCTGTTTGAGAAGCTAACATTCTAGCGCCGAAGTCATCCAACTCGCTCTCGCCGTCGCGCTCCTTCTGTGTGAACAAATAAGGCTCCAAGCTCGATCTATCGACGTTGGCAAACGCGGTCGCGTTGCGAAGCCGTCCATATGGAAAAAAAGCAAACTCCGCGACCAAATCGCCGTTAGCATCACTGATGCTGTTCGAAGATCCGAGGTGATCCTGATGGTAGTATTCGATAGATTGCCCGACGGCCGCCAACGACGGCAGTTCGTTAGACAGCCGATCGCCCAGATAGATCGCTTCACCCGGGCCCATCGTTGTCGGCGCATCCGAGGTGAACGAAAGATCGCCCGAAATCCCTCCTCTCCATGCACCGCGGTACGCGTCGTAGGTCCAGCTCACGTCCCGGTGTTTAAGAAAGTCGGCAAGATTTAGAGACCCCAAAGATGGATTGCCGAAAAACGTACGATCCTCCGAGACCTGGACTTCGCCTCGATGAACATACGTACCTGACACTGCCAATATCGCATCGGAGTTCATCCGGATCCACAGCACAGTGCTCGCCGGCAGTTGCTCATTTGTTCCAACCAAAACGAACGTCCGTGTGCCCTGATCCCAGCGGTATGCTTCCGCCACTTGCCCATGACCGTGCAGCCCCAGTTGCTCAGCGGCATCGTCTGCCTGCACGGCCAGGGCAATCAGGTTCCAGCCTGACACTACTCGAAAGCGCTGCACAAGCTGGGCAGGCGCCTGGCGGGCGCCGATGATTCGGGCGACCCGCGTATTATCCATAAACACATATTTGATCCCTGCGTTGCCCTCCCGCATTTCAAAATGCTTCGCGGGATAAAGCACAACCGCGGACGGTCGTGTACCGTCCTTATATGCGACCGATTTCGCTACACGGCGCCCACTGTAATCATATACGTAGGTCGCGCGGACGTTGGCCGACTCGAATCCGACCAAGCGATTTTTGAAATCCCAGGTCTGTACACCGGCATCGACGCGTGTCGTATTGCCGTTCTCGTCATATTCGTACAGATGTGGCCCGCCCTGGGTTGTCGTGAGCGAGTGCGGTCCCGGCGGATCCCCGCTGCGCCGCGGTTGCCGTCCGATGGCACCCGCTTCGCCACCGTACGCCATTACACCAAGGTTGGTGACGGAATTCGTGCCGGTGTTCACAGCGGACTGCGCGACCATGTTGCCGATCGCATCATAGCGATAGGATATGGTGAGGTCGTCACTATTGGACTGTTGGCCCGCAGTCGGTGAATAGCGAACTTGAACCAGTCTATCTAGGTCATCATACGCGAAGATTTGAGTATTTCGGCGAGGGTCTCCGTCCGCGACCGAGCTAGTAGGGCGTTTGTCGTCAATGCGCAGAATGTTGGACACGGGGTCGAGGGTGTAACCGTAATCAACGATATCGCGTGTCGCTGCCCGATCGTTAGAGGTATGTAGATCAATGAGTCGGAGACGCGAATCGTACTGATACGTCGTAGCATCGCCATTGCCGTAGTCAACCCTCGCGAGCTTTCCACTCGGTTCATATTGTGTTCCGCAGATAATGCAACGCGCGGATCCCGAGTCGATGCGACTGACGAGTCCTCGCGAGTTGTACTCGTATGTCACCTGATCGTTGTCCGGATAGATGAGTTGATGCAGTCGGTCCATAGAGTCGAAGGCCATCTCTGTCTTGTAGGAGACAAATGACTGACTCAACGGATCAATGAGTTTCTTGACGATGGCGACATCGCGCGCGCGATCGTCATATGAGTGGTGCTCTTCGCCAGATGGATCGGCGATCCATGCGCATTCGCCAAGGACGTTTTGACCGGTGATACTGGTGTGATCACCGGTGTCGACCGGACCGGCCGCCAAGTCATAGTGAAATTCAACATCGGGCGTCCGGTGTGCCGAATATGATAGAGAGTCGTCTAGATAATCTTCGGAGAGGATTCGATTTGCGCCATCATATGTATATTCTATGACGTCGCCCCTCGCATCCACCGTACGCGTGATGTTAGACGCGGCGTCATAGGCATATGTGATGGTCCCGCTATCCGGATGATGGATGGCCACAAGACGCTGAAGCCCATCGTAGTCACGCGTGATTGTGTTGTTCTGTGCGTCGACGACGCGGACCAGTTCGTCCAACGGGTCATACCCGTAGTGGGTGACGTATCGGTCCGCACCATTGATCTCTTCGACGGCCACGAGCCGCTCATGCTTCTGATCGAGGGGAGCCAACCCATCCGTCGTATAATTCTTGCGATGGCTCATCTCGTCTGTGATCATCCTCAACAACGGACCATAGGTCGTGGTGGCCTGACTCAATTGGCCGTTCTGGTCTGGGGGGTTAATCCTCGAAAGCACACGTAAGGTCGCATCATAGCGCGTGGTCGTTGACGGCGTGCCCGGCGGACTCATCCCATAGTCGCTAGTGGCTGCCGAATACGGCTGTAGCGAGTCTCGAGCAATCCCGCGCGAATTGAAGCGCACGGCATTCTTGACTACGAAGCCGCTGTCGGCTTCTTCAACGGTTGAAAGTTTCCGTCCCATGCCGTCGACGTACGCGACGGTGTCGAATGTGTTTGCCGTTCCCTGTTGCTCACGTTGCCGGGTCGTTACCGAGCTGGCGGTTGGGGCTCCGCTCTCCAGCGTGAGCGCGCCCTCCGAATTGTATCTCAATACCATCCCGCGCAGCGGATCCGCGAGCCGGTATTCGTATATGCTGGTGGGGAACGTAGGCGAGTCGCCGGGCTTGATGGTACTCGTTTGACGCCCGAATGAATCGTAGCCGTACGCGGTTTGGTGGCCATTGAAGTCTGTGCTGGCGGTCACCACTCCAAATCCGATGTCGTATGCGGCGGTAACTTGGAGCTGCGGTCTCCCGTGCCCGATGTGTATCGTCTCTTGCACCGGAAATGTGTGAAAGTCCGCGTCGTACGCGATTTCGCGTGCATGCCCCGACTTCGGATCCGCCGGGTTTCCGAGGGGATCAAGCATGCCCACAATGTTTCCGTAGGCATCGAACGCACTGCGCGTTTTGTCAACATAGGTATCGGCGCGGATCCATGCCTCTTGTCGTGAAAGATTGCCGCGTGTCAGCTGTCCGAGAGGTAACCCGACGTATGCGTCGCCGTCATAGTAGTCGCGGGTCTCGCTCACGCGATGTCCTGCACCGTCCCGGATCGTAACGTCTTGCGGCCTGTCGGTAATCCATCGTTCAATGTCGACCGCAAAGGCAGATTCGGTTGTGCGTTCCGCGTTCACTCCGTATTCGTGTTTTTTGGTCTGGTTGCCGAAATCATCGTAGGAGTTGATCGTTTTTAGCTGGACGGGCGTGTTAGTCAGTTCGATCACCGATACGTCGATTTCTGCTTGCACCGCAAACGCTACGGCACGGTCATCCATCGTCGGAATCCCACGCGTTCCACCGTCGCTCGCATGAAGGCGTCTGATGTTCCACTTGGTCGTCGTACGCCGAAAAGTCTCGCTATTGGGAGCGTCCGCCCCGTCGCTACCACTCGAATTGCCGCCGGCCGCTTCCGTCGCTGTTTCTTCCTGGAGGATGCGACCCTTCAGCGATTCTTCCTCCGAGCCTCCCGCGGCGGTGCGCTCGTCGACAGCCCCGTCGCCGTTATTGTCGACCCCGTCGGGCCCACCGGTGTGGAACGTCGTGCGTGTGACCTGGGTGGGCGCGTCTGGGTCGCCGCGCTCAATCTTTTTGACCCACGCAAACCCCCGAAATTCCTTCTCATAGCCGTCAAAGAACCCGTCTCGGTATACAAAATCAGTAACGTACTGGTCAGGACCTTCGACGTTATCGAGATCGAGCCCAGGCGTGATCGTCACGCGACTGACGACTTGCACCGGAAATGGTGTTACGGAGTGCCAGGGATTCGCCCGTGCTTGGGCATCGAGATAAAATTCCGAGGAGCTCCGATAGTCGATGAAGATGCGGCGGCCGAGGCCATTGTCGATTATGTGGAGCTGATTCGCTTTCGCTGACGGAGCGAAGTCGAGATACTGCCATCGGTCAGCGACCGGTCCGCTAGGGGCGATCCACACCACATCGGCACTGCCGTTTCCGTTCATGTCAGCTACGCGCAGCGTGGTCTCTCCGGGGACGTAGGGAGGAGTTCCGCTGAACACGACTGCTGAGCTCAATCGATCGCCGCCGAGATTGACCCAGACACGAACCACGCCGTTGTCGATCTTGACCAGATCGCTGAGCCCGTCGCCGTTGATGTCCATGAGGCGCAGCGTGTCTTGCGTACCCGGGGACACCGGACCGCCAAGGTCGATTTCGTTGCTGGGCGAACCCGTCACGGACATCGTGACCGGCGCATCGAAGTTCCCCATGCCCATGTTCGGCCAGAATTTCATGACGCGCTTCGACGCGGACCCCGTTTGCTGGATGTAAACGACGTCCTGCAGGCGGTCGCCATTCATATCCCCGAGCTGCACGTCCGCGCCGGGATTTCCGAAGACCACCTCCGCCGGGAACGGCATATCGTGCGGTGCGCAGTTCCACGTGCCTGCATCGACGCGACCGTTATGGTCCCGATCAACGTCTTCGGGCCCAGGAAACTTTCGTTCCGGCGCTGCGTAGGGCGGGTAATCGGTATCACCGGAATTCGAGTTCAAGCAGATCTCCCATCTGCTCCCGCTGACGCTTTGGACCACGTCGATGGCTTTGTCGAAGTTTACATCTAGGAGCCGAACGTCGGGGCCGGTCACACCGGACAGGAGCGCACCGCTGAACTCGGCTCCTGCGGCCCACGACCCGTCGCCACGATTGCGATAGATCCGTACGGAGTTGCCGAACGCCGACTCATTGACGAGATCCGCGAGTCCGTCCCCATCCAGATCGGCGAGCGCTGCGCCGGCCGCAGAAAGGGGAAACCCGGGATTCGAACCACCGACGGTGATCGGGTCGCCGGCCTGGAACTGGTCGCGGCCGAGATTGCGATAGTACACGTGCCGCCCGGCCGTCGTGCTGAGCACGTCTGGAAAACCGTCACCGTCGATGTCGATGAAGTCGCTGTTCCCGTCCGTGAAACTCACGTTGATCGGCGGATTCAGCATGCGATGGACCCCAGGTCCGTTCGCAATGCCGTCACCATTGAGATCGACGTCCTCCGGCCCGGGAAAATTGTCGAGCGGCGGATTGTCGCGGTCTGCGGTGTACAAATGCGTATAGCCGAAACGCAGCGGCGGTAGGTAGTTTCCTCCGGCTTCGCCGTTCTTGTCGTACTGCGTGATCTTGGTCAGCAACGACGCCATCAGCGGGACCGCCCCAGGCATCTGCGGGTCCATGATCTCGTCAGCCGTCGCGGCGTATCCCAACACGTACTCTCGCACGAGCGCGCCCTGGGAGAGCATCCGTATCCGGGTGCCGACGCGGCCCGTTCGAATCTTGAATCCCGCCCGATAGTCCGTGAACGCATCCGGTCGCAGCTCGTAGTCAATCGTCACGGAATTATAGTTGTCGCCGTTGATGTTGTAGCGGACTTCGGTCAGGTAAAGCTCACCTGGCGAATCGGGGAACGTCGAGTAGAAGTACTCGATGCGGTTGCCGTTGGTGTCCTCGAAGCTGTCGACGTACCATTTGAACGTATGGGCATATCCGCTGCCGCCGTGCTCGACGCGGGATTGGCGCGTTCGATCGCCGTCGGCCGGATAGGTGCCGAGATGGTAGATCCGCCCGCTGCGATCGCGCACTTCCCAGCCGTCGCCGTCGCGGCGAAAGCGCATGAAGTCCGATTCGTTCTCGCACCGCCACGTGTCGTCGGCGAGCGGGACGAGCTCCTCGCCGTTGGAGTACACGAAGACATCCGTGTCGTCGAAATGCGGCTGACCCTTGTCGGTCTGCCGCATGATGCTCGGGACGGCCAAGCTCCAACCAATGCCGAAGTGACCGTTGCCGGCCCCGCTACTGTAGCTCAATGCCAGATCTGGCTGATGCTTGTTGACGCCTGGCGGTACCGTCAACTTCACCGCATACGGTGCTGCGCCCGTATTCAGCTGCGGCTCGAAAGACGGACCCAGCCCCTCGATGCTACCCGGACCCGACGGCAGCGACAGTACTTCAGGCTTTACGCCCGATTTATCGGCCGCCTGCGTTCGCGCGCCCAGTACCAGCACGAACGCGGCGCTGCAACACGCCAACGATCGCCGCACAGAGCGAGGCACCGCCGACCGCCTGAACGTCCAGCGCCAACCACGGACGCTACTGGAGCGTGACCAGCGCTTGGATCACGGAGGTATCGGGTCCCGCGCTTTCCAGCGCCTTGCCAACGATCGCGCCGGTGCACCTGGCCTGATCGCCACATCGCATGGCTCGACCGGGTATCGGCGAGCTTGTCAGCAGGTCGCCGGGCGCTATGGGACCGTTCGCAGTGGTCACCTTGACGGGCACCCGACCGGCCAATGCGAGAATCGGGTGCAGCGGTGATCCCGTTTCGTTGACGTCGGTAGACAGTGTCACGCCCGGCGCCGTTGACACGATTCCCGCGACACGGGTCGAGTACTCGCTGGTCGTCAGCCGAAAGTGGCTGGTGGCGGCGGGGTCAATTTCGATCACGTCGCCGGCGCTCAGCGGCTGGGTCGCATCGACGATCTCGGCGATGTCCACTCCGCCCGTCTGCGTCCCACCCGCGAAGAACCCGCGCCCGGTGTGATCGATTCGGAACGTCTTCTCCGGCCCCGTACACGTATTCTCGTCCGAAGCGCACCCGTCGAGGAAATCTCCCATCAGGTTGTGGATTCGCATCGTGATCGTACTTGCGGTGCTGTAAGCACGGATCGCGATCCCACCCACACTTTTTCCCTCGAGACCGACTCCCGTCGGACTGAATCCTTCGACGCCGATTCCGCCAGACACCACATTCGCCCCGCCGTACACCCCGATACCGCTTTGGTTATCGCTGACGCCCCAAACACCGTATGGCCCCGTCACCGTGTGGCCCCGTACCCCCGTGCCTGCCGCTGCGTCACCGTCGACGCCGATCCCATTGGTCTTGTCGTTCACTCCGGAAACCCCAGCCGCACCCGCGTGCGTGACCCCGCGAACACCGGCGGTACCGGTCTCGGTAAAGCCCCATACCCCGAAGCTTCCGCTGCCTCTGCCGATTCCCGTCACACCGATCGCATTCGCGCCGTTGGCGCTGAAACCGAATACGCCGCTATTCACAGCTTTGGCGTAATCAACGGTGGTTCCGGCGCTGACATTCAGGCCCACGACGCCTTGCCCGGTGGCTGAAGTCGTCACTCCCCGCACACCGATGCCAGCGGCATGATCCGACTGACCCAACACGCCCTCGGCACCGTTCGGTGCGTATCCCTGTATGGCATCGCCGCTCCCGGTATTTGTCACGGACAACGCCGGGCTGGCCGACTGGACGCTATTCTGGATCTTGTCTATCCCGACGGCTCCTGCCGCAATTTTGGAGGCGGTCACCGATCCATCGACTAATTTCGACGTCGTCACTGCGTTGTCCGCAAGCTTCACTGTCGTTACGGCGCTATCAGCAATATCGTCTGCCATGAACGCGCGATCCGCCGTGCGGGCATGAAACGCCGGCACGAGCTCATGCCGCGGCACCATCTCTTGATTGCTGTCGGTCCCGATCGTGATACCCAGATACTTCTGAGCGGCAAAGGTCACCGGCGCCTTTCCGGACCCCGGATCATCCAACGACGTGATACTGCCGAGCAATACATTGATCTGGCCGTTGATGATGCTGACGTTCTCGTGCGTTTCGGTCCACAGGTCCAAGCCGCCCTGCGGAACATCGTAAATTCGGAACGTGACGCGGAAGACCCCAACGCGTGGGTCACCGTGCTCATCGACCAGCCGTCCCTGGAAAGGAACGAGCCGCGGATTATCGACCGCGCCCGCCGCAGATCCCCCGAGAAGCACTGCAGGTAGCCAGGCAACGATCACCATGAGAATGATGGCGCACCATCGCTGTCTTATCGAACGTGCCTGCATCGATATCCTCCAAATTTACGGCAACTCATCACCGCCCCTGCGGGTTAAAACGTGAATACCCGCGGCCGGCCAAACTTGTAGGTCAGCTGAATCTGGATGTCGTCGAGATTCTCAAGGTCGAGATGCCGATTTGCGCCGATCGACATGTCCATCCAGAGCACGGTATGCGTCGCCGATGGACTGAGATTCTGGAGCTGGTCATTGGCCGCGGTGTCGCGCGGAAATCCGTCGATCGATGCTTGGACATCCGCCTGAAACGGAGAGGGAAAGGTATTGCGGCCTTCCGCCAATTTGATGGTGCGTAGATCGTCGTCACCCAATCGCGCCTGACCAAACTCGTCTTTCATACTGAAATTTGCGAAGAACGTCCGGATAATCGACGTGTCCAGCATCGCGAACGTAACGACCGCGGCGGCGTTCTCGTCGCCAGGCCGCACGGAGCGATCGGGAAGGCTGACCAACGCCACCTGAAGGCTCTGGAGCTTTACATTTGGACGTGCCGGAAAAAAACGTTGGTCGGCAATCTCGAGTTGAAACGGAAACAGCAGATCTTTGTTGTCGGGATTGAGGCCATCGGCACGATGCTTCCGGATGAAATCGGCAAAGGCGAGCCGGTTGTATGACTCGTCCGCACCGTTCAGGCCGAGGATGTCCTTTCGGACCGAGATCTGCACATGATTATCGCGCTGCGCGGCAGGTGCGCGCAGAAAACGCATCTTCGTATCCCATAGCCGCAGCGCTCCCAGAAAGGTATTCAATCCGGGCGCCGCCTCTCCATGCGCACCCGCCGACCGTACCGAGAACGCGGACTCTGCCCGGATGATCGGATTGTACAACTCGGCGTCACCGATCGGTTCCGGAAGACCGCCATCGACCCGCTGCACGGGATTACTGAGGCGTTCCGCCCATTCGTACTCCAGTCCTTTCGCAGCTGTGTACGCCTGAACCATCGCCGCCTCGAGTCGGTTATCTGCCTCTTCCCGAACGTGGTCGAATTGGAGGCGGTACGCTGGATTGGTAAAGTACGCGCAAGCCAAATTCATCCGAGCCGAGACATAGTTTCGTACGACCCTTTCTAATTCCGCCTCTAACTCATTGCGCTCGTTGATTCGGGATTTGATGATGGTATGCGCGCGTTCGATGGCCAGCGCAGCGGTAGCCATCTGAAGCAACAATCCCTTCACCGTAGCGGCGCTATTCGTTTCTCCGATTTTGGCACTTTCCAATGCGCCCAAAACGGTCTGCGCACCACGAATGACGCCCTGAACGATTGTGCTTGGATGCACCGTTGTTCCGCTGTTCGTACCGATTGTAATATCGGGAATATTTCCGGCGATACCCGCTGCTACATCGAGCGCTGCGACGGAGTACCCTGTATTCGTCGTAAGCGTGTATACCTGATCGCTGCGCTCTTGCTCGATGCGAATCTTCTCTGGTATTTGGTTCAGCTCCTCGGTTGCCAATTTGGCATCTAGTGTAGCTTCCTCAATGTGAAGGGACGCAGCACCGAGCTGGCCGACGCCATTCATTTCATTGGCTTGCGCATCCGCGAACAGGCGGCGCCGGTCCTCTTCCGTCGACAACGCGTTGTAGCGGGACTCGATGTTCTGAAGACCAGTCAATTGTGCTATCGTACCGATGTATTGTGTTTGCTGGAGAAGAAGCTCGTTGGCGAGAGTCGTCTTGTCGGTATCGAATTGGCGTGCCACACTTCTGGCGTCAGCTTCTGCGTCAATCGCCGCTCGGACTGAATCGCTTGCATTTGAAAGAAGCGTGTCCACTGGGAGGTCCGGAGGAGGGACGAAGTCGCCGACCAGCTTGAGTGGATTGAATCCGCCAACGATGTCTTCAAATACGCGTTGCGCGTCCACGACCTGCCGCTTGAGCTCGTATCCGTTGTTCGTCTGGAAATCGCGCGACGATTGAACAGCACTCAGAACTGCGGTGTGCAAGTACGTCGCTTCCGCCGATCCCTTCAACGCGTCGATCGCCGCTTGGCGTCCTTCGGGCGTGGCGTTACCAAAGAAGAACAATCGTTTCCCGAGAGAATTGCTCGCCAGGGCGGAGCGCTGAGCGAGATCGCTGAACCGGTACAGTTCGTTCTCAACCAGCTCGCCGGACCCCGATTGCGGTGTGCGCGCGTTTTCTACCCAGAACGGGAACTCCGGATTTGGTGGACTCACGCCGCCGCCGGAGCGCAGGCTGTCTGGATGCTCGCGCAGTCGTTCGACGACACCGTTGATCCCTTCCCTAAATCGGGCAGCGCTCTGCCGCAGCAGCGACAGCTGGTCGGCATCCTCGTCATCTCCTGTTCCCGGAAATCGCGTACGCAGTCCTTGGAGCAACCTGTCATTGCCGAGCATGAGCTCGCCGGCCATGAACTCATTGAGGGCTTCCTGGAGCCCCCACGCGGCTTCCTCGGCCACTGCGGTGTCGGGATCGTCGAGGAAGTCCCCAAATGAGCACGGTGCGACGCCCGCCGGACACGCGACAATGCCGGCGAGTTCCTTGAACGCTTGCTCGGGCGGCGGACAACGGGACAGGGCACACGGCGCCGGGACTCTGGTGTAGTCTCGCTTTATTTCCTCGTAGTCCTTCCGATCGTTCGGGACATCGCACTGCGAATCGGTTCGTGTGCCCGCGAAATTCCCTTTGTACTCACGGGCCTTGTCGAGGCTGGCCCACAGGGGCAGCAAAGGCCCTGAGTTCGCGCGGACCCGTTCGCGCGCGGCTGCTCGCGAGACAAAAATCGCGAGGGCCACCGCAACGAGCGAGCACAGCAATATGACGGTTGAGTTGAGTCGGCGGTGCACTATACGTATGGTTCTATCGGCTCCGCGACGTGGATCGACAGCGGTAGCTATTCCTGATCGAAGGCGTTGGGGACGATGAGTCATCGCAACGCTGTCGACGCGCGAGATCATGGCGCCGCTCCGATTGTAAGCCGTCCGTCCGGCGAGGCGCTCGTCCCGATGACCGGCAGTCCCGCGGCGAGGAAGATATGCTCCGCGTTCGCTCCCTTTGGAGGATCGATCTTGCCGTCGCCGGGCTGCAGACAATGCTGGAACGGTGTGCGGTCCTCGGCTGCGCACTCATTAGACTTGGTGGTCGGATTTTCGACGTCGACGAAGTAATCGGTGTCCTCGGGGCCGGCGCAGTTCGCGCCAGTGCAGCAGGTGACCCCTCGGCACGGTCGATCAATGTCGAAGGTCGCCGCATCGGCACCGTACTGGAGCGCATTGACACGCTGGATGGGAGCGCCCTCACCCATGGTTGCGTGAATGACTCCGGCACCGCCGGCGGTGGTCAGCGAGGTAAACTCAAAGCAGTTGGTTCCACATGCGCCGGGGCTCTTCGGCAGCGCGAGCTGGCTCTGACCATCCGGCGGCGTGCCGACCGGAGGGGGCGGCGTGGGTGCGGACACGTTGCTTCGGTCGAGCACGACATCGACGCTGGAATCCGCGAAGCCCGACTCATGAATGGTGATGCGATACACGCAGTCAATGAGGTCCGAAAATTGGTACGTCGCACCGACAGCTCGCGCAACGCGTGACACGCCACAACCGCTGAGAAGCACCGTGGCATTGCTTTCACCGGCGGGGACCGTCCCGGTAATCGAATGGACTTCCGTTCCGCGCACCATCAAGGTTCCGTTCAGAAACGATCCCGTCTCTCCCGGCACCTCGTCGGCGATGCGCAGCGTCCATGTTCCCGCCGCCAACTCGCCATTGAAGACGTCCATGCTGTCGACCGGCGGCTCGTCGTCATCGTACGTCAGAACACCCAACGGGCCTGGACTATGGTCGCGCAGCCGGGCGAGCTCACCAGTCGGCGACATGAGCGTGATGACCAGGTCGGACGGACGGCTATGGGTGACATTGATCCGTATGTCGACTTCGGTCAGCAGCACTCGCTGCGTGACCGTGAACGTTCGGGTGAACGTTCCGTTGTCCGGAATGCTCGCGCCCTGCGGTGAAAGGATCTCGACGTCGTCCGTCACCGTCGGGCGAGTATCCACCCGGTTGGCGATGAAAGTGCCGGCGAGGTGGATCGGTTCGCTCAGAACGTTGCGGATAGTCTCGTGGTATTCGCCCTTCAAGTCGAGGGGGCCCAGCTCGGCATCATGCAGACTCGTGCGCCGATCGCCGATCAAAGTGATCTCACGGCGCAGTGCGACTTGATACGGATTCGGATCATCGGGATTGCCGGGATCGCGCGGCGGCAATTCGAACGCCCCTGACACGACGAACTTATTCGTCCCCGTCTCGTACCCGCGGCCGGCTAGCCGCACCCGCTGGGGGAACAGCAGGCTGCGGCGCTCGTCAATCGCCGCCTTCAGCCCATCGCGGTCATGGTACAGACTCACGAAGAGCCGCGGATTCGCCGTATCGGCGGGCTTGCCGTTGACCGTGTCGATCTCGGCGCGGATTTCATAGTCGCCGTCGAGGCCGGCCACGCGCATGAACACGTCGATGGTTCGTTCGGGATCGGGCCCCGCCCCGTTACTGCCGATAGTCACTGTCGCGCGGTAGTCGCCGGCCGCGAGACCGGTCCGGTCGGCAATCAGATCGATGCGGTCCGTTTCGGTTGAGACCGACCCGGAGAGGGCCGCGTATGTAATGTCATGGCCCTGCTCGTCGAGGGTGCGAAAACGCAGCCACGCATGGTCGTCGGGGGCCTCGATCGTCGCCGTCCAATTGAGAATTCCCTTACCGGCGTTGAAGATCGAGATGTATTGGGTGTCGCTGTTGTCGCGGAACGTCAGCGCGCGCTGGGTGGTTGGTACGTCGAAGAAGCCGTCCGCACCGATGTCTTCATCACCAGGGGTTACTGCCATCCAGACCTTGCGCATGTCCGGTGGACCGTCGGGTAACAGCGGCGGATTGTCGACATCCGACGGCAAGGCGGTTCCCAGCACCGGCTCGAGCACGACCGGTCCGTCGGTGAGGACCCAGTAGGCCTGCCCGGGTTCCAGCTGGGTGAAGTCCTGGCGGAGATTCGGGCCTATGCCGCCGGCCGGAAACACGATGCCTGCAAAGCGGGCGGCGGCGGCATCGTACGTCCAGATCTCGCGCACCGGCGGGCTGCTGAAGAGGCGGTCGTACGCGAGCGGCTCCTCGGCCGTGAAACCGACGAGATTCCAGCCACTCGACAGCGCCCTGGCACCTGCGGGCAGCGCCGTCTCGTCGCCGCTGACGGTGAAAGTTCCTGCGCGCGTGACGTCGAGCCAATATCCCTTGCCGGTCTCGATGGCCGAAATCGCCGAGAATCCGGGTGGCACGTCGGACGTTGTGAAGCCGCTCCAGGTCTCGTTGTCCGTGTCATACGTCCACAGGGCGACAAAGCTTCGGGCAGCTAACAGTGGCGCGAGCACAGCGTCGGGCGAGACATCGTCCGGTTGCACAGCGAAGGAGATGAGGTTCCATCCCTGATGAAGCTCGATGGTCTGTTGTACGGCACACGCAGCCCCGGCGAATGCGATGGCGACGATCAGCACCGATGGGAATAGGAGCGTGCCGAGTCTCATCTCGAATCGCCGCCCGCGCGCAATGGAAACGCCGGCGGCCCGTGACCGTCGACGGCGGCTCGTTGGAGCGGCCCGACGCGGGCGAGCACGTCACGGTCGATCCGGATGTCGAACGTCTTGCGCAGTTCGTCGTACAGCCGATCAGCTGCGGTGCGGCGGTGGTACGCTTCGATTTCATTGCGGATCCGCAGCGCCATTTGTTCGAGGGAGCGGGCTTTCCCGCCCGTCTTGTCCGTGAGCCGCACCAAGAACAGCCCGCGCGCCGTCTCCACCGGCTCGCTGATGTCGCCCGGCGAGCCGAGTGCGAACAGTGCGTCGATGATCTTCGGATCCCACTTGTAGATGCGCGCGCCTTTCGCCACCCAGCCGATGTCGCCGCCATGATCGCGCGAGCCGCTCTCATCCGAATGGGCTGCCGCCTGTTCGGCGAACGTTCGGCCCCCTGGCTGTGCCCTGGCGTGCGCGAGGACTTCGCGTGCTTGCCTGCGCTCGAGCGCCTTCTGTTCCTCCGACGCGTTCGGCGGGAAGCGGAAGAAGATGATGGCCGCGCGCGCGCGCTCCGGATCGCTGTATTCGGCGCGATGGCTCTCGTAGTACTCGCGGACCTCCTCATCCGTTACCGCAATCTCGCGATATCTCGCGCTCACATGGTCGTACCAGAACCGGTTCGCCATGAGCTGTCGGACGTTCTCGACGATCTCCGGACGATCCGCATAGTGGTCGCGGTCTGCCGCCTGAAAGAGCACCTCGACGCGGACGACCTGATCAAGCGCGGCCGCCTTTTCGTCCGTTGATGTGCGGGGATCGAGGAAATCAGCGCCGCGGCGGATCAGCTCCGCGCGCAAATCATCGGCGTATATGGGGTGTCCGTTGACGGTCGCCACTACCTCACGACCGTTGACGGTGTTTGGAGGTCCGGTCGCCGACGGCGCCGCGCTCTGCATCGGGTTCCGAGTGAGTCGCTCGGAAATGCTTGTAGTTCCGACCCCTACGAGAATTCCGGCGGCGAACGTGACGCCGATGCCGATCCAGACCCTCGCGCTTGTATCAAGGAGCCCGTTCCCCATGCCGCCCCGCTCTCGTCTTCCTAATCCGACAGACCCACCAAGGGAGATGGCGTGGGACATCCGCTCAGGGCGTTGTTTACGGCGCGAATCAACTCCGCAATGAGAACGTGACCGTCACGATTTTCATCAAAAGACGGGCAGCTTGTAGGTGGATTACCTGACAGCGCGATATTTACCCCGAGAATCAACTCGTTCACGAGCACGCTACCGTCGCCGTTACAGTCGCCGACACATTCCTGCGGCAACGGTGTGATTGTGGGAGTCGGAGTGATCGTGACAATACCCGTCGTGGGATCTGAAATTGCCGTTGCGGTGCCCGTCACGGTAGGTGTCCGAGACCCTCCCGTCGGTGTCCTCGTCGCCGTCGAGGTGGCCGGCGATACACCGTTGGTGGGAGTAAACGTCAACGTGGGCGGTGGCGTTCCGTCAGTAGAAATATCCAGTTGTGTGACGGTCCCGCGATCGGTCGGCATCTGGCCTTTGACCACACCATCCACCAGCACCGTGACGGTGTCGCCAACAAACGCTGATTTTGCGGGCCGCGGTTCACCCGCCGCGGTTGGTGAGAACAAATGGGCGCGAACGATGTAGTACGCCCCAGCGACCGGCAGCGAGCCGATCACATACGAATCGATCTCTTCGTTTGCGCGCCGCAGCGAGACGGTCACGCCGGAGACCGGTTGATTGTTTCTGAAGACGCGGCCGAAGACGACTGTATCCGGTTCCGGAATAGCCGCGCGGACCGGGCCGGCAACAAGCCCTGCGGTAAAGGTTACAATCGCAAAAAGGCTGCGGAATTTACATCCCGCCAACGTGAACGCCACTGAACGATCCCGCCTTTGGTCGGCACGGGATAAGCGCAGCAGCGATACCGGACCCGTAGCCGTACATATACTCTAAAATTATCGTACAGAAAGCGAGTCCGACATAGGTCAGCAGCCGATCGCATAACCATGCCGGAGACGCACCCCCGACTCGAAAATCCTGAACGCGTCCCCTATAGCGAAAGTCGTAGGAACCCATACCAACCGCAGTCAAGAACCGTCAAGTCAGTATTTTCCCTTAGTCGATGAGATCCGTGCCGTTCACCGTCGGTGGACCCTTCGTCGGCGTCTCGTTCTCGGCGTCCGTGCAGCCCGCTCTGCGCCCTGTCCGTATCGATCGCCGTGCGCACCACCTACAGGGTCGCGCGTGGCGGTTCCGATCGTCGCGCCGCTGCGCTCCGGCACACGCCACGTTACCCCAGATCACATTTGACAGTCATCACCGGTCCTCGATAGTCGCCGCAACTGCGAGCTTCGAGACTCCGCTCGCGCGTTCAGATCTAGGAGGATTTACGGTGAGAACCAAGACGACGTCGATACTACTTGCTGCGGTGTTTGCACTGCCCGCGCTCGCCCACGCTGGGCTGCTCACGGCAATCGACTGCAACAATGACGGCATCCTCAGCATCGGCGAGCTCGTTTCCATTGTGTCCATCGCGCTCGGCAGAAGCGATCTTTCGGCGTGTTCCTCGGCCGACATAAATGGCGACGGACTGGTACGGATCGACGAAGTCGTCGATGCCGCAGTTGTTGCGGTCTTCGGCGGCGGCCCGAAGGTGCGCCGAATTGACGCGGTGTGCACCGACGGTGTGATCGACGTTTTCGGCGCGAAGCCTTCACTCGACTCACCCGTGCCTGGCTTGGTGATCGGATCGGTGGCCGAATCGCCAGGTATGACCGCGGAGATCCAAGTGAATCTAGCAACGATGGGGCAGCCGGTCGTCGCCTCCCAAAACGACATAATCTTCGATCCAGCCATAGTCGAGTTGGACGGATTACCATTCGCGCCATGCACGAAGCTGGTCCCCGACAAATCGCTCGCAACCGACGTGGTGACGTGTCCTGGACCTCCGTCCGACCCTTGCCCACTTGGCGACGACGGCAAAATGCGCCTCCGCGCGGTCATCATCGACACCAACTCGCCAACGGAGCCCATCAGCGACAGCACCGCCCTCTATAGCTGCACGTTCACCATTTCCGCCGTCGCCTCTGACAGCACAGTTTTGAAATGCGCGAACGCGATAGTCGCCGTGTATGGCAACCGGGCCGCGCCCACGCCGACCGTCGTGGCGTCGCCGGTTTGCGTGGGCGATTGCAACCTCGATCACCAGGTCTTGATCGACGAGCTCGTGCGCAGCGTGGCGATCGCGCTGGACCGCCTTGAGGCGAACGTGTGTCCGGCGATCGACTGTCACGGAACCGGCAACGTCACCGTCGACTGCCTGATCCGAGCTGTGAACGCGGCGCTGAGCGGGTGTCCGGTGTTATAGCGCAGCTCCGGATGTCGTCAGCGTTGTCGCCGGTCCGTGCATCCGACAACGCGGCCGACGGAACACCACGAGAGGCGTTTCTCGACCGCACCAGCTTCCTTTTTAGGTGCCCAGTTTGTGCACCCCAACCGCCTGTTCGCGTCATGTGTTCACTTTACACACGGTCGGTCCGCGTCAGGCTCGACCGCACTACGTGCTCCACGCGCACGCCCCTTGCACACCTCTGTCCGCGAAGCGACGAAAGAGCTTGCGTGTGATCCACCCCTCTGCACCAGTCACCCAATAACACCTGCCCCTTCCGAAACCGCATCCGGCTGGTTTCACGCGGCCGTCCGCCGCTCGTAGCGATGGTGCAGCCCGCCGACCTCGGGGATAGCGACGATCTTCCCTGCGTCACGGCGTTGACTCGGACGCGGCTCCGGCGGGTCCTTCGCGGAGCGCGAGATGCGTCCGTGTCCGGTTGTAGTACGCCACGTAGCTGCGAACGACGCGAAGCAGCTGGCGCTCGTCGAGCGCGACCACGTGGTCGAGGCATTCTCGCCGGAGTGACCCGATAAACCGTTCCGCCTAGGCGTTCTGCCACGGCGAGCGGGGCGCAATGACGACTTGCTTGAGCCCGAGATGTTCGACTCGGGTCGGGAAGACCGCGCCGTAGCTGCCATCACGATCGCGGATAGCCGCGATCAACACCTCGGGCCAGCGGGACCAAAGGCGAGCCAGCGCCATCCAGAGAAATCGATCCCCTGCCCGAAGCTGTGTGCGACGACCCGCGCGTTGGCGTTGAAGCACGAGCACCTGTTGGCGAAGCACGAGCAGCTCCGCCTCCAGGTCAGCGCGACAGCGAATCGAGTCACGAACAGCAGCGAGGGACGCGACGACGACGGCGTTCATCGCTCGACTCTGACGCAGAGCCGCGCGAGAACGAAACGCTCGCGGACTACCTACGTACCGAATTCTCGGAAGGGACAGGCGGCGCGCAGCCGTTCAGTGCGCTACCGACGGCGGCGACCAGGTCGTCGACGGTCAGGGTGCCATCGCTGTCGCGATCGGCAGCGGCACAGGCGAGGATGCTCGATCCGTCCAGTGCGACCGAGGCCCGTGCGCACCAGCTCGTACATCGAGACGGTGCGATCGGCATTGCAGTCGCTGTCGGAGGTGCCGACTGCTGGTGAGTCTCTCTAGTTCTTGGTACGCGTAGTCGCCTCACGGGCGGTCTCAGGTGATCATCGCAACACCCGGGCAAAGTATACCGAGGCCCGGGAGGTGCGATGGGACCAGGGAGGAGCCGTGGGAGGCGACTAAGCATCGCCGAGCAGACCGAGATTCGACGGGGGATTCATAGCGGCGAGCCGTATCGGGTGGTGGCTGCCCGGCTGGGGTGCTCGACACGCACGGTGCAGCAAGTGGTGGCGCGCGCCAGCGCGGGCGCCCCGCGCATCCGCCCGCGGGCGGCGCGCCAGCTCTCGTGGGCGGAGCGGGAAGAAATTTTGCGCGGCCTGCTGGCGCAGCGCTCGCTGCGACAGATCGCAGCCGCGCTCGGCCGGGCACCGTCGACGATTGCGCGCGAAGTGAGCGCGAATGGCGGGCGGCGCGCGTATCGCGCCTGGCAAGCCGATTGCCGGGCGCAACGGTCCCTGCGCCGGCCGAAGGTGGCGAAGCTGGTGCGGTGCCGGCGGCTGCGCGAGGTGGTGTCCCGGCGGTTGGCCGAGCGCTGGTCGCCGCAGCAGATCGCGCAGTGGCTGCGGAGCGAGTATCCAGCAGAGCCGGCGATGCAGGTGTCGCACGAAACCATCTACCAGTCGCTCTACGTCCAGGGCCGGGGCGCCTTGCGGCGCGAGTTGACGCGCCATTTGCGCACGCGACGCGTGCATCGGCGCCCGCGCCGGCGCACGGCGGGACAGCGCGGCCAGTTGCCGGATATGGTCTTGATCAGTGCGCGCCCGCCCGAGGTGGCTGATCGCGCCGTGCCGGGCCATTGGGAGGGCGATCTGCTGATGGGGAAGGGCGGGCAGTCGGCGATTGGCACGCTGGTGGAGCGCCAGACGCGCTACGTGATGCTCTTTCCGCTGCGCGAGGGACGCACGGCGGAGCACGTGCGGCGGCACCTGGCGGCGAAGATTCTCGAGCTGCCGCGCCAGCTGCGGCGCTCTCTGACGTGGGACCGCGGCAAAGAAATGGCCGAGCACGTGCAATTCACGGTCGACACCGGCGTCCAGGTTTACTTCTGCGATCCGCACAGCCCGTGGCAGCGCGGCTCGAACGAGAATACCAACGGCTTGCTCCGTCAGTACTTCCCGAAAGGCATGCCATTGAACCGCGTCACGGCGGCGAAGCTTGACGCCGTCGCTGCCCAGCTCAACGGGCGCCCTCGACAGACGCTCAATTGGATGTCACCTAGCCAGATGCTCGCTCAGGTGTTGCGATGATCACCTGAGACCGCCCGCCTATCCGTGGTTAGGCGCCGGAAACGGGGTGGCGGCGACGGGGCGGGAATTTACGGTTTCTGTAGGGACGTCGACACGACACCAATCGCACGGTTCACCGGTCTACGTTGCCGTCCGACGCTGGGCAATCGCAACGATGCGCCATCGTGAGCCTGTTTCGTGCTGGCAATCGGCACCGCTGATCGCAAGCTCGCCTGCATCGAGACCGGGCTGGCTCTGCCATGGCAAGGCGAGGTCGCGACCGAATCTTGTCGCGCGATCGTCCCCCGCATTACGCACGGCTGTTCAACCAGTCGGCCAAAGCCGTACGGCCTCTTTGCCGTTCTGAGAGAGGGTCAGGTTTCAGCCACGCGCGTTCGCTTGAACTCAGGCCGTTAACATCACCGGGCCCGTTTGACGGGAGGTTTTCTTTTCCGAGGCCGCAATAGCTTTCGCCGCCGCTCGAGAACCCGCGAATCAGGTGGGCAGCGATGCTCAGCTTCAGCAAACAGGTCCGCTAACCGAACGCCGAGAGCTGCGGCAACTTTCTGGCACAGGTCCAATGAGGGGCTCCGCTCTCCCCGCTCGATCAAGCCGATGTAGTTTCGATCCACGCCGGCAATCTCAGCAAGCAGTTCTTGGGACACGTCTTGGCCGTCCCGTTTTTCCCTAACGAGCGTTCCAAGAATTCCCGACAATCGGCGCCGCGTTGCCATCCGCGGCCGATGCTTTGTTGACAAGAGCTGCCATAGCCACCTACAACCCGTATAGACTAATACTATGGCATGCCGAACGGATTATCATTGCTGGCTCGTCCTTTTTCGCGGCCAGTTCCGAAAAAACCGTGTCCTTTGACGCGGTGTCCGCGCCGGAATGGACGATCGCGCTACCGTCAGAATATCGACATCTGCGCCCCGCTGGCATTTTTGCTGGCGACGGTTTCCTGCGCAGCAACAATCAGCGACCCGTGGTCCTATCGCGAACCAACGACTTTAGCGGAGTGGAACGAGTTCTATCCGTCCGCGATCACTCGTTTGGAGAGTTTAGAGAGCCAATGTCCACAATCGCTTCAGTATCGCAACGCGCGGGCGTACCAGACGGAAAAGGACCAACGCTGTGAAGACGACCGACAGATGTGGTCGGATCGGATACGACACTCGTTTTTAACGACTCATCCGGATCTTGACCCAACGACTCGTCAGTACGTCGAGGACGGCCGAATACGCCCTGCTTTGTCTGCAGACTATGTCCTTGCGCAATCGCATTGGCTGCAAGATGAAGAGCGAGAGCGCGAACAAATCAGTGCAAAGAAGGCAATCGCTACAGTTACCACACACGGGAGCGTGCCTCATGCCGGCGACAGCGGGAACAGGTTCGAGACGTTCGAGTACCTTGTCGCGAGTTCCAAACCTTCGGGAAATACAGTTGGCTGCCAGGACCCCATCACCTTGCAAGCGGTGCTGAAGTACGAACGAGTGGGGGACGCCTATAATTTCGGGCGATTAGCTGGGAGCTTAAGCGGTCCCTGCCGTATATTGCCAAAAGGCCTAACTGTCACAGCGGTCGTTCGGCAATCGGAGTACTGGCAAGTCGCTGTGGGGTTATTTGGCTTCTGGGTTCCCGCCGTGGACCTACGCAAGAAATAACCGATCCCCAACCCGTTCGCGCGGCCAGGGTAGGCCGTCTTGGCCAGAACCGCCTTAAGAACGCTTCTCTTGCCGAGGCGGTGAACATAGCCACACGTTCGTGGACGTCCGCGGATCGCCAGTTTCCCGCCGCTTCGAACCTAAACAAAAACGTTCCAAGTCGGAGCCCCATTTGTCTGGCGCGACCAGAAAAACCGTGTACCGTGCTTCCGCGTAGATGAACGAAAACATCCGGGGCTGATGGAAAACTCGTAGGCGAGTCTGACCTCGCCGATTTCCGGGCCGCATTGACGCTCACTAGTGAGCGTTCGGTGCGGCCTTTTTTTTTCTTGAAACCGTTACCGGACGCCGTCGGAGGATCCGGAAATTCAGGATGAGGAGGGGACAATGGCAACAAAGGAGGAGTTGGTGGACGAAGGTCTCTTGTCCGTACTTTCGGCGGCGCGCTTCCTCGCGATGTCACGGTCGTCGCTCTATCAGCTGATGGAAAGGGGCGAGCTCGCGTATGTGAAAATCGGCCGCGCTCGCCGTATCCCACGCCGCGCTGTCGTTGAGTTGGCTGCCGCGCATCTGCGCGGCGGATTCACGAAGGAGCGGAACGATGACCATAGCGCATGATTCTTCCACGCGCATACGTGAGACCGCCGCGCCGCCTAGAGCCGAGGGCGACGTTTGCTCCGATGATGCCCAACGAGACGCCGCACAAGAAGGTATCACGCGCCTGGACGTCACCCGGCTTCACGACCTTCTCGGGCTTCTTAGGCACCTGAAACTTAAACACAGTACGTAAGCTCATGCATAACTCGGCGAATATACTCGATTTCGATCAAGGCGCATCTCGTAACGCGTACTGTAGACTGTGTTATGGGGTGCACCATGTCTGGAGACTCCCGCGGTCGCCGCCCGCCAGCGAGCGTAAATCCCCCCGAGGTGGATCAGTTACTGGCGCAGCTCGCGCTAAGAATACGCGTTTTCACGATGAAGGCTCGTCTGGACGAGAGCAAGTTGCGAAATGGGCCAATCGTCAGGCCGGAAGGAGATCCTGGGGAGAAGCGCCAATCCTGAACGGACACCGCACATAGAAGGAGCCGAAGATGCATTCCGAACGGCCGAACGAAATAAGAGCGTCTCACCTTGCACGCAAAGCAATCGTTTATGTCCGCCAAAGCACAGACGATCAGGTCAAAACGAACACCGGATCCACTGACTATCAGCGCGGCCAGGCCAACCACGCCCGGCTTTGGGGCTGGCCCGAAGACCTGATCGAGATCAATTGCGACGATCTGGGGCTTAGCGGCGTCGCCGCAGATCATCGGCCTGGCTACAAATACATGCTTGAGGAGATCGTGCGCGGCCTGGTCGGCATAATTCTCCTAGCGGATATGATGCGCGGCGGTCGCGACGCTGCCGAATGGCTGCGGCTAATTGCACTTTGTCGGATCCATGACGTTCTCATCGTCGTTGATGGGAAGGTGCACGACCTTAGCGATCACGGCGATCGACTCATGGCACAGTTGAGGGCCACCCTTACCGAGTACGACAACGTCATTCGCCGCGAGACCTTGATGCACGGGAGGATCACCAAAGCTCAGCAAGGTCACGCCGTTTCTGCCCCACCCTGTGGCTACGTTCGAATGCCCGACGGCTCGTGGGAGAAGGATCCCGACCCGACCGTCCAATCCGCGATTGCCGCCGTATTCCGAGCGTTCCACGCCGAGCGTTCGTGCAAGCGAACCGTCAAGGCGCTGAAAACGGCAGGCGTATGCCTTCCCCGCAGAATGGGTGCCCTCCTACGGTGGGCCCCTCCGCAGATTCAGACAGTTTATCAAATCCTGATCCATCCAGCGTACAAAGGCGAGTACCCATTCCGGCGTCGCACCGGCGATCCACGCGCTGGCCGCGACCGCCGCGGACACCTCAAGCTGCGCAAAGCGCCAGCGGACAAGGTCATCAGGACCGAACTTCATCACGAGCCATACGTGACCAGCGATGAGTGGCACCAAATTCAAACCACTTTGAAGCTAAACGGGCGTGCAGGAAAACGCAGCAATCTCGGCCCGGGCTGCGCGCTGTGCCAAGGACTCATTGCGTGCGGGCTGCACAATGGTTGGACGATGGTAAGCACGTACAAGGCGCTACGCGACGACGGCACCCGCTCTTATAACTACTATTGTCAGGGCGACGATCGGCACGGCAGCGAGCAATGCGGCAGGCTAAACGGCCGAGCAGTTGACGACGCAGTCGCCGCCGCGACTCTAGCGCGCCTCGATCCACCAAGAATCGAGCTGCTCCGCGAAGCAGTTCAGCGATTCAACTGCGACGAACGATCAGAGCTGCAACGCCGAAAGATCGAACTCAACCGCCTGCGTCAGCAGGAGGCCCTCCTCGAGGATCGGTTTGTCAGCCTCGATGCCAGTAGCACACAGACAGCAAAAGACCTCGAAAAGCGGCTCGAATCGGTCAAGCGCGACGTGCTTCGTCTAGAACGCGCACTAGATGATGGATGTGGCAGTCCGGCGATACACTTCGACGAAAACAATTTTCAGGAACTGGTCGAGCTCTGCACAGTGTTGCCCGATTTGTGGTCCGCACCGTCTACCACGGTCCAGGATCGAAAACAGTTATTAAGGCTCATGATCGATGAGATTGTTCTTGAATGGCGCGACCGCGCTCACGCACGACTTCGAATAACATGGAAGGACGGTGAGTCCCAGACGATCGAAATAGACACGACATTGCGGGAACATATGAAGCGTTTGATGGTTGAGATGAATGCCAGTGGAATGTCGTATGATGAAATCGCCGCGGCAATGAATAAACTGGACTTCCGAACGCATCGACACAACCGCTGGAATCCGATTTTCATCGCACAAAAGCTCCGTCGGATACTGAAAAGTTAGAGCGCCGCGCGTAGCGGACCCGTGCTGCCGACGAGACTAGTTGGATGAGAAAGCGCCGCGGCCGCGGCGAAGGCGGCGTCTATCAGCGAGCTGACGGGCAGTGGTGCGCGTCGCTGGCGACTGGCTACGATGAAACCGGTCGACGGCGCCGCCGTGTCGTTTATGGTTCGACCAAGGCCGCCGCCCTGGAGAAACTGGCGAACCTCCACACCGATTCCGTCCTCGGCTGCCTCGTCGCGCCGCAGCGGGTTACCTTGAAAGAGTTCCTCGAACGCTGGCTCGCCGAGGTCGCCAAACCAGCGGTCCGTCCCCGAACATATCAAATCTATGACTGGGTCATTCGCAAGCACATCATCCATCGGATCGGCGGCACGCCGCTGCAGAAGCTGACTGCGATTCACCTGCAAAGACTGTTTACTTTAATGCAAAACGATCGGGTGTCCGCGCGCACACAGCAAATCGTGTTCACGCCGCTGCGACGAGCACTAAGGCAGGCAGTGTGGTGGGGACTGCTGCGTCACAACCCGTGCGACGGCGTTGAGCGGCCACGAGCTCCGCGGCCCCACTTCACGGTGCTCAATGTCGAGCAAGTCGCATCTTTCCTGAAGGCCGCCAAGACCGACCGGTTGCACGCTCTGTACGTTTTGGCGGTAACGACGGGCCTTCGTCAGGGAGAACTGCTGGGCCTGCAGTGGAGCGACATTGACCTGAATGCGGCAATGCTGTCCGTCAACCACATTCTCGAGGAAGCCACCACGAAGGGTACCCCACGTTTGGCCGAGCCGAAGACCGCCAAGAGCCGGCGTCGTGTCGAGCTGCCGAAGATCGCGGTCGCCGCCCTGCGGAAGCACCGACGACGCATGCTCGCCAAGGGGCACGTTGGCGGTCACGTGTTCTGCGATACGGATGGCGGGCCGATCCGCAAGAGCAACCTGACTCGGCGCTCCTTTAAACCGCTCTTATCCAGGGCTGACCTACCAGACATCCGTTTCCACGACCTCCGTCACACCTCAGCGACCCTGCTGCTGATGGAGGATGTTCACCCTAAAGTCGTCCAAGAGCGGCTGGGACACTCTCAGATCAACGTCACCCTCGATATCTACAGCCACGTCCTGCCCAGCATGCAGAAAGAGGCCACCGCCCGGCTCGATCGGCTTCTCGAAAAGGCGGTGAAGTAAGCCGGTTTTGGCCCTTCGGAGCCCGAACAGCGGGCTAATCCACCTCTCGGCGCCGGCAGTCGTTCGCGAAACTCCAGCTTGTCAAGTATAGTCAGAACCGAGTCGACGAATGGTAGTACTTATCTTTGGCAACAGAGAGGCGTAATGTCACTTAATTCCAGGACCACTTCACTCGGCTTCGCAGAGCGAACCAAGAAGAACTTGCTTTTCGTCGAGCAAGCTTTCGTATCTGGCGACGACGTCCACGTCATCACACAGGTAGTAAACTCCCTCCTCGGGCTCGTGATCTTCCCTTGGGAGAGAGGCTTCCTTGATCGCATACGCAATCTTTTGTTAACCGACCTGGAGAAGATGGGGTGGCCGTCGTGGCATCTACTCGAGGGCAAGTGTGTCACGCTCGGCCAGCTGACGCGCTACTTGCGCAACGGAACGTCACATGGGCACATTCAGTTTTCCTCCGATAGCCGATTTTTGGAAGAGGTGAACATCCAAGTGTCGAACTTTCCTAAATGGTCGGCGCCACGTCCTGACTTCATTGCCGAAATCCGTGCCGATCACCTTCGTGAGTTTTGTCTGAACTTCGCGTCTCTTGTTCACAACACTATCGGCTGACTGTCAGGACTGGGCGATGCAGCATCTAAAATAAGAATGGTAAAGGACATTATCATTCATAGATAATTTTTTCAGAGCACCCGCCCGAAACGCGTCCTTGTCCCAGCCGGTTTGGGCACCGTTCCGGCGATCATCGCCGCCGCCGGTCCGGAAGCGGCCCGCCGCTTTCTGGAATTTTCGCGGCGAGCATCCGGAACCCGAACACGCGCCGCGCCTACGGCCACGCCGTCGCGGATTTCTTTCGCTGGTGCGAGCGCCGCTGCGTCCATGACCTTGCGCGTATCGAGCCCGTCGTGGTCGCCGTCTACATCGAACAACTCGGACATCGCGTTCGAAGCCGACGGTGAAGCAGCATCTGGCAAGATCCGGATGCTCTTCGACTGGTTGGTAATCGGCCAGATCGTGCGCATGAACCCGGCGAGCTCGGTCCGCGGACCGAAGCACGTCGTCCGAACGGGTAAGACTCCGGTTCTCACCCGCGAGGAAGCGCGGACGCTCCTCGACTCGATCGATACCGAGAGTCTCTCAGGGCTCCGCGATCGCGCCCTTATCGGCACGATGGTCTACAGTTTCGCGCGGATCGGTGCTGCCTTTGGCATGAAGGTGGAGGACTACTTTCCCCAGGGCAAGCGTTGGTGGCTACGTCTTCACGAGAAACGGGGGAAACCGGCACGAGGTGCCGGCTCACCACACGCTCGAGGAGTACCTCGACGCGTATCTCGAAGCGGCACGACTCTGGGAAGACGGCAAATCTTCCCTCTTTCGGTCGATTGCCATTGGGCCGGGAACGGCCGTTATCCTTCGCTCCGATGACTCAGGCGGATGCGTGGCGATGGATGATTCGTCGATGCGCCGCGGGTGCTGGCATCGAGACAGCGATCGGGAACCACACGTTCCGTGCGACGGGGATCCCGCCTTCTTAGAGAACGCTGGAACTCTTGAACACGCCCAAAGATTGTGGCGCACGAATCGCCGCGCAGCACGCGCCTTTACGACCGGCGCGCAGATCGAATTTCCGTGGATGAGATAGGGCGGATCGTGATCTAGTCGGCGAAAAAGTCTTCGTGCGCTTTCTCAAGCTTGTCGAATACTAACGGTTGCGGAGTGTAGAGCTTCTCGACTCTATGCAAGTCGACATTAGTCTGAAGATATTGCTCTACAGAGCGTTTCGAAAAACGGAAATAACGAAGCCGCACAAAGTCCCTATATCGGCGCTCGACGCTCCCATCGGGGTCTAGGCAGAGGACGTCGAAGTTCTTCAGATGTGGGGCACGCGCGGCTGCCGCCTTCAGAAGGTACCGCACGTACGAGTCAGAGTCCGGCAATGAATACCCGAGAACGCGAATCTGGGTCGCATCCCGAAGCAGGGCAAAGGCTCGCTTCCAAGCTCCCAGGATCTCGGGGTGGACTGCCTTGCTCCAGGTCGGTGGAACGATCGTGCTATCATCTACGCCACCGTGCAGTTTAACGAGGGAAACCGACGCGCATACGCGGCTATCGATGTCCTTTGAACCGACCGAGTATCCAATGTAGCCTGTACTTCCATAATGATTACTGATGAAGTCGGCCCAGTTCTCTAGGACGCGGTCATAATTCAAAGTCACGACTGCGTACTCTGGGGAACTCCCATGCGACGACCAGAGGTGCCCTCCAGGCGCCGATTTGTCGTTGTACGCAAGCTGCAAGCGGAATAACTGCGCAACAAAAAAGCCGTATAGCCGTTGAACTGCTTGAGTCCCAAGGATGAAACCGTGCCAGTTGCCCGGCAGTGTTCCCTGATAGTCCACGATCGCCGGAGTGCAATGTGCGACGACATCCTTAATCATTCGGACAAACTCGTCCGCAAGATGCTTGCCTTCGAGCTGAGCGTCCATTTCGAGGATTGAGAGAATCTCTTCGATATTAAAGAGATCTGCCTCGAAGTAATGTTTTATAACGGCCAGATTGCGCACCTGCGCAAACACGTTTTCGAAATACGCGTACCGCTGGGAATCGGACGCAAAAACGTCCTTGGCGCGAATCAAGAAGTTCGATGTCACCGGGAGTCCAAATGGTGCTGAGAAGCCCGCACCGAGTAGGTAGACGATCTTCTCGGTCATCTGAACCAATGCAGGGCCCCGCCGAATTCAGAATCCGTACTTCTCTTTGCGAAGTTTGAACGCATCCTTCCCGCCCTCAGTGACCGTCGTGATCTCATCCTTGATTTGAACCTTGTCGATCGCACCGGCGTCTTTAATGCGGCCGCCGGTCTGGTCTCCCGCCTTCACGTAGTCGCAGCAAATGACGAGCTCGGCGTCGCCATTCACGACAAAGTTCGCATTGTGGCTGGCAAAGATAAGTTGGCGGCTGCTCTTGGCTTTCCAAATCTGCCGGACGATTTCCGGACTCATTTTGCTGTCCAGATCGTCCTCAGGCTGGTCGATCACCAGTGGTCCGCCGCCTTGGTTAAGGAGGACCGACAGGAGAGCGGTTGCTTGCTGACCGGCCGATGCGTCCCCAAATTCGATGTACTCCGCGGTGTCGCGATTGGTGCAGTACAGGAAGCGAGGGTTGAACTGAAGACTGGATACCGAAAGATCGAGCCATCTTTTGGCATCGAGACCGCCTGCCAGGCGTTTCTTTTCGCTGTCGATGAATCCACAGCGGTCCATCATCGGGGTCGCCGGAAGGGGCTGCGCGCCCGACGCGTCATGGACGGCCAACTGCTCAATCTCGACGAGGATGTCATTCCACGTCACCACGGGATCGGCTGCCGTGGCGATACACTGACACAGATCATCGATCTTCTGTTCTTTGATGTTGCGGCTAGCAAACGCTGCCTTAATACGCTGCCTCAACACGTCCGTATCGATGTTTCCGCGGACGTCGGCCTTGATCAGTTGGTCCGAAAGCGCAGAAAATGTTGCACACTGCTCTTCGAGAATCTGCAGCGCTTGGGCATGAAGCCCGTTCCACGTAGCACGAAGTGCCGTGTGGCTCGCGTCGGGATCGCCAAGCGCCGCCAATGCGTTACGGTTCGCCAATTGAAGTTTCTTGATTTCGGCGATCCGCTTTTCCACATCTCGGATCTGGCCAAGCTGCTGCTCGTTGGCCGTGGCCGCCTTCTTGGCTGCCTCATATTTCCTATCGAAGTCGGCCTTCAAAGCTTGCCACTTGGCTACTTCTTGATCGATCTCCCGCAATCCGCTGCCCTCGAAAAGCGAGACCAGGAGATCGATCTGCTTGCTAGTCTCGCGCATCTTTGCAGCGTATTTCGCCCTGATATCCCTGATGACATTCTCGTTGTGCGTCTCGAGCTCCATGTCATCGCTTTCGACACGCTGCTCGAAGTCACGTTTGAGGCCTCGTACGAGGTCTTCGGCCGCATGGAGGTCGTTTCCAAGGCTCTCGACAATCGCATCCTCATTGTCAAAAAGGGGTTTGCGATCAACGACCGCTTGATCAGTTGCAGAAAGGCCCTTGAGGGCCTGTCGCAGTTTGGTCAGCTGTTCCGTAAGAGAGTTGATTTCAATCGTGTATTTTGCCCCTTCCGCCTCGATCTCACGCTTGCGGATGACATTGCCGTAGGCGGATCGAAGCTTAGCTTCCGTCGCTCGAACGTCGGACCGAATTTGGTCCAAGCTCTGCTTGATAGGGAGCTCGACGAATCGCGTGAGTTCATCGAGTCTTACCCCAATATTGCTGAGCTGCTTCTGGCTGTACCCCTGGATCGAAAAAAGGTTCCGAACCTCCTGTTCGGTGGTAGGAACGAATGCCGCATCCCCGATCCTGAGCAGGATCTCTTGGGTTTTGGAGCTTCGTTTGAGGACGTGCCGGACCTCGTTTAAAAAGAACGTGATGATCACTTCCCCATCGAAACGCTGCAGCGTGTCGTCGATGAGTTTTTTGCGACGAGTCTGGACGGTCGCAGTTTCGGAATCGGCATCGTCGATCGGCTGATCGCAGAGTCCCCACCGAAGATATTCGAGGAGCGTGGACTTGCCGGTGCCGCGGCCGCCGATGACCGCATTGTATTGCCGGTTGAAGTCGACATCGACGCGGCCCAGAAACTTCGAGTTAGAGACGCTGATGGAGGCGATCCACAGGTTGGGGAGTTCGGGCTCGGTCTGTGACAGTCGCGACTCTTTAGCAAGGCAAGCTTGGCGCAGTGCCTCGGCAGTTGGCTCTGACCACTTTACCCACGTGGCATGTGTCCCGAGATTGGCGTGGTCTCGGCGCCGATTGTCGGACGTCTGGAATACGGCGACGGCCCTGAACCCGTAATCTCGGTTCTCGCCGCGGACGATTTGTTGCTTTCCCTCGCCTAGGCGCGAGACTGGGCCGTCCGTGTACGCGCCAACGCAAGGCATGTTCTTATAGAAATTCGCGAACCCGGTACGCAGCAGTGTTCCGTACCCACCGTCGGTAACGTTTGGCAGGACTGCAAAGCGGTCCTTGAGTTGCGCATGGGCGTTCAATTTTTCGTAGAGATCTTTGAGATCGTTCACTACATTTTGGGGAATCCGAACGACCTGAGTGACCCTGGCGTCGGCGGCCGGAGCAGGATTTATGGCGAGTGCTGTCAGGACGCTGGCCAACAGGTTTTCCGGAAAGTCCGCGTCGAGGATGAGTAGCGCTTGGCAGTTCGGCGCGGTCAGGGTCAGCTCGAGGCCCGGAAACACCACGAGCTCGCGGCCGTGGGGAATCGGCTGACCTGACTCCGTCAGCTCGCTCGCCGCAGCCGCTCGCACATACGGAAAGAAGACAAAGTCGTGATGGTCGGTAATGGCTATCGCACCGAGTCCCTTTTGCCGGCACGCCAGAACGAGTTCCTCGGCGTATTGTTTGCGTTCGACGTCAGAAACCGCCCCGTTGCCGCTCCAATTCGGATCACGTGGGGTGTGGACCTGAAAGTCGCATTTATAGAAGTGTGCACCTTTGTCCATTGACGTACTGGGATCGCGACGGCATTGAGCGCGGCCGAGCCAAAACCTAGTCCTATCCACGATAGTTCATGCCTGGGGCGCAGGTCAAAACGCGTTCACCACGCAGGTGGAAAATCCATTTAGTTTCGCCGCCGAGACTGTGCTTGAGAGCATCACGCAATCTTTCAGCGCTTCGGCAAGGTTGCGAATAGGACAATGCCCGGACTCTAGTTGGACAAAGCCAGCTTGCTGGCAGATTTTGACAGATCCTGCCATCGAGGTACGACGAGGCCATGAAGCAGACTTCCATGAACATCTCCCTCTCCACCGACCTGCGCAACTTTGTAGACGAGAAGCTCGCGCGCGATCGCTACGGTTCGGCAAGTGAGTACGTGCGTGAGCTGATCCGAGCGGACCTCAGGCGGGAAGCCAGGGATCGGATCGATCAGCTTTTCCTCGAGGGCCTCGCTTCGGCCCGGGGAAGCCGATAACGAAGAAAGACTGGAACGACGGCAGCCGGGTCGAAGGCCGAGTCAAAGAACTTCGACAACAACATGCGCGCACGGCGCGTCGTCAGAAATACTCGGGCTGACGACGACCTGGTCGAGATTGCTGCCCACCTGTTCTACCGACCCATAGCCGGAGGTATTCAAGTCCTACGCGTGTTGCATGGCTCAAGGAACCTCGCGCGCCTACTGGAGTCATAGTTCGCGGGAGAGGCGCGCCGTAGGCAGCCTTGACTTCGAACTGCGGCCCCGGTAGACACGGCCACGGTAGGTTTTCGGCAGAGTCACCAGTGCCGCATGTGCGGCGAAGTATGAAACCTACCATCACGATCTACATCGGTTCTCCCCTCACTGGCGGCGAGGCGTCGTTTCTTCGGCGGCTTCAAGCCGACCTCGCTGATACCGAAGGGATCATCCTCGCGAACTTTTTCGTAGAGGACCAGCAGATTGATTTTCTGGTCGTCACCGCGGCGTATCCCGCCGCGATTCTCGAGCTGAAGAACTTCCAGGGTCCGATCTTCGGAGAGAAGAACGGGTTCTGGAGCCTGCGCAATTTGGCCGGAAAACGCGTCCGCTACCCCGGCATAAACCCTTACCAACAAGCGGTAAACCAGAAGTACAAGCTCAGCGATCTGATGGGCGACTACCAGGAGAAGACTCCCGGTGTGCCGCCTCCTTCGGGGCGACGATTCTTTCAGGACTTTACCGCTTTCGTGTGCGTCTTTCCCGAGATTCACCCAGACTCAGAAGTCACGCGCGGCGACCACAAGGCGGCTGTCCGTTCGTATCCCGAAATTCTTGAGCAGCTTCGCACTGGATCGAAGCCCTCAAGCTGGAGCCTTTCAGATTGGCGAGAGTTTGCCGAAAACGCGCTCGCTCTCTCCGCTGTCACGCTTCAAGAAGCGATCGACATGCGGGTATTTGAGGCGTACGAGAAGACCCGGGCATATCGCTGCCGCGTCAAGGAGGAGTTTGCCCAGAACCTTCCTCCTCTCATTGGAAGCGGGCAGAACCCGAACTCCGGACAAGACTTGGTCGCGCGTCTTCTCGAACCGCGCAACCATCTCCTTGTCGGACCTAGTGGCTCCGCAAAAACCTTTCACCTCCGCCACCTGATGCTCGCCCTTGCAGATTCGGGGCCGGAAGCGCCGATCTTCGTCGAGGCGAAGAAGTATCGCGGCGGGGACTTCTGGACCTTGCTGAAACACTCCATAGCTCCGCTCTTCGGAGGCGATCCTCGACAGTTGCTTGAGGCGATCCGTTTGACCGGAGCGCTCCCCGTCTTAGTCTTAGATGCGCTGAACGAGTGCGGCGAAACGCACCTCGCTGACCTGCTCCACGGGGCGCAGGCGTTCGTCCTGCACTTCGGCGCGCGCACCGTGGTAACCTCACAGTATGCTTTCGACCTTCCTGCCGATCTTCAAGCGACTCCAGAGCTCCTCCCCCTTCCCGATAGTGTTCAGAAGCGTCTGATCTACTCGCATCATGCGGGAGTGCAGCCCGCGGCGGGTGAAGAGGGTTTTTTCGAGGGATTCACGAACGCTTACGACCTCACCGTCGCGGGCCGCTGCTTTCAGTCGGGTTCGCCTGCAGCATCCCGAACTGACCTCTACGATCGGTACGTTCGCGAGCGTCTGCCGCGGCATGCCAGCGTAGCAGCCGCCTTGTTGCGATTTGTCGCGTGCGAAATGGCGAAGTCGCTCGCAACGGCATGGAGCCGCGATTTATTTGAGACCACGGCCGAGCGCTTTTTGATCGACAAGCAAGGCCCCCTCGGGGTGCTGGACGAGATGCGAGCGTGTCGGCTTGTCGAACTCACCAATGACTCTTTTTCGTTCGAACACGAGATTCTTTTCAATTACTTCAAAGCCGATGCGCTTCGGCGAAACACGACGGTGATTGAGGACCTCGCGGCAGAGTTGCAGCGACCCCGAAATCAGCAGCTGCTCGCTTTTGTCCTGCCACGCTACTCGGACCCGGTTGAGATCGCTGAGCTACTTTCCGCGACCGGCGACGTCGAGGTCCTTTCTCAGATACTTAGGGGACAATGCGGTCAGCGCGCAGCAGCGGCGCTGATCGCATCATGCGAGGCCCTGCTGGACACGGCCACCCAGGACGTGGCCCGTGTGGGCGTGACGTTTCAAAAGTCCCCCGATGGTCCATCAAATCTCTCAATCACGGGAACTCGCGACTGGTCTGACCGCGATGCCGCACTGTGCGCGGTAATCGCTCAGAACCTCCACGAGGCCCAGTTGGAACGGGAATTTCTGAAGCTTCTCGACGCGACCGAGTGGAAATTGAAGACTGCTAGCCGCGCCGCGGCTCGCAGCGCCGGCCTCAAACTCGCGGATGTCTGGGAGGAGATCGTCAGGTTGTATGGTGGTCTACTTCAACATGGCAAGTTGACGCTCCCTTGCTCGGCAATACTGTCGGCATTGCGGATGACCCTGATGGGAGTCCGGCGCTTTGGTGCTGGACTCGCAATCCGTGAGCCGCTTATCCAACGCACGCGCAAGAACCCCGAGAGCCACTTTGGCCTTCTGATGCTCTTGCAAGACCATGACGCCGCTGGCGACGCCACGAAGGTACAGGAGAACATTCAGCTTGTGGAACAGAGCCTCAATTCACAAGTCTATATTCTGCAGGTGGATGCGCTTGAATATCTGCAGCTCATGCGCTCAACGCTTGAAGCGCAGCACCCCGAAGAGCTTCCACATATCCGAGAAATGATCGAAGCCATCGATCGTAACCATATCATGCTAAACACGGCCATCGCCGAAACGTTGGCTTCGTACGACTTCTTAGCGCCCCTCGTAACCCCGGAGGACGCCTCCTCAGAGGTCAGAAAGGTGATCTCCGTTGGCATCGACGATCCGGAACTCATTCAGCTTGCCACGATGTTCGGCATGTCGCCGAGCGATTGTCTCGCCAGTCGAGCCTACGGCTGCATAAGTAGCATGTTTGAAGATGTATTCCAGGGCGTGTACTGGGACGCGTACTCCGAACTTTCTAACGAAGAGAAGGGTCTACTGCTGTACCTTGCCAGTCAGTCGCCTGAACGCGGCTCCTCGTTCGATTGGATTCTGGCCGAGCTTCTTCGCTACGGTGGGCCACAAGCACTTCCTGCATTCCAACGATTTGCCGCCGGCGTCGAAGAGCAGTGCTTCGTGCAGGAGGCGATCACCTGTTTCGCGTTAGGGATACAGGGGTGCGCGCTGCATTCCGGCGCGCCGCCGCCATACACCGCGGGCGACTCTCCGGCGCACCAGGCATGGCAGATTGTTGGCGAGATTCTGTATTGGCGGTTCAAGGGAGCGGACGCCCATGACACGCGTTTTGAGCCACTGTGGGCTCGCTTCCAGGGCTCGGTGCGGCTCGCTGTCGGCGATGTTTTCTACCAGCTTCGACACGCCCGCAATTGGCATTTCCGGAACGATCCGGGGGCCATTGACCTCATTGCCGCTTTTCCCGAAAAGGTCGGCACCATCATCGAGACGTGCCTTCCGCATCGCGATGCACTGCCGTCGATATTTCAGTACGGAGGCAGCAGGGATCGGAACGTGGTCTGCTTTCTGATCGATACCCTCGGCCAGACCGGCGGGCATTCCTCAATTCCACTGCTTGAGGCGCTCGTCGAGGATCTCGAGTTTGGGAAGGACAGCATCCGGGCGATTGAAAAGATCCACAAGAGGATTGGCGGCGCTTGTGCGAGTTTTTGTGCCAGTACGGGCGTGAAAACGACTGAAAACCCGTGATGAGGGCGGACGTCCCCGGCTACCGGAGGCCTTGTCTGACAAGGGAAACCGAGAATCGGCCGACTACGAGGCGGCCTCCTCGAACGGCCTTTAAGCGGAAGCTCTCCTCGCCGACTTACAAGAGCCTACGTGCGGCGTAATCGCGCTGGGACCGGCGATCCCAACAGCGCGTTGGCTACAGTTTGGCTACAAGAGCGTGCGCATCGCCGCGCGCCACCGCGCGTCCGATACGGGAACTGTTGTCCTTTCGCGGACTTGGAAAGTGAGCCGTCCGGGATTCGAACCCGGGACCCTCTGCTTAAAAGGCAGATGCTCTACCTCCTGAGCTAACGGCTCGTGGGGTGGGCGCTACCATACTCCACCCGGCGGTGCCAGGCACGTATCGCGCCGGAGCAGCACCGGTCGATCGCGATGTTCGAATCACGCTGCCCTTCTGATTTTCGGCGCGTGCGGGTTACGGTGGCCGGCATGACCGAGGCTCGGCGGCGCCGGTCGGCGCCGCGTCGCGTTTCCCGCGTCCGCCGGTTACTCTTTCGCGCGCCGCTGGTGCTCGAGCGGCTCGGGCTCGGCGCGCTGCCGCGGCTGATGACGCGGATCGTCGGCGTTGATTGGATCACCGTGGACACGATCGGGCGCCGCAGCGGCCGGCGGCACACGGTGGTGCTCGACATCGTCGGGCACGACACACGACGCGACACGTACTACGTGCAGCCGGCCTACGGGTACCAGGCATACTGGGTCCGCAACGTGACCGCGCATCCGGAGGTGACCGTTCGCATCGGCGGTCGCAGCGCCCGCGCTCGGGTACGCGATGCCACCGGGGCCGAGGGAGCGGAGGTGGTGCTGCGCTTCATCCGGGCGCATCCGCGCTACTCGCGGGTGATCGTCTGGTTCGTGGCCTACGTCGATTCGGTGGATCATTCCGATGATGCCCTGCGCGCGCTGCTGGCGACGACCCCCGTCTTCGCCGTGGAGATTCAGGGAGACCGCTCGGACGGCGGCACGTCGCAGGGCTCGTGACCTCCGCCTCTCACGCCTTCGGCATGACGACCGGGTGCTGCGGCGGTCACAACACCGCAGACCGTCTCGGCGCACACGTTCACGCTCGAGGCGCGAGCGGCCGCGCCGTAGGCTATTTGATGTAGCCGAGCGCCCGCAGTTGCTCTTCTTCGCGGGCGTTTGGCAGGTGCCCGGCGCTCGCCGCTCGGCGGCGCTCGAATGCGTCCACGAGTGCCGCCTTGTACTCGCCCAGCTGGCGCACCATCGCGGCTTGCGTAGCGTCGGACGGATCGTGGAGGTCCGTCTTCTCACTCGGATCCACCTCCCAGTCGTACACGCGGAGGTGAAAATCTCGACCGTTCTCGCTGGTCAGCTTGTATTCGAGATCGCCGCGTCTGGCGCCGACCCACATTTCTGACGGATCGCCCCGCGGAAACCGCGCGGAGAGTCCAGGTATCCCTGACTTCGGATCACCCTTCGGCGGAAGGCCGGTGTGGCTGAACGCGACGAGCTCGGGAGGCGGCGCTTCGCGGCGCGCCGCGGCGGATAGATCGGCTCCGGCAACCTGGTGGCCCGGCATATCAATGCCGGCCAGACCCGCCACTGTCGGAAAGACGTCGATCGAGCGCGTCACGCCGTCGTAGCGTCCGGTCGGGATCCCTGGGGCGCGCACGATCAGCGGGGTCATGATCCCCTGGGGGTTGAGGCCGTAGCCGTGCGCCCAGTGGAAACGCTCATTCGCGCGGTACATGCGTTCCCCGTGATCCGCGGTGAAAACGATCAGCGACTGATCGAGCAGCCCATACTCCGCGATGGCGTCGACGACGCGGCCGAAGAGCGCGTCGAGGAAATAGACGTTGGATTTGTAGAGCAGCTGCATGACGCGAATCATCTGCGCCATCTGGTCCGCAGGCACGTCGAGTTTCGCCAGAGTCGCGTCGAAATCGTACTGCCAGCTGATCGCATGCGGCCGGAACAGCGCAATCGACGCGCGGATGTCCTCGTAGGACAGGCCAGCGCACTCATCCGGATAGGCGTGGCAGAACTCCTCGATGTGCCGAGCCCTGTAGGGTTGGTGTGTCACCGTAAACATCGTGACCAGGAGGGCCTTCGCGTCCGGGTCGTCGCGTAACGACGAGAGCACCTGACGGAAATCCGGGTCGTCGCCGCGCAGGAATCTTCCGCTCTGGGTGTCCCGCGCCCGCCAACGGCGCGTGTCCCAGAAAATGTTCTGCGAAGCGACTCCCTGTGCATAGTTCAGCTCGGGGGAGGCCATGTCGTGGTCAGCCCAGAGGAAGACGTCGTAGCCACCGTCTCGGAAGGCCTCACTGATCAGATATTCGCTGTCGTCAAGCCGCTCGGGATGCGTGAATATCCCGTGGTGAATCGCCTGATTGCCGGACAGCAGCGATGCGTACGCGATACCCGAGAGCGCCTCCTCGGTCTGATGCTTGGTGAAGACGAGGCCATGGCGCGCAAACGCCTCAAGGTGCGGCGTGTACGTCACGGCAGGGTTGTACGGCTGGAGAAAGCTCCGGTTGACCGTACACGGGGCGTAGAGCACGACGAGACGCGGTACGGTCGGCAGACGCGATCGATTCCCTACCGCCAGGATGATCGTCAGCCCAAGCAGAAGAACGGCACCAGTGGCGATCACTCGCCACATGGCGAGGGGCATCTTTCGCACGCGCATGATTGTACTGTGGCGGGACGGGGTACCGTCGCGACCGTGGTACCGCCGTTCTCAGCGCACTGTACCGATCGCGAGCCTGTTCAGCCACCGCCGTTATGAGTCCAAGCACCCAACCAGCGGCCGACCTGCGACACGGGTAGCGGGCGGTCAGAACGAGATACACCGAGGCGATCGTCCGGCACCGTCGAACCGAGCGCGCCTTCACTCGTCGAAACCGAGCGTGCCTCGATTCACTTCGCCTGCTTCGTTCAGTCCGCCAGCGAAATCCTTGCGACTGGCAGGCGGCAGACGAGCCGGCCGCCGGAAGGCGATTGCGGGCCTACAGCACCACGTAGCCTTCGCGGGGGAAGTGGACGACGACGTCGCCGGCGCGAGGGTCGGTGCGGCGCAGGGCGATCTCGTGCGCGTCGGCGTAGACGAGGTCGCCTTCGACCGGATCGCGGCCGTACGGTTCGGGAAAGACGCGGATGCGGTCGCCGACCTTGCGGCCGGTGAGCTCGCCGCTGTCGACGAACGCTTCGGTCGTCGATTTCGCATTGCGGGCGATGTCGACCGCTGCCGCCGACTCGAGCGGAGTCGGCGTGCCGTGCCCGAAGGCAGCGATGCGCGCCATCCATGGCGGCACAGCGCGACACTGCGCAAACAACGGCTCGGAGGCAGGAAAGGTCTGCAGCGCCCAGAGCGGGTGATAGACGGACAGGTCCGCGAGGCTCGGCTGGTCGCCGAGCAGAAAGGTGCGGCCGTCGGCGAGCTGCGCTTCGAGCAACGTGAGCTTGGCGCGGACCTCGTCGGTCTTCGACGGCACGGCGGCGCGAATCGCCGCCTCGTTGATCCCGCCGGGCACCATCTTCCTCCGGTCATCGATGAACTCGGGCGGGAAGATGCCCATGCCGAAGCCCAGAGTGACGAGATCCGTGAACACGGTCTCGCCCCAGAAGGCGAGCCCGCGATTGATCGCCGCCGCGGCGGGCGGAAACAACGACGGTGTCGGCCGCTCTCGCTCCAGCCGGCGGGCAATCGTCCTGGTGTCGCAATAGATGTCGGCACCGATCTGCAGGACGGGCGTAAGCCGATAGCCGCCGGTGAGCGCCGTGAGATCGGGCTTCGGCATCACGACCGGAATCTGTACCGAGCGCCACGCGAGCTTCTTCAGCCCCATGATCAGGCGGATCTTCTCGGCGTACGGCGAGATGTCGTAGTGGTGCAGAATGAGCTCGGCCATGGCCGCGGTATACTCGACGCGGCCACGTGCCGCCAAGATCAATCACCCCGCTCGTGTCGTTCTCGGATTCGCGGCTCGTCACAGACCGGGCGCGGCGACGGCGCGGGAGCGATGCGCGGCCAGCGAGGTGTCGATCAGGGCGTCCAGCTTTCGCATCGAGCGCGACCAGTCGTGATGGGTCAGCATCCGTTCGCGGCCGGCGAGGGCGAGCCGCTGGCGCTCGGCGGGATCGCTGAGGACGCGGGAGATCGCCGCGACGACATCGCGCGGCTCGTCGGCGACCAGCAGGTGCTCGCCCGCTACGGTGTCCGTGCCGCGCGCCGCTGCCGCGCTGGCGACGACGGGAACGCCCGTCGCCAGTGACTCGAGGATCTTGTTCTGGGTGCCGCGCGCGATGCGCAGTGGCGCCACGCTGACCGCCGACCGCCACAGGTACGGGCGCACGTCGGCAACGCGACCCGTGACGGTGATACCCGGCCGCGTCGCGAGGCGGCGGATGTCCGCCGGGGGATCCGCGCCGACAATCGCCAGCGTCGCGCTGGAATGGCGCGCGCGCACCTCCGGCCAGACCATCTCGCAGAACCACAGCATGGCATCGCGATTCGGGTAGTAGTCCATGTGGCCGAGGAAGCAGATCGCGCTGGGGTCGAACGGCTCCGTGCTCGGCCGGAAGTAGTCGGCATCGACGCCGTTGCGAAACCACTCCCCGGCGCCAAACGCGCACAGCTCCTGCAGCTCGTCGGGCGTCGTGCACGTACACAGATCGAATTGGCGGACGATCGCGGCTTCGGCGCGCCGGACCTTGCGCGATTCGAGCCCGAAGCCGAGTGCGCCGGGAAAGCGCCGCCGGCGGGCGTATGCCCGCCACTTGGCCGAATCGACATCGCCGATGTCGGCGATCGTCGCCGCGGCGGTCGGTCGTCCGACGTACGGCGCCATCGCCGAGCAGTGCACGAAGACGACGTCGTACGCCTCGCTGAGCTCGCGACGCACCGCTCGGGCGAGCTGCGCCGAGCGGAAGTACGCGAAGCTCGACGGCGTCGCGGTGGGCACCGCACCCAGTGCCCGCAGCCAGCTGCCCGGCTCGGTCACCGAGGCGATGAGCTGCCGGCGCGTGAGAGGCCGCAGCGCGTCAACGGCCGACGCCGCATCGTCGGCGCGCCGCAGTGATGCCAGGGTGACGGCATGATCGCGGCTCAGGTGGCGCAGGATGTGATACGGCCGAATCCGCCCGCCACGATCGGGCGGAAACGGCAGGCGGTGAGTGATCAGCAGGATTCGCATGATGCGATCTCTCGGCTCGGTGGCCGCTCGCGCATCACGCGGCGCCCCGTCGCCTCGGCGAGAACTGCCGCCGGCGGGTGCGCAGAGAGCGGCATGGCGATCCGGTTACGTGAACAGCGGCCGGCCGGTGACGCGCATGGCGAGCAGCGCCGCACGGTGAACACCGGTGAGGCGGGAATCCTTGTCGTACGGCACCGCACCAATGCGCCGCTTGCGCTGCGACAGATCGGCGATGAGATCGCGCTCGAGCGGCAGATTGTTGAGCTGCACGAGGGCATCGCGCACGAGAAAGAAGTTGTCGTGCTGCGAGGCCGCCAGCGCGGCGTCGAGGCGCGGATCATTGGTCAGATCGTAGTATTGAATGAGCGGCAGATTGACACCCGAGAAGGCCGGCAGCTTGATCCACGACCAGGACCGGCCGTTGATCTCGAGCAGTTTAAATTGATCGTCGCGCGCGTCGTACTTGAACTCCACCTGGCTGATGCCGTGGAACCGCGCCTCCTCGAGTAGCACCCGCGCCTGGCGCACGGCGACGTCGGGGATGACGAGCGTCTCGGCGATGCTGGCGTCGCCGTGCGTGTACGGATGCTGTGACAGCTTGCGCCCCGTGTACGTCTTGAGGACGCGGCCTTGACGATTGGAGTAGGTGCCGACCGTGTACAGGTGCGTCGGATCGCCGGGAATGTTCTCGGCGATCTGGAACTCGCGCCCGGCGTGCTCGCGCGCCAGCTCGGCGAGGAATTCGTCGAGCGCGCGCTGGTCCTCCACGACTCGCAACCGGAAGGCGCGGCCGCCGACCGCCTCGGTACGCGACGACGGCTTGATGATGAGCGGAAAGCGAAAGCTACTGAGATCGGGCGCGTCGCCGGCGTGAAATCGCGTCGACAGCGGGATGGGCACGCCGACCCGGCGCGCCAGCTCGTACTGCCAGTTCTTGGCGAAGATGTCGGCGCCGATGTGGGGAGCGGCCGGCACGTGGTAGCGCGCGGAGAGCCTCTCCTGCGCGAGCAGGATCGCCTCGAGATCGATGTCGATCGCCGGAAACAGGACCGGCTTGCCCTCGAACTCGTCGGCAATGCGCAGCAGACACTCGATCAGCGCCTCGGCGGTCTGGGGTCCGTAGCCGAAGTGCTGCTTCGGAAAGCGCGAGAACCGCCCGAGCAGCGGCGGCCAGCGCCGACCGACGGTGACGATGTCGACGCGGCCGAGGCTCAACGCGTGAATGATGCCGATGCCCGCGGTGCCGGGATTGAGAACGATCGCAGGGCTGCGCAGCCGCATAGTCGGGGGCGGTTAGGCTGTTAGGCGGTTCGCGGTTAGGGTCAGGTAGTCGCGGACGACAGGAATGAAAACCCTAACCGCAAACCGCCTAACGGCGTAACCGCCTGCCTTAACGGGCGCCGTTGCGGGACAGCATCGTGTCGGCGCGCAGACCCTGGCGCATGGTCTCGAGCGCGATGACCTCGCTCGGCGGGATGTTGCCGAGGTTCACGTTCGCCCCGAAGTGCTTGATCAGCCACACCTGCTGTGCCTTCTGCGGCGCTTCGAACATCAGCCGCGAGGCGTCGATCTGAATCTCGATCTCTTCGATGAGGCCGGTGCGGATCTCGCCGCTGCTGCGATACAGGCCGACCGTACCCGACTCGCGCCCCTCGGTGATCACCTTCCACGCGCCCGCGGCCAGCTCATCCTTGATCTGCTTCACCCAGCGGTATGGCGCGACGACGACCGTCTCGTCCTTGCTGCCGACCTCGGAGAGCACCTTGAAGTCCTTCGCCAGTCGCTCGATGTAGCGCAACTTCTCTTCGGCCGGCAGCTCGATCACGCCGTCGGAGATCTCGATCAGCTTGATGCCGCGGTCCTTCAGGTAGGCGATGTAATCGTCCACCTTGCCGCGCTTGAGCGCGATCTCGAAGAGGCTGCCGCCGCAGTAGATGTCGATGCCCTTTTCCGTGCATCGGTCGATCTTGGCGTCGAGATTCTCGATCACGACCGAGGTGCCCCAGCCGAACTTGATGATGTCGACGTACGGCGCCGCGACCTCGAGCAAGCTGTCGACCTCGGCGACGGAAAGGCCCTTGTCCAGGACGTGGGTAAGGCCCGCCTCGCGGTTTTTCTGGGTCCGCGACGGGTCCTGGAAGAGTTCTTGCAACCGGTTGGAATAGCTGTGCACCGCGGTCCCCCAAGGGCGAAACGCTCCCGACGTTACCACCCGTCTACCCAATAAACAAAGGGCATTTTCGGCGTGGCTGCGCTGACGGGGCGGTGCTATGGGAGCGCCGTCGCATGCGCTACCCCGTCGTCCTGTTCGACCTCTTCCGCACGATCCTCATGTTCACGCCGCAGGCGCCGACCGGTCAGGTCAAGGAGCCGACGTGGCGGGCGGCGATGGGCAGCCTGCGCGGCCGCGCGACCGCGCTGCTGAACGGGATCGAGTTCGATTTCTTCGTCGATGCGCTCTACGACGTCAGCGTGGCGATCGCCAAAGCGCGTCCGCCCGAGCACCGCGAGGTGCCGATCGAAGACCGCTATGCACGGGCGCTGGCGCGGCTCGGGTGCGAAGGGCCCGAGGCGGCGGCGATGGCCGCCAAGCTCGCGGCTCTGCAGCTCGATGCGCAAGCCGCGAACACCGAGCTGCCACCCGCGCACGCGGCGCTCCTGCGCGACCTTGCCCAGCAGCGGCGCTTGGCTGTCGTGTCGAACTTCGATCACGGGCCCACCGCACACGCCCTGCTCGCCCGCCACGGCCTCGATCAGGTGCTCACCACCGCCGTGATCTCGATCGAAGCTGGCCGGCGCAAGCCGCACGCCGGGATCTTCGAGACCGCCTTGCGGCGACTCGAGGCCGAGCCGCGCGAGGCGCTGTTCGTCGGGGACAGTCTCGGCGACGACGTCGGCGGCGCCGGCGGCGTTGGCATGGACACCGCCTGGGTGAACTGGGCGGGCGCCGCGCTGCCGACCACCGGGCCTCAGCCGACGTTCGTTCTGCGGTCGCTGCCCGATCTCCGCGAGGTGCTCGGATGAAGTTTGGAGTGCGCCGGTTCGGCGCCGCTTTGGGTTGCGAGGGGCTGTTGGGGAGAGATCTTTGACTCCCCCTCCCCGCCCGCCCCAAAGCGGCGGGCAGCCGCCGCACTCCAAACCTGTGCGCGTGTTCAGCTTGGCGAAGTACGCGGAGCACCTGGCCGGCCTCACTCGGGACTTGCCCGTCGACATTCGCCACGTCGCCTTCGAGCTGCCGTGGGCGGAGATCGCGGCGCGCCGGGCGGGGCGGCTCGGCGATGGCACCCCGGCGACGGCGGAGGTCGCCGCCGCATTGCGCGACGCCGAGGTCGTGCTCGGCTTCGGGCTGCCGGTCGATACCGGCGCGCTCGCGCCGTCGTTGCGCTGGGTGGAGACCCCCGCCACCGGCTTCGATCAACTGAACGGCACCGGCGTGCTGGAGCGTACCGACGTTACGGTGACGACCGTCGGCGGTCTGTTCGCGCCGTGGGTCGCCGAGCACGCCTTTGCGCTGCTCCTCGGCCTGGCGCGGCAGATCGACCGATTTGCGGCCGCACAGCAACGCCGCGCGTGGGTCGGCCGCGGCGTCGAGCTGCGTGAGCTGAGCGATTCGACGCTGGCGATCGTCGGCCTCGGTAACATCGGCCTCGCCGTGGCGCGGGCCGCAAAGGCGTTCGGCATGCGAGTGCTCGCCACCCGCCGGCGATGGAACGAGGTGCCGCCGGAGGTCGATCACATGTATCCGCCGCACGAGCTGCGGACGATGCTGAGGGAAGCGGACGCCGTGGTCGTCGCGGTCGCGGGGACGCCGGAGACCGTGAACCTCATCGGCAGCACGGAGCTCGCCGCCATGCGCTCCAACGCCGTGCTGATCAACGTCGCGCGCGGGGCCGTCATCGACGAAGCCGCCCTCGCCGCCGCGCTCGCCGCCGGTCGCATCGCCGGGGCCGGGCTCGACGTGTTCGTCAGCGAGCCGCTGCCGGCAGAGAACCCGCTGTGGACGCTGCCGAACGTGCTGATCACGCCGCACATCGCCGTGAACGTTCCGTCCAAGCTGCGCCGCTGCGTCGAGCACTTCGCCGACAACCTGCGCCGTTACTGCGCGGGGCAGGAACTGCTGGACCGAGCTCCCTCTTCGTAACAACCCCCCTCCTCCGTGGCGACCGGCCTGCTATGGCGGGTCGGGTCAAGCAGCGCATCACATAGGGAGCTCTCCTGTGGGAATGCGGTGCATCCAGGGTCGGCGAGCCTGCTATTCGTGCGCGTCGTCGAGCGACGGTCACGCGGTTAGTGTTCGTCGGGCGGTCCCAAGGTGCGAGCGCTGCTCTACTCTGCGACGTCGCGCGCGAAAGCGGCGACCCAGGTCGGTCCCGCAGGCACTCGCGGTGGGAGAAGCCGGACCGTCGGATGCATCGGGGGGAAGGGAGTCGGCGGCCGTCTATGCAGCCGCCGCGGGCGGGGCGGTGAGCGCCTCGATCCAGCGGGCGCGCAGGCGCATCGCCAGCCGACGGGTGACCGCGATGATGGCGCGCTTGCGGCCCGCGCGGACACTGACGCGCTCGAAGACGGCCCGCAGGGTCGCGTCGCTGCGCAGGCTGGCCCAGGCGCACTGCACCAGGGCAGCGCGCACGCTGCTCGGCCCCCCGTTGCGCAGCGGCCCGCGATGGGGCGGCCCATCGCCCGAGCTGTATTCGCTCGGGGTCAGCCCCAGGAAGTTGGTCCACGAGTCGGCGCTGCCAAAGCGGGTGATATCGCCGATCTCGAGCACCAGCTGCACTGCGGTGAGCTCGGCCACGCCCGCGTGGGTGGTCAGCGCCGCGACCACCGCCGCATACGCCGGGGTGGCCGCCACCGCGTGCAATCGCGCGCGCAGGCGCCTGACGCTGGCCGCCGCCGCGGCGCGCACCGTGCGCAACTCCGTCACCGCATATGCGATCGGTTCGGGTAAGGACTGCTGTGCGAGCCAGCGTTCGTAGGTGCTCCAGCCACTGCTCGGGGCGGGTCCGATCCGGCCGTGTTCTTGGAGGACACTGCGGATCTGTATCTGGGCGCGCGTGCGGCTGCGCATCGCTTGTCCGTAGGTGCGCAGCAGTTGACGCTGCTCGTGTTGGGGGCGCGTTGGGATCGCGATGCCTTTGAGCTGATGCGCCGCCGCTTTGTAGGCCAGGGTGCGCGCATCGAGCCGGTCGGTTTTGACCCGCGGGCCCGGCGGCCGCTCCACTCGGCTGGGGGCCACCACCAAGACCTGCACGCCGACCTGTTGCGCCCACCACGCAATTTCGTAGCCGAATCCACACGCTTCGTAGACCACCAGCACCGGATGCCGGGGATGATACGCGCCGACCAAGGCCTGCAAATGCGCCAGGGTGCCCGGCGTGCTCACGGTGCGCTGCACCTGCTCGCCCCAATGCACCGCGTGCTTCCACGTGGTGCGGGCCAGGTCGACGCCGATGATGATCGGAGCGCCCGCCACGGGCGCCGCGACTTGCTCGGCCATGGGGGTGAGCCGTAGCTTCTTCATGGGAGCCTCCTCGCTCGATAAATGAAAATGGGCTGCTGCCACACGCGCAGCGTTGTCGGACACCGCACGGTGTACCACGTGCCCACGGGGAGGCTCCCGCTTTTGCGCAGCCCGTCACGCCGCACATGGTAACCCCGTGCCGGTCGGCAGCGCGGAGCGCTGCCGCGAACCGGATCGCGATATGTAGCGCGCTCAGGCGCGCTGCGCGCGCCCGACCGGCATGGAAGCCGGTCGCCACGAAGAGGCGGTTCGCGGTCGCGCTTACGCGAAGCGGGCCGTGGCGCGAACCAGGCCGCGCTGCGCCAGGGTGATGAAGTAGCGGATGTCGTCGGCGCGCGGAATGAGGACGGTGGACCACGACAATCCGGACTCGGCGCAGAAGAAGCGCAGCAGCACGATGCACGCGGCGGTATACGCGACGGCCGTGGCGAAGGCGGCGCCGACGATGCCGTAGCGCGGGATGGTGTGGAGGTTCAGCGTGACGTTGATGATCAGCGCCAGCAGCCCGGCAATGGTGTTGACCCGCTGCTTCGAGCGGGCCGTGAAGTTCCTGGTGACGATGACGAAGATCGCCAGCGCGGTGTTCCCCACCGCCAGCCATGCCAGCGGCGCCGCCGCGGGCGCGAACGTCTGCCCGTAGAGCAGGTTGATGACGAACGGACCGACGAGCACGAGCGCGACCGCGGCCGGCACGGTCAACAGCAGCGTGCGCCGGCACGTCTGCGCGGTCAGGCGATGCATCTCCTCCTCGGGGAGCGTGGCCAGGCGCGGATAGAGCACCAGGCCGATCGCCTGCGGGACCTCGCCGAGCGTCTCGATGAGGTGCACGCCGAGCGAGTAGAACCCGACCTGCGCCGGTCCCCAGTAGATCTGCACCATGTAGATGTCGATGCGCAGCAGGAGATTCTGGATCACGAGCTGAACGTAGGAGCGCACGCCGAACGACATCATGTTCGAGAGCAACCGCCGATCCAGCCCCAAACGGATCGGCACGGTGTGTCGCATGCTGAACATCAGCCAGGCGATGTTGAGGACCTGGATCACAGTGTACATCCACACCGCCGCCCATAGCCCGAGCTGGAACACGACGACGATGGCCACCAGCACGAGCTTCACGCCTTCGCTGGCCAGCAAACGAACGTTGTAGAGCCCGAACTGCCCGGTGGCCTGCAGGACGCCGTAGAGAAAGTTGTCGATGAGCAGCAACGGCAGCCGCAGGAGCGCGATGGCGAGCGCCCAGTCGGGAATCTCCTTCAGGATGTTGTTGGCCATGGAGCCGCGAAACACCCAGATCAGCACGGCGGCCAGGCCGCCGAGAAAGAGCGCGAGGGTGACGGAGTTCGAGGCAACCCGGCTGGGCGAGGTCTTGTCGCGGTTCACGTAGTAGACGGTCGCTTGCGAGACGCCGAGCTTCGTCAACGTGAGGACCGTCGACGGGATCGTCTGCACGAGCATCGTCAGGATGCCGCGGTTCTCGGGACCGAGGTAGCGGGTCAGGGCCACGCCGCTGATCAGGCCCATGCCCGACCAGATGAAGCGGGTGACGAAGATCCCGAGCGTGTCCTTGACTGCCTTGCCCCTCTTCACGCGTCCCCCCGGACCTGAAGCTCAGCGCGCCGCCGCCGGCCGTTCCACCGCCGCTGCCCCGCGAAACAACGCCGCGAGCTCTTCGATATTGACCTCGCGATCGAATTTTTCATGTACCGTTTCGAGGGCCGCTTTGGCCAGCCGGTGGCGCTGGGGCTCGTCGTCGAGCAGCTCGCCGATCGCACCCGCGAGCGCCGCCGCGTCGTTGGGAGGCACGAGGCGGCCGTTGACCCGGTCGACGATCAGCTCGGGAATGCCGGCGATGTGTGTCGAGACGACCGGCACCTGCATCGCCATCGCCTCGACCAGCACGTTGGGAATGACGTCGCGCTTGCCGGAGCGCTCGAGAATCACGCTGGCCAGCACGAAGAGGTCGGCGTCGGCGTAGATCTCGGCGAGGCGGCTCTGCGGGACGGGGCCGGTCAGCTCGACGTGCGCGGCGATGCCGAGCTCGGCGGCGAGCTGCTCGAGCCGCCGCTGCTGCGGGCCCTCGCCGACGACGACGCAGCGTACCGGCCGGCCGAGCGCGGCGACCGCGCGCAACAGCACGTGGTGCCCTTTGTACGGCTCGAGACGGCCGCAGGTGACGATGCATGGCAGCGCGCCCGGCTGTCGCGTCGCGCGCGGCTGCGGTCGGAACCGCTCCAGACTGACGCCGTGGTAATTGACGATGACCCGCTCGGCGGCCGCCGGTCCACCGAGTGCGCGCAGGAAGTCGGCGTTCACGCGCGCGCAGGTCACCGCGAACTCGGCGTCCCGCACTTTCACTCCGAGCAGCCGCGGCACCAGATAGATGTCGTAGGCGTGCGCCGTGAAGCTGAAGGGAATGTCGAACAGCCAGTGCACGAGCAGCGCCATGGTCGCGGAGTAGCTCGCCCAGTGCGCGTGCACGCGCTCGATGCCACGGGCGCGCAGATCGCGCCCCAGCCACACCGCACCGGGGATCAGCCACAGCGACTTCAGGAGATAGAGGAGCGGGCTGCGGTTGAAGCGTCCGCGCAGGTACTCGGTCGCGGTCAGCTCGCGGTCGGGCGCATCGTCACTGATGTTCGTGCGCCGCCACTCGCGTCCGGCAGCGCGGTCGGCCCACCACCCGCGCACCACACCGACACACGCGCCGAGGTACCGACCCGGCATCCGCAGGAGCATCGCGACGTTCGCGGCTAGGACGGCCGGAGACAGCGTCGGCGGCAGGTACGTCACCTCGGCCTGCAGCGCCGCGCCTTCCGGTTGCTGGGTGCGCGTCACCGGCCGCTTGATCGAGTACAGCGCCAGATCGATGCCGCGCCGCCGCAGCGCCAGCACCTCCCACAACACGAAGGTCTGGTGCAGGTTCGGAAACGCCGGGAAGAGAAACGCGATCTGTCCGCGGCGCTTGGTCATCGCGACGGCGTCGCCTTGGCGGCGCGGAGGCGGGCGGTGAGGAGGGGCAGCAGGATGGTGAAGTCCCCGACGAGGCCGTAGTCGGCGTGCTTGAAGATCGGGGCCTTGGCGCTCTTGTTCACGGCGACGATCACGCCCGCGCGACGGATGCCGACGATGTGCTCGAAGGCGCCGCGCACGGCGACGGCGATGTAGAGCTGCGGCGCGATCGAGCGGCCGGTCATGCCGACCTGATACTGGCGCGGCATCCATCCGGCGTCGGTCACATCGCGGGTGGTGCACAGCGCGGCGCCGAGCACGTCGGCGAGCTCGTGCACCAGCGCCAGCTTCTCGCGGTCACCGACGCCGTTGCCGAAACCGACGACGACCGGCGCTTCTTCGAGCTCGGCCGCCTCGGCCGCGCCCGCTTCGCGGCGCACGACGCGCACCCGGTCGGGCATCGCCTCGGCGGCGATGGGCACGACCTCCGCATGCCGTCCATCGCGCGCCACGCCGGCCGGCAGCATGCCGGGCCGCACCGTCGCCATCTCCGGCTGCGTGCGCGAGGCGATCAACGCCACGACGCTGCCGCCGAACGCGGGCTTGTGCTGCAGCACGCGTCCGTCCGCGTCGACCGTCAGGTCGATGCATTCGCCCGTCAACCCGAGCTCGAGGCGAGCGGCCACCCGCGGCGCGAGATCGCGGCCGAGCACCGTCGACGGCAGGATGACGACGCCCGGCTGGTGGGCGCCGATCACGTCGGTGAGCAGGGCCGCATACGATTCGATGCCGGCGGTGAAATCGTCCGACTCCGCCAGCAGCACGCGATCGGCCCCGTGCGAGGCGAGCAGATCGACATGCGTCGCGGCGTCGCTCCCGGCGACGAGCACGGACACTGAACCGGCGAAGGCTTGCGCGATCTCGGTGGCTTTCTGCAGAAGCTCGAGGGTGACGGGACGGATGGCAGTGCTCGCCGCGGGCACGGCGCCGACGGAGCGGCGCCCTCCATTCGGATGCGCGATAGAATGCGTCTCGGCGACCACGAGCACGTCGCGGGCGCCACTGCGGTTCACGGCGATGGCCTCGGCCGGGGCGGCGAGCGGGCGCTCGATCGCCCATTCGGTGAAGAGGCCGTGGGCGAGCAGCCGCTGCACGAGCGCGTCGACGGCGGCCTCCGGCGTTGGTGCCTCGATGATCTCGCGGCGGCGATGTTCTTCGACGGCTTCGAGGCCGAGCACCCAGGTCGGCGATCCGTCCGCCCCGACCTGCTCGGCGGAGAGCCCGAGATCGACAGCCGTGAGCGTCTCGACCGGCTTCGCCAGCGCTGCCTCGCGCTCCGCCTTCGTCGTGAAGCGCTCGGCGGCGATGTCCTCGGCGGCCGTGACCACCGCCGGCAGGGGCGCGCTGACGGTCTCGACGCCATCGTCGATCTCGCGCTCGGCGCTGAGCGTGCGCCCGGTGAGGTCGACCGTCAGCGTCCGCGCCACGGTCACCTGCGGCAGGTCGAGCAGCTCGGCGATCTCAGGCCCGACTTGCCCGGTCTCGGCATCGACGCTGTTACGGCCGCACAAGATCAGATCGAACGGCTCGCGGCGCAGCGCGGCGGCCAGCGCCCGCGCCGTCGCCAGGGTGTCGGCACCGGCGAACGCGCGGTCGCAGAGATGCACGGCACGATCGGCGCCGAGCGCGAGACACTCCCCGAGCGCCTCGCGGGCCTGCGGCGGCCCCATCGTCACCGCGACGACCTCGCCGCCGTGCGCGGCGCGCAGCTCGAGGCCCTTCAGCAGCGCCCGCACGTCGAACGAGCTCACCTCGGTGCGCACCCCCTCGCGCTTCAGCGTCTTGGTCTGCGCGTCGAATTGCAACGCCGAGACGACGGGAACTTGTTTGATGCAGACGGCGATACGCATGCGCCGGATCAACGGCGTGACCAGTGACCGGTGACCAGCGACCGGTGCCGTGTCACGAAGCTCTGCTCATGCACTGGTCACCGGTCACTGGTCACCGGTCACGTAGTTCGCCTCACATGTGAGACACGACGGACTCGGCAAACTCCGAGCACTTCACGAGCTTCGCGCCTTCCATCAGGCGGTGGAAATCGTACGTGACGGTCTTGGCGGAGATGGCGCCGTCCATGCCGGTGATGATCAGGTCGGCGACGTCGTCCCAGCCGAGGAAGCGAAACATCATCTCGCCGGACAGGATGACCGAGCCCGGGTTGACCTTGTCGAGGTTGGCGTACTTCGGCGCGGTGCCGTGGGTCGCTTCGAAGATGGCGTGGCCGCTCTGGTAGTTGATGTTGCCGCCGGGGGCAATGCCGATGCCGCCGACCTGCGCCGCGAGCGCGTCGGAGAGGTAGTCGCCGTTCAGGTTCATCGTGGCGACGACGTCGAAGTCGCGGGGCCGCGTGAGCACCTGCTGCAAGGTGATGTCCGCGATCGCGTCGCGGATGAGCAGCTTCTGCTTCCACTTGCCGTCGCCGTGGCTCGGCCACAGCGCCAGCGCATCGTCGACCTCGCGGCGCACCTTCTCCTGTTGCGCCGGCGTCATCAGGTCGTAGCCGGGATCGACGGCGCGCGCGTTCTCCTCGACCGAGAGGCTCGGCTTCTCTTCGCGATTGCCGAGGATCCAGCTCTCGCGCTCGGTGACGACCTGATCGCGGAACTCGCGTGTCGCCAGACCGTAGCCCCAGTCGCGGAACGCGCCCTCGGTGAACTTCATGATGTTGCCCTTGTGCACGAGGGTGACGCTGCGGCGCTTCTGGCGCACGGCGTAGCTGATCGCGGCGCGCACCAGCCGCTCGGTGCCCTCGCGCGAGACCGGCTTGATACCGATGCCGCTCGTCGCGGGAAAGCGGATCTTCTTCACGTTCATCTGTTTCTCGAGGAAGGCGATCACCTGCTGCACCTCGGCGCTCTCCGCCGGCCACTCGATGCCGGCGTAGATGTCCTCCGTGTTCTCGCGGAAGATGACCACGTCGACCTGCTCGGGTCGCTTGACCGGGCTCGGCACGCCGGCGAAGTAGCGCACCGGACGGAGGCAGACGTAGAGATCGAGCAGCTGGCGCAATGCGACGTTCAGCGAGCGGATGCCGCCGCCGATCGGCGTGGTGAGCGGCCCCTTGATGCCGACCAGGTACGTCTTGAACGCCTCGACGGTCTCGTCGGGCAGCCAGTTGTTGACGGAGTTGAACGCTTTCTCGCCGGCGAGGACTTCCATCCAGGCGATACGCCGCTTGCCCCCGGAGGCCTTGGCGACCGCGGCGTCGAACACACGCTGCGACGCCCGCCAGATGTCGGGCCCGGTCCCGTCCCCTTCGATGTACGGTATGATCGGGTTGTCGGGGACTTGCAGCTTGCCGCCCGCCATCCGGATGGGCTGTCCCTGTGGACCCGTGCTTGTGCTTGGCATGGACGATCCTTTCGCGTGAGAAAAAACGAAACGCCCACCCGTCTAGCGCGTTCGAGCACTCGATTAAAGCGGCGATACCCACCCGGACGTGGCGCGGGCGTCCCGCCGGCGATTCGTGGCTGTTTGCAGGGAATAATCCGGCGGGACGCCGGCGCCACGATGATCGGAGATGTTTCAAGTTGAAGCTGACCGTTGCCGCCGGTACCGTGACGATTGATGACGCTTCGCCGCTTGCGGCTCCTGACCGTCCTCCTCCTACTCGCCGGCTGCGGCGGCGGTGGGCGCTCCCTTTCCGGCGACTCGGGGTTGTCCGCGTCGAGCGCTGGCGTCGAGATCAGCGGCCGCGCCGTCCAGCGCGGCACACGCGGCCCGGTGCTCGTGTTCGCCTATACCGACCTCGGCCCCAACGACGATCCGGCCGGCCGCGAAGCGGCCACGATCGGCATCGTCGCAGCGGACGGCACCTTCGACCTGGTCGTCCCCGGCGGCGGAACGACGTCGCTGGTGTTCCTCGCGGACGGCGCCAACGACGGCGTCATCGATCCGCGCGACTCGACCGCGCGCCTGACCGCACCCGAGCTCACCGATCTACAGCCCGGCGATCGCGTCCAGATCAACGACGCGAACATCGACTTCACTCACCGCCAGGTGACGGCGACCATCGACGTCGCCCGAGCCAGCGAGCCGCCCCGCACGCCGACCCCGGTGCCGTAGCTGAGGAAGAAGAATTATTTCCGTTTTTGAACACAGAGACGCAGAGAGAGCCTGCGGTTGGTGGCGTTCTAGCGCCGCGCGCACTGTCGCCGATCCCTAATAAAAGAGGTTCGCGACGATTCGGGACGCGGTTCACGAGCCCAATCCCTCTGTGTCTCCGCGTCTCTGTGTTGAAAAATAGAAACCCTTCTTCCTCTGCCTACGCTTCCGCCACGCCGATGACGCCGGAGCTGAAGACGAAGCGACCGGTGAGGGCGATCTTCAAGCTGTAGAGGTCGGCGTCACCGCCGGGCTCGATCGAGACGATCTTGACCGTTCCGTTGGAGCGCACGGTCTCGCCGGCGTCGGTGACGTATTCGTAGCCCGCCGGAAAGGCGAAGGCGCTGGTGAGCTCGTCGCCGGGCTGTAGGGTGCCGGCGCGGCGCGCATCCATCGCGTGATCGAACAGGCGCTGGTCGGCGCCGACGCGCAGCGCCCGGCCATTGTCGAGCACGATGCGCAGCACGGGCCGCGCCTCGGCGACCTTGCGCACTTCCGTGCTCATCGCGAAGCGCACCAAGCCGTCGTCCGTCCGCGTCATCACCGCCGTCGGCGAGTTGCCGACCGTCTTCACCGTCAACGGCCCTTCGGGCGTTTCGAGCTTCGTATCGGCAGCTACTGCGCAGGTGGTCATGTTCCCCCCAAAGAAGATTTATTTCTGTTCTTCAACACAGAGGCACAGAGACACAGAGAGTGCTCGCCGGAGGTTGCGCCCTAGCGCCTCGCGGGATGTCATCGATCTATACTTTCCAGCACATTGGGATCCTAAGCTTAGAATTCCACGTGGACAAGTTGTCGCGGCCGCTTCTATAGTGTCACCTAAATACTAGTGACTCCAGCGTAACTGGACTGGCCACAGTTAGGCCGCAAATGTAATCACACTGGCTCAC
>JADMIO011486891.1_pt1 | contig 76109 bp, 85 predicted proteins | sample 8958161 | NCBI WGS metagenome assembly JADMIO01 (sample SAMN16585339, study PRJNA669376) | soil metagenome | isolation source: Crop rotation soil | place: USA: Cullars Rotation, Alabama | collected 2011
GCCGCGACTTCAAGTCACGTGAATTCCAAGCTTCGGATCCCACTGTGCTGGAAAGCCTGGGCCACCGCATGGGCCACGGCCTTCGCGTCGCCGGTCATCATGACGACTTCGATGCCCTGCTCGTGGAGACGACTCACGGCTTCCTGGGACTCCTCGCGCACCGCATCCGCAACGGTGAACACGGCGGCCGGGCCCGATGGGTCGATCATGGTGATGGCGGCCTGCCCCCGTGCCGCCGCACGATCGATGGCGGCGCGCAATACCGGCGGAGGTTCGGCATTGAAGCGACGCAACAGTGCCGGACCGCCCAGTTGAAGACGCGTCCCGTCGACGATGGCCTCGACACCATGTCCGGGCAGCGCCTGGAAGTGCTCGGCCTTCGGAATGGATAGACGACGTTCTTCTGCGCTCTTCACGATGCCTTGCGCGATGGTGTGCTCCGAGTGGCGCTCCGCCGCGGCCGCCATCGCGAGCGCGTCGTTCTGAGAGAGACCATCTCGAGTCGTCACCTCGACGACGCGGAACTCGCCGCGGGTGAGCGTGCCGGTCTTGTCGAAGAAGACGACATCGACGTTGCGCGCCTCCTCGAGTCCGCGGCGGTCGCGCACCAGCAGACCATTGCGCGCGCCGAGTGTTGTCGAGATCGCGACAACAAGCGGGATTGCCAGCCCCAGGCATGCGGACACGCGATCACGAGGACCGTCACCACTCGCTCGATCACGAACGCGGGCTGCTCGCCCGCCAAAGACCACCCGACAAACGTCAAGACGGCCGCCATCACCGCGATAACGGTCAGCGCGAAGGCGGCCCGGTCGGCGAGCGCCTGTGCACGTGAGCGTGAGGTCTGCGCCTCGGAAACCAAACGCATGATGCCGGCAAGCGCCGTGTTCGCGCCAGTACGGGTAACCTCCACGCGGAGCGAACCGGAGCCGTTAACGGTGCCCGCGATCACAGGGGCATCCCGTTCCTTCGAGACCGGCCTTGATTCGCCCGTGATCATCGACTCGTTGACGTCGCTGGAGCCGTCACGCACCACAGCGTCGGCCGGGATCCCTGCGCCGGGACGAATCAGCACCAGGTCTCCCTCGCGGAGGTCGGCCGCCGGGACTTCCTGTATCTGGTCGCCGACGACTTTGAACGCCATGTCGGGAAGGAGTTTCGCCAGTTCCTTTAACGCGCCCTGGGCCTGGGAGATCGAGCGCATCTCAATCCAGTGTCCGAGCACCATGATGGTGACCAGCGTCGCCAGCTCCCACCACAAATCCATCCCTGGGAATCCGAACGTCACCGCGAGACTGAAGAAAAAGGCGACGCTGATCGCCAACGCAATGAGCGTCATCATTCCTGGGCGCCGCGCCGCCAACTCGTCAAAGGCGCCCTTGATGAATACCCAGCCGCCGTATGCAAACACGAGCGAGCCGAACAGCGCCGGAATCCAACGAGAGACGACCGGGCCACCAGGTGCCTGGTAGCCGAACCAGTGCTGAATCATCGGCGACCAGACGACGGTGGGAATCGAGAGCAGCAACGTGCCCCAGAACTTCTGCCGGAACATCTCGACGGAATGCGCGGCGTGCTTGTCGTGGTCCGAGTGCCCCCCATGTGCCCCCCCTCGCGGACCACTGCCATGCACATGCGGAGGCGCAGAGCCGCCTATACCGTGCTGCTGGTGGCCTACGTGGTGCTCGTCCCCAGTTTCGGCGTGCGGATGGGAATGCGTTGCCATCGCGTCAATGCTCCCTCGCTCACGGAGTAATGACATCCGTGCAACAGACCGCGAGCCGTCTCACGACCCGCGGCCCGCCAACTGCTGCACCACGTTCAGTGGAAGCCCCTCGAGGGCCGACAGTTCGTGCGTCGCGATCACAATCAAGGGAAGCCCGGTCGCCAGCGCCTGCTCTAGGATCCCGCGCCAACTGGTGATGCCCTCCGCGTCCAGGCCGCCTTCCGGTTCGTCGATGAGTAGCAACCGCGGTGCCGCTGCTAGAGCGCGCGCAATCCCGACCCGCTGGCGCTGTCCGGTGGAGAGCCTTCGTATGTTGTGACTCCACAGATGCTCAACGCCCAGGGTGCGCAGCGCCTGGCGCGCGCGTCGCTCCTCGGCAGGCGAAGCAAGCTGCATGTTGTGCCGGACCGTGCCGGCGAACAGATAGGGAGTGGAATGCACGAGCACTGCGCCGACAGGACCGGGAGGGAGTTGCGGGACAATATGGGCCCTGACGAGCGGGAGCAGACCCGCCAGCGTCTTGAGCGTGTTGTCTTCCCGCTGCCGTTCGGTTCTGTCACGACCGTGAGCCGGTTGAGCTGGATGCGGAAGCTGCCGACGTCCGCGACCGGCCTCGACCCCTAGCCGACGAGTACATCGACTGCTTCGATGGCGGTCGTCACGCGCGTTCGCTCCCGCGCCACACGCTGGCACCGTGCACGACGCCATTGATCCCCAGCGCTACCGCTAAGAGGATCAGGCCCATCGCAAATTGCGCGCGCGTCGTCGGCCTTTGAGTATTCGAGCGCGATCACCGTCGTCAACGTTCTCCTTTGGCCGCGGATGTTCCCGCCGAGAGTAATCGCCGCCCCAAGCTCAGTAAAAATGCGCGCGAACGCGATCAGCCCTCCCGAGACCAGCACCGGTCCCGCCTCCAAGAGGAGCAACTGCATTCGGAGGCGGCGAGTGACGCCGAGCGTGAGCGCGGCTTCATGCGCCTCGACTGGTAGACTTCTGACCGTCGTTAGTGCAATGGCGATCACCGAAGCGGTTCGATTCGCCGAGAGGTGCCACGTGCCTGAGGTCGACCGCTACGCCATCCTCGTGCTTGGAAGCGGGGAATCGGGGAAGTACCTGGCTTGGACCATGGCGGCGGCCGGTCATCGTACGGCCGTGATCGAAACGAAGCTAGTCGGCGGCTCCTGCCCGAACGTGGCGTGCCTTCCAAGCAAGAACATCATCCACAGCGCAAAGGTGAAGTCGCTGGCGTCACGCGGGTCGGCGTTCGGATTGGACACTGGCGCGATCAGGACGGACATGACGGTGGTCCAGGACCGCAAACGACGGATGGTCGCAGATCTCATCAGGGTCCATGTTGACCGATACGAGTCGGCCGGCGTGGACCTGATCATGGGCAGAGGGGGCTTCATCGCCCCGAGAACAGTCGCCATTCACCACGAGGACGCCAGCGCAAGGACGGTTGCGGGCGACCGTGTGTTTCTCAACGTGGGCACACGTGCAACCATACCCGACGTGCCCGGGTTGATCGACGCGGCGCCGATGACGCATGTCGAAGCTCTCGAGCTCGAACGGGTGCCTGAGCGTCTCATCGTACTCGGTGGCGGCTACATCGGTCTCGAGCTGGCGCAGGCGATGCGGCGGTTTGGTTCCGAGGTAACGATAATCGAGAGGGGCCCGCAGCTTGCGGGTCGGGAGGACCCGGATGTCGGGGCGGCGCTCCTGGAGTTGTTTCGAGACGAAGGGATTGATGTCCTGCTGAAAACGGAAGTCCGGCACGTTGACGGACGCTCAGGGCAGGGAATCCGAGTCCGCTCGACGGGCGCACACGGCGAGCAGACAATCGAAGCTTCGCATCTCCTCGTCGCCGCCGGACGGACACCGAATACGCAAGGCATCGGAGCCGACGTCGCCGGTGTCGAGCTGGATTCGCGCGGCTATATCAAGGTCAACGACCGCCTCGAAACGACGGCGCCTGGCGTGTGGGCGATGGGTGATTGTGCTGGAAGCCCACAGTTCACGCATGTGGCGTTCGACGATTTTCGAATCGTGCGAGACAACCTGAACGGCGGCAGTCGGACAACCCGAAACAGGCTGATACCGTTCTGCATGTTCACCGATCCCGAACTGGCACGCGTCGGGTTGAATGAATCGGAGGCGAGGGCTCGACACATCGCGTACCGTCTGGCTCGAATGCCGATGGCCGCGGTATTGCGGACGCGGACGATTTCCGAGCCTCGGGGCTTCATGAAGATGCTCATTGATGAAGGGAGCGATCGCATTCTCGGGTTCACGGTGTTCGGCGCGGAAGCGAGCGAGCTCATGGCGACTGTGCAGACGGCGATGCTCGGCAATCTTCCCTACACGGCGCTACGAGACGCCCTGTTTACGCACCCGACCGCGGCAGAGGGTCTCACGTTGCTCCTCGCCGGTATGACGAACGATCGATAGCGGCAATTCCTATGTCAGCCTGTCGCTCTCGAGTTCCTGATCAGTTGGTGACCTGCCTACGCGATCCTCTTTTCCCAGGTGGAAAGCCGCACGTAGCCTGCGACCATGAGCAGGAACATGACGCAGCTGACGAGGCCGTACGTCGCCAGTAACCAAGTGAGCCACGCTCCGCCGCCGCTCGGGTTACTCAGGAAGAGGAATCCGACAGCCAGCGCGATGCCTGCGCCAACAGCCAGCAGCCACGGTCGATGCACGAGGTGTCTTGTCCTCACGACACCACCCAGGATCAGCAAGGCATTCACTACCGCCCAGGTAGGGATCAGGACAAACACTGCGAAGAACCACGGTCGGGGAAGCAACCACGCTGTGAGGCCCACTGCGACGCTGAACAAGCCCTGGACGAGGAATGGCGTGAACCGCTCGTTCGCGTAGGTCGCGCGCGTGGAAATCACGGCGGCGAGCACGCCATCCAGCATTGCGTAGGCTCCCCACACGAAAGTCAAGTCGGTCAACGAGTCGACAACTGCCAGCACTGCCGCGGCGAACAGGCCGCTCAACAAGGCGCGTCCTATCAGCATCCAACGAACGATGAGTGGCATGTCGAGCTCAGTTGGCTCGCTTGGCCTGAATCTGGGTGAGCATCGCTGGTGCCGTCGCGAAATTTTCAAGCTCAATGACGTTGTCGTGCGCCACGATCTTCGTGGCATACGACAAGGTTCCCTGTCCACGGCCATCGCGTCCGAGCTGCATCTGGATGACTGTAAAGGGGTAATCGATAGTACGCGGCTGACGGCTCGCTTCCCAGAAGCCAATCGGCCGATCCGTCGCGATGACGATACGTCGTCCACCCTCTTCGGTGGGTGTCTGCTGGGCAAAGCGCAAGTCGTATCCGAGCGAATCTGGTGTCCTGATCGTGCCCGTTGAAGGGTTGTCGCGGAGCGCTTCGAGCAGCGCCTTCGACCCTTTCTGCAGGAGCGTGTTGACGAGCCGGCTTCGTTCTTCGGGCGTCGACCAACGCGTGACTTCGATGAGGACCGTACCAGCACCGCTGCCGAGGTTGTTGTTCACGATGGCGACCGCGGTGAACTCTTCCTTCTCACCTGTCGTCTGAGCCAGTCCCCATGAGCTGGCGAGCACGACGAGGCTAATGGCGCATGACAATCTGAGGTGTGCGTGGGGTGGATACATCGGACCTCCATTCACGGCGCATCGACCGTCGTGCGAAATGTTCGGACGCCTGTGATATTCAAGAAACGTGACAGGCGGTATCGAGCCCGTCCGGGTACCTGCCGCTGCTTTGCCACTCCGGATGCTTGCGGCGTGTAACCAAATCGTTGCGGCCGGTGCGGTAATCGCTTCTGTTTGTCGGCTCGATCGCGTCCGGCATCGGCGGTACAGGTCGTGTCGAGAGGTGTCGCGGTGGTGACGCCGCCGAGCGGTAAGAGAGATGACCGGTCCTCGGTCGTCTCGCTCGCGGGGGCAAGCGCACCGCCATCCGGAATGCGCTCGCCGCCACGAGGAGGAGCCCGCGTAGTCCCCACGGTGCCGCTCGGCTCCTGGGCGTGAAGCCCACTTATCGAGTGCATCATTCCTGTGAACCGCATCGGGCATGGACTCGTGCCGATACACTCTGAGACGATGGCGCGGCGGGAAGAGCTAACCGGTCACTGTCGCTAACGCTACAAAATCACGGGCACGACATGACGATTGCTGCACGTGAAACGCGAAGTAAGCGTTCGCCAGCACGATAGAATCGTCGCACGAGACGTCGCTGCCATCGTTTTAATTGTCTGAGAACCGCCCTTGGACGTTTCGCCGTTGCTGTCGCCGAACGCTCAGCAACAGAATCGACGAGAGCACGAATGCATGAAGATCTTCGGCGCAGCATCTACCACATGCTCGACCGAATTGAACACGCGGCGGTTGCGACAGTGACGGCCGACGCGAGACCATGGAATACCCCAATCTATTTCGCCCGGCTAGGAAATTCGTTGTACTGGATTTCTCGGCGCGATGCCCAGCATTCGGCCAACATACGGCAGAATCGGCACGCGTTTGTGGTCGTCTTCGATTCCAGCCGCGATGATTCCAGTGGAGCGGCCGTGTACTTAGAAGCCGATGCGACCGAACTCACAGACGACGATCATGTCCGTCACGCTCTGGAGCTGATCTACGGGCGCCGCAAGAAGTGTCCGCCATCGGAGTCGCAGTTTTCTGAGTCGTCTCCTCACGCCGTATATCACGCGAGGGCAGTCCGTGCGTGGACGAACGTCTTACATACCGCCGGTGAAATTCTCTGGGATGAACGAGTGGAAATCAGCTTGCTTGAGTCCTGAGCCTCCTGCTCGTCGGAACGAAGATCAGGTTAGGTCCCGCGCCACCGGGCGCTTCATTGATGTTGAAACGTTCATGGGTCTTCGTGGCACTACCTCCTTGCCCATTGGAGTAGACCCATGGCGAAAGGTGACACGGAGTTGCGTGCTACCGTCGGGGGGTTCTCCGTGAGCAACGCGCATCTGCGCCAGTTCGCCCACCTAGCGCAAGCCCGAAATCGGCGAGGCGCCACGACAAACCCGACCTCTAGAGAAGCTGATACGCGCTGATACGCCTGGCCGCGCGCGCGTTGTGAAAGTCTCATCCGTCGCACACCTCGGGGTCCGAATCCTTTCAGAATGAGCTGTCAGCTTTCACTTTGAAATGATGAACGCCCCAGAGTCTGATTGCCGTGCGAGCGCGACCACGACAATCATCCGCAACGCCCGTGATTCCCGCCGATCCGGCAACGGAACGATGGTGGCTCACTACTTGCCTTGTCTATTGTGGCGAGCGGTGACGAGACAACGGCGTCCACCTCAGACCCGTGAAGGCTTCTCCCCGGCGAAATGGGGGATGAAGAGTTAACGGACACACGTCGCATCGTGCGGCATGCCTCGAGGACGCCGGTGCCCCGCTCCGCTCGCCTTCGAAACACGGAGCAACCGAACGGCGATCCAATCCGGGGATAGGCCCTCCGGCGCTGATGCCGGTCAAACCATGCGATTCAACGAGGCGATCATGAGACAGACATTCCGGTCCTTCGTTCTCCTGTTGACGCTGCTTCTGACCGGAGGCGGCGCCGCGCTGCACGCGCAGCCATTCGCGTCGGCCGCCGCGGCCGGCGACCTTGTATATCTCCTTGACCAATTCCACCTCGATGCGATCGCGACCCCGGATCCCATGGAGCCCGGCACCTTCGTGGGGGCGCTGTACATCCCCGGTAGCCAATTGTTGGTCGTCAGTGCACGTCATCCTTCGGTGGACGGCATCATTGAGCGCATCGCGACGCGTCAGTATCGCGAGGTGTACCTGGATTTGCAGGGGACGCCGACACCCGACAACAAATTCTTCGTTCAGGACGCGCGCGCCGACGGCATTCTGAGCGCGCTGCCTGGCAGCGGAGACGTCGACGTCCTCTACGAAGACGGTGTGCGTCAGACGCTCTTCAACGGCGACACGCGAGGGCAGCAGCTCACGCCAGCCGAGTACGACTCGAAGCTTGCTGCGGCCGATGCACGGTATGCGCGACTTCTGGCGGTGCTCGCTTCGGCGGTTCGCCAAGAGCAGCACCAAACCACGAGTTCGGCGGATTAGACGGTTGCGGGTCGCACCACAAGGTTCAGGGCCGCGACGCAGAAGGCGCGTCCCTGAGTTGTGCCGTTGGAGCCGCACGTTCGACCTGTCGTTTGACATGTTCGAGGTAGCGGCGAACGCCGTTGCGCGAGCGCCGGCTGATGATCGGGCGCAGCAGCGATCCTGCGAAGCCGGTCATTCCGTCGTTGCGCGAGCGCGTGATCGAGACGAGATAGAAGCCGCGCTGCGCGGAACTCTGTCGGTCGTCGACGAGAAAACGGAGTTCGAGCGTGCTGTGGAAATAATGGCTGGCGTAGAGTTGCTTGATCGCGATCGCATATGCGACATCGGACGACTGGCTGTCGGCGAGCGGAGCAATCGTGACATGGTTGACGCGGACGGTCGGTTTGAGGCCGAAGTCGACAACAGACCAGTAGAAGAAATCCTCGGAGCCGGTGGGGCGGCCGCGTGGGTAGTCCTCGAGATAGGCGATGAGCGCCGGCAGGGGAGCGGGTAGCGGATCGCTGCCGGCGAGGAGGGCGCGGAAAGCGTCGGCCACGGGCAATGTCTGGTCGCCATCGTCATAGCGGCCAAGCGCGTCGTTGCCGTTCGTCTGATACCCGCGCACGAGATCGAGGAGCATCTGGCGGAAGACCTCGTCGGCCTGCCGCGCCGCGTTCGGAGATGACCAGTTCACCTCCGCCCGGAACCTTCTCATCGCCGCTGCGGAAAGCTTCACGTCGCAGTCGCCCGGACGACACCTCTCCAACGCCTCCACATCCTCCGCCGGCAGGGTCAGCGCCGCCAGATCCTCGAGCCGGGGAACGACGCTGAAGCGCCCGATCCGAGGAATGCCTGGGCCGCTCTCGAACCGCTCGATGTCGCGGAACCGCTCGATGAAACGCTCCGGGGCGGCGTGAATGTACACCACCCCCCAATGCGCCAGCTCCTGGCGGATGGGGGTCTCGAGACTCTTGACGACGGCCGCACCGGCGTCGAGCGCCCGCAGATCGGCGGCCGAGAACCGCATCTGTCGCCGCAACACATCGTCCACGAATGCACCGGCCTGTGCCGTGGGTGTCGCCACGGCAGCCAGCACAATCGCGCCCAGCCCAAGGCCGAGCACGGCAGACACGACGGAACCTTCGCGGCCGTTCACGAGGCCAATTGTCTCTCGATTGTGCCGACGCCTCTCAGGCGTTGCCGGCGTTGCCGGCAGCGTACGCCTGTTGCGGCGCTTTCCTGGCCGACGCACGAAAGTTGATGGCGACCTTGGGCCGTAACCTTTCCGGCAGAAGGCACTCCGTTGAGAACAGACGGTCGAAAAAGAACGCCAGGGCATGAAGGCTGCATCGGCATCTGGCGCACGTCGGCGGGCAGGGATCATCGGGAACCTGCGAAGACGTGTGATCTGGATCACTGACGTGCAAGCGCACGCGTGACACCGGGCACAGTGGTGGCAGTTGCGTTCAGGAGAGAGGTGAGTTCATGCGACGTGTCTATTCGCTGATATTGGTGATGCCGTTTGTTGTGATGACGCTGGTCGCGGCGATGGGTGGGCCGCCTCCGACTCAACCGGACCAACCACTGACGGCCGAGATAACGCCCGTGGCGGCGCACACCCCTGCGTTCGCTCACGACGACAGTCGTCCGTCTTTCAATGACGATGGCCGGCATGAAAAGAATCGCGGGATCAAGGATGGCCGCCACATCTTCCGCTATGACACGTTCGGCGACGAACAGTTGTGGACCGATGTGTTGCGGATGCACGAGGTCATTGCCACGGTCCCCCCGGCGACGGCGCTCGCGGTGGGGCTCAAGGTCGATGTCGAAGCGTTGCCGCGCGGTGTCATCGCCGCGCTGCAGGCCGGGCAGGTTGATCTGACCGATCCCGCCGTGACGGTCGAGTTGTTGCGGTTGAATGCGGTGGTCGGGGTTCGTGGCACGGTCACCGAGACGGGCCAGCTCACCAGCGTCGGCATCACCTGCGCGCTCTGTCACTCGTCGGTCGACAACTCGTTTACGACGGGCATCGGAAAACGGCTGGACGGATGGGCGAACACCGACCTGAACGTTGGAGCGATCGTCGCCCTGTCGCCGGTGCTGGATGAAGCCACTAAAGCCGAGTTCAACGCGTGGGGTCCTGGCAAATACGACCCTCGTCACCATGCGTTCGATGGCACGAACCTCTTGTCTCTGAACAGCCCCTCGCTGCCCATCGTCCTCCCGCCGATCTACGGACTGAAGGGTGTTGGCTTCGAGACGTTTACAGCCGACGGACCGATCTCGTATTGGAACGCCTACGTGGGGGTAGGCCAGATGGGAGGTCAGGGCAACTTCAGCGATCCTCGAATCGGTCTCTTCATCAAGCAGACACCTGATCTCGTCACGCCCAAATTGCGTGCCCTCTTGGAGTATCAACTGAGTCTCCGGACGCCGGAGCCTCCGAGGGGCAGCGTTGATCCCGCGGCCGCACGGCGTGGCAAGCGTCTATTTCGCAACGAAGCGGGATGCGCAACGTGTCACCAAGGACCGACCTTCACGGATGTGTTGAGCGGTCCGACGCGAAGAGTCCCGTTCCTGCACGATCCAGCCGAGGTCGGCATGGATCCGGCCTACGCCGCCCGGACGGCGACGGGCCAATACCGGACAACGCCATTGCGTGGCCTCTGGCAACATGCGCCGTATTTCCATGACGGCAGCGCGCCCGATCTGTTGGCGGTGGTCAACCACTATGACCAGCTATTTGCGCTCCACCTCACCGCCAAGCAGAAAGCGGATCTGGTCGAATATCTGAAGTCGCTGTAAGGTGACGTGACCTTCTCTGACACGAACCGGACCTCACGCCTACTGCCGGACGCTCGCCGAGAGAACGTAGCAACCGTTCTCTCGGCCAAACCGTGAGACCCACAATCGGTTTCGTTGTGAATGATGAACCGCAGTCGTGCGGTTCCGCTCACGTGTGGCCTCGTGTTCGCAGACGAATCGTCACGTTTCAGAGTGAGAGAAATGCCGTACGACTTTCTGATCGACACCTCTGATTCGGAACGCATCAAGTCGTCACGCCTCACGTTGGCGTGGCCCACGAATTCCACCTTTGTCGGCTTTGGGTTCGCGCCTATATATACGTCCAGCGGCTGTCAGCGTGAACGGTTTCGGGACTTCCATCGAGAACGCAGCCCGCACACAGACAGTGAACGGACAAACCTTGAAAACTTCGTCACTCGATGTCGCCGCTTGTTGTTGATCGAGACGGTTCGATACATTACACTTCGGCACCAGCAGCTCTTCGCTTGCTCCCGTAGAGCCATCGTCCGGTGGCCCATCGGACCCGCCACGAAAAGCCGCGGAAGGTCGGTGTCAGATGGCCCGCCCGCGCAACCGCGATATCGGGATCCCGCAGCAGCGCCGTGGCTCGCCTGCCGTTTATCCGCTTGGACCACCTTCGGCTCCCGTGCGCGGAGAGCCGGCGAGCGTTCCCACGACCGATGCGGTGTTTCGCGCATCAACCGGTCCCAAATCGGTCATCTCGACACTTGAGTTGAATCGGCGATCGACGCGCTCCCCCGACTATGCGTCCGAGAACCGCGCCTTGGTCGCTTTAGTTGAGGCGATGACGGCGGCGTCGTCCGACCGCATTCTGCAGACACTGGTGGAAACCGCGCGGGACCTGTGCCACGCGCACTCGGCCGGGCTCAGTCTACTCGACGAGGACCAGAAGCATTTTCATTGGCCCGCCATCGCCGGGCAGTGGGCTCCTCACCTGGGAGGCGGGACGCCGCGTGACTTCGGCCCGTGTGGCACAGTCTTGGACTGCGGGGTCGCGCTACTGTTTTCACACCCCGAACGTGATTTCCCGTACTTGGCCTCGGTAACGCCCTGCATTGACGAAGGGTTGTTAATCCCGTTTGACGTGAGCGGGGAAACCGTCGGCACGATTTGGATCGTCGCCCACGATCAGAGTCGCCGTTTCGACGCAGAAGATTTGCGCGTGCTGACGAACTTGGCCAAATTCGCAGCGGCCGCTTATCAAACCCGGCTGTCTATGAATGCGCTCATCAAGGCGAATCAGGAATTGCGGCAGACCGCCTCGGCGCTGACGAATGCAAACACTCTCAGCCAAAAGCTGAACGAAGAGAAGCTCCACCTACAGAACGAGCTTCTGGCTGAGAGCGCCTCCAACGACAAACGCGCGCGTGAGCTGGACCTGTTGCGCGCGAGCGTTGCGCGTCAAGCAGCGGCGAGGCACTTCATCGCCGGGAGCGCCGGCATGCAGGACGTCCTCGAGCTGGCGGCGTGTGTAGCTCCGATCGACACGACGGTCCTGGTTTACGGCGAGAGTGGCACCGGCAAAGAGTTCATCGTCCGTCTGATCCATGACCAGAGCCCGCGTGCCGGTGGCCCGTTTGTGTCCGTCAACTGCGCCGCGCTGACCGAAACGCTCTTGGAATCCGAACTCTTCGGTCATGTACGGGGCGCGTTCACCGGTGCCGTGCGAGACAAGGCGGGCCTGTTCGAAGTGGCGGGGGACGGCACGCTGTTCCTTGACGAAATCGGCGAAGTGGCGCCAACCGTGCAAGCGAAGCTGTTGCGGGCGCTTCAAGAACGTGAGATCCGGCGGGTGGGGGCGGAGCGCACCGTCAAGGTCAATGCACGGGTGGTGGCCGCGACCAATCGCGACCTGAGAGCGGCCGTCGCCGCTGGCACGTTTCGCGAGGACCTCTATTTTCGACTCGGCGGCTTCGTGATCACGATGCCGCCATTGCGCGAGCGCCGCGAAGACATTCCGGCGCTCGCGTACGATTTCGTGCGTCGGTCCGCCGCGCGCGTGAAGAGGGACGTTCAAACCGTCTCGGCGGGGGCTATGGCGGTCCTGATGAACTACCATTGGCCCGGCAACGTTCGAGAACTCGAGCACGCCATCGAACGCGCCGTCATCGTGGCTCGCGGCACCAGCGTTGAGGCCCGAGAGCTGCCGCCGGAAGTCTTCCAGAAGCTTGATCACGGTGATACAGAGGACAGTCTCGATCTGCAGGCCCAGGAACGCGCCATGATCGCGCGCGCTCTCGAGCGGTTTCGGGGCAATCGGCGCCAGGCGGCCGACGCGCTGAAGATCAGCTCGGTTACGCTCTGGCGAAAAATGAAGCAGTACGATCTCGTCGAGTAAGTCTCGACTCCGTCGCCGGAGGCTATGCTCGAGACGTCTTTCATTCTGAAGTCGTCCCTTTCTGCTTGAAACGGTCGCTCGGGACAGGCTTTTCCGCAACCACCGGCCAACTGGCGCGTTCAGCGCTAGCCGGCACAGCGCCCGCTCCACGCCGCAGAGCCGCTGCACTTGGTCGGGGGTTAACCGCATCCCCCGGCATTTCCAAGAATTCGGCGCGGAGACGGCTAAGGACATCTTCAATCGTTCTCATGACGACCACCCCGACCTCGCTCTCGACCAGAGAGTGCGCAACATTGGCTCTCTGTTTGCGTCAATATCGAGGCAATGCGATCTTGCGTATGCGCTCTCGCCGTCATCCTATTCCTGGGGGTACCCGCCAATATAGTGACTGCAGCTGAGAGCCCGGCGATCCGAATGATGGCCGGGATCCTGATGAGCCTCAGACACTCACCGAGTTATGCCGACAGGGAGGCCTTGGAGAAGATCCTGGTGGACGACAATGCGACGACCTTTCCCGAACGCGTCGTTGCCGAAGCCCTCCTGCACGTGCGACACATCGTCAGCCCTGAGGACAAGGCGAAGCTGGAAGCGCTCATCACCGACCAATCAGTGCCGGCTTCGATCACGATACTGGCGACCGTCCTCGTCACCTTTACGCACACCGTGACCGAGGCCGACAGGGAGAGGCTCGAACCGCTAGCCGTCGATCAGTGTGTGGTCGCCGTCGACGGGGATGCGACCGGTGACTTCACGCGCCGTTACTTGTGACGCTCGTGGCGTAGATAGAGATGTCGTCGTTGGCTTTACCCGGGTGTCTTCACGCGGTCGCCCATTCGGCGAGGCATCTGCAACGACTCTGCGGATTCATGGAATTATCCGCCGATGACGCGCCGGCCGCTTCTCCGGTGCGCCACCCGCGAGGTCTACGATTCGGACCGTGCGTTCGCCTGTTCTCGGATCTCCGTCTCGGCGATGAGCCAATCGTCCAGGGCCTTCCCGTCTGCGCGACCCCGTTCGACATATCGGTAGTAGGCACGTTCTTGGATCTGATCGCGGTTCGGCTCCGCTTCCGAATGGGCTCCGATCTGCTGCTGTGGCGAGACGCTTGGTTTGGTGCTCATCATTCAACTCCCTTGTGGCTAGGTCGAGTGCGTTAGCGCTAGAGGGGCTTCTACGCGCGTGATGGACTCGTCGGTGTCCTGAAGGCTCAGGCGCCCAAAATCGTGAATTCCGCTCGGCAGCGCGAGGACGGGTGCGTTGACGAGGCACAACACGCCATACGCGACGGAACCAACACGGCGGCCAAACGCTTTCCCGCCGGCGTGGAGACCCATCACAATCAGGCCTGCTTTGCGCTCAGCAGCGACCGCCGCGATTGTGGCGGCGGGTGATCCGACATCGAGATGGGTCTCCACCGATTCTCCGCGGGCGAGCTCTGACGCGAGCGCCCGAAGTCTTTCGCGCACATCGGCGACGAACGTCCTCTTGTGAGCCTCGATCGATTGACGCCTTCCGCCAACAACCGGAATGGATTCGATCACGTGGACGAGCAGGAGAGGCGCTCCGAAGCTCGCGCTGAGGGAATAAGCGACTCGCGTGTTCACCAGAGACTGCGCACTGAGGTCCGTCGGCACCAGAATGGGCGCGAATGCGAACCGTGGGCCCTCGTCAGTGAATGACACACGTTCGTGGTCCGAGGCGGGCACCGCCAATACGGGGACTGGTGATAGTCGCAGGACTCGCTCAGTCACCGAGCCGAAGAACATCTTGCTGTAGCCGCTGCGGCCGTGCGTTCCCATCACGATCAGGTCAGCGCGCTCTTCCTCGGCGCCCTTGAGGATCTCTGTGGCCGGATCGCCCACGCTAATAATCGTGCGAATGTCCGGCGCCCACGCGGCAGCCTCCGTGGCGATTTCGTCGGCGAGTGCCCGCAGTTGCGTTTCGGTGTCTCTGTTCATCGCGGCGATGTCATATGCCGCCGTAGCGGCCTGAACAAGCAACGGGTTCGCGACGTGGACCACAGTGACGCGTCCGCCGAAATGCCCCGCAAGTGCGATCGCGTGGCGCAATGCACGCACGGAGTGGTCGGAAAAATCGACCGCGCACACAATCGAAGAGAACGGCGTTGACGTCATCTCGCCTGAATGGAAGGCAAGCACCGGGCCATGACGAAACGCGCTAAATCCCGTTAAATGCGAGGCTAGCCACCACTGCGGCGTTCGGGGACGCTTCACCTTGAAGCAAGGATTTCAGAATGCAAAGGCCGGTCTTGAGCCATCCGGAAGAAATCCTCGGTGCTGCTCACGCCAGTTGTGTCGCCATGGCTTTGTCGCTTGTGTTGGGCCGGGCGGGTTTCACGCGGGACTACGTGGACGCGACGGTCTACGTGACAGTGACTTCGCGCGACGGGGGTCCGAATCAGCAAGAGCCATATCGTCTGCAGCGCCAGCTTGCCTGGTGCCACTCCAGAGACCTTCGCGCAGCGGAGGCGGCCAAGACAGGGCTGCCCGGTTCGCAGGCTCTTGCGGGAACAGAGATCACCATAGAGGCGACGCTGGCTGCAGCATGACTTGGTAGCGGATCGGCAAGGCGGTCCTGTCTTGGCAGTCCGGGTTGTCTGCCTATTTCGGCTCTATGTGACAGTGTCGGCGCTGACGCCCAACCTCAATCTGCCAGTTCAATAACGGTTCATGATGCAATCGGAAGTTGCATTGTGAAACTGTATCTTCCGGCGCGTGATCGTCGATGCCGGAGTACACGCCTGAAGTCCATCACCTGTTTGGGGCGCGACGCGGCGCGAGCGTTGCCTTGTTCCCTCATGGCATGACAAGTTCAAGGAACCGTGACGCTGTGATGTGGGCAGCCTGCCTGTTGATGGGGCACGACGACATGTTAGTCCGTGCACCGGGTCGCCTGTGGCTTCGCTGCACGGACTGCGGGCGCGATACCCCCGGGTGGAGCGTGGGTCGCGCAGCAGCGCCGAGACAGCGCGAGCGACAACCGGTGCCGCGCGGCCAGACATGCGCGCAGAGAGGCGGAATCCTTGATGGTGAACATCGATCGCATCCTGTGCCCCGTTGACTTGTCCGACTTCTCGCACTAGGCCCTGCGTCATGCCCTCGCACTGGCGGCGGCGCATCAAGCGCGGATCACCGTCCTCCACGTGTTCAGTGCTTCTCAGCCTCTCCTGATGCCCTGGGTGGCTACCGACGTACCTCTCCCGGCGCCGATTCGGGCCGTAGAAGTAGCCGAGCACGTCAGGAGCTTTTGTGGATCGTTGCTCGACGGCCAGAAGAAGCCCGTCGACATCGTCGCGAGCGAGGGAGTAGCCGCCTCCGAAATCGCGCGGGTGGCCGAAGAGCTGCCCGCCGACCTGCTCGTGCTGGGTACACACGGAAGAAGCGGCTTCGAGCGACTCTTTCTCGGATCCGTTACCGAAAAGGTCCTTCGGAGCACGACCGTTCCTGTGATGACGTTTCTCCCTCGGCACAGCAGCCAACAACGATGTCGTATCGCACAATTCTGTGTCCTTTGAATTTTTCAGCGGCGTCGATCCATGCGCTCAATTACGCGCTGGCGCTTGCACAGGACGCACACGCCCGGCTGATCCTCCTGCATGTGATCGAGGGTCAGGTTGAGATTCGCCAGGAGATCCACGATGCCAGACACCCACCCCGGCGAGGCCGCATACAGGGCCGATGGGCGCTCCTTTTCTCGAATTTGATCTCGGGAGGAATTGGATCAACTGCGCGGCGAGCCAGAGTGGGGCCGAGGACAGAACGCGAAGACGCGCTTGCCTCCTCACGATGGCCTAGGCTAGCCTGGCGGAGGCGAAGGCCAAGTCCAATGCTGACCTCATTGCCTCACGATCTGTACAACCGGATTCTTGCCGGGTCGCCGGATGCGATCCTGATATGCGATCACACGGGGATGGTGCGGTATTGGAATGCGGCAGCCGAGCCGGTGTTTGCCTTCAGTGTCCTGGAGGCGGTCGGGGCCTCCCTGGACCTATCATTCCCGAACGGTTGCGCGCCAGGCATTGGGCCGGATGGGAAGAGACGATGAGGACCCGCCTCACGCGTAACGGTGACGGCCAATTGCTCGCCATGCCGGCGATCAACAATCGTTTGGCCGCAGGCAGCAGGATCCGAACGTGAGCGACGCGCTTGATACCTTGAGGATTGAGCTCGAGCGCTTCGGTGCGGCGAACGATGCGACGACGAACGAGCGCCTTCGTCGCATGCTGAACATCACCCGCGACACCGGCGAATTCTTGTCCGTTCTCGTGCGCGCCACCGTTGCCCGGCGGGTGCTGGAGATTGGCACGTCTAACGGTTACTCGACTCTTTGGCTTGCAGACGCTGTGCGAGCGATCGGCGGCGTTGTCACGACGGTCGAGTGTGCTGAATACAAAGTCGGGCTCGCGAGCGCTAACTTCGCGCGCTCCGAGCTTTCACCGTTCATCACTCTGGTCCACGCCGATGCGGGACGCCATCTGCAACGAAGTGATGAGAGCATATACGACTTGATCTTTCTCGATTCCGAGCGCTCGGAGTACCCTGGTTGGTGGCCCAACCTTCGTCGCGTTCTACGCCCAGGAGGCTTGTTGATCGTGGATAACGCCACGTCTCACGCGGTACAGATGGCTCCTTTCGTCGCCTTGGTGACGGCCGATTCTGAGTTTGCGACTTGCCTCGTTCCAGTTGGCAACGGCGAGTTCCTTGCCGTAAAGGCGTCGTCGTGAGCCTGCTGCCCAACAACCGCTGCAGCCAGCGAGCGCACGTGCAGATCGCGCATCTGCTCGACATGCGCTTCGAGTGCCTGCCACGCCAGGAGCCCGGCCAGACCTGGTCGCCGCGTTGACACGCCGGTCGTCATATGGGCCTCACAGTCTCGGTCCGGCGCTGTCGGCGACGCTCGGCTCGAGCCAGCCGCCGGTATCGGCGGCCGCCTGCCCGGCCCCCGACGGTCCCCAGCTTCCGCAGTCGTATTCAAACACCGGATCGTCGCCTGTCAGGATCGGGTCCACGACGCGCCACGCAGCCTCGACACCCGCTTCGCTTCCGAACAGCGTTCGGTCACCACGCAACGCGTCGCCGATGAGCCGTTCGTATGGTTCCATCTCGTCGCCAGGGCAGCGATGGTCAACAAGGCGCACCTCCTCGCCGACCATGGCCTCACCTGGCACTTTGGCCTGTGCGGTCAGCGCGATGAACACATCAGGACTCAAACCAAAGGAAAACTCATTTCGGCTGGTGGTGTTGCGTCCATCGAAGAGCGCTTTCGTCGGCCGCCTCAGCCTGACGCGGACATCTGTAGCACTGACCGCCAGACATTTTCCGGTTCGGATCCAGAAGGGCACGCCGGCCCATCGTCGATTCTCGATCTCCAGACGGGCAGCGACGTAGGTTTCAGCCCGCGAGTTCGGCGCGACTCCGTCTTCGGTCCGGTAGCCCCGATATTGCCCTCGTAGCAGATCCACCGCTCGGAGCGGGCGGATCGCGCCGAGCAACGCCACCTTGGCCGCATCAATGTCATTACCGTCGTCGGTCATGGGCCGGTCCATGGCGAGCAGGGCGAGGATTTGGAGAAGATGATTCTGGACAACATCGCGAATCGCGCCGACCTCCTCGTAGAAGCGTCCGCGGCCTCGTACGCCGAACGCTTCCGACATCGTGATCTGCACGCTGTCGATGTGGTCCCGGTTCCATATCGGTTCCAGGAACGCGTTGGCGAAGCGGAAGTACAGAAGGTTCTGGACCGGCTCTTTGCCGAGGAAGTGGTCGATACGATAGACAGCCGGCTCCGAAAACGACTGGTGCATGGTCGTGTTGAGAGCCTTCGCGGAAGCGAGGTCACGGCCGAACGGCTTTTCCACGATGACTCGAGCTTGTGCGGCGCACCCCGACCGTGCGAGTCCGGAGGCGACGGTGGCGAACAGGCTTGGCGGAATCGCAAGATGGAACAGCGGCCGTTCGAGCGATCCGAGTGCCCGGCGCAGTCGGTCGAATGTCCCGACGTCGTGATAGTCGCCGCCCACATAGCAGAGTCGTCCGGCGAGTCGATCGAATGCGTCCCCGTCCAGCCCTCCATGCGCGGTGATGCTCTCACGCGCACGCGCCCGAAACTGTTCGATCGTCCAATTGCTCCTGGCGACGCCGATGACCGGGATGTTCAAGTGCCCGCGGCGGGTCATCGCGTGCAGGGCGGGAAGGATTTGCTTGTATGCGAGATCGCCGGTGGCGCCGAACAAGACCAAGGCGTCGGACTGAGGCGCGGGGAGCATGTTGGCTATCCCTCCCCCTGACCGGGGAGCAGGATTGCGGGTTCGACCGCGTGCTCAACGTGCCCTCCAAACTGAAAGCGCATCGCCGACTGCAGACGATCGGAGAAGTAGTCTTCCCCGCGGGAACTGAACCTTTGGAAAAGTGCTGCGGTCAACACGGGGGCTGGAGTGGAGCTCTCGATCGCGGCATGCGCTGCCCATCGACCTTCGCCGGAATCGGCTACATGGCCCGAGAACTGTTGCAGCTCCGGCTCCTTGGCAAGTGCCTCCGACGCGAGGTCGAGGAGCCATGATCCGATGACGCTGCCGCGGCGCCACACCTCAGCGACATCGGCCAGGACGAAGTCGTATTGGTAATGTTCCGGGTGAGGGACGGGGGCGGTCTCCGCGTTCACAGCCTCCGGGCGTGCGCCGACATTGGCGTGCGCGAGGATATTCAGCCCCTCCGCATACGCCGCCATGAGGGCGTACTCAATCGCATTGTGAACCATTTTCACGAAGTGTCCTGCGCCGGTGGGACCGCAGTGCAGGTACCCCTTGTCCGCCATGCCATTCCATGGACTCCGGCCCGGCGTCATGGGCGCCGCCTCCGCGCCGGGAGCGAGTGTCCGGAAGATCGGCTCGAGGCGCGCAACTACCGCCCTCTCGCCGCCGATCATCAGGCAGTACCCGCGCTCCATGCCGCGAATGCCGCCGCTGACGCCAGCGTCCACGTAATGAATGTCCCGGGCCCCGAACGATCTCGCGCGACGAATGTCGTCGACATAGTGGGAATTTCCTCCATCGACAATGACGTCGCCGGCCTGGAGCAGCGCCGAGAGGCTCTGCACGGTCGCATCGACGGCGCCGGCCGGAAGCATCAACCAGACGATGCGAGGGGTATCGAGCGACGCCACGAGCGCTTCGAGTGAGGACGATCCGGTGGCGCCACGGTCAGCCGCTGCCATCACTCGAACATCGTCGGCATCGAACACCACGCAGTCATGTCCGCCGCGAAGCAGACGCTGCGTCATAGTGCCGCCCATTCGTCCGAGTCCAATCATCCCGAGCTGCATGTCGAGTCTCTTTTCTGGTTACCCGCGCCGCCGGCTGGCTGGAACGGCGCGAGGTGCTGGTCTGGGCGGATGGCGCGAGGGGGTGGGGATAGTCCAATACCCTGGACGGTCGTAATGATCGTGGAGTGCCTGTTCCCGTTGCCGATCGAATTGTGCCTCCGCGTCGTATGGAGGAGCGCCTTTGATGGCGTGGCGCGTCAGGTCGACTGACACGGTCGCCGTGGACCAACTCACGTCGTCGATCCATCGCGGCGCTACGAGGACGCGACCACCGCTCCACCACCGGTGCGTGCCCACGATGAGGTACCGAATTGCCCACGTTTGATCATCTACGAGCAGATCATCGACGTGGCCGATGTCGCCGTCGATTGCACGGACGTAGTAACCGATGACCGCGTTGCTGCTCCGCAGGTGGCAATCGTCAGGGGTGCGGGGTCGGCGCGCTGTAGCCGTTCGCAATTCCTCTTTGATGGTGTCCCCGGCCGTCAGACCGCCCGGATACGCACCCATGCCCCAGAAGCCCGCGCCGCCCCAGTAATACGGATACCCGTAGTATCGGGCGTATTCGGCCTCGTGCTGACGCGACACGGGCTTCCGGGTGTCGATATCGGGACTCCTCTTCACTTGCCGCTTCGTCAGCGAGACCGGCAGTTCCTGGATCATCCAGTCCGGCGATCCGATTGCGACTGGTGAGATCAGCACCTTCCTGCCGGACAGCCACTTGCCCGTGTCGACGACGAGATAGCGGATGCCCCAGTCTTCGTCATCGAAATAGAAATCGTCCACTGTCCCGATGACACCGTCGGTCGCGCGGATGGCGTAGCCTCGCAGATCGTTGACGCTGCGCATCATGGCTGTTTCTCCTTGAATGAGGTCATCCACGCACAGGGCGCCCATCACCCATGCGGGCGCTGGTGACCTGATCGGTCTCGAAGCCTGCGCGGGGATATGTCACATGGGTCCCGCTTATCCGGGCCCACGACGTCATCGAGTGCGGTCGGGCTTGCATCGCACTGGTGATTTCCCTGACCTCAACACCTCTTGCCAGCAGGGCGTCCGCAATCAATGAGCGATGGCAGCGCCACGGGACGGCTTCGGCGCACATCAAGACGACACGCTCATCGCGTGCGAGCGTGATGCACTGATCGAGACTGTCCTTGAAAGCTTGGGTCTCCATGTAGTCCGCATAGCCGCGGAAGCCGACATTCCGCCACCCGGTGTTTGTCGAGTCCGTGCGGGCGTGACGTCGTCCGCCCAAGCCAGGCATGTGACTGTAGTGAATGCGAAAGCGATGCAACGCCGGAGACAATTGGTCTCGAGCGAATTGCGGATTGTGTCGCGAGCGCGGGATCGACCGAACGTCGATCACGTGCTGGATGCCGTGAGCCTTCAACAGGTGCACGAATTCTTCGATCGACCGGGTGGAATGACCCACGGTAAAGACGGTGAGCGGTGTCACGTCAGACTCGCCGACGTGACGAGCTCACGCCGCTTCAGTCGCTGCAACCGCCCCCCTGTGATGAAACCGCGACTGATGCGGTCCAGCCATACGGATTGGCCGCAGTGGCGCACCGCCAGGAGTGGATTCATCAGGCGGCTCCTTCCGCGAACTCCTCACTGAGTTGTGCAAGCGCCAGCGCGCCGAGCATGAGTCCGAAATCCCGCAGGGCGATGTCGAAGTACGCAGGAATCAAGAGGAGATTGATGACGATGCCGGCGAGCCACGCCGCCACGACGTACGCGCCAATTCGCGGACGCAGGGCCACGAGTACTGCCGCTCCGATTTCCACAATGCCGACGAAGAGCATGAACGTGTGGGCCGAGAACGGCAGCAGACCAGCGACGACGGGAGCGAGGTACTTGTCCCAGTCGGTGAGGAAGTGCGCGAACTTGTCGAGGCCAGCAACCAGCGGCGCGACGATGAACCCGAGATAGAGGAGCTGATATGCGTGGTACGCCGGACGGGTCCTGGTGACGATCATCTGAGCCATGTGATCACATCCTTCAGCATGTCGAAATGCACTCCGCGCGCCAGACCAGGAAAGGGGAGAAACGCGTGCTCGTGAGGTGTACGCCGGGCCCCAGGCCAATGAGGAAATTCAAAATGAACGGAAGGCTTTCAAAACGAAAGGACCCGCCGGCCTCACTGAGAGGCCGGAACGTGGCGGATGTGTGGCACAACCATTGCCCTTGAGATCATCACAACAAACGAACACGTTCATCGACCAAGAGGTGCGCGAATGGCGGCAGAACTTGTGACAACCATCAAAACGAGCGAGATACCGGCAGGTGGCATCGTGGCCGTGGACGTGCGCGGAACGCAGGTCGCTGTCGCAAATGTCGATGGCACGTACTACGCGTTCGACGATGCCTGCACCCACGAGCAGTGCTCGCTGACTGAAATGGGCGAACTGGCCGGCACGACCGTCACCTGTACATGTCACGGCTCGGAGTTCGACGTGCGGACGGGGAAGGTGCTCGCGCCTCCAGCGACGGCGCCGGTCACGGTGTACCCGACGCGAGTTGAAGGCGACGCGCTGCAGATTGAAGTCTGATGGCCAACGCGTACGTCATCGTCGGCGGAAGCCTGGCTGGCGCGACTGCCGCGATTACGCTCCGCGAGGAAGGCGCCGACGGGGCCGTGACGTTGATCGGCGCCGAGCGCGAGCCGCCGTACGAGCGACCGCCACTGTCGAAGGCGTACCTGCGTGCCGAAGTGCCGTTTGACAAGTCGTTGGTGCGGCCCGCCGCGTTTTACGCAGAACATCGCATCGAGACGTTGTCCGGCATACGCGCCACCCGCATCGACACGTCCGCGCGCGTCGTTGAGCTCGAGGACCGGCGGCGCGTGCCCTTTGACGTACTGCTCATTGCCACCGGCGGCCGAAACCGACGCCTCTCACTTCCGGGCAGCGACCTGGGAGGCATTTACAGCCTCCGCACGGTCGATGATGCCGATCGCATCAAGGCAGAGATGCGCCCGGGGCGCCGGGTCGTTGTCGTGGGCATGGGATTCATCGGCTCCGAAGTCGCCGCGTCACTCCGACAGAAAGACCTTGATGTCGTCGCCATCGAACCCGCAAAGACGCCCCTCTTTCGAGTGCTGGGGGAGGCCGTCGGGCAACGGATCGCCGACCTGCATCGCGCGCATGGCGTTCGGACGATTTTCGAAGACACGGTCGCCGCGTTCGAAGGGACTCAGCGCGTGGCGCGGGTCATCACGAAAGGTGGTCTGCGCCTGGAGTGCGACTTCGTGGTGGCCGGGATTGGCATCGAGCCCGTCGTCGACATCCTCGACGGCACTGGCATCCACGTGGACAACGGGGTGGTCGTCGACCAGTACTGCCAGACGAGTGTCCCTGGCATTTACGCGGCCGGCGACGTCGCGAATCACTATCACCCCGTATTTGAGCGGCAGATCCGGGTGGAGCACTGGCATAACGCCATCAAACAAGGCGCCGCTGCCGCGCGCAACATGCTGGGCAGGGCTGTGCCGTACGATGAGATCCACTGGTTCTGGTCGGACCAATACGAAGCGAACGTGCAGTACGCCGGTTTTCACACGAAATGGGATCAGCTCGTCGTACGTGGACGTCTCGACTCCGGGAGCTTCCTGGCGTTCTACATCAACGACGGCCGAATCGATGCGGTGGTCGGTCTGAATCGCGCGAAGGACGTGCGTCGCGCCATTCCGCTCATCAAGGCCCGCCACATGTTGAATCCGGACCAGCTCCGGGACGAAAGCATCGACCTCCGATCGCTCCATGCCCGCGAATAACCAAAGGCTACACCCGCCTTCGCTGGTCGCGTGCGCCGCGTTATTGCACTCTGCGCGAACAACCGGCGGATCGACCACGTGCTCTGCGACGAACCACGCCTGCAGTTCGTTGGTGCGAATGATGTCGTTCACGAGCAAATCATTCGTGCTTTGGTCGTCGCGCGCGGACGCGAGGCGCGCCATCGTGCGAGCCTCCTTGAGCACAATCCCGATACGCTCGGCCATTGCGTCAATCAGCTTCCCAGCTGTTCTGTGAAATGTTTGTCGAAGAGCAAGTGAAGCTGGAAAAACGTGGGACCAGACAGCTGCCATGATGCTTCTTGTAGAGATCGCGCAGTGTCATCGTGTCGGCGAGCAGTTGGTTGAGGTTGGCGACACTCTCTATGCACGCCGAATGCGCGAGCGCGATCGGCATCCGGATCACATGCCCGTACGGCTGAACCTCATGGCCTCTCTGGTGAACGAGGGGGCTCGCGTGCTGCAGAATCTCGTCCGCGTCCAGAATCCTTTACTCATCGTCATCCTCCCAAAATGTTCTTATTCAACGCAGACGAGGAAATCTATTCCTTCCCATCGGGCCTCGTCCGGCCAGTAGAACGTGAAGTCCACTCGGTCGCCGGCACGCAGGCGGAGCGTGTCGAGGTCTGCGACGTGAACGCCGAGCGTCGTGTCGCGCGTCGCGGTATCGTGGACGGTGTGCCAGCCATCGACGCTCCAATGAACGACGGCCTCGACGAGCGTTTCAACGCGAAGGATTCTGCCGGCCGGCATGGTGCGCACCTTGTTGTTGAAGCGCCAGGACAGATGGTGCGCCGGTGTACGGTTGACGATGTATCGCTCCACGGTCTGCGGCGGCCGATCAAAAACCTGTCCTTCTCGAATGGACCGGCAGAGCTTCAAGTACTCTGCGTGCGCCCACACCAGTGGACTCGCTGACCCTGATGCGTGCCCGATGAGAAGCTCCCGGCCGGGAATGTCGGCGCTGTCCCAGACTTGCTCCGGCAAGAGACCGCTTTCACCCGCCAGCGCCTCCATCGTGCGTGCAAGCTCCTCGGCTACGGCCGTGCGCCCGACCGCGAGCTCATAGTGGGCACGTTCGCCCGTGAGCAGCGGCCAGACGCGGCCGACGCCCGTTCCATTGAACGGTCCGCCGTCCGCGTGTTCCCCGTAGCCGTCACCCTGATAGCGATGCCATACCGGACCGCGGGGTGTCTCCACCCTGAGCGTGGCATCGATCACCTTGATCGTGTTCACGATGCGGGGATCATCCGCGGCGCGCAGCCCGAAGCGCACGAAGGCAAGCGCATCGAGGCTGACCATCAGCGCGGCCGGTACGGTCGGTTGATCCGGAGGCCGGTTCTTGATTGGCACAAATCCATGGGATGGCGATGCGGCACCCGCGCGATCGGGCTCCGCCACGCGCACATAGTAGCCGTCGACGGCGTGTTGTATCGCAAGCTCGGTGCCGCTCACATAGAGCCATCGCTCGATGCAGGCGTTCCATGCGTCCGCGGTCTCGCGCAGATACGTTCCGGCGGTCGTGTTCGCCGTCGCGTCGGCGAGGTCGGCGGCGACGAGCAGCGCCGCGACTTCCGTCGCGAGCGTAAACGGCGAGTAGCCGGGTTCTTCTTCCCAGCGATCCTGCGGACTGACCGGACCGTTGCGCGCCAGGAAGGCGGCGGCACCGCGGACCATTGGCCAGAATGCGCTACGCTCGCGAGTGTCGATCACGTCATGGCGAGCGGCGAGATCGACCAGCAGGATGGGGAGCGCTGTCTCATCCATCTGGATGCCCTGCCAGTACGGCGTGCCATCGAGCCACATGTTCTGCGACCAGTGGCCGTCGGCTTCCTGGGTCACCTGGAGGTATCGCAACACGCGTCTGGCTTCCTGCCGGGCGCCGACCGCGATGAAGCCACCGGCGGTCTCCACCAGATCCCGCGGCCAGACCAGGTGGTACCCGCCCAGGTCATCGTCGCCTTTTGAAAATCCCCAGGGAATGGACAGGCTGGCGATCACGCCGCCTTCCACACGCTTGGATTCGTGCATGCGCAACACCGCCGCGCTGAGCGCATGGAGGGGTCTATGTGATGTCGGCGACGGTGTATGCCGCTCTAGCCTCTTGTGCCAGGCTCTCCAGGCGTCGACGTACTCGACATGCGTTTCATCGAAGTCTTCGAGAAGGCTGATGAGCGCGTGTTGCCCCGCTTCCATCGCCGTCGGACCGAAGCCGAGCGCAAGCACGAACGTTCCGTTGGCCGCCTGAAGATCAATTTCACCGGTGACCGCGACATTTCCGTTCTCCGCTCGGAGGAACGTGCGCTCGAGTCGCTTGTCTGCGTGCAGTTGCTGCCATCCGTCCGAGAAGCCGACGAATCCAACCGAACGGGCGAGCCACGGCGCAGTAGATGCAAGCGCAAGTGCATGATGGTCGCGTTCGGCAAACAACACCGGAGTCCCCTTGTAATCCCCGACCCAGGCCGTGTTGTCGCTGGCTCGATTTGCGAGGTGGGGAGCCAGCAGAACGAATAGACGGAAGTCCGCCAGCGTTCCAGTGAGGGGCACGAACCGTATCCGTTGAAGCACGACGTCCCGCCAAGGATCGGTGAGCACTTCTTTCTCGATTCGGTAGCGGCCGTCAATCGCCGTATTGCGAATCCGATAGGCCGGCACGCCAGGCTCGACCTGTGACGTCACCGAATGGCTATCCCGTTTTTCTTCCGAAAAGTACGACGCACCATCCGTAACGATGAAGCCGAGGTCCCGAGTGCAGGCGTGATCCACGCGGGGGTAATACACCTCGTTGAGAATGCCGTGGCTCAGGGTGAACCACACCCGGCTTGTGCGGCTGACGGCCGTGCCGAGGCCGGTTTTCGCGCTGCCGGTCCAACGTCCAGGAATACCCGGCCAGCCGGGGGCGAATGCCTCAATCACGTGGCCACCTGTCCTTGTGGGGAGGCACGCACTGATCACCGTCCACGCACCGGATGGCGTAAGGGATCCGGTCGAGAATCACATTCGCTCGTATGTCGAGCAGGATCAGGTGGCGTCCCAGGAAGCGATACTGGACGTCGTCGGGCAATGTTGGCAACGCGGCGAGGATGGTTCCGGGCACCGTCGAGTACGGTTTGTCGTCCGGATAGGTTCCGTTGATCTCGTTGGAAAACTCTCCCGGGTTGTCATCCATGATGACGGCCCACGTGTTGGCGTTCACCTCCAAGGCCAGAATCTGCTTGAATTCAAGGCTGATGGCCGGCGAGAAAATATCCCCCTCATGGGCTCCATGGCGGGCCGCTTTGATTTCCGTGGCCAGAGCCCGTCGCACCCTCCTGATCTCTGCCACGTCGTCCGTGACCCTGAGAGGAGGCAAGCCCTCTTCCAATTTGCTGCGAAGTTCGAAGTAGTTCTGTACCCGTGTACTGAAGTCGGCGACGATGTAGCCCCACACCTGCACTCGGAAGGTTGGTTGGGGATCCGCCTGGGGTGTCGCGAGTGTTTGAGCGATGCCCGTCGAAGCGAGCAGGACGGCGAGTGCCGTACCGAGAAAGACGTGCCACCTCGTCACAGAAGCCTCCCGCGACCCCCGAATCGACGGAGTCAGCGCCGCCGCCGCGGGGGCCGTCGTCGTGATACAGGGCAACTTCTGCGCCGCCAGAAATTCCAGGAATATCAGCGATGCGAGGACGGTGCGTTTTCGATGTGAGATCTGCGTTTCGTCTTGAAACGTCTTGAAAGGCCCCAGGCGCATCTGGCCGCTTCGTGACCGGCTGGCCAGATGCGCCGGGCAGCCCCCGTTTCGTGTCACCCGCAGCTTCGCTCTCGAGCAGCGCCGTCAGGCTGGGGTACGCATAGATGGTCGAGGATCGCCACTCCGAGGATGCACCGTGAGGTCGCCCTCGGTGAATTCGCTCCACGCGCTTACGACTGTGACGCGCTTTGTTGCGTAGCTCTCGACGAGGAAGTCGCATGTCACGCTGTCAGCCGTGGACGCTCGACCCCAGTCGCGATGCGTGACGCTTCCCGGACGATCTGACTCGAATATCCCCACTCGTTGTCGTACCAGCTCATGACCTTGACGAGATCTCCATCGACAACCTGAGTCATGCCGAGATCGAGCACTGACGCCCTCGAGTCTCTGATGATATCGGACGAGACGAGCGGATCCGTCGTCACGCCTACGACGCCGCGGTAGCGGTCGCTCGCGGCCTCTTCAGTAAAGATGTGATTCACTTCACCAACCGTCGTCGCTCTCGCCGTCAGGATGACGATGTCCGCCAGCGACCCGACGGGGACGGGTGCCCGAATGGCCACGCCATCGAATCGACCGCGATACTCAGGTAACGCTCTGGTGGTCGCTGTGGCCGCGCCGGTGGATGTGGGCACGAGGTTCGCGGCGCCTGCGCGTCCTCGTCGGACGTTCTTGCGCTGGGTGTCCACGATCGCCTGACTCGCCGTGTAGGCGTGCACCGTCGTCATCGTTGCTTTCTTGACGCCGAGGCGCCGCCCAAGAATCTCCATCACAGGTGTTATGCAGTTTGTTGTGCAGCTCGCACACGAGATGATATTGGTGCGCCCCTCTGGCGCGTTGACTCCGTGGACAATCGTTTCAACATCCTCGCTCTTCGAGGGGGCAGAGAGGATCACGTATTTCGCTCCCGCTCGGATGTGGTCGTCGAGGTCTTCTCGCTTCGTAAACGCGCCCGTGCATTCGAACACGATATCGATCGCCAACGACTGCCACGGCAGGCGCGCGGGCTGCTGTTCGCGCAACAGTGCCAGCCGGTGCCCACCAACAACGAGGCTTCCATCCTCCGTCGTTTCGACGGTCTTCCCATACCGACCGTAGACGGTGTCGTATTTCAAGAGGTACGCGACGTCGTCGGAGGTGCCGAGGTCGTTCGCGGCGACTAGATCTAAGCCAGGCGTGTCCATCACGATCTTGAGTGTGGCGCGGCCGATTCGTCCAAGTCCGTTGATGGCGACTCTCGCCATGGGTGTCCACCTTTCGCCACATCTGGCAGTGGCACAGTTGTGGGTGTGTTTAGTCGAAGAGAGCCGCCGAAACGGTGCGACGTTGTGCGGCGCCCCGCTCGCGCTGCTCGGTCAGCTCTCGAACCTCTTCGCAATCTCTACAGCGGGCCGCGAAGGGAAGGGCACGAAGTCGCGCCTCGCCGATCTCGTCGCCGCATTCGACACAATGGCCGTAGGTGCCTTCTTCCAGCCTTCGCAATGCCGCGTCGATCCGGTTCAGGGTTTCCGCCTTCATCTGTATCAACGCGAACTCGAGTTCGTCCTGGGCGTCGAGCTCCCAGGTTTCGCCCTGGTCGATCACCTGCCGCTCGTTGACGCTGTCGACGCGCGCTTCGCGGATTTTGCCGTGAACGTCTCGCGTCAACTCGTAGAGGCGATCCTCAAGCATCTTCCGGAGTTCGTCTGAACGGCTTGCCTTCGCCCTCGTCGCGGTCTTCGTCGTTGCCATGTCGCCGCTCCTGTGTCGTCACCCCTTGAGGCATCTACGATGCCAACCGCGCGGGGTTACGCGCGCGCGACGAACGGTCTCGTGACGTAACGGGGTGGGCGCCGGCCCGTTTCAAATTGAGCAGGAAGCTTTCACTTTGAATGATCTCGCGCAGTCACGAGTCGGTCGCACGGTTCTTCAACGCGCTGGCCACCTGATACGGTGGACCGCCACTTGCCTCAATGCGTGCAAACTGCGGTATCCCACTCCGCCGGGCGAATGCATTGTGATTGATCGAGGTGAACACTTGAGAAGCCATCGCCGCTTATCGTGCTCGCGGTACTTCTGACCTGCGAGCGCGATCTTGCGCGCGATCACGTTGCGTGGTTGGAGAGCGCGCGCACTCGTCTCTGTCGTGGACGAATTGCGCTTCGATGCGATCGCGACGGTCGATCCGACCGAACAGCGGTCAGCCTCACGCAGGCCGTCTCGGCTGGGGTCATCGGACGGTCGCCAGAGCGGGCTCCCTTTCTTCAGTCCGCTCGTCGTGCTCAACCTCAGAGGGCTTCCAATACTCCCGTACAACCACAGGCCGTAGGTGGTTCTCAGTTCTCTCAAGCATTTCGCGATCGTGCTGCGAAATGCGGGTCCCGTTCTCGAGCGCCGCATGTCGGATGGCGGGTTCTACGACGCGAGACGGGGCTAAGGCCGGCTGCCGCTGTGACACCACGTGCTGTACGGCGGTGCGAACCTCGTTAATCGCTGCGTCGATCGACTCGTCCATCCACGTGTTCTCGGCTCGGCCGACGAGCTCGCCAGACGGATGAAGACTCACGACAACATGACAACTAGTAGTGCTGGGCTGGGATCGGTCACTCTTGGCTCGAAGATCCACGACCGTTGACTTAATGTGGTCTCGGAACGGGCCTAGTGCCGACAACACCCGTGACTCCGCGAAGGCTCGTAGCTGCGACGTGAGTTGAAACCCTTGCGCGTGGATGTTGATCCGCATTGTTTTGCTCCATTGCCCACAGAACCTGAGGTCGCCAGCACCTGAGAGTGTTCGTCCTCTTGTACTCGCGCATTGACGGCATCGTGTGACTCCACGACATCAGGAGTCAACGCGGGCATTCTGAGGTCTTGCTATCGGCCGGCTCCCGGCCGTGGTCGAGCTTCGCGCGGTAACCGGTCGCGGGCCCGCGCGAATAATGTCCACGGCGCACGTGGCACCTGCCGCGACTCCGGCCGCTACAGACCCAAGCACCGCGTGCCCAGGCGGTCCGTCCCAATGCGATCCCAGCACGATCAGATCTGCTCCCCAGTTGGCTGCCTCTCGAATAATGACGTCGCGGGGCATCCCCTCGAGCGTTTTTGTGGCCACCGAGAGATCCGGGCGGTCCTGCCGAATGCGTGCGGTGGCGGCTTCAAGCAGTTCGCGCGCCCGTCGACGACGCTCTTGGGTGGCCTCGACGTCTGCGGCCGCCATGACGAACGCGGGGTTCACCCATTGCGGCGCCCCGGCGTGGATGACCGTCACGATTTTGACTTCGGTGCCCGCGGGCCACCGGCGGGACGCGACCTCGTCCAGCAGTGCACTGCGCCGGAACCCATTGATCGCAACCAGAACTTTCATGCGTGTACCTCCACAACTCCTGCATCCGCGCCGTGAGCATGCGCGCCATAGCGCTGCAAGAACCGCGGCGCGGCGGCCCGATCACCGAACACATCCAGGGCCGCTGACCACAGTCCGCGCGCCTCCTCGTGTGGACAACCCTCCGGACAACGCTTGCCACGGAAATTGACTACTCTCAAAATCTGCAGTCAAGGCCGTGTCCGACTGCGGCTCGCCGCATGTCGGACACGTATGGGAGGCTGCGAGGTAGGTGATGCGTGTCCACCTCCTCCACGCCCTTCGGCGTGCTCACCGATCAGAAAGGCAAGTTCTGCGCCGAACGTGGCGCCCGCGAAGCCGCCCTTTTGTTAGCGGCGAGGCGCGTCTGCCGTTTCGTTCTGAAATGATGTCTTGCGGAATGCAAGGTCCTGCGCCGTCAGGTCTGGTTTCGTGGTGTGACGGCAGGGCGTACGACGTGATCGAGGTAGCGTTCAGCGTAGGCGTAGTTCGCCCACTCTCGCCACCACGTGGTCGTCTCCTGGAGTGCCGCAGACGGATCGCGTTAGAGGCGGGTCTGGATGAAGGTCGAATGTGGGAGCGATGAGAGATCCCGCTACGACCTTACGGGCGACGACGTGTTGCCGTAGTGATGGGACAGGACGGTCAGGAAGCAGCCGGTCTCTGAGCCCGTTCGCCGCGTCTGCGTCGCGGAGCACCCGCCCCGGCCAGGTCTGTGACCGCAGGCGACTTCGCATTAGCTTCAACTCTTCGCAGTTGCGCTTCGGCCAGCAACCAGTCATCGCGATCGTGACCGTCTTCACGTCCTCGCTGTTCGTACAGTTCGTACGCTCGCCGCTCGATCTCGTTCTGTGTCGGCACTGTCCCTCCTCTCGGGTAAGGACGGCATACATGAATCCGGCCGGCTATGTCGCGGCTTGCAGTGCGACCGGAAGCGTGACGATGAATTCGCTTCCCCGACCGATTCCTTCGCTCCGGGCTGCGACTGAGCCTCCATGGAGCTCGACGAGCTCACGAACGACCTTCAGCCCGATGCCCAGGCCGCCGGAATGAGCGGTCTCCTCCTGTATGAACAGATCGAAGATATGAGGAAGCACACCAGGGGCGATACCCTTACCGTTATCCTGGATCCGAAAAATGGCTGTGCTGCCATCGCTCTCCGCGTTCAACGAGATTCGACCACCGTCCTCCGTATATTTCGCAGCGTTTGTCAGCAGATTCGCGAACACCTGCAGAAGTCTGGTGCGGTCGGCCTCGAGCCAAATCGGTTCGTCCGGGAGAGAGACTGACAGTGTGTGGTGGTGTTCCTGGCAGAACGATGACGTGCTGTAAAGCGCATCCTGAATCACGTCGCGACAATCAGTGCATTCCTTCTGCAGGTCAAGCTTGCCTTGAACGACGCGGGCGATGTCCAGCAAGTCGTCGATGATCCGCCGCAGATGTGTGACCTGGCGTTCGAGGACATCACACGCACGCGTGCCGGATTGTTCGCTGATACGCTCTCGCATGAGTGTGATCGCGGGTAACATCGCCGCTATCGGCTGTCGGAGTTCGTGCGCCACCGTTGCGATGAAGGCGTCCTTTCGACGGTCGGCCTCTCGCAGGGCTTGTTGAGCACGTTCGAGGTCCGCGTTCGTGCGCTCCAGCGCTTCCTCCCGTCGATCGGAGTCAGCGAGATAATCCATCGCCTGATAGGCCGCCGAAGCAAATCGGGCCAGACTTTCGAGGCGCCGGAGGTCTTCTCTATCAAACCTGCGTCGTGTGTCATGGGCAATCGCCCAGATGGTGCCGACCGCCTTGCCCTCGACGTAGAAAGGAACGAGGAGACATTCCTCGACAGCAGGGGTTACCGGCAAGAAATAGGTATACCGCCGTTCGAAGTGCCGGAACAGCAGGGGAGTGTTACGGTCAAGCACGTCGCCACACGGACTGAACTCGCGCGGCGTGCCGCCGCCGATGTAGGGCGTCCAGACGCCCGCGATAGCCGGCCAGTAGAATTGTTTCCCGCCGTCCTCCTTCGTCAGCAGACTGACTCCTGCGGAGTCTGCAGAGAACACTTGCAGAATCGAGTCGGCCAGGGTCTGAAGAATGTTTCGCGGGGAGTCGGCTAGAGCCTGAACGAGCACCAGCAGCGCACGGTTTTCCGTCTCGAAGTCCGGAGGCTTCGCCGGTCGCCGGTCCAGTTCTTCGGTGCACAGGACCGATTCGAGCGGTACAAAGGCATCAGTCTGTAAGGGGAACGGCGCAGCATCACCGGTCATGTTCGCCCCAGCGTTCAAGGACGATCGCCGCGAAACGCGAGTATAGCGCCAATCGTGCTCGGATCATCGGAGCGGTGTCCTGCGACAACAGGTGGTCGTTAGAGCACCACAGACGACCACACATGCGAAGACGGGCGGTGAGACGCGGGCCCCGACGGAACAAGAACCGCGCGCTGCACCGAACCCAGGTGCCTGGCGCAACATCGGATGTCGACCAAGGTCCGCGATCAGGGTCACGTCTACGCTCCTAGGGTTGCCCGGTTGCCTTCGCCTGAACGGCGTTCAGTTGCGCGCGCCGGTCCTTCTCGCGGATGAAACGCTCCGTCACGTCGCGGACGACCGCAACGACCCACTGGATCTGGCCGTCCGCGTCCGTGAGGAGTTGGATAGAGAACTCGATGGAGATCTGCTGGCCGTCCTTGTGGAGCGCCGGCACTGCAAGCAATGCGCCCTCGCCGTAACGAGTGACACCTGTCGTCATCGTCGCCTCCCAGCCGGCCCAGTGGCGGACGCGGAGCCGCTCGGGAATGATGAAATTCACGGAGGTCCCGAGCGCCTCGGTGACAGAGAAGCCGAAGACCCGCTCCGCCGCGCGGCATTCCAGTACCGGACGATGCCTGCGCGATCGCAGATCAGAATCGCATCAGGCGAACCGTCCAGTATGCGAGCAGGGAGATCGCGCGGCAGCGCTGCGCTCGAGCTTCGCGTCGACATCATCGGCCCACCCATGCGACGAACTGGGGCGGAATGCGATCTTCAACGATCGCGAGTCGCCGGACGCGCTGATTGTGCAGCATCATGCCTTCGCACGTGCCGTCATCATTGCTCGCGGAGGGACCATTCCTCCTCGCGAGTTGCCTCCGGAAGTCTCACAGACGCTGCGGGAGCGCGCGTCGAATGACGGTCTGGACCTCGACGAACAGGCACGAGCGATGATTGAGCGCGCACTCGAACGCTTTCGCGGGAATCGGAAAGAGCTGGCAGACGCGCTGAAAATCAGCACTGTAACCCTCTGCGACAAATGAAGCATACGGTCTCGTCGCATAGCGCGACGACGTGTCCTGATCCGACGGATATTCGGCAAGTCGCGATCCATCTTTTCGCCAGGAAAATCGAAGTCTGGCGTGCGCCGTTCCTTGCAGCCCATTCAGATTGAAGCAGGACCTTTCATTCTGAATGCTGGACGGCGGTCAATATTCGTTGGCTGGGCTGCCTCAACCGGCAAGAACACCCCAAAGCAGCGCAATAGCCTGACGCATCGAGTTCGGACCGGTGCGGCTCGGCCCTTGCCCCTGTGGTGGGAGGGCGCGTTGGCGCCGATGTCACCGTCCGTTGCCGCCGGCCCTCTAACTGGTATGAGCGGTCGGGTCAGCTACGGCTGAACTAGACGCCCCGCGCCATCGGGAAGGAGCCACCGAATGAGGACGCCGCGATCCGGGACTGTGGGCAGGACGCCAGATATCAAGTCTGGCGAGCTTGCCGCATTCGACGCGGAGGGAGCAGCGAATCCCTTACGCGCGCTCCAGACGTTTGGCCAGTCGGTCTGGCTGGATCTCCTGCGCCGAAGCTTGTTCACGAGCGGTGAATTCAGACGGCTGATTGCTGAAGACGGCCTTCGCGGGGCCACGTCGAATCCCTCAATTTTCGAAAAGGCCATCGCCGGGAGCAGCGATTACCTCAACGCGCTTCAAGGTATCGAGCGGCACCGTGACATGGAGCCGATGGCGCTGTACGAGACGCTCGCCATTCGCGACATCCGCGATGCCGCGGACCTGCTTCGCCCGGTTTATGACAGCACCGCCCGCGCGGACGGCTACGTCAGCCTGGAAGTGTCGCCGTACATCGCGCACGACACTGCGGCGACGATCGACGAAGCGAGGCGTCTCTGGAAGGCGGTCGCCCGCGAGAACGTCATGATCAAGGTGCCGGCGTCCATCGAGGGGCTTCCCGCGATTCGCGAACTGACCAGCGAGGGCATCAACGTCAACATCACCCTGCTCTTCGGCATCGAGCGATACGAAGCGGTCGCGCGAGCGTACATGGAAGGCCTTTCCACGTTCGTCCGGAACGGTGGTAACCCCGCGCAGGTGTGCAGCGTGGCCAGCTTCTTCGTAAGCCGCATCGACACGATGGTCGATGGGCTGATCGCGACGAGACTGGCAACCGCCACCGATCCCGGACTCCGCAGCTCACTGACGGACCTCCTCGGAACAGTTGCGATCGCCAACGCCAAGCTTGCCTATCAGCGCTACCTGGCGCTCTGCCGTACCGCCGAGTGGCAGCGGCTCGCCGCCAAGGGAGCGCATCCACAACGTCTTCTCTGGGCAAGCACCAGTACCAAGAATCCACGGTATCGCGACGTGCGCTACGTTGAAGAGTTGATCGGCCGTGACACGGTCAACACGATTACGCCAGCGACGCTCGAGGCCTTCCGCGATCACGGCCGGCTGCGGGCGACCCTTGAAGACGACATCGAGGACGCGCGTGAGAGGATCGCGGCGCTCGAGCGCGTCGGAATCTCCCTCAACGACGTGACCGAAAGGCTGCTCGAGGACGGCGTCACGCTATTCTGCAAGGCTTTCGATAGCCTGCTCGCGGCGGTGGACCAGGGGCGACGCAGTGAGATCACATCGGTGCTCGACCGGCAATCCTACACACTGCCGCAGCATCTTGCGGCCAAGGTTTCGGAAGTCGTCGCGGATTGGCAGCGGTCCGGCAAGGTCCGCCGCTTGTGGGCAAAGGACTCCGCGCTCTGGACCGGTGGCGATGAGAAAGACTGGCTGGGCTGGCTGAGCGTCACCGACGACCAATTGGCGCACATTGGTCCATTGAAAGAGGCCGCCGGGGAGATTGCCGGCTCGGGCGTGCTGCACCTCGTGCTGCTGGGCATGGGTGGATCGAGCCTTGGCGCAGAGGTGATCCGACAGACGTTCGGAATCACCAAGGGCTTTCCGGAGTTGCACGTGCTGGACTCCACCGATCCGACGCAGATCGCGGCGACGGAGAGCGCTGTCGATCTCAGGCGGACACTGTTCATCGTGTCGAGCAAGTCGGGCACGACACTCGAGCCCAACATCCTGCTCCAGTACTTCATGGACCGCATGCGCCAGACCGTCGGCGAGCATCTGACTGGCGGCCACTTCATCGTCATTACCGATCCTGGCACGCCTCTTCAGCACGTCGCCGAGCGCGAGCGGTTCCGTCAGGTGTTCTTCGGCGCTCCGGATATCGGTGGCCGCTATTCCGTGCTCTCGAACTTCGGGCTGCTGCCAGCGGCCATCATGGGTGTCGATGTCGGACGGCTGCTCGACCGCACGGAGCTGATGGTCCATTCCTGTGCGGCAAGCGTTCCTGCCGGGGAGAATCCCGCGGTCCTCCTCGGCGCCATCTTGGGAACGCTGTCCGCCGCCGGCCGAGACAAGGTGACGCTCATCGCGTCTCCCGGTATTTCGAGCATCGGCGCCTGGCTCGAGCAGCTGATTGCCGAATCCACGGGCAAGCACGGCACGGGAATGATTCCCGTCGATGGCGAGGACGTCGGCTCGCCCGGCGTCTATGGTGACGATCGTCTTTTCATCTACTTGCGTCTGGATTCCGGCGCAGATCCGTCGCAGGACGCTGCCGTCGATGCCTTGGAGCATGCCGCGCAGCCGGTGGTAAGGATTGACGTCGCTGACATCTACGACATCGGTCAGGAGTTCTTCCGCTGGGAAATGGCGGTCGCGATCGCCGGCGCCATCATCGGCATCAATCCGTTCGATCAACCCGATGTGGAGGCAAGCAAGGTCGCGACCCGCGCGCTGACATCGGCGTTCGAGCGCACAGGAGTGTTGCCGGCCGATCCCCCCATCTACCAGGAATCCGGCATCAGCCTGTTCACGGATGCCAGAAACGCTGACGCGCTGGAGAAGGCGCTCGGCGGCAATCGGTCGCTCGCAGGGTATTTGCGCGCGCACCTGAATCGACTGGAGGAGGGCGACTACTTTGCGATCCTCGCGTTCCTCGGGATGAATCAGACGCATCGAGATGCTCTGCAAGCCATGCGGCATCTCCTTCGCGACCGCAAGCGTGCCGCGACCTCGCTCGGATTCGGCCCCCGTTTCCTGCATTCCACCGGTCAGGCCTACAAAGGCGGTCCGAACAGCGGTGTCTTTCTCCAGATCACCTGTGACGATGCCAACGACATCCCGGTCCCGGGGCAGAGGTATTCGTTCGGTGTGGTCAAAGCGGCGGAGGCGCGTGGAGACTTCGCGGTCCTGGTCGAGCGTGAACGTCGCGCGCTCCGCGTGCATCTCGGCGCGGACGTAACCGCCGGATTGACCGTGCTCCGCGCGGCGGTGGCAGACGCGCTGGAAGAACGACATGACTGACTCACCCGCCACCCGCGACAGCTCGAGAGATGTCCGCCTCGTGGTGGCGGACGTCGATGGCACCCTGCTCACACCAGGCAAAGTCCTGACGCCGCGAGCACGTGCGGCTGTTCACGCGGTCATCGAGGCCGGCATCGCCTTCACGATCACAAGCGGGCGCCCTCCGCTGGGGATGAAGATTTTGATCGATGCGCTTCCTCTCAAGCACCCGATCAGCGCCTTCAACGGCGGTCTGTTCGTGCGGCCCGATCTCTCCGTCATGCGCGAGCGGCTGATCCCTTTCGAGGTCGTACCGCCGGTCATCGACATGCTGACCAAAGGCGGGCTGGACGTCTGGATGTACACCAATACCGAATGGCGCGTCAGATCGCGCTACGGCTCCCACGTGGATCGCGAAGAGTGGACCGTCAAGTTCCCACCCAGAGTCGTGCCGGCCTTCTCGGATGCACTGGATCGCGTCGTCAAGATCGTCGGTGTGAGTGACGACGGTGATGCGATGGCGCGCTGCGTGGAACACGTGCAGCGGAGCTTCGGTCAACAGGTGTCGGCGAGCCTGTCGCAGCCGTATTACCTCGATGTGACACATCCCAAGGCGAACAAGGGCGAGGTCGTCTGCGTTCTTTCGCAGCTGCTGGGTATTCCGACTCGGCACGTCGTCACAATCGGCGACATGCCGAATGATGTCCTCATGTTCGAGCGCAGTGGCACAAGCGTCGCCATGGCAAACGCGAGCGCGGACGTACAACGTGCCGCGACATTCGTGACTTCATCGAACACGGAAGAAGGATTCGCGCACGCTGTCGAGCGCTTCATTCTTCGAGCGCCTACCGCATGAGACCAAAAATGTTCGATTCGCGGGTGCGAGCATCAGGGCCGGGGCTGACCATGACGGATTTACGCGTGTGTGCGGATCTCGGTGACTTGAGCCGGCGAGCGGCCGAAGCGGCGGTCGGCACCGTCAACGACGCTGTCCGGACCGCCGGCACGTGTTCGATCGTGTTATCAGGCGGGAGTACACCGCGCACGCTCTATCGCCTGCTGGCGTCCCAGTTTCGAGCCCAGATCCCATGGGCGAATGTGCACGTCTTCTGGGGAGACGAGCGGTACGTCCCGCCTGGCGATTCCCGCAGCAATTACCGGATGGCCACAGAGACGCTGCTGGACCATGTCCCGTGTCCCCCCGCAAATATCCATCCAATGCCGACCCACTTTCCGAGTGCGGACGTGGCTGCCCGAGATTACGAGCGTACTCTGCGGAACTACTTCGTCGACGAATGGCCTCACTTCGACCTCGTCCTGCTTGGCATCGGAGACGACGGCCACACCGCATCACTCTTCCCGGGATCGCTCGCATTAGCGGAGAGGACACGGTGGGTCGTGGCTGCGCAGGCGCCAGTTGAGCCGCAAGTGCGCCTGACGCTGACGTTGCCGGTGCTGACCCGAGCCGCCGCGGTCTACGTCCTGGTCGCCGGCGCGACTAAAGCAGAAGCACTTCGGCACGTACTCGAGGGGCAGGGTGATTGGATCAAGTACCCGGCTGCCGGGGTTCGGCTCGGAGCGGAATCAGTGATCTGGTGGGCGGATGGCGAGGCCGCGGCATTGGCGCACGACGTACGCGACTCGCAGTGCGGTCGCTCCATCGAGCTAGGAGGTCTTCATAGAAAGCAGATGTCCCATGAGTGAGTCCCTCGAGACGAAACACGAGCCTGGTCGCATGTCGGATGTCGTCGACGAACTGTGCATCAACACGATTCGGGCGCTTTCGATCGATGCAGTACAGAAGGCGAATTCTGGACACCCAGGGATGCCGATGGGCGCGGCGACGATGGCGTACATCCTGTGGACGCGCCACCTTCGTCACAATCCGCGAAATCCTGCCTGGCCGGACCGGGATCGCTTCGTGCTCTCGGCAGGGCACGCCAGCATGCTCCTCTATAGCCTGCTATTCCTGACCGGGTACGACCTCACGATGGAAGACCTGGAGCGGTTTCGGCAGTGGAACAGCCGAACACCGGGTCATCCAGAACGAGGATCCACGCCTGGTGTCGAAGTCACCACAGGTCCGCTCGGCCAGGGTTTCGGGAACGGTGTCGGAATGGCCATCACCGAGCGATGGCTGGCCGCCACCTTCAATCGCCCGGATGTGGCCAACATCGTCGACCACTACACGTACGTCCTGGCCAGCGATGGCGACTTGATGGAAGGTGTCGCCGCCGAAGCGGCCTCGTTAGCGGGCACGCTCGGTCTCGGTCGGCTGATTGTCCTCTACGACGCCAATCTGATTACGCTTTCCGCGACGACCGACGTCACGTTCACAGAGGACGTCGGCGCGCGGTTCGAGGCGTATGGCTGGCACGTCCAGCGGATCGACGGTCAGGATCCGACAGCCGTGGATGCCGCGCTGACCATCGCGCGAGCTGTCGAGGATCGTCCGTCGCTGATCGTCGCCCGCACGCATATCGGGTATGGCAGCCCGCACAAACAGGACACATGGCATGCACACGGTGAGCCGCTCGGCGGAGAAGAAGTGCGCTTGACGAAGCGCGCGCTCGGATGGCCCGAGGACCGCACGTTCTACGTCCCCGAGAAGGCACTCGGTCAATTTCGGCACGCCGTCGAACGCGGCGCCGAACTGGAAGCCCGATGGCGACACCGCGTCGACGCGTACAGTGTCACGCATCCCGACACGGCACGCCAGTTCACGCGCATGCTGGATGGGGAGCTTTCGGACGATTGGGAGACAACACTGCCAATCTTCACATCGGACTCCGGGGAGATGGCGACGCGAGATGCCGGTGGCCTGGCGATGAACGCATTGGCGACGGCTTTGCCGAACCTGGTCGGTGGGTCCGCGGATCTCGATCCCTCGACGCGCACAGTGTTGAAAGGGTACGGGGACTTCGAGAGCCCGCGTGCGCAGTCCCCTGATGGACCGGCGACGCAGGGAACCGCGGGCGGTGTGTGGGGATACGCCGGACGAAACATCCATTTCGGCCTGCGCGAACACGCCATGGCCGCGGTCATGACCGGCATGGCCTGTCATGGCGGCATGCTCCCGTTCGGGGCCACGTTCCTGTCGTTCTCTGATTACATGCGACCGAGCATCCGGCTCGCGGCGTTGAGCCGAGTTCACGTGATCTACATCTGGACACACGACAGCATTGCGCTGGGAGAGGACGGTCCGACCCACCAGCCGATCGAGCAACTCGCGAGCCTCCGCGCCATGCCGAACATGATGGTGCTGCGGCCGAGCGATGCGACCGAAGCGGTCGAGGCCTGGCGTACGGCGGTGACGCACACCGCAGGCCCGGTAGGACTTGTACTCACACGCCAGAAGGTTCCGGTGATCGACCGGAAGACGTACGCGTCTGCGTCCGGCCTGGCGAAAGGCGCGTATGTGCTCGCGGGCGCCGAAAACCCCCACCCGGATGTGATCCTGATTGCGACAGGATCGGAGGTATCCATCGCGCTCCAGGCTCACAGCGTGCTCACGACCGACGGGATCCAGAGCCGCGTTGTCTCGATGCCGTCTTGGGAGTTGTTCGAGCGTCAGCCGCACGCCTACCGCGAGATGATCCTCCCCCCAAGCGTCCGCGTTCGGGTAAGCATCGAAGCCGCATCACCATTCGGCTGGGAACGCTACGTCGGATCGGAGGGCGCGATCATAGGCACAACACACTTCGGCGCGTCGGCGCCTGGGCCAGTCGTCATGCGCGAATTTGGCTTCACACCCGAGCACGTAGTCGCGACGGCGAAGGCCCTACTGAACAAAGAGATTGAGCGTGGCGAATCCTGATCGTACCCTTTCGTGTTCTTTGTAGACGGCCTTGCAGGACAGGTGGCGAAGAACGTGACCTTCTTCGTCGAAACCAACGCGCCGGATCTGGGCAAGCCGCTTCCTGGCGGCACGAAGGGCCTCATGAAGTACGACTTTCTGATCGACAGCTACGAAACCGAGCGTGTGAAGGTCCTCAGCATCTGGAGTGAGTTCAACGACGCGGACCTTCCGGTGCGGCCTCTGCGGACCGACCCGCGCGGACGCAGCGTGCAGGAACAGATGGTGCACCAGTGCGTGAGCGAGGACGCGTGGTTCCGCACCATGCTGGGCATCGACGTCGGCGTTCCGCCGCTGCCCCGCGAGGAAACGCGCACGGGGTTCATGAGGCGTTACGCGGAAGACAGCGGCAAGCGCCTCGCGATCCTTCGGCAAAAGGAGGAACACTGGTGGGAGGAGCCGACGACGTTCTTCGATGTGGAACGCTCGAGGGCGTGGGTGATGACGCGCCGCTTGACGCATACCTCTCACCACCGGGGCCAGCAAATGGCCATGCTCCGGATGCTGGGTCGCGAGCTCCACAGCAACTATGGCCCGACTGCCGACACGGGTGGCCTGATGCAGAACCATGCGCCCACGATCTATGCCTATACCAGCGTGGAGGCACTGCTCCAAGGAGAGGAGGGCGGCGGACACAAGTTGCCGCTGCCGGGTCCGGGTGGCAGGCCGGTCACAGAAAGACCCGATGCGCCTCTTGCGCCTGGGATTGTGGACGACGCACCGCTACAACGCACGACGGTCAGCCCTCATCGTCGCTGAGATGCGTCGTCGCGCGGCACACGCCGGTCATCCGCAATCGCCGCGTACGAATGAAACGCGGGGAAGCGCACATTGCCCTGTCTGGCCGTAAGCCTCTCCGCCCGGAGGGCCTTGGTGTGCGCGTCGCGGATGGCAATAGCGGAGGTCCTCAAGTCCCTGTTTCTCGGGTGATGTTGCACGTCCTGGGCTGCGCCGGAGGTCCCCGCATCGGCCGTTCCGAAGATGGTCACCAGCTCGGAGCTCCCGCCGCTTTCAGAATGTTCTGCGGACTTTCATAATGAAACGATGGTTGCAGAAGACCGCTGCCATGCTGGCGCCGTGACTGGCAATCATTCCTCATTTTCACGTCGTTCCGCCTGCCCTTTGAAAGCCGTTGCTGGATCGCAGCTTGCGTTTGATTTCCTCACAGACGCCGTGCGTCAGCGTTGACGCCGCAGCGAGCAATAACAAAGGAGGGGCCGATGCTCAAACTGAAGCGCGCTTACGAGCCCGTCTCGAAGGACGACGGCATGCGCTTCCTCGTCGAGCGGCTGTGGCCTCGCGGACTTTCGAAGACGAAGCTGCACCTCGATGCGTGGCTGAAGGACGTTGGACCAACCACCGAACTGAGACAGTGGTTCAGTCACGACCCGGAGAAGTGGGCGCAATTTAGAGTGCGGTACTTTCGAGAGCTCGATTTACGTCCGGAGTCTTGGCGACCGATCCTCTCAGCAGCAAGAGGCCATCCCGTGACGCTCGTATACAGCTCGCATGACGAGGAGCACAACAATGCTGTCGCGCTGAAGGAATACCTGCAAGCGAAGGAGCGTGGACGGCGGCCGCCTCGGCAATCCGTCGCCTCGCCTCGAGCTCGCCGGGCGTCGCGATAACGTGCCACGCGACACTGCGCCTGCGTTGATCGTCCGTCCGATTCCGCCGTTTCGTCTCGACCTCACCGTATGGGCCCTCCGCCGCCGGGCGCGCAACCTGATCGATCGATGGGACGGCATGACGTACCGGCGCGTGATCGTTGTCGCGGGACGGCCGACCGAAATCGCGGTACGTCAGGAGGGCTCGTTGACGGAGGCGCGCCTCATCGTGACGGCGACGCCGTCGCTCCGCATGCCGTCAGAGCGACAGCTCGTTCGGACGGCCATTGATCGATTGCTGGGTCTGCGGATCGATCTATGCGATTGGTACCGAATGGCCGAAGGACACCGGCGGCTTCGGGCGCTCGCCGATCGCTTCAGAGGTGTAAAGCCCCCGCGGTTCCCCGCGGTGTTCGAGGCGCTCGTCAACGGCTTCGCGTGCCAGCAGCTGTCGCTCGTCGTCGGTCTCGAACTGCTCAATCGACTGGCCGCGGTGTGCGACGTGAGACGTGGGATTGGAGAGCGCGCCCGGTACGCGTTTCCAGCGGCGCGCGATGTGGCACGAGTCGCGCCGGCCAGGTATCACGCCATTGGGTTCAGCCGCCAGAAGGTCCGTGCACTACTGACCCTCGCTCGCGGAATCGCCCGAGGCGAAATCGACGTCGAACGTCTGGCCCTTGGGGACGACCAAACCGCACTCGCGCAACTGCGTGAGCTGCGCGGAGTAGGGCGATGGACCGCCGAGTACGTGTTGTTACGAGGTCTTGGCCGTCTGCATGTCTTCCCGGGCGACGACGTCGGGGCGCAGAAGAGTCTGGCTCGTTGGCTCGGTCGGCCTGGCCCTCTGGATTACAACGGCGTAAACAGGGCCCTCGACAGGTGGCGGCCTTATGCGGGCATGCTGTATTTCCATCTACTGCTCGACGGCCTGTCGAAGGCAGGATCCCCTGAAATCAGTGGCGCTGATGCAGAGCAGCGATAGGGTATCAGTGACAGCGAAGTGTTGAGTCAGCTCCCCGAGGGACAGCAGGAGACTCACGATGTCCGATGCACCGAATGAATACCGGCGTCCACATCCACAGCCCATGGCCGCTTCGTACCTCGAATTCGATATCGCGAGAGAACTGGAGCAGCTCCATCGCGAGGCTGGATGGCAGTCCGGCCAGAACGCCAAGACCCTAATCAAGTACGACCGTCTGCGGATTGTGCTGATCGCGTTGAAGACGGGTTCGAAAATTCCGGAGCACCAGACAGAGGGGCATATCTCAATACAGACCGTCGTGGGCCACATCCGGGTTCGTGCGCAGGGGCGAAGCTTCGAGTTGCGATCAGGAGGGTTGCTTGCATTGGACGAAGGCTTACCTCACGACGTAGAGGCGGTCGAGGAGAGTGCATTCCTCCTCACAATCGCGTGGCCTGGTGACAAGGACAGGTCAGTCCCGTGAACAACAGCTCGAAAGCCCGGAACAGCGACGCTCTCCCGTGGGCGCCGCCCCGTGTGGGGCTGCCGGTTGAGCGTCGGGACCCATGGGAAGTGGCAATGCACGGCGCGCGCGCCGGACTCCTCGCGGGTGTCGCGCTGGGTGTGGTCGAGATCACCGCCAGCACCCTGTTGAGCGACGCCCCCTGGTTGCCGTTCGATTTCGCTGCGGCCATCATCGTCGGACCGGAGGCGCTGGCGCCGACGTTTCCGCTTGCCGCGTCGCTGGCGTTGGGAACCGTGTTGCACGTGCTGCTCTCGATCGTATTCGGAGTGGCCTTCCTCGCAGGGCTGGCGCTGACCTTTCAGCTCAGCGCGAGGCCGTCGATGATGCTCCTCTACGGAATGGTGTTCGGCGTGACCGTGTGGGAGATCAATTTCCTTGCCGTGCTGCCCGTCATCGCTCCGGAACTGGCAAGGCGACTCGATCTCGCGACGCAACTCTGGAATGGAATCGTGTCGTACTGTCTTGTGTACGGGCCGGTCCTCGCGGCGTACATCATCTGGGTGCGTCCTGGCATGCTCGACCAGTGGTGGCGCATTGACGGCGAGGCGACATGATGCCGCCGGAACCGCTCGTTGAACTCGGCTTCCCGCTCGCCATCCGCCTCACCCACGCGTTCAACATCGTCTTTCTGACATTGCTCATCCGCAGTGGTATCGAGATTCTTGGTGGGCATCCAATGCTGTATTTCAACGATCACTGCCGGCCTGGTAGTGAGTGGATCCGCTTCACCAGCAAGCGCATGTTTCGAAATCAGCGCTGGACGGCCGAGGACGAGAAGCAGCCGTACACGCCGTGGGTGGCATTACCGGGCAGAGACAACCTGGGACTGGGTCGCTTCTGGCATTTCGTGGCGGTCATCGGCTGGCTGGCGACCGGGGTCATCTACCTGCTGGCGCTGACCACCAGCGAGCAGTGGCAGCGGCTCGTCCCGACCTCGTGGACCGTGGTGCCCCAGGCGTGGGAAGCCGCAATGGCGTACCTGCGGCTGGACATCCCGCGACCAGGGAACCCGTACAACGCGCTCCAGCAGTTGACCTACTTCGCGCTGGTCTTCGTGCTCACTCCGTTGCAAATCTCGACCGGTCTGGCGATGTCACCCGCGCTCGCCGGCCATTTCCCTTGGTTTCCACGCCTGTTCGGCGGACGGCAGGCCGCCCGCAGCCTGCACTTTCTCGGACTGGTGGCCTTCGCGGCGTTCACGGTACATCACATCGCGCTCGTCATCGCGCATGGTCTCGGTGACGGCCTGACCGCGATCGTGCTGGGTGTCGAGCCGCCGACCGCTGCGCAGCACGCCGTCGCTATTGCGATTGCGCTCGCGTTTCTCGCCGCATTGATTGTGCTGCATGTCTGGCTCACCCGACGCTCGCTGCGGAGGCCGCGCGCCACGCAAGATGCCATGCAGCGCATCGTGAATCCGGTGCAGGCGCGGCTGCTGCAGCCGTTGGTCTCCCGTCAACGCTACCGACCGGAGAGCATCACGGCGGATCCTCGCCCGAATGGCCGTCCGCCACGACACGATGGATACCGCGAACTCGTGGATCGCGGCTTCACTGGGTGGCGCTTCGAAATCGGGGGTTTGATCGAGCAGCGGCTGTCATTGAGCCTCGACGAACTGCGGACCCTGCAGCCGGAGCACCAGATCACGCTCCATAAATGCATTCAGGGGTGGAGCTACATCGCAGCGTGGCAGGGCGTGCCGTTGAACGCACTGCTCGACCGGTGCCGGCCGACTCCGCAGGCTCGATACATCCTCTTTCGCACGTTCGACGACAAGTGGGAAGAGCCTGGACACGGGGAGTACTACTGCGTCATCGATCTCAATCTCGCGCATGCACCGCAAACACTGCTCGCGTACGACATGAACGGTCAACCCCTGCCAACCGCCTTCGGTGCACCGCTACGGCTGCGGTTGGAAAACCAGCTTGGGTACAAGATGGTGAAGTGGATCCGCTCGATGGAGTTGATCGACCGGTATGAAGACATCGGCGCCGGTTACGGCGGTTGGCGTGCCGACTTGTTGCACTACAGTCGCCTCGCTCCCATTTAGGGCTGGCCCGGTGCTGGCCTTTTCCTGAGACGGACGGCCCGAATGGAGCTCGTCTGCCGATTTCGGATTAGTCCGTTATTCGCCGGCCCATCGTCGTCCCGCAAGCGTGGCCTCGAGGGTGATTTCCGTCCCCGCGAGGGCTTGCGATACCGGGCAATTACCCTTGGCAGTCTCGTCACGTGTTCGAAAAGCTGCGGGATCTATGTCCCGTGGCGGGGGCCTACCTACGAGGTCTCGGCTCGCTCCGATTTGGTGCGCGCCCGGCGGCCGGCAGGTTTCTCGACCGCGGCGTCGATCTCGTGAATCCGGACTTCGGCGAGACTCGCCGGTATCCACCGTCCGATCGTCATCTGCCGGCGAGCGTGGCCTGGAGCGTGATGTCCGTCCCCGCGAGAGCTTGAGATACGGGGCAATTCGCTTTGGCTGTCTCGGCGTGTGTTTGAAAGGCTGCGGGATCTATGCCCGGCACTTTCGCCTCGCAGACGATGTGGCTCTTGGTGATCCTGAAGCCGCCGTCCTGTGGCTTGACCGTGACGTGGGCCGTCGCGTCGATATAGTCAGGCGTGAAGCCGGCCATGCCCAAGACGAGGGAGAGCGCCATTGCAAAGCAGCCCGCATGGGCCGCTCCGAGCAACTCCTCAGGGTTCGTTCCGGCACCGTCCTCGAAGCGCGAGCCAAACGAGTACGCGCCCTTGAATGCGCCGTTTCCAAAATCGAGCGTGCCTTTACCCTCCTTGATCGTGCCTTCCCATCGTGCGTGTGCTGTGCGTGTCGGCATTATTGAGCCCTTTCCGGTCCAAATCGCGATGCAGGGTTGGACCGCCGTCCGTTTGTCATTCGTCCGTTGCAATTCTCAGGTCACTATGCCGCGGTAGCCGCGCGTTACGCCCGCTCGCTGACGTTGTGATTTCTCCTGTGCGTGAGATGCGGAAGCAAACTGCCCGTTCGGCGGGGTAATACATGCGATCATTCATCACAGGCGGACGTGCTGTTGAGTGATCTCGCGATGCCCGGTCAGGATGGATACGAAATGATGCGTCGTATTCGCAGATCCGCTCCTCAATCTTCAGACAGCCCGTACTCTTTCATCTTCCGCCAGAGCGTCACCGGGCTGATGTTGAGCGCCTCGGCAGCGCGCTTGCGATTGCCTTTGAACTTCTCCAGTGCCTGGCGAATCAGCACTTGCTCGTTCTTCTTCAAGTCCAACGTGTCAATGGTGCGGATTCCGGCACGGCCCTGGACGATCTCTGGTGGCAGCTCTCGGACGGTAACCGTCGTCCCGCGGGCGAGGATGACGCCACGCTCGACCGCGTGTTCCAACTCGCGTACGTTCCCAGGCCAGGCATAGTTCACCAGCAACGTCATCGCTTCGGCCGACACCGTGCGCACATCCTTCTCCATGCGAGCCGCTGCGCGCTGGACAAACTGGTGCGCCAGCACCGGAATGTCGTCGCGGCGGTCCCGCAATGGGGGAATGGTGATGACGAAGGCACTGAGCCGGAAGTACAGGTCTTCCCGAAACGTCCCGGCGGTCACCGCAGCGCGGAGGTCGCGGTTGGTGGCGGCGACCACACGCGTGTTCACCTTAATCGTCCGCTCGCCGCCAACACGACGGATCTCGCGCTCCTGTAAGGCGCGCAAGAGTTTCGCCTGGACACTGGGCGCGACCTCGCCGAGCTCGTCGAGGAACAGCGTGCCGTTCGATGCCACTTCGAACAACCCGGGCTTGTCGCGCATGGCACCGGTGAAGGCGCCGCGGACATGCCCGAACAGTTCGGACTCGAGCAGCGTTTCCGTCAAGGCCGCGCAGTTCACGGACACGAAGGGACCGCTGGCTCGGCGGCTTTGTTCGTGGATCATCTTGACCACGAACTCCTTCCCTGTGCCGCTTTCCCCAAACACCAGCACAGTGGTATCGAGCGGCGCTACCTGACCGGCCAGCTCCAGCACGTCCTGCATCGCCGCGCTGCGGGCCACAAAATGATGGGATTCCGCGTGCTGCTTAATCCGCTGCCGTAGCACGTCCAGTTCGCGTTCGCGGCGTTCGAGGTTCCTCTCACGCTTGGCGAGCTCCTGCGCTTGACGTCGAACGGCGTCGTGCAGGCGCTGTACCTCTTCGGCGAGGCCCGCACCCTGAAAGTCTGCACGGAGCTGTTCGATCTCGTCGCCCCACCCTGCTGCGTCGCGGCCGATCACGGTGCAGCGCTTCGCGCCCTCTCCCAGACATGCGGTTTCGCGGAAATACACTTCCTGCCCAAGGCAGGCACTCGCGTAGCCCGTCGCATAGCCGACCAGCGACCAGCAGACCGGTTCGTTGCTGGGGCCGTAGTGGTGCAGATGTTGCTGCGCAGTGTAGGAATCGTGCCAGACGACCTCCATGTCGAAGCCGCCTGCCTCGTCCCGCTCCAGGCGGACGATCTCAACGCGGGCGATGCCTTCGAGCGTGTGGAGGACGGCGCCCTGGCGCAGGCCTTCGATGGGATCAGACCACTTGGAACGCTCACGCATGTTGACGGCGTCGTGGTAGCCGTCGGCGTAGCCGAACCGCAACATCACCCGGCGCGCAACGTCGCGGCCGAGCGTGTCGATCAACTCCTTCTTCATGAGGCCCATCGCGGCGGCACTCAAGATGACGACACGCTGATCGTGCAGGCGGATGATGCCGAGATCCGGCCGGAAGTCGAGCAGTTCGGCGAGCTGGAGATGAGCGACGTCCTTCGACTGCATGACGGAGTGATCGCATTGTAATCGGAGCGTTGGCACGTTCCCCCTAACGTTCTCGGTGGCCGGCTGCCCGGTCACCGGCGCGTGCTCCCGCGCGACTTCCCTCGCGAGTTCGTGGCTATCACGAGGACAGTGTGATATCAGTGTGCCGGCGCAGTTCTTCACCGATGCGTGCGGCCGCACGATTAATTGCGTCGTAGACGTGACGCCCTCTGGCGCTGACGCGCAGCCGGCCTCCGTCGTTGACGGTGAGCGAGACAACGCATCGGGCCGCACCTCCTGGTCGCCTCGACGTCAGCGAGATTCTCGCTTCGTGCACGACGTCACTGAACCGCGCCACGCTCGAGAAGATCCGGTACTCCGCGTAGGCTCTCGTCTGGCGGCCGAACGTGCATCCGATATCCGTCACCGAGATTCTCATGTCAGGTCCAGCACACGTTCGGGCGGCGCGTCATGCGACCGCTGCCCGCCCCGATGGATGAACGATCAATACGGGGCACGGCACCCGTCGCAGAGCCTCGGACAGCTGAGACGACGACTCACCGTCCCTGCGTCCGCTGCGTCCCATCACGATCAGATCGGCGGCAATGTCCTTCGCCACTCGCGTGACCTCTTCGTTCGGAGAGCCAATCGCCACATGCACATCGATCAATCCGGGAAAGGGCTCGCCAATGACGCTCTTGCTGAGTTCGTCGCTCAGCGACGGTAATGCTCGCTCTGACGAAGGGTGCGAAATCACTTGAAGTGCCGTGATTCGTGCTCGGTGGCTGACCGCCAGCGTCGTGGCGTAGCGCAGGGCCGAACGCGCAGTGGTGGTCAGCCCGCCATTAGCGCTGTCATTGTCCAGGTCGACGACGCAGAGAATCCGCCGCCACGGAGAGGGCATGATCCGCGCGCGCCCTCCAACCAGTGGATCGCTCGGCGCGCTCGCGACGAGGTCGGTTCGCCCATAGCGTCCGTCCGGCATCGGTCTGAGGAATCCTGAGCTCACCAGCGCACGGAGTGCCGACGCGGAGGTTGATGCGTCCGCCGTGCAGAGCCGCTGGACCTGCCGTTCCGTAAGCCGGAGTCCAGGCATCGCGGTGAACTCGTCTCGCAAACGCCGGATGACGTCGATGACACGCATGCCTCGGGTAAGGCAAGGACCGGTCCGATCCGGATGGCCTGTTCGGTAGGGTGTGCAGCAATGAAAAGCCGTCTTCTCAGGACCGCTTTACCGTCGAGGCGTTGCACCCTGAAACGAGCGTTGCAGAGTGAAAGCCTCCAGTTGTGGAAATCGTTCGATGTCCTCGACAACGGGCGCTGGTGCCGGATCCGTACTGGCCCAAAGCGGCGCACGCCGGCCCTCAGTGCGTTGCTTCGGGATGAAATGGCCATTGCAATCTGCAACGATGCTGCGGCGCGAGGATTTCGTCGGGACGCCAGTCCTCCGGCGATCGTCCAGCAAACCGTTCGTGATCCGTGGCTCGTGTCTTGCCGTTGCTATAGGGCATGAGACATCAGAACGGGCAGGTAGTTGGAGCCACCACGCGAGCGTTGGGCCTTCTCGCGTCCACGCCGTCTGCGCAGCGCCTCGCCATGGATTCCGCTAAGCGCGCGCTTGACGAGGCGATCGCAGCATCGTTTCCGGCGAGCGATCCGCCATCATGGACTACCAGCACCGCGACGGTCGCACAGGCTTCTCCGGCGTCGTAATCCAGGAGGGTTCCCAATGGACGTTCCGATCGACTTCGTCATCCGTTCCGCGAGTGGCTCTGATCCGGAGGCGCTCCGCGCGTATGCCGAGCGGCGACTCGCCTTTGCCCTGCGCCGCTTCGAAAGCCGTGCGCGTCGCGTTTTCGTACGACTGAGCGATACCAATGGCCCGCGGAGAGGCGTTGATTCCCGTTGTTCGATCACGCTGCACATGCGCGACGGCAGGCACATCGACGTGGAAGCCGTCACTGCGTGGCCATTCGCGTCAATTACGCTCGCCTCGAAACGGCTGAACGAGGCGTTGCGGCGCGAACTCGAGAAGTCGCAAGTATCGGTCCGCCGTAGTCACCGAAGCCGGTTCGACGTCGAACTGAATTCTGGCGGGTAGTGATGACAATGTATTCGAACCCGCTGAAGTCCATGAAGAGCCGCGCTCCGAGTCCTCTCGGACCGTTGCCACGTCATGTTCAATTCGTTTCCGCGCCTCGGCGATGCTGTCGGCGCGGACGATCTCCCGGTCCCCTTCATCCTGAAGCGAGACTCCCGCCGTGAGAAGGCAGGAAACGGGAAACGTCACCATCCGATGCCAGCTCCGGTTGTGAAAGGCATCGCCCGCGCGTCCGGCGTTCATGTGGCAGAACACCGCGCCCATGCGAGAAGCACCCTGCGCGCGAACGCCGATCGCCATAATAAGCATCGAGCCGCTTGATCTGAATTTCTCAAGTCGATATGAGGAAACGCGCGGCGGGAGGTCATGTCGGCCTGTCGTGCACTAGAGTGGGTCCTTGTCATGCTAGCTGCGGACGCGACTTGACCTGAACGACCGGGGTGGAGATGCCCAGACGCCATGGCTTCCCGTAACCCACTCGACCGCTACCTGCAGTCGGCTCCGTTCACACGTTTCGGCAGCATTCAGCGTTTGGGGCCCGACCGGAGCGGCCATGCGTCGGTCGAACACGTCAGGCATCAGCTGTTCGTCGGGCGAGACCGGCGGACGCGCGCGAACGCGCTCATCAAGCTGCTCACCAAGCCAGGGCTCGTCTACGAGCGCAACCTGACGAACGAAATCGCCACGTTATCGACCATCAATCGAGAACTGCCGGACTCTCGCTACTTCCCGCTGCTGTGGGACGACGGGCGCTTACCTGATGGGCGTGTCTTCGTGATCATGTCCCTCTTCGACGAGTGGCCGCTCGCGACGACCATCGGTCCTGAGCGGCTGCCTGACCGCCTGGTCGCCCACCTCAGGACGTCGATGGAAGTCGCGAGGGCACTCGCCGACCTGCACCGGATTCGGATCTTCCACGTCGATCTGAACCCAATGAACATCCTGTACCGCGTCAAGCAGGGCAGACCCGTGATCCGGATTGTCGACTTCGAGTCGTCATACGAAGTCGCACGCCATTCCAACGACGTTGCCTATAACCCGCCGACCACCCCCGGGTTCTGTGCGCCAGAGGTGGTGCATGGGAGGGCGCCGGATGCCCGCGCCGATGTGTTCTCCCTGGGGGCGGTTCTGTACACCCTGATCGCGGGGTACGGATGGACTTGGGACACCGAGTTATTTCCGCGCATCGAAGCCGACGAGGATATAGATGTCGATCTCAAGGCGGTCTTGCTGGCCGCGGTAGAACGGGATGCGGACAGACGGTATCAGTCCATCCAGGAGATGTACGCCGCGCTTGAAGTCTACCTGGAGTCCATATGGCCGGGACGCTCCTGGGCCTGAGACCGGCCATCGGAACAGTGGTACGCCTGCGCGCTCGTATTCCTCACGCTCTGGACGCGGTCGAGGCCACCTGATTGCGCGGCTCCGTCTTCGTGACGCTCGATAGGCGGTTCAGTCGAGCGTTTCCGTTTCTCCTCCGCTCGGACAATGAGCACTGGGCAGGGTGCACGCTTTATCAGGGCCTGCAGCGACGAGCCGGACGGCAAGCTGGCGAGACGGTTATGCTCACGGTTACCGACGACAATGATGTCAGCGTGGAGCTGTTTGGCGACGCGGCTGACCTCCTCGTGAGGCGAACCAGCCTCGACGCGAATGTGCATCGGGACGCTGGGAAGGTTCGCTGTGAGCACAGAGCGCAGCCATGGGTACGTCCAGCTCACCAGCCGTCGCTGCTCCTCGAGGAGTTGTGCGAACTCTCCACTAGAAAACACAAGCTGTCGCGGAAGGGCGGCGACGACATAGACCACGGTCAGCTGCCCGCCGTTTCCGAGCGCGAGGGATGCTGCCTGGCGGAGAGCCTGCTGCGAAGGCTTGCTCAACGTCTCGTGCTGCTCGGGCTCGGACTCCACCAGGCAGACTATTGCGCTGAACGGTGGCGGCAGATTGCCATCCAGCGCGGATGCGTCGCTGCGCGCATACCTGCCCTTCGAGATGTATTTCAAGTAACCGGCGCGCTCGAGCGCCCCGAATGCCGCGGCGCAGGTCGCTGCATCCGCGACCCACATCCGTCGCGCTTCGGTCTCCGTCAACCGCAGGCCTGGCGCGGCAACGTACTCGGCACGAATGCGTTCGATTAATTCGGTGACGCTCATGCCAGGAACTCTGGCATGTACCGATCCGACTTGGCGGCCAGCTTCTGTTGCGAATGACGCATGCGCCATATCCCGGTTCTTTCAACGTGGAAGCCATGTTTTCACAATGAAAAGGCCGATGGCCGTTGCGCGCCGGGGCAAGTACTTCGAAACTCCCAACCGCAGTCGCACCCACGCGTCATCCGAGTCTGGTATTCGATGATCCGGTCGATGTCGGGATTGGTCGGCGAGCATCAGACTGTCCCGCTCGACGCCAAACAGAACTCGGAAAGATGTCTGGATTCCTCGCGCGCACTAATGCAGCCATGGCCATTCTTCTCGCTGAAGCGTTTGACCACGCCGCCACAGGTAGTCCCACGCGGGCGGAGCGTCCTGATTGCGGATGAATCGTCGCAGCCGCCGGTGCACCGTGTCGAGATACGTTGCTCCTGCCTCGTCAATCGCATACGCGATGCCCCGGTTGTATGCGCGCACCGCGAGATCTAAGTCGCCGCGCGCTTCATCGAGAAGCAACGACATCCACAGCGCAAGGAATCGTGTGGCGCTCCAGGGATTGAAGTACGCCTCATCCTCCAGGTGGACATCGACTATCCCGTTGCGATACAGCTGTCGCAGGCGGTCCCTGGCGAAGTCGGATGCCTGCACAAGCCCGAGATCCCGGTTTCCAGAGCGGCTGACTGAGACCGCTCGATGCTCAAACCAGGATTCGGACATCATGATCGCCGCCAGGATATCGCGGACGGCGCCAGGGTCCAGTTCATAGCGTTCGCCCACCCCATAGAAACCCGTCCAGTAGGCGACCATCTGACGGTACGCGAGCGTGCGTATCGGTTGGGGAACGGCATCCCAGTCGTGCGCGGACATCGTGTCCCAGACCCGTGGGTTCATGAGGACAGGCCGATACCTCGTCAGCATTCGGTCGAGCGCGTCCTCGCGCAGGGAGCGAGAGACGGTGTTCCAGTTCGCGAGATGCATCGCCCGCCACAGATGGGCGTTTCTCAAGAGATCGTCGACCGTGGCGGTCCATGGCGCAACCTGTCCGCCTGCGGCGACGGTCAGCGTTACCGGAGTGGCGTCGACCATCAAGGAGTAAACGTCGAGATGTTCGCCGAGTGGCATTCGGATGCGCGTGCGCTCCTGAAGCCATCGCGCTCCGGCTACCGACAACGCCAGACTAAGCGTCAACGCCAGAGCGAAGGTCAGCGTCGGTCGGATACGGTGCCACGCGCGAGATGAGATCGCGCCACCGTCGACATGCGACGGCTGCACGGCCGCGTCGGGGACATAAGTCGACAACATACTGCCTGACCCTCGCGTATCGTTGACCGAGACTGCCAGTTAGAACTGCAACCTGAAATGCCCTCCGGCAAACGCAACGATCGCTTCGGACGAGATCCCGGAGCCGCCGCGGGGAAAGGCTATGAAACAGTCGACGGCTTCAGGGATCGGACGCGTGGAGGAACTCAGGCGAGCTTCAAGGATTCCGAGCTGTCACGCTGTTCGCCGTGCCGCGTTATCACGGACGGCTGTCGCAATCTGACGATCTCGACGGCGCACGGAGCCTCTGCGGCGACCGCCGTCGCGACTGAACCGAGGACCGCCCGTCTAACGGTCCCACGCCCGTGCGACCCGAGAACGATCAAGTCTGCCGTCCAATCGGCGGCCTCCTGCACGATCATTTCGTGCGGCGTGCCTTCCAGCACCTTCGTCGTCACGACGAGCCGAGGCGCCTGTGCGCGGAGCTGCTCGGCCGCGCTGTTCAACAATTCCGGCGCGTCATGTTTCTGGTTCCGCATCGACACCACATGCGCAGCAGCCATGATGAACGACGGATCCGGCAACAACGGCCACCCTGAGTGAAGGACGGTCAAGACCTCGATCTCAGTGCCCGCAGGCCAGTCGCGGGACGCGACCTCCTCGAGAGCCACATGGCTATGAGGGGAACCATCTACAGCCAGAAGCACTCTCATGGCCTTCTCCTCTGATTAATGTTGGCCTCGCAATCTCGATGCGTATGGCTCCCTATTGTGCAAGGACTGATCCCTTGGGGTGGTTGATTGTGCGGCGTATTTCGATACGGGCGCCTGGCTCGCACGATCGAGCGTCATTTCAGCGTGCAACCGCCATTTCAGAATGAAGGCCCTGTCGTCGACCCGATCAGTCCGGAGTGGGTGGCCGACCGGGACCTTACTCGCACTGGACCTGTTACGCCGCTGGAATCGGCTGCGGCGTGACGATCTCGTGTTCCGCAGCCTTCCAGCCCTCGAGACCCTCCTGGTACACGTACACGTTGGTGTACCCGAGGTCGAGCAACTTGCGGGCAGCATCCGTACTCTGCGAACACCGAGGACCGCCACAATACGTGACGATCGCCGCATCCTTGGATACGTTGGCAGTGTCTCGCTCGATCGAGTCGAGCGGGATGCGGCGTGAGCCCGGGATCAGCTCGCCATTGAACGATTGATTCGTTTGCACGTTCCACACGTGCAGGCCGCTGTCGCGATCCAGTCGTTGCTGCAGCTCTTCGGTCGACAGGGTGCGAAGATCATTCACGTCACGGTCCTCCTTGGGTCGTAGTGTGCGCGGTGAATTCCGTCACAGCCTTCCTCTATAGCAACGCCAAGGCCACTTGGTAGCCTTCCGCCGGGTCGCCCGCGGACATGTGACGTGCGTCGCAGTCCATTTCCGACAGATGCCTTCGCGCCTGTCAGCGGGACAGACGAAGGATTTCTACGATTCGACGACCGCGCGTCATTTCGAATTGAAGTTCATGTTTCGTTTCGAAAGCCGAGTGCGAACGAGGCCTTCCTCGGTCCCGGCGCGACTCGAGGAGATTCGCGACCCGTGCGTGGTGCGGAGACGGTCCACATCTTGCCTTGGGAAGGCAGTGGAATCCTCCAATGGAAAGACTGTCCGTGCGAAGAGTGTTGTGCCCGGTCCAATTGCAAGAATTCTCAGCTGGAGTTCTGAAAGTTGGCAGCGCGTTGGCGATGCGATACGACGCCGATCTGTTTGCGATCCATGTGCTCGAGCGAAGTCAGCACCGCACGGAGGCTGTCCGGCGCGCCGGCGGCCGCCCCAGTCCGCAGGAAGCTGCGATCCGGCTGCGTGGCCTGATCAGGACAAACAGCGCTTTGGATCCTCGTGACGTGACCTCCGTCGTGCGCCACGGTACCGCGGGCGCAGAGATCCTGGCCTACGCCAGCGGAATGGCTGCGGATTTGATTGTAGTTGGAAGGAACTTGCCGACGCGGTGGCCTCGAACGTGTCCCGGGACAGGAAGCCACCAGGGCACCGCGGCTTTGGAGATCGCGCCGAACGCACCATGTCCCATTCTGACAGTCGGAACCGTCGGCGAGGAGCTGACCGCTGTGCCGTCGGTACCCGCAGAAGGTGTGTTCAAGCACATCGTGTGCGGCGTGGATTTCTCGGAAACTTCGCCTCGCGTTCTTTCGCACGCGATCGCGCTGGCGCATGACGCCGGCGGAGTTCTCACGATCGCGCACGTCCTCCAAGGGCAGGACCGCGAGGCCTGGCCGCGGAACCGCGAGCGGCTGGTACAACGACTTTACGACCTGGTGGGACGTCGCGTCCGCCCTGGTCGCAGCGTCCACGAAATCATCGCAGTCGGACTTTCGGGTGACGAGTTGCTAAAGCTAGCGCGTCACAAGCACGCGGACCTCATGGTTCTCGGAGCCACGTACGGAGGCGAGCGCGATGACCCTCATTCCCCCGCGACACTCGTGCTGCAGCAGGCCGAGTGCCCGGTCTTGCTGGTCCCGCGCGATCCCGACAGCGCTCCCAGCCTCGGAGGCAGGCTCGCCGGTGCTGTGGCAGGCGATCGCGTGTGGGGCATCGATGGGTAATTCGTGAATCGCTCACGTCATGCAGTGGGAGTCCAGAGTTATGACTCAGTTCCAAAATATTCTTTGCCCCGTCGATTTTTCGGACCCGTCGCGGAAAGCGCTTCGTCATGCGGCCGCGCTCGCCCGGAGGTACAGGTCCGACTTGACCGTGCTCTATGTCGAAGACGTGCTCCTGGCAGCGGCACGTTCCGAGGTGAATCGGCACGCCGCTACCGTGCGAAGCCCGGAGGAGGATCTCCGTACCTTCGTGAACGGCGCGGGCGTGGAGGCGGCCAACGTCAATGTGCGATCGGCGGCAGGCAATGTCGTCGACCGGATTCTGGATAACGCTCGTGATCGTCAATCGGATCTGATCGTAATCGGCACACGCGGCCGTTCAGGGGTGTCACGCGCCGTCCTGGGGTCGGTGGCAGACCGCGTCCTCCGTCGGGCTGAATGTCCCGTGATGACGGTTCCACCGACGGGAGAGAACGTCACCAAAAAGCTAGACGCGACGTTCTTCGATCCGATTCTGTGCGCGTCAGATTTTTCTGCGTCTTGTAAGAAGGCGCTCGATGTCGGACTCTGGGTTGGAGAGCAGGAAGGTGCACGGGTCATTCTCCTCAACGTGATGCAGTGGCCGACGAGCCTTCCAACGGCGGGCGTTCCGCCCGCGACGATCAACGCGTTGCCCACACGAAGGGAATTGGAGTGGGAAGCGCGCGAACGACTCGTGGCCGCTCTACCGACTGATACGTCGCATCGTTACCGGCCGGAAGTTATGGTCGAGAGTGGTAGGCCATCTGATGTGATTCTCCGCATCGCGGCCGATGAAGCAGTGGCCCTCATCGTGATGGGTGTAACGAGCCGTGGAGCATTCGATCAGATGATTTTTGGATCCACCATCCGGAGTGTCATTCAGGCGGCGCACTGCCCGGTGTTATCCGTGCGTGCTGACGCCTACGATGCACGGTGGCCGAGAGCAGCGGGCGAACCGACAGACCTGGTGGCGCTCCCGTACAAAAATTGAATGATCTGTTCGAGGAGGTGAGCGGCGGTGCTTTTCATCTGGTGTCTCCTTATGGCCCCGACGACGTGGTTGTTAGAGTCCCCTGGAGACTTCGCCTCCAGTGTTGATTGTGGCCGTGAAACGCCTGGCTGGATCGTCGGGCTTCGGGGGGCAGGCCCCGGGAGCGTCGACAGAGGAGGCGACCATGATGTGGCAAGGCTGCGCCGTCGCCTGGGTGATTGTGTGGGAAACGATCGGGTTAGCCGTAGTGCTTAGCCTGGTGTGGCTCCTTCTGGGCGGGCAGCACCGCCGAAGATAGCCGACGACCGCGGGGCCTCGACGAGGTTCTTTTTGCGCGGTGTCCACGATGTCGATCGACCTGCACGACCGATTCGCTGCGAACGAAAACGCCTCACTCGGATCGCTGTTGAACGTACGTGCCGTCGGCCCTCTGCTTGAGAAATCCCCGCTGAAGGAGCGTCGCCAGGGCGGTCGCGCACGTGGGGTTGTCGAGTCGCCAGAGCCGCTGCGCCTGCCGCGCCGTCAGCATGAGACCGGGCATCTCACGGTATTCAGCCTCGATTCGCTGAATCACCTCGCGAATTGCCGCCGTTATCCGTGCTTGGCCCGAGGACGAGATGCTGTTTCTTTCTGATTGTGCGGACATACAGTTTCCCCCGCCTGACCTGCCCCAATCAGGCAGAGCCGGGTTCATGTGAAGTCTTTATCGCAAATGGTGGGGCGGACCCGGACACCCGTTTCTCTTGACCCGCGCCACGGATCCCTACGGATGCCGCGCCGCCCCGTCATTGACGAGAGGCAATCAGCGCGCCAACGGTGACACCTCCGTAACCGATTGACTACGGCTGCGACCAGCAGGATCTGCGAAGCGCCGCGGCTCCAATGCATTTCAGAACGAAACGATTAGTGCACGTTGCAACATTCTTGGACATAGGACGCCTATGTGATAGCGGATTCGCGGAGCAAGCGCGCTGAACTCTGCTGGCGTGGCGCTTGCCTTCTTGGGTGTTGGGGGCAGCGTGACCATGCCAATGGCCTAAGCACCGCTGTGCGTTGCCATGGCGCGCAGTTCGATGTGACGACCGGTGCCGTGCTAGCCCCTCCGGCACCGGGACCGGTGAGGGCCTGTCGTCTGCGCGTCGATCAGGACGACATCATTGTGGAGATCTGAATGCGACCTGTGTTCATTATCGTAGGCGCGAGCCTCGCAGGCGCGACGGCGGCCGCCACGCTCCGGCAGGACGGCTTCGATGGAGACATCACGCTCATCGGGGCGGAGCCGCAGCCACCGTACGAGCGCCCACCACTGTCCAAACAGTATCTGCGCGGCGAAGTGCCCTTCGAAACGGCGCTGGTCCGCCCGGCTGACTTTTACGAGCAGCATCATATCGAGACGCAATATGGCGTCCGCGTGACGCGCGTTGAACCGGCCGCCGGAACCGTTCACCTCGACACCGGCCGAAGCCTGCGCTACGACAAGCTCCTCATTGCTACAGGCGTGCGCACTCGGCGACTTCCAATTTCTGGACTGAATCTGCAGGGGGTATTCGATCTCCGCTCGGTGGCCGATGCGGATGCTCTCCGGCTGCAGATTGCCCCGGGCAAGCGGGCGGCCGTGATCGGGATGGGATTCATCGGCTCCGAAGTTGCCGCGTCCCTTCGTCAGAAGGGCGTCGAGGTCGTCGGCATCGATCCATCACCCACGCCACTGTTTCGCGTGCTCGGTGAAGACGTCGGGCAGGTCATGGCCGCGATTCATCGCGAACATGGCGTCGAAACAATCTTCAACGATCTCGTCCTGCGTTTCGAGGGTGACGGGCGACTCAGACGCGTCGTCACCACTCGCGGTCGCCGCATCGACTGTGATTTCGCCGTCGTCGGTGTCGGAGTTGAACCGGCGGTCGACTTTATCGCCGGCAGTGGCATCGGGACCGACAACGGGATTCTCGTGGACGAATACTGCCGTACGACGGTCGAAGATGTCTACGCAGCGGGCGATGTCGCCAATCATTACCATCCCGTGTTCGGGCGGCGTATGCGAGTGGAACATTGGCAGAATGCCAGGCAACAGGGCGCGGCCGCCGCTCGCAGCATGCTCGGTGCAGGGCGACCGTATGACGCGGTCCACTGGTTCTGGTCGGATCAATACGACGTCAACCTCCAGTATGCCGGGTTCCACCAGGAATGGGATCGGATGGTCATACGCGGCAGCCTCGATGAGCGCAACTTCGTGGCCTTCTACCTTAATCAGGGTCGAATCGATGCCGTCGTGGGACTCAATCGCGGCAACGATGTCCGCCGCGCGATGGCGCTGATTAAGTCCCGAGAATTGGTAGATCACGAGTGGCTGAAGGATGACGACGTGGACTTGCGCAACCTTGCGCTTGCTCACTCCGCCGGCGGTCAGTCGTGACGCATCCTGCCATCGATGCCCGGGCGACGTCGGGCGAGATCACGAACCAAACGGCGAGGCGTGGCGTGAACCCGCTCAAGGCGCTCCAGGAGTTTGGTCAGTCGATCTGGCTGGACGATCTTCGCCGCAGTCTGTTCACGAGTGGCGAGCTCAGCCGCCTGGTCGCCGAAGACGGGCTTCGCGGCGTCACGTCCAATCCCTCGATCTTCGAGAAGGCGATCACCGGCAGCACTGATTACGCCACGGCCATCCGGGAGATCGAACAGCGGCAGCAGTTGGCGCCCATGGCGTTGTACGAAACGGTCGCGATACGCGACATTCGGGAGGCGGCGGACTTACTGCGTCCGGTCTATAACGCCACCAGCCGTGGAGACGGCTACGCCAGCCTGGAAATCTCGCCATATGTTGCGCACGATACGGCCGGGACGATCGAAGAAGCGCGCCGCCTCTGGAAGGCCGTCGATCGCGACAACGTCATGATCAAGGTCCCGGCTTCGATCGAGGGTGTGCCGGCGATTCGCCAGCTGATCAGCGAAGGCATCAATGTCAACGTCACGCTGCTGTTCGGCATTGACCGCTATCACGAGGTGGCGTGGGCATACCTGGAGGGTCTCTCCGCGTTTGCCCAGAATGGCGGTGACCCGGCGCAGGTGAGCAGTGTCGCCAGTTTCTTCGTGAGCCGTGTCGACACAATGGTGGACGAGATGATCACGAAGGTCCTGGCCACCGTGACCCATCCGAATACGCGCGCATCACTCATGAGCCTCCAGGGGAAAGTGGGCATCGCCAATGCGAAACTCGCCTATCAGCACTACCTGAGAGTAAGTTGCTCGACGGCATGGCAGCGCTTGGCCGTCCAGGGTGCCTATCCTCAGCGTCTTCTGTGGGCGAGCACCAGTGCGAAGAATCCTCGATATCGAGACGTCCGCTATGTCGAGGAGCTCATCGGTCAAGACACCATCAACACGATGACACCGGCGACGCTCGAGCGCTTCCGGGACCACGGCCAGTTCCGAGCGGCCAGCCTTGAAGGCGGCGTCGAGGATGCGCATCACGTGATCGAGACATTGGAGCGCATGGGCATCTCGCTCCGGAAGGTCACCGACAGACTTCTGGAAGACGGCGTCACGCTCTTCAAGGAATCGTTCGACAGCCTGCTCGCGGCCGTGGCTCCTCATCGAGTTCCTAAAATCGCTGCGAAGGTGCTGGACTAACATCTTGGACAAAATTCGATGGGAGGACGGGGCGCGAGCGCCCCTCCGCCTTGGGCTAGCCAGCACCCCTTCACCGCAGGCTTGTCGATGAAGGGTGCGCACGCGCGAGCAATCGACACTACTGCTCGCGATGCTGAGCGCGATTTCCAGAATGACCCCGGTCACCTCGAATCGTTCCCGTTTCGGTCAGCGTCTTAATGATTGACTTGCCGATGAAACGATACCTGGTTAGCGTGACGCTTCAGTTGCTGCTCGGCCTTGCGACTGGCCCTTGGTTCCCAGCCGTTGCCAAAAATCTGCCGCCTTCGGAGTCGGCGCTGACCCTCGTCTTGCGGGTGCACGACGACGCTGGCGCGGATCCTGAGATATTGGCGAGTGCGATGGACCGCGTAAATGCCGTGTACGCCGACGCCGGCGTTTCCACACAGTGGGCGCATGTCGATCGCCTTGCCGGGAAAGCCGAGTACGGCATTCCGACTCTCGACGTTTCCATCGTCGGTGGGGACGCGGCGAAGTATCTGGCCACCACGATGGCCGGCCACGAACGAGTCATGGGGCAGGCGGCGATGTCGGTCGATCGGGCATACGTGTTCTATGACCGAATTATCGACGCCGCCGTCACGATGAAGCGTTTCCCCGGAAACTTTCTCGGCGATGTCATCGCGCATGAGATCGGCCATCTGTTATTGCCGGGGACAAGACATTCCGAGCGCGGCATCATGCGTGCGAACGTCCCGTTGAACGAACGCCTTCAGACGTTCAACGATGATCAGTCGCAATTCGTGCGTTCCACGATCAAGGGCCTTTCTCGAGAGCCGATTCCGCCCGCGCCGCAACACCTCGAACCAATCAACAGTGCATGATCGACATGGCGCCGAACACGTCCTGGCGTGTCTAACTAGAGCAAAGGTTATCGGACTCGCGACGTGAATCGAACATCTTCCGCTGGAAGCGTCGCGACCACCGGGATGCCAACAGAGTCGATCGGTTGCGGGCGGCTCACCTGACTCATGACCGCTGCGACCAGCCTGTCGCATCGCTTCCCGTTGAAGCCGAAAGCCGCTGTTGGCGTGACATCGGTCAATTTCCTCTGAAGAAGACCCTTTGCGCGGTGGAGGCGCGTCTTGACGGTGGCCTCGCTCAAATGTAACCGTTGCGCGGTCTCGACGGTATTCAACCCGTGGACTTCGCGCAACAGGAAGACCGAGCGATAACCGTCCGGCAGCGCGGCAAGAGCGGCTTCCAGGAGCGGACCCAGCTCGGCGACGTACGCGAGACGTTCTGGATCGGGAGTCGCCGACGCAACACGGTCGACGTGCTGTTCGTCGCTGCATCCGAGAAGCCTGCCGCGACTTCGACGCTTTCTGGCGAGTGCCTCGTACACGGCGATTCTCATGAGCCAGGTTGAGAACTTCGCCCGTCCTTCGAACTGAGCCAGGTGCCGAACGCATTGAGGTATGCCTGCTGAACCGCGTCCTCAGCCTCCGCGTCGCTTTGAAGAATCGCTCGCGCTGCCCGGTAGAGGCGTTGGTTGTAGCGGCGCATGAGGATTTCGAACACGTGCGTATCCCCGGCGCGTACTCGAGCCACCACCTCCTCGTCGGTCAGTAAAATGGCCGCTGGCGGTACGACAGGCGACGCCAATTGGCTATCCGTTGGGAGGATCTGCACCTGCTCTCTCCTTGCTGCAGTGGGTTCTGCTGATGCCCGCTATCTGGACGAGCGCGTCGCAAAGAGGCAGCCAGGCGCCGGTATGATTTTGGGCTGGATCTCATCCACGCCTCCCGGACGGAGGGCGCCAGTCACTTCAGAATGCAGAAGGCATTTCGTTGTGAAATGTGTCCGCTCGCAGGATCACAGGCGCGAAACGAATGGTGAAAGCGTGGCCCTAAGATCGACGGGATCCTCGAATGCTCCGCTGCGCCGTAGTCACGCTTCGCGGCGACGCCCGCGTTGCCCAACTCATCCTTCATAAGGCGGCGAGTGCACCGCAGGATGGCAGATCCCGAGTGAACTCCGGGATCAATCAGGCACGCCGCCGGTGTGACATGGCGAGTCCAACCAGCACCCATACGCCGATGGCGGCATACGGCAGCGGCGCTGTTCCCGGCGCTGGGCGCAAGAGCCATGCGAGCCGGCGTTCGCTGGGCGTGAGCGGAATGTCGCGTGGCTCCGCGGCGCGAGTGATTCTGAACGCCGGGGGTGGCGGCAGGGCCCACGCGGGAGCCGGCACCTCGGTCAACCCGGAGAACGCCGCGGCGTGGAATTGCGCACGCCGAGGAGCCGGCACCACGTGAAACACGAGCTGCCGCGTCTCGGCGATGAAGAACAGCTCGCCATCGTCACGCATCTGTCTTAGCACGTCACGGATTTCGCGCGCAGCCGCCATCGGCACATTGAGAATGGAAATGTCGAATGCAAGGCCCATCGCATGCGCGGGGAGCGCCGTGCGAGCGTTCGGATTGGTCCGCTGCAGCGCACGCTGATACGCCTGGTGACGCACCAGGCTCGTGACCTCCAGGTGGGTTGAGCGCACCCGCGATGCCACCTGGAGCAGGACGCCCAGGGTCGCCGGACGAGCGGCGACATACGTAGCCTGGTGCACCAGATCCTTCTCGCCAATCGGATGCGCACCCGTGAGACGTGGCCGGATGTTGAATCGATACTCGTCGACCGGCAGCGTACGGATTACACCCTCCTGCGTCGACGCCGTCAGCGCGGCGAAATCGCCGAACACGAACGCCGCCGCGCCCTCGCCATATGCCGCGGCGATCCGCTCGGCGTCGCGCCGGCTCTCCGCCCGCAACTCCGCCATCATCGCGCGCGCTTCCCGGACGAACCGATCGTGGCGGAGGTCACACTCGTTCGCGCGAACGGGAGCCGTGGTGAGCGCAGCGGCGAGCACCAGAACCGCGGCCGCCGTTCGCGGCAGGGTGTGGCCCGTGGACTGTTCCCCGACGGTAGGTCCGCGGCCACGGGATTTTCGCAGACCGGTGACGCGTCGTCTTCCGCTGTCGGAATACCGGCCCTCCGCACCAGGCCTCCGGGAAAAAACAGGCACGGCGCGGCGTGCTCGCCACGTTTCATGCGAGCACTGTACGGGTCTGCTCCTGCCGAGGCCATCGGGCCGACACTTGATTTGTAGCCCGGCGACACTGCACGTTTCTGCCGGAGAGGTCGTGCACTCGACGCGCTATCCCGTGCTCACCCGACCGCGTATATAACCCCGCGAGAATCTCGTGGCCCGTGCCGCAGATCCCGATGGCGGTTGTTTCGACCAAGGACGGCTCGTTCGCTCACACTCGGTTCCGGCATGTCGTCGAGCCGTAATGATTCCGGCTGCCGCTTTGATTGTGACTGCCTTCATATGCACTCCCGTGGATCTGGCCAGTTCCGTGCACGGATTTGTCCAACCGTCGGGGCTGGTGAGTTAGGAGCGAAGTCCTGCATGCCGCAACGGATAGAGGACTATGGCCTCATCGGGGATACTCAGACAGCCGCCCTTGTGGGGCGCGATGGATCGATCGACTGGCTCTGCCTGCCGCGGTTCGACTCAGGCGCGTGCTTCGCAGCACTGCTCGGCGATTCACGCCATGGGCGCTGGCTTGTCAGGCCGGCGACTGCCGAGCTCGCCACCAGCCGGCGCTACCGCCAGGACACGCTGATACTCGAAACGGACTTCGAGACAGCGGACGGGACCGCACGCGTCATCGACTTCATGACCCCGCGTGACGGCGAGCCAGACCTGATTCGGATCGTGGAAGGGATTCGAGGCGAGATTCCGATGCAGATGGAACTCGTCCTCCGGTTCGACTACGGCTCCATCGTGCCGTGGGTGCGAAGCATAGGCGGCCATCTGCAGGCGATTGCTGGACCGGATGCGGTTTCGCTGTGGACGGCAGTACCAACTCGCGGTCACGATCTCACCACGCGCGCGGAGTTCGTCATTCGACAAGGCGATCGGATCCCATTCCTCCTGATGTGGCATCCGTCGCACGAAGGCTCGCCCGAGCCGTTCGACGCTCTCCAGGCGCTCGCCGACACGGAACGATGGTGGCGAGAGTGGTCCGCGCGGTGCACCTACGATGGAGCGTGGCGAGATCAGGTGGTGCGATCCCTGATCACGCTCAAGGCACTGACGTACGCGCCCACGGGCGGCATCGTCGCGGCGCCGACCACGTCGCTGCCGGAGAAACTCGGAGGTGTCCGGAACTGGGATTATCGCTATTGCTGGCTGCGCGATGCGACGTACAGCCTCTACGCCCTGATGATCGGCGGATACACGTTGGAGGCGATCGCCTGGCGGGACTGGCTGCTGCGAGCCGTCGCGGGCGATCCCTCAACGCTCCACATCATGTACGGCGTAACCGGTACGCGCCGCCTTCCGGAGCTCGAACTACCATGGCTGCCCGGGTACGAAAATTCTCGACCGGTCCGAACCGGGAACGCGGCGATCAACCAGCTGCAACTGGATGTGTACGGCGAGGTGATGGATGCATTGCACCTCTCCAGGCGTGCTGGCATTCCGCCCGATGCAGATTCATGGAACCTGTAGAAGGCGATGCTGACATTTCTCGAGCGTGGCTGGCGCCAGCCCGACGAGGGTATCTGGGAGGTCCGCGGACCGCGTCGGCATTTCACCCATTCGAAGGTCATGGCGTGGGTGGCCTTCGATCGGGCCGTGAAGGCCGTAGAGGGGCACGGCCTGGAAGGTCCCGTCGATCGCTGGCGGCAAGTGCGAGCAGAGGTGCATGAGGAAGTCTGCCGACTCGGTTTCGACCCAATCCGCAACACATTTACCCAGTACTACGGCTCAAACGAGCTCGATGCGAGTCTTCTGATGGTGCCGCTTGTCGGCTTTTTGCCGGCTGATGATCCGCGCATGATCGGAACCGTGCGGGCGATCGAAAGCGATCTGATGTGGAACGGTTTCGTCCAGCGATACCGCGCAGAGGAACACATCGACGGGCTGCCCGCGGGAGAAGGCGTCTTCCTCGCGTGCACGTTCTGGCTCGCAGACAACTACGAACTACAAGGACGACATGACGACGCACATCGCCTCTTTGACCTCTTGCTAGGCCTGTGCAACGACCTCGGGCTTCTCGCGGAAGAGTACGACCCCGATGCACGCCGGCATCTCGGAAACTTCCCGCAAGCCCTCTCTCACGTCATGTTGATCAATACCGCGAGAAACCTGTCACGGCCGCACGGACCGGCCGAGGAACGCAAGAAATAGCAGCCAGGCCGTCCGGCAACCGCCAAATGAATGTGTAACGGCTTCAGCGCGCGCATTCACGGTCAATCCAGGGCTAGCCGCCAGCCACTACCTAACGAAACCTGACTATGCAGCGGTTTCATCCGACGGCGGCGCACGCTCCGCCGCACGGCTTGCTCAACGGCATGCAGCGCTTCGTCAATGGCGACGTGCAGTGCCGCGTGGCGTCGCCTGACGACGACGCTGGGTAGCCCACTGAGGACGACCTTCACACCGACTTCCTGGTCAACCCCGCCCCGCGGACCGTTCACATCTCTTGCGCGGACAGTCACCCTCTCGATCGACCACGCGAACTTCCCAAGTTTCATCCCCAGCTTCCGCCTGATGTCGGCGTGGTCATCGTTACTGAGCCCGACGCCCGTCACGCGGACGTGCGCAGGGATCGGCGAGGCGCGACCCTCGATAGACTTGAGCGGCCGAGACACCGAGGGCGGCAGCGCAGCCCGCCGACGAGCCGCCACCAACTCGCCGACCTGCGACTTCGTGGTTGCATGTTCGTGCATGAATACCTCCTGGAACAGAGTGCGGGCAGCGCGGGACGGCAGCAGTAACAGAAGTTAGTTCGCGCTCTGCCAGTTGATCGTGCTGCCGCTGCCATGCGTCCGATCCCATCGCGCCGGGGAACCCGCGTAAAGAAAAACGGTCACGCTTGGAGAGTTCACAGAACTTCCCAGTTGCATCAACCCACCTCTTGTGGCTGTCGCTCGATACCGGTCAGACGATCGCGGAACGATTTTCGCCACGCGGCAAAGGCCACGAACCCCCGAGCGGCGGACGCAACCACCACCAGCGTTCCCAGCATTCTCAACATAGCGATTGACGATCCGTACCAACCGGTCACATCCCACCTCCTGAAAGAATGAGTTCGGGCTGTGCGTCGTTCGCAGTGATGGCACCGACGAACGTGCTCAGGCTTCGATAGCTTCTACTGCAAGTTCCGACACACCGCTGTTTGTGGCACGTCGCCTGAAAATCCCGGTGGAGCGATGGCGACACACATTACAAATTGAAACACTTGTCTCAGAGTGAAAGCCCAACCGGGCGGAAAACGTCCTGTTTGTGCCTGAATTCGCGGGATCGCGAATTGCTCTGTAGGAGAGCAGGCGCGTTTGTCGCGACTAGTTCGGTCCGTCGTCGCGGTCGTGGCTCGCGCGAGGTTGTTATGTCGCATTTCTTAACCCGCTCGTTCTACACCCGCCTTCGTCAGGGTGGCGTCGGAGACGCGAATCGCAGCGGTCGACCTCTTTGCCGGTCGACCGCGTTCGCGTCGATGCCTCGCGGCACCGATACCGCCCGCCCCGCCGACCGCGCGTAGCGTCGGCATTTCTCGGCCGATCGGAATCACGGCGAATGCGGCGCGCACCAGCGCGCGACGCACACAGTTGGTCGGAAACGCGCGGATATAGCGGTGTTCGTTGGGTGCGGACGGATGACCCTTTTACCTGAGTATGAGAATCGAGGAACAGGCCGTGGATCGTTCAGTGAAGACCTTGGACAAGCTCGAATCAGAACCCGCGCACAGTTCACTGCGCGAGGCGCAGGAGCAGTTGGACCGAGTCACGCGCCGGCTCGGACTCGATTCTGCGACCAGAGAGCTGCTGCGATCCCCGATGCGCGAACACCGAGTGCTTGTCCCTGTCCGCTTGGACGACGGGACGGCGCGTGTGTTCCAGGGGATCCGTGTTCAACACAACGACGCGCGAGGGCCCTTCAAGGGCGGGATTCGATTTCATCCTTCGGTGACCGCCGATGATGTGCGCGCGCTTGCGATGTTGATGACATGGAAGTGCGCGGTCATGAACCTGCCGCTCGGGGGCGCCAAGGGCGCCGTCGTGTGCGACCCGCGAACATTGAGTCTCGGTGAGCAGGAGCGGTTGTCCAGAGGCTGGGTCAGGCAAATGGCCAGAAATCTCGGCCCCACCCTCGATGTGCCAGCGCCAGACGTGATGACGTCGGGTCAGCACATGCTCTGGATGCTCGATGAATTCGAGACGATCCACGGAGGCAAGCTGCCTGCCTTCATTACCGGAAAACCCGTCGGCTTGGGCGGCTCCCCGGGTCGGGCGGAGGCGACTGGCTATGGCGTTATCGCGGTTCTTCGCGATGCATTGCATCGACTCGAAGTTGAACCGAAGGGGACGACAGCGAGCATTCAGGGATTTGGCAACGTCGCACAGCACGCCGCACGGCGCTTTGTGCAACTGGGCGGCATCGTCACCGCTGTGTCGTCATGGGACCCGAGCGACCGCCAGGCATACACGTTCCGCAGGGCCACAGGGGTGGACCCCGACACGTTGGCGCAAATGACGGACCGGTTCGGCACGATCGATCGCGCCGCCGCAGTTGAGCAGGGATACGAGGTGCTTCCAGGGTCGGCCTGGATGGAGCAAGACGTCGTCGTTCTGATTCCGGCTGCCCTCGAGAACCAGATAACGGCGGCGAACGCGCCGCGAATTCACGGCCGGGTTCGCGTGATCGTCGAAGCGGCCAATGGTCCTTTGACAGCAGAGGCGAGTCGAGTCCTGGAGGACCGCGGCGTCCTGGTGATCCCGGACATCGTGGCCAACGCAGGTGGCGTGACGTGCAGCTACTTCGAACAGGTTCAGGGGCAGTCCAATTACTACTGGGACCGCGAAGAGGTGCTTGTCAAGCTCGACTCGTGGATGACGAACGCGTTCCGAGCAGTCCAAGACCGCGCAGAGCGCGAACAGGTCTCACTTCGGGATGCTGCGTACTTGATTGCCGTTGAACGCGTGGCGCATGCGTGCCGGGAGAGGGGATGGGTCTGACATGAATCCGTATGCAATCGTAAGTTCCGGCATCGGCACCGCGGAGGCCGCCTCGCTCCGTGCGCGTCTGATGACGTGGCACGACGCGATGGTCGCGCACGAGCGCCGACTGCGAGGCGGCCTGACGACTGACGCGTGCGACGACGAGTGCCCTCACGTCGAAGCGCGTACGCTGTGGGCAGACGCGTTAGCAGCGCTGGGCCCGCGCGCCAGCGAACTGACGTTTCTGCGCTCGCGCGCACTTCGTGACTCACAGTCGTCGCCAGAGCTCGTGGAGCTGGCGACGGCGGTCTCGGAGGCCGCTCCGACCGCGGCTCCTCGCCGAGCAACACGCACGCGGTCTGCGCGGCTATCAAAATCATCCATGGATTCGTCGAATCCGTGGCGGATGGCGACAGCGGAGCTTTAGGCGAATGACGCTTCGAACACAGCAGCATAAGGAGGAATCGTGCTTCACTCAAGAACATCAATCGAGTACCAGGACGGACGTTCCGCGATTGTCCCGACCATCGTCGGCGTTGAGGCGCGTGGTGGCCACGTCAGTAATGCGCGGAAGCGTCTTGCCAACGAGCGCGCGATCGATGATGTCCTCACAGATTCCTTCCCGGCCAGTGATCCTCCTTCATGGAATTCCGGCGTTGCTCGCCTCGATCCGGTAGTCCGCCGTTTCGGACATCAAGTGGCGCTCGACGAAGCGAGTAGGGCGGGTGCTGTTGAAGGAGGCACGAGCGTACACAGTGTTATCAAGGCCTCGAGATCGATGACCGAACGAACGTTCCTTCAAGGGTTCGTTTCCCTTACTGGGGCGGTCGCGATCGCACTGCTGGCGCCGTTCGCGGTTCTCCTGCTAGGTCTCCCCGTCGTGGTCGGCGTCCGAGCTCTGCTCGAAGCAATCGGTTGGCTCTTCGGCGGCAACGTGGTGTAGCAGGCGGACGCTCCTCTGGGCCTAGGCCCCCGCTCGCCTCAGATTGCCTTGTGCGTTTGGCGTTTTTGCGGATGGTTCGAGGTGCTCGACCCTGACTGCGATTTGAAACGAGGGAAAGATGTTAAAGGCGGTCCGCGCCTCGGTGGAAGCCGTGCGCGAGCAGATCGTCATCGCGCCTTATCATCCCGACCGTCTGCGCCGCCCACGCGGGCGCCCGGGCGCGATCGAAGATCAACGCTTCAGCCAGACACTTCTCTGGAACATATTCCGCACCTTGGAGCTGCTTCCCCCTGCGTTCTGGCTCCGCCGCCTTCAGGCACGTCTCCACATGGACTGGTTTCCAGCAGCTCCTCAGACGGTTCGCGTGGATTTGTGGCGGCCGATGACCTTGCCGCCTGCTCACCATATCGATGGTGTGAGGCTCGACGTTACTGCGGATGTCGTAGTCGAAACCGAGCATGCCATCTGGGCGCTGATGTTGGGTGGGGAAGATCTGCGGCGCGTCGAAACTGACTCGACGAAGGCTGATTCCGCAGCGCAGCTCATCGACGCCATGTCTTGGTACGCGGGCACGCGCGATTGCGTATTCGGAGTGATCTCGTCCCGATCCATGCACCAGGACGCGAGCGTCCCTGTGGTGGAACGGTACTTCCGATCGAAAGACAGTCTGCGGCTTCGGTCAGACTGGCGAGGGAATCTCCTGTCGAACGTACGCGGCGTCGGGTCACTGAGATGGACGGATCTGGCTGCGATACTGCGCGATTGCGAACAAGCTCATGGCCACACACGCATCGAACGCGCGTTAGCGCGAAATGTCGTGACATGGCTTGAGCAGGTCGAAATCGGCTAGAACATTCTGCGGAGATATCTCCAACCTTTCAGTTTGAGCCGAGGCTTTCACATTGAAATAGCCTCTGTGTGAACGGGCTTGCCGCAGGCTCAGACTCCAGCTGCAAGTTACTGATTATCAATACTTTATTTTGGACGCCCTCGTTGCGTGGCTGGTGTCGTTCTTGCCTTGACAGAGAGTGGGCGCGCAATGCCCACGCGTTCTTCACCTGGGAGCACTTAGTAAATATCGCTCATTCACGCTGGGGCTACGCACCGCGTCGCTGTCAACGATGGACCAAAGGAGGTCGAGACGCTTCGATGATGACTCACACGCTTACCCGAATCGACAGGCAAGCAGAAACCATTCGAGAGCTCGTACGGAGAGTTCAGGCTGAGTACGCCGAAATGCCTGGGCTCAGCGTGACATTGCCGCAGGCGCAACGGTTGTTGGCGATCGATGAGCCGACGTGCGCAGCGGTTCTTGGAGCGTTAGTCAAGCAGCGAGTCCTGAGGCGAACAGCGGAGGGGCGATATGTCAGGGCGTAACGCGTGACAATTGGCGGTCGCTGCCGCGCATTGCGATCGAATTGTTCGGACAGCGGCCCGGCCTCATTGCCCAAGGTCTAAGGCCTGATCGGTCGGCCGATTACGGAGGGTGTGGTGGTTGAATTCAAACAGATTCTCTGTCCGGTTGATCTCAGCGAGTCGTCTGTTCATTCGCTCGCTCACGCTGCCGCCTTGGCTCGGTGGTACGACGCTCGTTTGACAGTGTTGCACGTCGTGCCAACCTTCGATCCAGTACCCGTTCAGAGCCGCCTGGACGAGCCCCTTCAAGTCGTGAATCCCTTGTCCCGCGAACAGGTGCTCGAGGAAATGGGTCGATCCCTCGACCTCGCCGCTGTGTCGCCGCACGCGCTTCTCGTCGCGGAGGCAGGAGACCCGCAGAAGACCATCGTCGATCAGGCAATCTCGAACAGGGCGGATCTCATCGTCATGGGAACCCATGGTCGTCGAGGGTTCAAGCGGATGCTGCTGGGCTCGGTGGCCGAGGCCGTGTTGCGTGAAGCGCCCTGCCCGGTTCTGACGGTGCCTCCGCGCGTGCCGACGGCGGCCTTGCAGGCAGTGACATTCAAGCGCATCCTCTGCCCGGTGGATTTCTCGCCGTCGGCCTTGCAGGCGCTCGGATTTGCACTTGACCTGGCCCGGCAAGCTGACGGACTCGTCACGCTGTTGCACGTAGTCGAGTGGCTCCCGGAAGAGGAGCCGCGAGCATCGGCGCACTTCAACGTTCCCGAGTATCGCCGCTATATAGCCGAGGATGCTGAGAAGCGGTTACGCCTCTTGGTCACCGAAGAGTCGCGGACGTGGGTCGAGATTGACAATGTGCTCGTTTTTGGACGCGCGCATCGCGAGATCCTTCGCGCCGCCGAGAACAAATCCGCTGACCTTATTGTCATGGGTGCGCAGGGCAGGGGTGGTGTGGACCTCGCGCTATTTGGATCAACCACGCAGCAGGTCGTGCGCGGCGCCGCATGTCCGGTTCTGACGGTACGCGGGAATCATCTCTAGGCGATGATCACCGAGGATCAGACTGAGGTCGTTCGGTTCCTGACGTCGCCATCCACGCACGGTGGGGTCAGTGTCGAACGGATTGACACGCATAGCGCAGTGATCTTCCTCGCCGGGCAGCGTGCCTACAAGCTCAAGCGCGCCGTCCGATTCGATTACCTCGATTTCTCGACCTCCGAACGGCGCCGCGCGATGTGTGACGCCGAGGTGCGCCTCAATCGACGCACCGCATCGGCGGTCTATCGAGGCGTCGTGGGCGTAACCCGCGAACCCGACGGAGCACTCGCACTTGGTGGCCGAGGCATGGCCGTCGATTGGGTGGTTGAGATGAATCGCTTCGCGCAGGAGGCGCTCTTCGATCGCCTCGCCGAGGCGGGACACTTGGATCTCGGGCTGATGCCACCTCTGGCCGTGGGCATCGCGCAGTTTCATATGGCGGCGGAGCGCCGGACTGACCACGGCGGTAAGGCGGGAATGGCATGGGTGATCGACGGCAATGCCGCCGGTTTTGACGAGTACGCTGCCGAAGTTCTGGATCCAAGCGTCTGCCGCGGGCTGACCGACGACGCCCGCATCGAGCTCGACCGTCGTGGAGTATTGCTCGACCAACGCCGTGCCTCGGGATTCGTTCGGCAGTGCCACGGCGATTTGCACCTGCGCAACATCGTTCTCCTCGAAGGCCGGCCGACGCTCTTCGATGGTGTCGAGTTCAACGACGAGATCGCCTGTATCGATATCTTGTACGACGTCGCGTTTCTTCTCATGGACCTCTGGCGCCGCCGACTGCCTCGACATGCCAACGCGGTGTGGAACCGATACTTGGCGGACACCGCTGACCTGCATGGAATCTCTCTGATGCCGCTGTTCCTCTCATGTCGGGCGGCCGTTCGAGCCAAGACGAGCGCGACGTCCGCCCAGCTTCAGAACGATGCTCGGCGGCGCGGCGAGTTTCAGGAGTTGGCGCGGAAATACCTCACGATGGCAGGGAGCTTTCTGCAGCCTGTTCCTCCATGCCTCGTCGCGATCGGAGGATTCTCGGGATCGGGAAAATCGACATTGGCTGTTGGACTCGCACCTTCGGTGGGTGCCGTGCCCGGCGCGGTAGTGATGCGCAGTGATGAGATCCGCAAGGAACTGTGCGGCGTGTCGCCACTCGACCGCCTTGGTCCGGAAGGATACTCGTCGGAGGTGTCGGAGCGCGTTTACGCCACTGTAGCCGAGCGTGCGAAAGTGACAGTCCGGGAAGGACACAGTGCCATCGTCGATGCCGTACATGCGCGGCCAATGGATCGACACGCCATCGAGCGCGTCGCCGCCGACCTATCGGTGCCGTTCGTTGGAATCTGGCTCGATGCACCGGAATCCACGCTCATCGCGCGTGTCGAACAGCGTCGAGAGGACGTTTCCGACGCGGATGGCGACGTTATCCGCATGCAATATGCACAACAGCCTGGAGCGATGACCTGGCAGTGTGTGGAAGGCTCTCTGTCGCCGGAGGCTGTGCTGGAGCGCACGGCAACATATGTTCAAGAGCGAGTGCCCGGTGCCCTCAACATGTGACGTACGTACTTGTCGCGACCACGCGTCGATCTGGTTGACCGCACGACGAATGCGATCAGCGCACACTGAGTCGGACTACGAGCACCGAGCAAGGCGCTGACTCGATAACGGATGCGGCGGTACTGCCAAGCGTCAACCTCGCCAGGCCACTCCGCCCGTGTGTGCCGACCACGATCAGTTCCGCATGGACGGATTCCGCGTATTTCACAATCACATCCTTCGCAAAGCCCGCAATGACCGCGGTGTCTCCAGGCAGATCGGCTTCGCGAAAGGTCTGTTCCAGCCGCTGCTTCGCGACCACACGAAGATTGTCCAACCCCTCGAGTGCGATAGGGGAACTCCCCGCGAGATAGGGCATCGCCGCGGCCGGAGCGCGGCCCAGTGTGAAAAGACCGACGTCGAAGGCGTGCAGCAGATGGAGGGCAGAACCACGCCGACGCGCCTCAGCGGCCGCGGTGCGCAAGGCCGGGAGCGACGGATCCGAGAAGTCCGTAGCGCCGACAACAGGACCCCGTGGCGACGGTCGCGCAATGAGCACCGGCGTCGAGGCATGACGCACGACATCGAGCGCGACTGATCCAGGCCCCGCCACCACGACGCCAGCCCCCGTTTGGTCTGCGTGCGTCAGCAAGCCAACATGGGGCGTGCCTGATTCAAGGGTCACCTCGACGGCGGTATTGTCGCCACTCAGCACGGCGTTCACCTGCTGTTCAACCGCTGCGCGCGCCTTCGCGACCACTGAGTGCTCGACGTTCACGTTCGCGCGGCGGAACTCGGTGAACACTGACCCATCAGGAATCAATTCGGGGACGACGTGGCAGACGAACAGCTTGCTGGCGAGCTCGGTCGCGAGTCGCGCGCCCTGACGGAGCGCTTCTTTCCAGCACATTGGGATCCTAAGCTTAGAATTCCACGTGGACAAGTTGTCGCG
>JADMIO011280009.1_pt1 | contig 76087 bp, 48 predicted proteins | sample 8958161 | NCBI WGS metagenome assembly JADMIO01 (sample SAMN16585339, study PRJNA669376) | soil metagenome | isolation source: Crop rotation soil | place: USA: Cullars Rotation, Alabama | collected 2011
GCCGCGACTTCAAGTCACGTGAATTCCAAGCTTCGGATCCCACTGTGCTGGAAAGGATCGAACCAGTGTTGCCGGACGAATCAGTTTTCCCCTACACGCTGCGAATCGTTTCGGACATTACTGAGTCAAACGGTTCATCCTCAATGGCGAGCGTGTGCGGCGGTATTCTGTCGCTGATGGACGCGGGCGTGCCCTTGAAAGCTCCAGTTGCGGGCGTTGCCATGGGACTGGTAATGGAGGGTAACAAGTACGCGATCCTGACTGACATCGCCGGGGCGGAAGACCACTACGGCGACATGGACTTTAAAGTCACTGGAACAAAAGAGGGAATCACAGCGCTGCAGATGGACATCAAGATCGGCGGCATCAATGCGCAGATCATGGCCGAAGCTCTCGAGCAAGCGCGAAAAGGTCGTCTCTATATTCTGAGCGTCATGGAGCAGGCGATCGCCGAGCCACGGCCCGACATCTCGGCCCACGCGCCCAGAATCATCCAGATCAAAATTAACCCGGACAAGATTCGCGACGTCATCGGACCAGGCGGGAAGATGATCCGCGCGCTGGTAGAAGTGACTGGTGCGAAGATCGACGTTTCCGACGATGGCACGATTTCAATAGCCACGGCGAGTGGTGAAGCTGCGGAAGCGGCAGTGGCGCGCATACGCGGCATCACCGCTGAAGCGGAGATTGGCCAAACCTACCTGGGAACAGTTTCGCGGATTGTTGATTTCGGCGCTTTCGTAGAAATCTTCCCGGGAACTGACGGCCTGCTCCACATTTCGGAAATCGCTGATCGTCGAGTCAAGGACGTTCGTGATGAATTGAAGGAAGGCCAACAAATTCTGGTCAAATGCATCGGCAAAGAAGGCAACAAGATCAAGCTTTCGCGAAAAGCGGTGCTGCGAGATGAAGACCGGAAAGCAGAAGCGGCAGGCGCGAGCGACTCAGTAAGCGCTCACGACGCTGAATAAAACCAACCATACGTGGTTCAAAAGAGGCCCGCTTCCGAGCGGGCTTTTTTTGTTCATTGCGATACAGCTTGCATTAGAACTTTATCCAGTTAGACGGATGTCTGATTCCAATCTGGAACGGCCCTGAAGGCCAGAGTTAGCTTCCAGAGTCTCATAATGGACCACGGGCGTGAGCCGCAAACCTAATTCTTTATTCAGTTTAGAACCGTCTGATGCCGTCGTGAAATTGGAATCCCTTCTTGATTAGGCATCTTTCCCTATCAACCAGCGAAACCGTCAAAGAGTTTCGGCCAAATTAACGGATCTACTGGCTGGAACGCGACGGTCAAAAGTTTAAACGGTGCAAACACTTTCCGGCTGAGCAGCCAGGAAAGAATACGAGGAGGAACTTCAATCCGATGATGAGTCGAGCATTTCGCCCCACGGCTGCAATCCTCGCCATCTTGCTTCTGTCAGGAGTGCCCACACACGCGGCACCGGTGGCAATTCGCGAGGTGATACAGGTTATGGGCAGCTACCAAAATCCTCCCGAGCTTCGGCTTCGCGGTGTTTCTCAAACTGTAAATTCTTCAATCGAGGAAGGTGAAGGCCCTTCACCGGTTGCAACCTCGGCAGAACAGTCCGCCGCCGGAGAGATTTCCGAAATCCCTGACGCAACCACGCCGGACGTTGTCACCGGCGATTCGGCCGATACGCTCCTGGCCGGTGTTGCCGTCAGTGCCGACCCGCAAGGCGGCGTTGACGTCGTGGATCAGGGAGACGTGGAAGGCACCATTTGCGACTGCGGTGAGATCACCGTGCCCGGTGGTGGATTTCCCAAATGGCCTTTGCTTTTCTTAGCAGCGATTCCGTTCTTCTTCCTGCACGGTTGCGACGACTGCGAAACTCCGACTCCGCCCGCGACGCCACCAGGCACGCCGGAGATTCCTGAACCTGCTTCGCTATTGTTGTTCGGTACCGGTCTGGCAGCGTTTGGCGCCGGCTTGCGCCGTCGTTATGCCAGAGGCAAACTGGAAAGCCAGTTGCAGAACACGGAGGAGGGCTAATCAAATGTTGAAAGCAACACTTAGCAAACCCCGAAACTACGGCAAGCTCGCCTTCGCTGCTTTCCTGGCTTTAACTTTTTGCCTCGCCCATCCCGCATCAACCGCTTATGCCAAGAAAAAGAAACTGGCGAAGTATGGATCGATAAAGATTCTTAGCACTCCAGGCGGACTGCCGATAGAGATTGACGGCAGAGCTGAGGGTGTAACCACCACTGATTACCGCACCTTCGATCGCGATCCTGGCCTGCATACAATCGTGGTCACTTTACCCAGTGGACAAAGATGGACTCGCGAAATTGATCTCGCAGCTGGTCGTATTAAGTGCGTCGCAATCAATTTCCGGCCTGCCCCGGTAGTAACTTCACCGTGCCCTTATCCAGTCAGTCTTTCAGTTGACGCTGAAGTTAATGAGGGCGATGTGATCACGTTTACCGCCGACACTGCTTACAGTGGCACTGCCCCGCTTAACTACACCTGGGAAGTGAGTCCACGTGACGCGAAGATACTTTCAAGTGCCGACAATAAGCTGACGGTTGATTCAACCGGCCTTGGTGGGCAACGCGTAACAGCGAACCTGGTGGTTGATGATGGTTCCGGCGAGGCAGCCTGCCGGCAAACCGCTACGGCCTCGAGTCAGGTTCGAGTGCCCGAGCGCCGGGAAACGCCATCGCGCCAGTTTGACGTTTGCTGCAGCTGTTCGTTCGACGATCAAAAAGCGCGACTCGACAACCTCGCTGTTGAACTGCAAAACGATCCTTCAACGACGACCTACGTCATCGCTTATGGTGGTCGCACCAGCCGAATCGGCCAGGCCGATCTGCTTGGCGCCCGAGCTCGCGATTACCTGGTAGGGCAACGCGGCATCGACCAGTCGAGAATCACAGTCATCAATGGTGGCTTCCGTGAAGAAGACTGCGTAGAGCTGTGGGTCATTCCCAGCGGCGCGACGCCACCGCAGCCAACGCCAACAGTGCAGGCGGGCGATGTGAGACCCGCTCCCAGCACTACGCCAAGGCGACGCGGTCGCAGACGAAACTAACGCGCCTGACTATTCCAGCGCCAAACCCGGAAAGGAGATGAGACCCCAGTCTCGTCTCCTTTTTGGCTTTTCCCTCTCCCATTGGGAGAGGGACAAAGGGAGAGGGTCTAGCGCGCGCTAAGCCCTTCGCCTCATTTCCCTTCCAAAGGAAAGGGAAGCTATCTGCGAGCCATTCCTTGAGTTCCCAACATTCGTTTGACGCGTGCTTATCGTTGTGTTAACAATCATGCATTCCCCCTGAATCAATTACCCGACCCCCCTTACAAACAGGAGGAGGTTATTCATGGGAGACGATAATGGTGGTGGGGGCAGCGCCGGTGTGGTGGCTGTCCTGGTGATTTTCGTGATCATTGTTTTGGTTGTACTGTTTGCTTTTAGAGGAAGATTGTTTGGCGGCGGTGGCACGCAGAAAATTGATGTCAACGTGCAGACGCCGTCGAAGTGACGCTCAACAATCGAATTGAATTAGAGAATCAAGAGGAGCGCACCGGTGCTCCTCTTTTGTTAGCGACTAGTAAATCGCAAGTCGTAAATAGGAGTGCAGATGGCATCCACGTTTAATCTCAGTCCGGCTGGACGCGAGATACACTATTTTACGATTTACCATTTACGATTCACTTTCTTATGACCGCTCCTAATATCGAAACGATAGTCTCCCTTGCCAAGCGGCGTGGGTTTGTTTTTCCTTCATCGGAAATTTACGGCGGTTTGGGCAGCGCCTGGGACTACGGCCCGCTCGGTGTCGAACTCTGCAACAACGTAAAGCAGGCATGGTGGCGCTGGATGGTTTATGAACGAGACGACATCGAGGGTCTCGATTCGTCGATTATCCTGAACCGGCTCGTTTGGAAGTACAGCGGACACGAAGACACGTTCAGCGATCCGTTGGTCGACTGCCGCGAATGTAATACCCGTTTACGTGCCGACAAGCTCGTCGATGGCAAGTGTCCGAACTGCGGTTCGAAAAATCTAACCGACCCGCGTCCGTTTAACCTCATGTTTCAAACGCACGTGGGGGCTACCGCGGAAGATGATCCGTCATCGCTTGTTTACCTGCGGCCGGAAACTGCGCAGGGAATTTTCATCAACTTTCTAAACGTACTGACGACCAGCCGTCGCAAGCTGCCTTTTGGCGTGGCGCAGATTGGAAAATCTTTTCGCAACGAAGTGACGCCCGGGAATTTCATTTTCCGCACGCGAGAGTTTGAGCAGATGGAGGTGGAATACTTCGTTAAGCCGGGTGAGGATGAGCAGTCGCATCAGGAATGGATCGATGCCTGTTATCAATGGTTCACACGCCTGGGAATTTCCGGTGACAATCTGCGACTCTATGAACAACCGAAAGAAGAACTGGCCCACTACGCCAAGCGAACAGTGGACATTCAATATCGTTTCTTCCCCGAGCGCGACGAAGAAGAACGCCAGTGGGACGAGTTGATGGGTATCGCCAATCGCACCGACTTCGATTTGAAAACGCATTCAAAGAAACCGGAAGACGCGGAAGGGAAACGGCTGAATCCGGATTCAACTGACGACCTTTCGTATTTCGACGAAGCCAACAAAGAGCGTCTTTATCCGTATGTCATCGAACCCGCAGCGGGTGTTAATCGCACTGTCCTGGCAGTGTTGATGGATGCATATTCGGAAAAGACAAACGACAAAGGCGAGACGCGCGTTATCCTGAAGCTGGCGCCGTCGCTGGCGCCAATTAAAGCGGCAATCTTGCCACTAGCAAAAAACAAACCCGAGATTGTCGGGCTGGCTAGATCGATTAAAAGCTCGCTGCAGCCGTCGTTGCGCGCCGTTTATGACGACACGGGCGGGATTGGCAAACTTTACGCGCGCCAGGATGAAATCGGAACGCCATTTTGTATAACTGTCGATCATCAGTCACTTGAAGACGAGGCTGTCACAGTGCGCGATCGCGATACGTGGGAACAGGAACGGATACCAATCGCGGGACTTAAAGAACACCTCTTAAAAAGATTGTGAAGACAGTGCAACGTCGAACGTCACTCTAGCAGTTCAGAGTCCAACCTTTAGGTTGTGTTCTGAACACGAGCAAGCTGAAGCTTGTACTCTGAACCGCTTGAATGACGTTCGACGTTAGACGAATGATTTATGCCCGTAGTTAAGAAACGAAACCTGCAAACTGAGACGCGCTTGCTGCTGGAATCGGACGAGCCGGTAGAGTTGCCGCCTGCCGAGATTGCGGATCGGGATGTCCTCGTTCAGTTTGAACAATTCAAACCATTCGTGCCGGAGTTGCTGGAAGAATTGCGAGACGGCACCATCGCCGAGCCGGTGGCAGTGATGAACGATGGTTCGACTTTCGCTATTCACGGCGATACGCGCACTTTCTGGGTCAAGCTCTGGCACTCGGCCGGGTCGGACCTGACCAAAATTGACCGCGCGCAAATCATTAGTTGCATACCCTCCACACGCGGCGTCCAAATCGTCGTCGAATCACCGGAAGAATAATTCCAGATTTCAACGCTATCGCTCAAGCAGTTCAGAGTACAAGCTTCAGGTTGGTTTTGTTTAGACAACTGCAAGCTGAAGCTTGTACTCTGAACCGCTTGAGTGAACTCCGATGTCAGTAATCCCTGAAAAAGTTATGCAGTTGGCCCAGGCTGTGCGCGATGCCGGTGGCCGCGCCATGCTGGTGGGCGGGTGTGTGCGCGATTTGCTGCTCAACCTGGAACCGAAAGATTGGGACCTTGAAGTCTACGGAATTGAACCCCAGCGATTGCGAACTCTGCTCGATCAGTTTGGTCCAGTCAACGTCGTCGGTGAAGCGTTCACGGTCTACAAGCTTGGACCCGACCTTGATGTTTCTTTGCCGCGTCGCGAGCGAAACTTAGGCCGCGGTCATCGCGCGTTCTTCATTGCCGGCGATCCCTCGATGACTTTCGAGGAAGCGGCCAGCCGTCGAGACTTCAGCGTAAACGCCATCCTGAAAGATCCGCTGACTGGCGAAGTTATTGATCCGTTTGACGGCCAAACCGATCTTGCTGCCAGGGTTCTGCGCGCAGTTTCAGCCGAACGGTTTGGAGAAGATAGTCTGCGAGTTTTGCGCGCTGCCCAGCTGGCAGCCCGCTTCGACTTCAAAATTCATCCCGACACGATTGCGCTCTGCCGCCGGATCGATCTCTCTGACTTGCCGTCTGAACGCATTTGGGGAGAATTCGAAAAGCTTCTATTACGCTCGCGCCAGCCTTCATTGGGTTTGCGGTGGCTGCGAGAGCTCGGCGTTCTCGATCAACTTTTTCCCGAGATTGCGGCCCTCATCGACGTAAAACAAGATCCGGAATGGCACCCCGAAGGCGATGTCTTCCGTCACACGTTGCTGGTGGCCGATCGCGCCCGCGAGTTGATCGACGACTTGCCGCCCGCGAAGCAGGTTGCAGTAATGCTGGCTGCCGTCGCTCATGATTTTGGCAAACCAGCCACTACTGAGTTTGTCGAGGGACATACGCGTTCGCGCGGTCACGAAGAAGCGGGAGTGGCGCCGACCGAAAGCTTTTTGGATCGACTCAATATTCACAGCCTCGATGGCTACGACGTTCGCGGACAAGTCATCGCGTTGGTCCGCGATCACTTAAAGCCGGGCGAGTTTTTCAAGAAGCAAAACGAAGTTGGAGATGGCGCCTTTCGAAGGCTGGCGCGCAAGTGTGAGTTGGATTTGCTGTATCGGGTGGCGAAAGCTGATTCGCTGGGACGAAACGCGGAAGATGTGCCGCCGGAAAAGTGGTTCAACGCTGACGCGCAGGAGTGGTTCATCAAACGTTCCAGAGAATTGGAGGTGGAACGCCAACCGCCCGCGCCGATTTTGTTAGGTCGTCATTTGCTTGAGCTGGGCCTCGAACCCGGCCCACGGATCGGAGAAATTACGAAGGCAGTTTATGAAATGCAACTGGACGGGCAGGTGCGCAATTTGCAACAAGCACAAAAGGCGGCGGCAGAAATATTAGCCGCGGATGAACTCAGATAAACCGAGCAAGCTATGCAGACGTACAGTTGGGAAGGGCGCTTGCGCCCGCTGTTTTGACAATCCTAATCTGTGAAAGCGGGGGCAAGCCCGCCTTCCTGACCCTGAGACTCTGTTGCTTGAACAACTTTTTGAAAACCAATTCATCCGAGTCAATCCGCTGCTAGACCTTCGGAACTTGATCGCCAAAGATGTAGCCCAAAGTTTTGTAGATGAGCTTGGCTGTCAGGAAGCTCGGCGAATTGTTTCCCGGAGCGGTTGAGAGTTCCGTCACGTCCATGCCGACGATCCGCTTCTTCGCGGCGGTTAGCTTAATCAACGACACCACGTCATACCACATTAACCCTCCGGGCTCCGGCGTTCCCGTCGTCGGTATCAAGCTGGGGTCAAACCCATCAACGTCGATCGTCAGGTAAACATCTTCAGTGAGACTATCAACGGCTTCCGGTATCCAGGCTGTCTGCCCCACGATGTCTTTGGCGTAAAACACTTTGGTCGGCAACGACGGGATCGCGCGGGCCTCATCAGCAGACAATGAACGAATGCCGACCTGCACAGCCGGACAGAACTCAACTACCCGGCGCATGATCGAGGCATGACTATGCGGAGTGCCGTCGTATTGATCGCGCAGATCCGCGTGAGCGTCGATCTGCAGAACGGAGAGATTTGGATATAACTCTTTATGTGCCTTGATTACTGGTCCGGAAATGGAATGTTCCCCACCCAACATGCAGATGAACTTGCCCGATTTGAGTAGCCGTTCTGCCTCATCATGCAGGACGGGCATCATTTCATCAGCTTCACGATCTGCATCGATAGCTGGAAGAGTGTGAATACCGATCGTCGCCGTCTCGCCGCCCACCTCTTCATCATATAGTTCCATGTTACGAGACGCGTCGATGATTGCCTGCGGCCCATCCTTGGTTCCGACTCCATAGCTTACGGTTTTTTCAAATGGCACGGGCCAAATCAGCACCTTCGCGCCCTCGAAATCAGCCATCTCTTCATCAAGGCCGCCAAAATTGAACGGTAGATTTTCGGATTCACTCATATTGCCGCGATCATCGCAAACGAAAAGTCCAATGTCCAACGTCCCATGTCCAACGTCCGCAACCGAAAGACGCCCGTTTCCATTAAGCGCTCGCCAAAGGAACTACTCGACTTCCGACTGACGTTGGACTTTGGACATTGGACGTTCGACTTCCGGCGGACGTTGGACATTGGACGTTGGACATTGGACGTCGGACTTAAGCGGACGTTGGACTTTGGACATTGGACGTTCGACTTCCGGCGGACGTTGGACATTGGACGTTCGACGTTGGACATAGTTAAGATGTCCGGTCATTTTCCAACCCCTGATTGAGAGAGATATACCCATGATTGAATTTGAGTTGAGTGAAGATCATAAAGCCCTCGTGCAAACGGTGCGTGAGTTTGCCCAGAAAGAGATTGCTCCGCACATTAAAGAGTGGGATGAGAAACAGCATTTCGAGCGCTCCGTATTTGAAAAAATGGCGGCGCTGAACCTCCTGGGCGTCTGCATTCCCGAAGAATATGGCGGCGCCGGCTTCGATTACATTTCGCTCGGCCTCGTTTGTGAGGAGTTGGAAGCCGTTGACACGTTTCTGCGGGTGGCCATGTCAGTTCACACCGGCTTGAATTCGCTAACGCTGTACACCTGGGGAAGTGAAGAACAGAAACAAAAGTACCTGGTGCCACAGGCGAAGGGTGAGAAGCTTGCTACCTACGGTTTGACTGAACCGGGCGCTGGTTCTGATGTTGTTGGTTCTCGCTCAACCGCGCGTCGAGAAGGCGACGAGTACATCCTGAATGGTGAGAAGATGTGGATCAGTCTCGCTGACACGGCCGACAACTTTTTGTTTTTCTGTTGGACTGATGAAGAAAAGCGTCGCCAACGTGATCACAGCGGCATGTCCTGCTTCATTGTGGAGCGCAGCATGAAGGGTTTCACCTCCGGCACGATTCACGGCAAACTCGGAATTCGCGCCGGCAACACAGGTTATTTTTCGCTGCAGGATGTACGTGTGCCGGTGGCTAACCGAGTGGGTGAAGAAGGCGAGGGTTTCAAGATTGCGATGTTCGCACTCGAGCAGGGTCGTTATACCGTCGCCGCCGGAGCGACCGGCGTCATTCGCGCGTCGCGCGACGCGTCAGTTGCTTATGCGCTCGAGCGCGAAACGTTTGGCACTAAGATCGCCAATCATCAGTTAGTCAAACAAAAGATTGCAGAGATGGAATCGGATTACCAGATGACGCATCTGCTCTGGTTGCGCGCGGGTTATCTAAAAAACACCGGTCAGCCTAACGCCCGCGCCACCAGTCTGGCGAAATGGCAGGCGACTACCCGCAGTGAAAAAGCCGCTTCGATGGCAATTGAAGTGCACGGCGCTAATGGTTATTCAAACGATTATCCGGTCGAGCGTTATCTTCGAAACTGCAAAGCCGCCATCATCTACGAGGGAACGCGCGACATTCACACGCTAATGCAGGCCGACTGGGCGCTCGGCTTGAAGAAAGAGAAGGCCGCACGCAAAACGCTGCCCCCGTGGAAACCTGCGGAATCCTCAGGGACAGCGTCAGCTTAGTTAGGCTTGAAAGTTTTAGTTTACGGTCGAACCTGAATATTTCCCTGACCGTGATTCACGTTTGTGAATGCATACGACGACAGTGAAAAGGTTTGGCAACCTATCGTCTCATCTCTGCGCGACGGTATTCCCGGATCGTCCTCTCGCTCGGCATCGGTTGCGATCCAGTCAAGCAGGAAGCCAGTGTCGCCCGGCACTTCAGCGTCCGACGGGATCCAGGTTCGATTGGCAAGCTCGTAAACACCCCAGGTTAGTTTGTCAGGTTCAGTGACATTCACACCTTCGCCACTATCCTCCACAACCAGCAGGACGCGGTGGCCAACAAGTGCCGGATCAGTCGCTGAACTGATTGCCCCGCTCATTACCGCCTTATTGCCCTTGACAGTCAGACAATCAAAAGTCGCTTTGACAATGAAGGGTCCGCTACTGGTTTCAGGATCGACGCCGACCGGATCAGTGAACGTCATTTCACCATGGGTTTTTCCATTGTTCTGATTTCGAGCGCTGAACTCCACCGTTCTTGCGACACCGTCATCGAGAATGAATTCAAAATCGCCATTGGCCGAGGGGCCGCTGTTCCCGGCAGTGGCGGCCGGTGGCGTAAAAATGCACAGAGCTACGAGGATCGAGATCGCTACAAAATGAAAGAATTTCATTGGGATACCTCAGGTGTGTTGGTTTGTCTGGGCTATGGGTTATGACAAGTTATACCTTCACCAGAAATTCGTCAAACTCGGTAGTTTGTTCTGAGTCCAACCAGGGGAAATGACTAATCGCAAGGCAATCGCAGAACCGTCAGTTTTGCGTTGAACCTGAGGACTGGTGGCGGTGCGCTATGGCCTGGACAACGGCGGTCTCGACGTCATCCAGATTGAAAGGCTTGGCAAAATAGGCGAACGCTCCAGCTTCGATCAGTTCTTTCGCATCCGCTTCGTTAGACATCCCGGAGATGACGATGACCGGCGTATCGGCATGCTTGGCGCGAATATAGTCGAGCAATTGACGCCCGCTAAGTCCGGGCATGGAAATGTCGGTCAGGACCACGTCGTAAGTTTCAATATCGAGATAAGCCAAAGCTTGTTCCGCGCGATCGGCGGTGTGACATTCGTGCGACGCTGACAACAGTTCATGAAGCGTATCGCGAATCAAGTTGTCGTCATCCACGATTAGTAAGGTTGCCATCTAAATGTTGTTCCCCCGACAGGATGAGGCCTATGCCCGATGCCGCAGCATTCTAACGATCTTTGATCAACCGCGCCAGTAGGTTAACGCTCTAAGATTGGTCTGATTCGGATTTCGATTCAACGTTTGAACGAACTCGCGACGTCTTGCCAAGCCACATAACAATTACGACAACGGCGCTAAAACTGGAGCCAACACGCCCGGCGCTGCTTCCGGTTGCACTTGTGTTCCATTCTTCTTCGCCGGCACGGCAGACTCGGCCATCAGGATAGTGTGAGTAGTCTGTAAAACTGTATCAGGATTGAGTGAGATCGAAGAGATGCCTTTCTCAACAAGGAACTGAGCAAACTCCGGATAATCAGACGGCGCCTGCCCGCAAATGCCAATCTTCTTGCCGGCTCGTTGGGCTGCTTCGATGGCGAGCGTAACCATGCGTTCGACCGCGCCGTCGCGTTCATCGAAAAGGTGCGCCACCATTTCCGAATCGCGATCAAGGCCCAGCGTTAGTTGAGTAAGATCGTTTGAACCGATTGAATAACCATCAAAGACGCGCAGGAATTCATCCGCATAAATTACATTCGCCGGCAGCTCACACATGGCGTAGATTTCCAATTCCGCTTCGCCCTGTTTGAGGCCAAAGTCCGCCATGAGTTTCACTACGCGCTCGGCTTCAGCCACGGTGCGACAGAAGGGGATCATCGCTTTAACGTTAACCAGACCCATATCATCGCGCACGCGCGAAAGCGCCAGACACTCCAGCTCAAAGCCCTCGCGGTAACGTTCATCGTAATAACGTGAAGCTCCGCGAAAACCGAGCATGGGATTTTCTTCCGTAGGCTCAAATTCCTGGCCGCCGATCAGCATGGCGTATTCGTTAGACTTGAAATCCGACATGCGCACGATCACTGGCTTCGGGAAAAACGCCGCGGCGATGCGGGCGATGCCCTCGGACAAGCGACGCACGAAGAAGTCGCGTGGGTCTTCTTCACCCAGACGGCGCTCAATTTCTTTTACGACCTCAGGATTCTCGAGATGTGGGTAACGCACCAGTGCCATCGGATGAATGCCGATGTGGTTGTTGATGATGAATTCGAGCCGCGCCAGACCGACGCCGTCGTTTGGTAGAGAAGCGACGGCAAACGCATGATCAGGGTCGCCCACATTCATCATTACCTGCGTGCGAGGTCTTTGCTCGTCGCCAACCACGCGACGATCAACGGCAAAGTCGATCAGTCCTTCGTAAACATTACCGTGCGCGCCTTCCGAGCAGGAGACTGTCACTTCAGCTCCACTTTGCAAAACTTTCGTCGCGGTCCCAGTGCCTACGATGCAGGGCAAGCCCAGCTCACGACTGATGATTGCGCTATGGCAAGTGCGTCCGCCACGGTCTGTAATGATCGCGGCGGCGCGTTTCATGATTGGCTCCCAGGCGGGATCAGTCATCGAAGTTACGAGCACATCGCCGGCTTTGAACTGGGCTAGGTGGTCCGGATCGGCGAGCACGTGAACACGTCCATGACTGATTTTCTCGCCGACTGCAATGCCGGACACGAGCGGCTCAGTATGCTCGCCCGTTAGCCGGTAGGTCTCGATGTAGTTCTCACGTTTGGTGGCGTGCACCGTCTCCGGTCGCGCCTGAAGAATGAAAAGTTCGCCCGTGTTTCCGTCTTTAGCCCATTCCATGTCCATCGGCGTCGGTTGTCCGGCGAGCGTCGAATAGTGTTCCTCAATCAGGCAGGCCCAGCGCGCCAGTTCCAGGACTTCGTAATCGTCCAAACAGAAGCGGCTGCGCTGCGCCTCGACAACCTCACGCGTGCGAGTGCCGCGATTGTCCAGACCGTAAACCATCTTCACCTCTTTGCCACCGAGGCGACGGCTGACGATTGGTCTCGCACCCGTTTTCAAAGTGGGTTTGAAAACCACCCATTCATCGGGTGTGGCCATGCCCTGCACAATCGCTTCGCCTAGTCCCCAGGCGCCATTGATAACAACTACGTCACGAAAACCCGATTCAGTGTCGAGGGAAAACATTACTCCCGAACACGCTTGATCAGATCGCACCATCGGCTGTACTCCGATCGAGAGTGCCACCTCAAAATGATCGAAGCCACGAGCGGCGCGATAAGAAATCGCGCGATCTGTCCACAGCGAAGCGAAGCAGCGATGGCAGGCCTCAATCAAACGGTCCTCGCCGCGCACGTTGAGAATCGTGTCCTGTTGTCCCGCGAACGAAGCGTCAGGCAAGTCTTCGGCAGTGGCCGAAGATCGCACGGCAACTTCCGGCACACGACCAAGGCGCGAGCATAATCGTGCGAACGCGTCGAGAATTGCCGCGTTAACGCTGTCAGGCAATGGCGTGTCCAGCATGAGCGCGCGTGCCTGGCGTCCGACTGCGTTCAAAGCGTTGATGTCGTGATGATCGAGGCCGTCAAGCAGTTCGCGCAAACGGTCGCGCAGCCCGTTTGTCTCAAGCAACAACCGGTAGGCTTCGCTGGTGGTAGCAAAACCGTCGACGGCGCGCACCCCTCTCGGCACCAAAGCGCGAAAGAGTTCGCCCAGGCTCGAGCATTTTCCGCCAACCAGTTCAACGTCTCCGGCCCCAACTTCGCTCAAGTCGAGCACCAGCGGCTTTGAAGTTTTGGTCATACGCTTCTCCTTCGAGGCATTCACTACGAATCAGCAGGAACGTAAGCGGCTCCCGAAAGCGTGCACAATTAATGTCGCGCAGAGTTTAGCTGACCCGACGCCAGCGCGTCTAAATAAATAAAAACGCCAATAGAGTCTTCAGGCCAGGAAAGGAGCAGAATTATCACAGTTGCGAAACTACAAATAACGCTGACGCTCTGTTAGTATGACTCCGCACTTCTTCAAACTGGGAACGCGAGGCAAGGGACGCCGTTGCCAGGGAAACTTCCGACTCAGGAGACTGAAACGTGATGGGCCACGAGTTAAAGACAGAGCGCGAGCTGTCTCTGGATTTCTTGCGCGTTTGTGAAGCCGCTGCGATTGCCGCGGCGCGAACCATGGGCCAGGGCGATCGGAAATACTCGGACCACGTCGCGGTGGAAGCGATGCGCGAAGTGATGGATACGGTGCCAATGCGCGGCCGGATCGTCATCGGGGAAGGCGAGCGCGACGAAGCGCCGATGCTTTACATCGGTGAGGAAGTCGGTGGTGGTTATGGCGTCAGCGAAGACCTTGCGGAGTCGTGTCCGGAAGTGGACATTGCGGTCGATCCGCTGGAGGGAACAAATCTTTGCGCACTCGGCGCCAACAACGCCATTGCGGTTTTGGCCGCAGCTGAGCGCGGCGGCTTACTAAATGCTCCTGATCTCTACATGGACAAGATCGTGGTCGGTCCTTCATCGCGCGGCGTCGTCGATCTCGATGCGCCGGTAAAAGACAACCTGAAGAACATTGCGAGACGGTTGGGCCGTGACGTTGAGGATCTGACAGTAATTGTTTTGGATCGTTCCCGCCACCAGAAACTGATTTCGGATGTTCGCGAAGCGGGAGCACGCATTCGCCTGATTGGTGACGGCGACTTGTCGGCGGGCATCTCAGCCGCGGTAGCGGGCACCAACATTCATGCCCTGGTGGGAATTGGCGGCGCGCCTGAAGGCGTGCTGACCGCGGCGGCAATGAAGTGTCTCAACGGAGAAATCCAGGCGCGACTCGTGTTTGATCCTGATAAGTTGGGAGTCGATAAAAATAAAGTGCCACCCAAGGAGCAAGTGTTGGAACGCTTGCAGTCGATGGGTATCAACGATGCCAATAAGATCTATGACACTAACGATCTGGCTCCCGGGCGCAAGATTATCTTTGCGGCGACGGGCGTCACGGACGGCGCGTTACTGAAAGGCGTCAGATTCTTTGGGGCGGGCAAGCGCACTCACTCAGTCGTCATGACTACAGAATCACGGCATATTCGTTTTGTTGACACGCTGCATATCGAAGGTGGGCCGGATACCGTGATTCGATTTTAGATTGCAGATTTCGGATTTGAGATTGGTCTTTTCAAAGAACAAACACCTAAGACCCAGGACATGAATTACGTCCCACAAACAGGCTCACTGCGTCGCCCATTGATAATGTGGATCGCGGCGGCGGCGGGTTCGCTTGCCGTCTTAACATTGATCGTTGTCGCACCGATTGCGCTCAACGCCGGGCACTGGTGGGGTCTGACGATCTATCAGGCCTTTAGTCTTGTCTGCCATCAGCTACCCGAACGTTCATTCTTCATCGGCTCACATAAATTTGCAGTCTGTTCTCGCTGCACCGGTTTGTACGCCGGCTTCGCGTTTGCAACCGTCCTTTATCCTTTGGTTCGCTCACTGCGGCAGACTGACGCGCCGCCGCGCAAATGGTTGTTTGTCGCCGCGGCGCCCCTCGCGATTGATTTTTCGCTGACCTTCTTTGGCGTGTGGGAAAATACTCATTCGTCTCGATTCGTTACCGGAGCATTGCTTGGCGCCGTTTCCGTTTTCTACGTGATGCCGGGTCTCATTGACCTGAGCCTGCGCGAGTGGAAGAAGTCTCCAGCCTCGACAAAGCCAGTAGTCTCCCGCACTACCTTTGCTGCAAACGCACCCAGCGATTACAGCGCCCCGCACCGACGGATCTGAGTCGAAGGTCGAAAGTCGAAGGTCGAAAGCCCGCCTTTGGAGTGCAGTAACTTGTTACCGCTTTCGCCCGATTTCTTCCAAGGCAATCGGCCGAACCTACAAAAAGCGGTGACGAGTCACCGCACTCCAAAGGCAGGCTTCATTCTCACCAAACAGATGCCTTCATTAAAGTAATTCGACACTCGACTGTCGACCTTCGACTTTCGACATTCGACTCTTGACTTGTTAGAATCCCTGCGCGCGCCGTCCGGAATCTCCGGAACGGCGCTTAAGACTGAATGGCTGCCATATTTTAGAAGTAGTTGATAATGTTTTTTCAGGATACGAAACCACCGTTTGGTCCCACACCCACCGAGCTCTTCGTGCGCTATTTCCATGACACGACGAACAAGACCTGGGGAAATATCAGCCCGCTCTACCAACTCGATGGCTTCGACTGGACGATTCTGATTCTCTATTTCACCATCCTTGGCGTGCTTGCGATTTACGGTGGCTATCGCATCAAGCAAGTCGTCGACTTCTGGCGCTACCGCAAATTCGTCCCCAAACCTAAAGCTTTTTTCAGTGAAGCCGAACTGCCGTTCATTACGGTCCAGCTTCCGCTGTTCAACGAAATGTACGTCGTCGAACGGCTGCTGAAAGCCGTATCCGAGTTTGAATACCCGCACGACAAACTTCAGATTCAGGTCCTCGACGATTCGACTGACGAAACAGTTAAGCTCGCTGAACAGACAGTTGCCGAGTATCGGGCGAAAGGTTTTGACATCGAGTACGTTCATCGTTTGGATCGCACCGGCTTCAAAGCCGGCGCCCTCGAGAACGGCATGAAGACTGCGAAGGGCGAGTTGCTGGCAATCTTCGATGCCGACTTCGTTCCCAAACCCGATTGCCTGCGCAAACTCGTCGACTACTTCACCGATCCCATGGTCGGTTGTGCGCAGATGCGCTGGTCGCACATCAACGGCAATTACAATTTATTAACTCGACTTCAGACCATCATGCTCGATGGTCATTTTGTAGTTGAGCAAACGACCCGAAACCGCACCGGCGGATTCTTCAACTTCAACGGCACGGCCGGCATTTGGCGGCGGCGCGCGATTGCGCTCAGCGGTGGGTGGCAACACGATACGCTCACGGAAGATACCGATCTAAGCTTCCGTGCGCAGCTGATGGGCTGGAAATTCATTTACCTGCTCGATGAAGAAGCGCCGGCGGAAATTCCGGTTGAGATCAATGCCTTCAAGGCCCAGCAGCGGCGTTGGGCAAAAGGCGTTATGCAGGTTGGTATCAAACTCTATCCACGCATTTGGCGTTCAAAACTGCCGATGCGTGTCAGGCTGGAAATGTTTTTCCGTCTCACCGGCAACATCAGTTATCCACTGATGATCGTGGCGAGCTTTCTGCAGTTTCCTTTGTTGCTCGTGCGTTATAACCAGCCGTTTTACCACCTGATGATTATCGACCTGCCGCTGTTGTTCTTCTCGTCGATTTCGGTCTTCCTGTTTTACGGTACGGCCGTCTGGTATCTCGATGATAAGCGTGCCCCGCGCCTGCTTCATTTGCCGTTGGTGATGGCGCTGGGCATCGGCCTGGCGTTCTCAAACGCTCGCGCCGTGCTCGAAGCATTGTTTGGCATCAAGAGCGAGTTCGTGCGTACTCCAAAATACCAGGTTGAGAAAAATCAGGATGAAACCTGGAAACGCAAAAAGTACAAACGCAAGCGCGGTCTGTTGCCGCTGCTCGAGTTGAGTTTCTCTATCTACTTTCTGTTGGCCATCCTTTACGCGGTGCGCATGAAGATGTGGGGCACCGTACCTTTTCTGCTGCTGTTCTTCTTTGGCTTTGGCTACATGGGTGTCATGAGCTTCGTGCAATCGCTTGGCGGTGGACGAATCGCCGCGCTGTGGAAACCAGTGACAAAGCCTTCAGTCGGCCACTGAACAAGCAACTGCTTACGGTCGGGTTTCATCCTCACTGGATTTCAAAGTAAACTCGGCGATGTACACCAGATATCACAAATCAAATGATGGGAATTCCTCATGCCTCAATGCGTATCTTGCGGAAAGAAAGCCGGTGGCCTCAGCTTACGCGCCTTTATCGCGACCACAGGCAGGTGCGATGAGTGTGAGGCTATAGCTATGAGCGAGAAGCAAGCTGTTTTGGCAGCCTTGCACTCAGAGTTCCTCGCAGCTTCTTGCAAAGCTGACAGTTGGGAGCAAGTTTGGCTAAGGCTTATCGGCGCTGCTAGTCAGGCCGGTTTTTCTGTGGAGGAAGCTTTCGCTTATGTAAGACAAGATTTGTACGTTTTCATTAAACAGTGGATTGAGGCCAACCCTGAATCTGCGAACAATCTTCCAGCGGCTATAGAAGAGGTAATTGCCGCATTCGCCCTTCCTGAGTATTACCATCAAGATTTGCCTCAAATGCTAGTACATCACAAGACTGTATGCATTTTTTGTTTGCGATGTGGTGCAGGCATCTTATGTCGCGCGTCAGCTTTTGACTATGCGTGCCTCGGCTGTGGCTATCGAGCTGTAATAGCACGATGTCCTTCGTGCTCTGACGCAATCCACATTTCACGAGAATCATGGAACAAATCAGTGCAATGTCCTACTTGCGGCGCGTCTCGAGGATGGAACGCGTGGAACGGAGCCCGACTCTCACTTGGCGATGTCGCGCGGGCACTTCCTTCGAACCTCAAACCAGATCTTTCACGTAGAGTTGTTTTCGGTATCGTATTAGGGGGATCCGGTTTTTCAGTCGGCGTCGGTATGCGCTGCCTCTTGGAGTTTTCGTCGGAACACATATCCATTTACATTCTTAGCGAGAATCAATGGAAACCGATCGCCACAATGAAATATGTAGATGTGAACTCGCTGCAGTTCGGAGGTCGCGGTGCGATAACGTCTGGAGGCGGATGGGTAGGTGGAGGATTTGGCTTGACTGGAATCATTACCGGGGCTGTACTAGCCTCCGCTCTGAATCAAATCACAACTCGTTCGACAATAGAATCTGTCATTTACTTTCAAACCGTCTCAGGAGAACTCATACTCTTTAATAATCAATATCCTCCTGATCAACTTAGGATAATGTTATCGCCTGCAGTTACTAGCATTGAAGCCGCTCATCGACCGACTCACTTACCCCCTCAGTCGAAAATTAGTCAACTTCGTGAATTGGCAGAATTGCAAGCGGCAGGAACAATTACGGAAGATGAATTCCAAGAACTTAAGGCAGCATTGCTGAACTCCACCACGCACTCCTGAGTTCAGTTTAAACTTAGCGATATTTATCAACTCAACTTCTTGATCTCCTTCGCTTGGTAACTTACTATCCCACCCGACCCTTTCGTTTGGTTTCGTAAACTATTTTCGTGCGGCGCTCTTTCGAGGCCTCAATCCTTCCGTCAGACCAGAGGAACATCATGACTACTCCCATAGCTTCCGCTTCCAAACTGTCTACGCTTTTCTTTCTCCTGCTCGTGTTTGCAGTTTCGGCGTTTGCCCAATCGCAGGCCACTACTGGAAACATCGAGGGCCGCGTACTCGATCCCCGGGACGCAGCGGTGCCGGGCGCTTCCGTGACCGCGACGAATCAACAGACGGGACTGGAAAAGACGGCGACCACAGACGATCAGGGACTCTTCACACTTTCATTCCTGCCACCTGGTGCTTACACGGTTCGCGCTAACGCGAGCGGTTTTGCGCAAACCGAGGTTAAGGACGTATCGGTCACCGTCGGTGGGAAAGCTCCGCTCGACGTCAAACTGGCAGTGGGTAGCACGAGCGGCACGGTGACGATTACGAGCGAACCGCCGGTAGTGGAGACCAACCTCAGTTCGGTATCGACGACGATCAACTCGCGCGCTATCGAGAACCTGCCAGTCAACGGACGCAACTACCTCGACTTTGCCACGCTCACGCCCGGCGTTATCCGCGATCAAAATCGCGAGGGCGATCTGGCCGTCGGCGGGCAGAAAGGTACGCTGAACAGTTTGCAGGTTGACGGCGTCGACAACAACAACACGTTCTTCGGTCAGTCGTTTGGGCGCACCGGCGTGCGTCCTCCATACCAGTTCTCCGAAGAGTCGGTGCAGGAGTTTCAAGTTAATCAGAACGGTTTCTCAGCCGAGTATGGCCGCGCAGGGGGCGCGGTTATCAACGTGGTTACGAAGAGCGGAGGTAATGATTTTCATGGCGGCGCCTTTGAGTTTTTCCGTGACGAATCGCTAAACGCCAACACGCCTCAATTGAAAGCTTCGCAGTTTACGCGTGGCTTGCCCAACAAACGACCGCCACTGCAAATCAATCAGTTTGGCGGGCGCCTCGGTGGGCCAATCAAACGAAACAAGGCTTTTTTCTTTTTCACCTATGATGGCCAGCGGCAGCAGTTGCCAAACTTTCTGGATCCACCAAATTTCTTTACGCAACCTCCGGCCAATCAGGCTTTGCTCTTGCCGAAACTCAACACCTATCCCATCAATCGCAATCAGGACGTCTACATGGTGAAGAGCGACATTTCGATCAATCCTGATAACCAACTGTCCCTGCGCCTTAATCACCAGAATTTTACGGGAACGAATAACGAGTTCAGCGGTGCTCTGGGAACAGAGGAACACTCCGGCAACAGTATTGCGAAGACCACGACTTTTTCCGGTTCCTGGGTTTCAAACTATACGCCGACAGTGGTGAACGAACTTCGTTTCCAGGTAGCGAAGGATCGTGAGCCCGGCACTGCTAATAGCTCGGATCCTGAGGCTCAGATCAATACTGGCTCAGGGTTTCTGTTGATTGGACGCAACAATTTCAGTCCCCGCGAAACGACCATCAAGAGATTTCAAATCATCGATAACCTGTCGTTCCAACTGGGACGACACGCGTTCAAGGCCGGCGTGGACGTTAACCGCGATAGAATTTTTAATTTCTTTCCGGGATTTTTCACCGGCCAATACACCTTCAACCCAATTACCGGCGTGGCAGCATTAGGTTATGACGCGTTCCGACTAAACAGACCTTCGGCGTTTTCTCAAAGCTTTGCGGGACCGGGTACCTCCGGTGCTACCACCAGGCCAAACAGCAGAGACTTCGCACTTTTCTTTCAGGACGATTTTCGCGTTACTCCAAACCTCGTGCTGAATCTTGGGATCAGGTATGACCGGCAATTTATGGCACAGCCTCCGGTAAGAAACCCGGACCCCGCACTGCTTGCGGCCGGACTGGATACCAGCCGGAAAGCTGACGACGGCAACAACTTTGGACCGCGCGCGGGGTTCAGTTATTCGTTTGACGAGAAGACGGTTTTGCGAGGCGGTTATGGAATATTTTACGGGCGCACGACGGCGATCATGCTGGGTACCGCCCACTCAAACAACGGCATCAACATTCTCGGCGTGACCCTGAATTGCCTGGCTGTCCCCAATCCGTGCCCGACTTATCCGGCCATTTTTACAACCCCACCTGCCACGGGAGCGCAGCGTCCAAATATCTTTCTGTTCTCAGACGACTACGAACAGCCGATGGTGCAACAGGGACGAATTGGATTTGAACGCGAGATCTTTAGGAACATCAGTGTTGCGGTTAACTATCTCTACTTCCGCGGCACGCATCTGTCGCGCACGCGCGACATCAATCTTTGTCCGCCAGTGCCGACCCCGGCCACCGATCCGATCTCAGGAGAGACGTTTACGGTGCAACGGTTCCCGGGCCAGGGAGCCGCACCACTGCCCAACTGCGTGCCGCAGACAACTTCGTTTACAACAACGACGCCCTTGCGTCCGTTTTTAAACTACAACCGCATTAACCTCTTTGAGGACTCAGCGAATTCCAAATACCACGGCCTCGCGATTCAAGCACGCCGCCGTTTTTCTCCTACGTCGCTGATACCATTTTTTGCTGGTTCTGGTTCGCAACTCCTGATTTCTTACACTTTTTCGAAAGCGCAGGATGACAAGCCCGATCAGACGGCGGTGGTTCCCGGCGGTGGCGATGATTCGAAGGTCATTCAGAATTCGTTCGACATTCCCGATGACTATGGTTATGCGGATGCTGACCAACGTCACCGGTTGGTGATGAGTTCTGTAATAGAAATCGGCCAAGTGAAGTCCGACAACCGTCTGCTGAAGATGCTGTTCAACGACTTCAGCTTTTCCGGGATTACTCAAGTACAGTCGGGGCTGGCTTATTCAGCGCAAATCGGCGCCGACATCAATCGCGATGGCAATGCGCGTGACGATCGAGTGACCTTGTTTGAACGCAACGTCTTCCGCACCGGCTCTGTTTACCAGAGTGATGCGCGAATCACTCGCACGTTCCATTTCAGCGAGACCACCAAGCTGCGCCTGATTCTTGAAGGCTTCAACATTTGGAACCGCGCGAACACGGGTCTCGCGCCAGGCGGCGGTTATTACTCGTTCGTTAATGTCAATCGCTATAGCAACTTTTCCGTGAATGCGACTACCGGAGCGTTGACCCTGACGCGACCTTTGCCGGCGGCTGCATTTGGGTTGCCGCGTTCGATCAATACGCCAAGACAATTGCAGTTGGCTGTGAAGTTTGATTTCTAGCTCCGGACACACTGCAGAAACGAAAGCCGGTTGCGAGTCAAACGAAGATTCGCACCGGCTTTTATGACTAGCGCCGGCTTACATGTGCACGATGAGACATAACATCGGAATCTACAATCTGCACATGAGTGCGATGGGTGGCGGAGAAAAACTAACCCTCGCGCTCGCCGAACACTTAAGTCTGACACACAACGTTCGGCTATTTTGTGCGGGGCCTCTCGACGTCCCCTCACTCGAAAAGTTTTTTGGTGTCGATCTGAGCCGGATCGCAGTCACTCCTCTGAATAGCGTTGGATCATTCTGGCGAATTCTCGCGAAGCCGAGCGGCCGCCGTGCGAATGCGTTTGCACTTGATCATTATCTTCAGATACGAAAACTCAACCTCGATATCTTTATCAACAACAGCTACGCGAGCGACTTGCCCTGTCCTGCTGAAACCGGAATCTTCATGTGCATGTTTCCACACTTGCCGCCGCGCCTTCACGTTACGCAGAGGCTCAGAACGCTCTTGTTCGACTGGATGACCAGACGAGTCTCCAACTTCTCGACTTCTAACGCGGTCGATTCTTATGCCAGGGTAGTCGCCATTTCGCAGTACTCAGCTTACTGGATTCGTAAGCGATGGCAGCGTGACTCAGAAGTGATTTATCCGCCATGTAACGACATGGGTCCAGCGTCAGCTAAAGAAAACATGATCCTGCATGCCGGGCGATTTATCGCCGATGGAGACGATGAGCGACACACCAAGCGACAAGAAGTGTTGTTGGCGGCTTTCAAGGGGATGGAGGATCTACATAAGGACGGTTGGGAACTGCACTTCGCAGGCAGCGTCGGTAATGATGCAGGCTCTAAATCGTTTGCTGAAAAACTCAGGGTAATAGCTACCGGACTTCCCGTCGTTTTTCACTTGAACGCGGCGCACGATGAAATTCGAAATCTATATCGCCGGGCGGCAATTTACTGGCATGCGACTGGGTACGGCTATGACGCCGATGCGTATCCCGCGCGGCAGGAACACTTCGGCATTTCGACTGTTGAGGCGATGTCTGCCGCTGCAGTGCCGGTGGTTTATTCCTCGGGTGGTCAGAAAGAAATTGTGACGGACGGAGTCGACGGATTCCAATGGCGTCGTATTGAAGAGTTGGTAACGCAGACTCGTAAATTCACCAATGATCATGCTTTGCGCGGCGAACTGGGACGCCACGCAGTTCAGTCCAGTAAACGATTTGGAAGGGAAGCGTTTGCGACCCAGGTGGATAAGTTGATAGCAGAGTTGTTGTCCGAACCTCGGACTCGTATTTGAGATCAGGTTAAAGGTCGTCGAGCCGCCAAAGGCCGAGACATTTACCTGCTTCCTCGTCCTCAACTACCAGCTTCAGCGGGGGCGGGAAATTGAAGGGCGGTAACTGCAGGTTCACTGATCTCCACCCGCCATCAGCACAATCCGTATTTTCCTGCAGGGCAGTATGCGTGGTGCATAGAAGATGTCTGGCGTCACTTCTCTTAAAGTTGGATATTGTTTCATGTATGCGTCTGAAAGAAAGATGAATTAGACAGTCGCGACATAAAATAACGTCGGCACGAGGAAGCAAGTCGCTGGTTATGTCCAGCAGCTTGAAGGTTGTCTCTGGTGTTTCATAGAGACGACGATTCCTACTTATCAAGTCCGGCACCACGTCAACACCGATATATCGGACGCCTCGTAAGTCTGCATATCTCATCCAATTAAAATCGCCGCAAGCGGCATCCAGCAAAATTTCCGCGCGCAGTTCTTGGAGCAGCGACGGTAGCTGGGACATAATGACTCCAGTTCGAGCTACCGTAGAGCCCCTACCGGAGACCGACTCCAGATCCTGCCATGTGTTCGTGCGATAAATTTCTGAGAATACTTTTGCAAGTGAAGGGCGAAACAATGCTTGCCGTGCGTCGCGGTAAATTGCCGCAGCTCGCGGAAAGCGACACTTGATGAAAGACCTAACCGGTTCAGTCGAAGTCATTTGATTCCATTCTATGCCGGCATTTTCCCAGGCGAATGGCGCCACGCTAAACCCGCGACCGCGCGCCGTCATGATGATTGCTCATCCCGGACACGAGCTGCGTGTGCACGGTTGGCTGGAAACTGCGCGCCCGGATGTTTGGGTTCTAACAGATGGTTCTGGCCGCAGCCAGCATTCGCGAATTGATTCTACCACTCGGGTTTTGGAAGCATCGGGCGCCGCCGCCGGCCCAATCTACGGGCAAATGACAGACGCAGACCTTTACCACTCCGTCCTCAGTTTTGACCACCGTCGATTCACGGAACTGGTTGATCAACTCGCATCGGCTCTGATACGCGACCGCGTGGATTGTATCGCCGGCGATGCCGAAGAAGGATATAACCCGGCCCACGACATCTGCCGCTTAGTCATCAATGCGGCGACCAGGTTGGTACAACGTAAAACGAAAACACAGATCGCGAACTACGATTTTACGCTGGTGGGCGCACCTGGTTGTACCGGCGAACTGCGCCTGAACTCGCTGTCGTTAAAATTAGATGACGCAGCCCTGGCCCGAAAAATTTCCGCGGCGCGCAACTATCCCGAGTTGCAAGCCGAAGTTGAAGCATCGTTGAACGGCACGGGTAATGAAACATTCCTCGAGTACGCGAATCTGGTGCGAGACTCTGTTTCGAACTCAGGGCAGATGAATGTAAGCAATCTCAGGGTTGAATGCTTGCGCGCGGTTAACGGCAATGGTTCTTTAAACGGATCCTTCAAGGGCCAGGCGCCGTTTTACGAAGAGTATGGAGAGCGACAGGTAAAGGCTGGGCACTACAAGCAGGTGCTTCGTTACCGTGAGCACTTGCTGCCGTTAGCGGCCGCGCTTGATTCTCACGTGGAGGCAAGTAGTTGATGGCGGGACTGACGATTCTGATTGCCAACGCTACACTCGCGACACTCACGGGAACGGAAACCTATGTCCGCGACCTCGCGTTGGGACTCTTGCGAAAGGGTCACAATCCAATCGTGTACGCGCCAGAGCTTGGCCCGATCGCGGAAGAGTTGCAGCGCTCCGCTGTCCCCGTCGTTGATAATCTGAGCGGCGTTGACACTGTCCCCTACATCATTCACGGAAACCACAACACGGAGACGATGACGGCGTTGCTGCAGTTCGAGAATGTCCCGGCGATATTCTTTTGTCATAGCTCGCGCGACTGGGTTTCCTCACCGCCGTCCCATCCGCGCATCCTCGCTTATGTCGCCGTTGACGACGCCTGTCGCGATCGGCTCGTGGTCGAACATGCCATCCCAGCAGAACGGGTGTCGGTTAGATTGCACGAGGTCGATCTGGAACGGTTTAGATCACGCGAGCCACTACCAGAGCGTCCGCGCCGGGCGCTTGTTTTCAGTAATTATGCCAGCCCATGGACACACCTCAATGCAGTGCGTCAGGCGTGTCAGCGCACGGGAATACATCTCGATGTAATAGGCTCCGGCGCCGGTAATTCCGAACTTTGTCCAGAGTCGATCCTGGGTAATTACGACCTCGTCTTCGCAAAGGCCCGTTGTGCTCTCGAAGCCGCAGCGGTAGGCACGGCTGTGGTCCTTTGCGATGCGATGGGTAGCGGTCCATTAGTGACAAGTGCGGAGTTTGACCGGCTGCGACGCCTTAACTTCGGCATCCGCGCTCTGAACAATAAGGTCAGTGCCGACGTTCTGGAGAATGAAATCAAACGGTACGAACCGAAAGACGCCGCGGAAGTGTCGCGGAGAGTGCGTGAAGGCGGCGGTGTGGATTCGGTCGTGGATGATGCGCTCATCGTTTACAACAAGGTGATCGCAGAATTCCAGGAGCGCACTAAAACTGATCCCGCTGCTGAGAATCGCGCCACGGCAGACTACCTCCGTTGGCTAACCCTGACGACCAGGCGGAACCAGACTGAATATGAAGCGATGTTTGCAAACTCGCTTAGTATTCGACTGAGAAACAGGATTGGTCGTTTCCCGCTTGTGGATAAGCTGCTCGATCCGCTGGCACAAATCGCTCGCCGCAACGGTGACTGAAACATCGTGACCCAGCAGAAGTTTCAATGCCCAGTGTCAGCGTAATCATCCCGACCCACAGCCGGCCACACCTGTTGCGGCATGCCATCGATAGTGCGCTGGCAGCGGGCACTGACGTGGAAGTGGTGGTGGTGGACGATGCTTCCACTGACGAAACTGCCGAGGTGTGTCGGGCGCGCGACGATATCAAATACCTTCGACTCGAACAAAACCAGGGTGTAGCGGGCGCGCGCAATGCAGGTTTACTCGCGAGCTCGGCGGATTACGTTGCGCTTCTCGACGACGATGACCTTCGTTTGCCAGGCTCGCTCAATCTTCAACTCGCCCTTCTTCGTGAAGCACCAGAGGCTGCTTTAGTTTACGGTCAGGCGCTGTTCGGCGGGGCCACGGATCATATTCGCCATGATCGTTATCCAAGGGTGTGTCCGAGTGGCGATATTTTCTGGCAACTGCTGGAACAAAACTTTCTCCCGAGCGGCTCAGTGGTTTTCCGTCGGGAATGTTTGGTTAACCCCGGTTTTTTCAATCGAGATATCGCAGGTATTGACGACTGGGATCTGTGGGTCCGGATAGCTGCGCAGTACGCGGTAATTACTCTCGACCAACCCGTTGTGATCTGGCGCCGGCCTTCACCTCGATCTGACCAGAGGAGCGCAGAGGCGGTCGAGATCGTGAGGTTGGCAACAAGACAGTTCAGCGAAAGTTGGCTGAAGATGCCGCGCGCGGCAGAAGCACCTGCCGCAGTGAGACGCCAGGCGTCGCGACAGTTTTCGAGAAACATGGTTAAGCATCTCGCCTGGGAAGCGGTCCGCTCGATTTCATTTGGGAAGATATTGCGCGCAAATCGTTGCGCGTTCGCTGCGATCCGATTCCAGCTCCAGACAATTTCCAGACGAGCCGACCAGGAAGGCTACGAGAGGCCGCGGGCATACCGCTTTTAATAGTTCGCGAATTGATGAAAATTCTTCTTAGCAAAAATAGTTTCGCTGGACCGATAAGCGGCGCTGACGAAATTGCCGTTACCTACGCGATCGAATTGAAGCGAGTCGGTTACTCAACCAGCCTGCTGCTGGTACAGCCTCCTCGCACGGGTGATCCCCTCGCTGCCCGCTTGCGCGCTGCCGGTGTGCCGTTGGACACGCTTGCTTCGCAAACGTTCACCAAGTCGCTCGCCACAGCGCGGCTGTTCGCCGGCCGTGCTATGCGAACGTTTTCTCCCGCGCGTAGTCTCATCCTGTCAAACTCGCGCAAGGTGATTTTCAACGTGCTGCAGCAGTACCACGATCTGTGTTGCGCCTATTTGCAACGCACGCGACCCGACGTGATTCACGTGTTAACACCTGATCCTGGCGCCGTCATGCTCATCAGGGCTGCGCACGAGTGCCACATCCCCGTTGTTTACCAGGAAGTGGGAATTCCTTTTCATCCTCCGGGCTTTGAGGAAGTTTATCAACGCTTTGTTTCGGTGTTGCCGTTGTGCGCTGATGTAGCTGCGCTCTCGCCATCCCTCGCCCAAATGTTCAATGGACTGCTAGCGCGCTCGGTGCCAGCCCGAGTGCTTCCACTCATTTCGCTCGACCACAACGGCGCACCAAAACGGAAACCACATAATGGCGTAGTCTCGTTTGGCTTCGCCGGCCGGCTCGAGCATCTAAAGGGTCCGATGAGATTGCTTGAGGCATTCCGCAGCGCGCACGAAACGCAGCCACGAATCGAATTAAAAATAGCTGGTGAAGGATCGCAGCGGCAGGAGTTCATTACCGCCAGCCGCAAGCTCGGGTTGGATGAAAAATGCCAGCTTGTAGGCACTTATAAGACTTTGCAGGAGCGAGCTGAATTCATGGGCAGCTTTGATGTTTTCGTACACCCGTCACTTACCGAAGGCACTCCCAACGTCATCATTGAAGCTATGGCCCATGCGAAGCCGATCATCGCAAACGCGGTCGGCGGAGTTCCGGATCTGGTAACCGAGGATGTCGGTATTGCGGTGCCGTCGGATGATGCTGAAGCGCTCGCTGCAGCGATGACTCGAATGGCAACGGACGCAGACCTTCGAACGAGAATGGGCGCAGCAGCCCGGCTGAAGTACGAACAACTCTTCACACCCGAGGTTGTTTTGCCAGTGCTGTTGGATTTCTATGATGGTGTCATAAGCCGGAATGGCGGCGTAAACCGATCCGGAGGCAACGGTCATCGCCGTCGGTCGGAATCACTACACCCCTGGGTCAACGGCAACTCTCACTGAATCAGTCCAAGACGAATGATGGTTTTGGCGGATCTAATGAACTAACACGGTGCCTGACCGAGTGCACGCGTTTACCTACTGGAGATATCGTGGATGGTAATTAGGTTTGGCTGGGAGGCAGGGATTCGAACCCCGATAGGCGGATTCAGAGTCCGCAGTCCTACCGTTAGACGACCTCCCAGCAAGGGGAATTCAGATTAAGTGCTCTCGGTTTTCTTTGTCAAATGCACGTTAGTAAATCGTAAATCGTAAATCGTAAACAAGAAGACTCAGTTTCATTTGTAGATGACCCGTTCCAGGAAGAAGACCTATTTACGATTTACGATTAAGTATTTACTAATTACCGCGCCCAAGGCACAATGGTCTCGATCTACCTCCGCAGTAATCTTCACCAGATCGCTCCCACACGTTGGCACGAACATTTTAAGACTGAGGGCAACTATGACTGAGCCTGATGAGCAGGATCACGCTGAAAAACTGACTGACGCTGAGAGTGCGGGCGGTGTCGATTCTCAACTGGGGGTCGAAAACCCGAATGACATCGAAGCGAGCTACCAGGCGCGCATCGATGAGGTTGCCGAATTGATCACGCGAGTTCGTCACGAGATCAATAATCCACTCACCGGAGTGTTGGGCCAGGCGCAGTTGCTGCTTCGCGAAGACTTAAGTGAGCGGGCCCGAAAACGTGTCGAAACGATCGAGCAATTGGCAATCCGCATTCGCGATATCGTCGCCCAACTGCGACAAGTGCAAAAAACTCAGAACTAGAATTTCATTCGCCCTGAGCCTTGCCGGTAACAATCTTTACCGAAGAGTCTTTTCCTACCGTAACCACATAACGTCGACCTTCGCGAAGAATCGCGTTCTCACCGCGTTTGAAGGCGCCCATCAACGCAATCGGCGGAAACAACACTCCGGATATGGCGGACATCGCCGCAACCTCGCCGGCGTGACTGGTGCCACTCACTTTGCCATGCGAGGCTTGCGGGGCTGCACCCTTTGCACCGTTTTCCAGGCTCCAAATTTTATCAGTGCGAGTAAGTGTCTCGGGTCGAAGCGGCACGCGGCTGTAATCCGCTGCGACCACATCTTCCATCGTCCAGGCAAGTTGTCCGGCTTTGCCCCAGTGTCCGCCGCGCTTGGCCCTGATCACTCGCGCCGTAACTAACGCGTCCTGTTCAATCAAGGTCACGCCGTCGATGACAACGGGAACGAGCACTCTAAAACTGATGTGCTCGCCGGGTTTTACATCCATCGAGTTCACAGTGCGGGCAACTTCGACCTCAATCAAAGTGCCGGCGGGAACAGTGCCAACGCCGTCAGCCGGCGCAGGAATGGACTCAGGCTGGGTTAAAGAGTGCGCCGGTTGGATACTTTTTGCCGCATCAGTTTCGGCGACTGGATCCTGGCCAAACGCCAAAGCATGCGACAAGAGAACGATAAGTATTAGTGAAGAAAGTCGTTTCACGACAAACGCCTCCAAAGGAAATTTCCAAGTCGCTGGAGACTCGGCAAGGAGAATGCCAGTGAGATGACGTTGAAAGAATTTCGGCAACAAACGGTTAGCAGGGGCCGGCTAGATTGCGTGGTTGGAACGCTTCAGTGAGTGCTAGACTTTTGGGTATGCCGGCTCGAAACCTCTGGTCAGGAATAATCATCTTGAAGAAGCAATGGCGTTGCTTATTCGAAATCAAGCGGCGTTTGTGGAGCAGATTGCCACAAACAACCAGGAGTGGCTGGACCTCAAAGACAGGCAAAATAGGACTGAGGCCTGGCAGCGAAAAACCGAAGACTGGCAGCGAAAAGCTGAAGTTCGGTTCGACCGAATTGAGCAACGGCTGGAACGAATTGAAGCCAGTCTAATTGAACTTCCAAAAATTATTCTGAAGACCGTGCTTGAACAGTTACCTAAAGCTGTGAAGAAGGAAATTGGATTCACCTCGCCCGGCCAATAAAAAAGCGCGACCACTTGATCGCGCTTTGAGTTCAATTTGAGTTAGATACTAACGCGCTGCGGCGATAGTCTTGCCTTTCACCTTGGTGTCCCCATGAACAAAAACGATGTAACGATTGCCCGCGGGGATGACTGCTGGTCGGCCCTTCTTTAAGCCCCACAATAACCCAAACGGTCCGAGCAGAACGCCTGTGGCAACAGCTGCGACTGCTACTGTTCCGCCTTTGCTGTCGCCCAACTCCCGCTTGGTGAATCTTGCCGGAATGCGATTGCCGTCGATAGCCTGAACATCCTGCATGGCCCATTCGAGTTTTCCCGCTTTGCCCCACCGTCCCGATTTCTTGGCAGTCGTGATCCGGGCGCGGGCTGACGAGTCTCTGGCGAAAACAGTCACACCTTTCACTTCCACGTCCCGCACGATCTCAAAGTCGACGATGTTTCCGATCTTTGCTTCCTGACCCGAAAGCGTGTTCTTCAATTGAATTTCGATTTCGGTTCCGTCCGGTATGGTCACTTCAGTTTCGACAGCAGACGTCGGAGCGGTTGGCTGAACCATCGCCATGATTACTGCATCAGGAACTTTAGCTTCCTTTAATTCAGCGAGAGTCGCGGTGGAAGTATCAAACTTCGTTGGTGACGACTTTATCTTGGCAACAATAATCTCGGTCGCCAGGCCCGCCTTCAACATATCCAGCACGTCCTTATTCGTAAGTTCGGCTGTGGTTGCGGCGGTGTTTTGAGTTGGTTCCTGAGATTTGGGAGCGGCGAACGTAAGCGCTGCGAGGTTCAGGGCAAGCGTCAGGGCGATTACTCTTCTCATTGGGGGCACACTTTCTTTTTAGAGATTGCTGAAGCGCTGTAGGGAGTGGACCAACGTCAGCGAGGTTAAACTGATATTGTCTCTTCTTCTTCGACCAGATAAGGCGAAACTACCACCGGTTTCTGATCACTGTCATCAGCGAGCACGGCCTGAACGATTGGCAGGCTCAACGAGTGTTTCTTCGAAATGCCTGGAACGTCATGGCCCGCGGCATAAACTGCGTGACGGCCGTGCTCCTCGTACCACTCGCTCAGGTTGGCAGTCTTGTGCATGTTCTCAATAATCTGCCGCCAGCCCACACCCGTGTTGTAAGCGCAGAAGGAAATCTCACCTTCCTGCGTGCCGTAGGGAATCACGCACATTTCGGTACGACGAAAGTCGTAGTTGAAGAGATCCTGAAACCACATGCCTTCGACGCATAGCACGCGCCAGATGTCGGTTGGGTCGTCCTGCTTGCCGGCGGCTTTCATGCGATCGTTTCGGTCCGAGCTCGAGTTCGTCGAAGACGGTTTGAAAAGATTCAGAATCTGGGAGATCGGAAATCCTTCCGGCGCTCGTTCCGCGTTGAAGTTTCGCAGGATTGCCATTCCAAGCTGCGCGTATGAAAGCTTTTTGCCGCGCGCGGTATCCGTGATCGTGGCGACGTCTTTCATAAACTGTTCGTAGTTGAAGAACTCGAACAGCGAAGTAAACTCACCGGTCTTGCGGTTGACCACCATGAGAGTGAAGATTCCGCAATTCGGGTGACAGTTGCAGGAAGACCAACCCCACGGGGCGTCTGCGCCTTGCAGCATGTCCATTACACTCGTGAACGCCGAATACGAAGAAAGCGGATACCAATCGCGCAGCGGTTGCAGCTGACCGCGAAGCTGGTCCTTGAGGTCGTGTGTCATGCCGGCGAGCGTGTAGCGTTGCTTGATGCGAACCTCGTCTGAAACATCTTCATCACGGCCAGTGAATGAAACGGGCTGAAAAGCGATCGTTTGAACCTTATCAATATTCCTGGCTGCGAAATCGACGATGGCTCCGATGCCGTCGTTGTTGATAGTGTTAACGATTGTGGTAACCAGCGTGACTTTTATGCCAACACTGGCGAGATTCTCAATCGCTTGCTGCTTGACGTCGAACAAATTGCCCACGCCGCGGTGCTTGTTCTTTTCCTCACTGACGCCGTCAAACTGCAGGTACACACCGTGTTGGCCCGCAGCCTTCGCGGCTTTGCAAAATTCGATATCTTCGGCAAAACGGATGCCGTTGGTTGCAGCCAGAATTCTGTAGAACCCAACCTTCTTCGCGTAGGCCACTGCCTCGAGATAGTAGGGCGAAAGCGTCGGTTCGCCGCCCGAGAAGAGAATGATGATCTGTCGCTTTGGTTTAAATGAAACGGCCCGATCGAGAATCGCTTTTGTATCTTCAAACGTCGGCTCGTGAACATAACCAACCTGGTTCGCATCCATGAAGCAGGGATTGCACATCATGTTGCAACGGTTGGTTAGATCGACTGTCAAAACCGCGCCGCGGCCAAACTTGATATTCGAGGTGCCATGACGGTGAACGTGTGAATCTTCAGCTGAACGGAAGTCGCGTCCGAAGAAGAGCGATTCAATCCTTTCGAGAAACGCCGGGTCAGTAGCCATCACATCGACGAATTCCCCATGCTTCGGGCAGGTCTTGCGCATTACAACCTGGCCGTTCTCTTCAATGATCTGCGCTTTGATCTCCCCCGGATGCTCATTCATCAACGACTCGAGCGGAGTCTCGCCGCTGATGACAGCTTCGCGAACCTCCTTAACACAACGCGGGCACAGACTATCTGTCTCGCGTGGAAAGCCGAGTGGCGGAGCACTGCGCTCGTAGGATTTGAGGAGCGGACCGGGAGCCCACTTCGGTGTGATGGCCTCACCTTCGGGCAGCCGGCTGTTAACGGACTGAAACGCCTTCCAGGCTACATCCGAAAGGTTGGAAACAAGCTTGGAGCCCTTCACCCCGCTCAGCTTGCTTTTGTCCGATTCTCCCCGACGAAACTGATCACTAAACAATGAAGACTCTCCTCACGACGCGGGCGACATTTTGAGACGCCGCAACCCAATATAAATGGAAACTATTTCAAAATATTTGCCGATTTTCCACCACGAAAGCCGGCCCTTTCCAGACGGGCCATGATAGTTGGTCTGGACAGGCATGGCAAGGCGAAAAGGTCTTTTTTGGCGGCCCCTGGTCTAACTGCATAATAGGCTCAGGCCCTTGAGAATCAGCATTTAGAATCACCGCAGCGGATCGAAAAAGTGTAATATCAGCCGCCGCAAACCACAGGACGGATCGGCGTTTCAATTATGACTGATACGAAAATCTGGACGGTTGCTGAACTGAACGAGCGGCTCGGCGGTCGGCTCATCGGCGATGGCAGTATCCATATTGAACGGGTCGCGGAACTAGCTTCCGCCGGGAGCGGCGAGCTGGCTTACGTGGAGAACGAAAAATTCTTCGCGGAAGGAAAAACGACCCAGGCTTCCGGCCTGATAGCGACGCGCGATTTTGTCGCCTACCTCGGAGGGCTAATAGTCGATCGTAAGTTTGGTCCAGTGCTTATCGAAGTCGAAAAGCCAAAACTTGCTTTCGCCATGGCTGCCGGATTGCTGCACCCGCAGAAACGTCGCGAACCTTTTGTGCACCCTTCGGCTGTTCTCAGGGAAAGTGCAAACATCGATCTAACCGTTTTCATCGGACCACACGTTTCGATTGGTGAAGAAACCAGAGTCGGAGCAGGCACACAAATTGAGGCGGGTGTTGCGATTGGCGAACGCGTCAACATCGGATGCGATTGCGTGTTACATCCGGGCGTTACGATTTACGACGATGTGACGATTGGTGATCGAGTCGTGCTGCACGCCGGCGTAGTGATTGGCGCCGACGGTTTCGGCTACGTTCGCGACGATATCGCGTATCACAAGTTTCCCCAGCAGGGAACGGTTGTGATTGAGGATGATGTTGAGTTAGGCGCGCACACCTGCGTCGATCGCGCAGCGCTGGGACGAACACGAATTGGAAAGGGAACGAAGCTGGATAATATGGTCCACGTCGGACACAACTGCGACATTGGCGAGCGAGTAGTGATTGCCGCACAGACCGGTATCAGCGGCAGTGTCACCATTGAAGACGACTGCGTGATCGGTGGCCAAGTTGGTTTCGGCGATCACATTCGTGTCCAGAGTGGGGCGGTGATTGGTTCAAAGGCTGGCGTGCTGCCCCGAAAGATCGTGCGCCCTGGCGTTTGGTGGGGCATTCCGATTCAACCGCTCGACGAGTACAAACGGCTGAACGCACAGCTGTCGCGCGTGCCGCAGATGCGGGAGGAGATCAAAGCATTAAAAAGGGAATTGGAGGAACTGAAGAAGATTAATTGATCAACTGTTCAGCGCTTCCATTACACATTCGGCCGCTCTTTCCGACGCACCCCCCTCGCCCAGTTGGTGCGAAACTTCGCGCAATCGATCACGCATCGCCGCGTTTTGTTGAGGCTCGAGTAGTGACAACAACTCGTTCGCTAACGGCTCGCCGTTCAAATCATCCTGCATCAGTTCAGTAGCAACTCGCTCGCCGGCAATCAAATTAACCAGACCGTAATGTTCGACGTTTATCAAATTTCCGAGCGTGTGCCAGTTGATTAGCGATTCTTTGTAAACGACGACCAGCGGAGTCCCGAGCAACGCTGCTTCCAAGGTTGCCGTACCGCTCGTGACTGCCGCCGCATCGGACGCAGCAAGTGCGTCTCTTGATTGGTCGGAGACAATATGCAAACACGATGGCAACGGCTCAGGCGTTGCACGTTGTGAGCGAACGATATGTCGCACTTCTTCCGACGAGCGGCTCGGAGCAACTACGACTAAGAATTGAACCTCAGGCCGGCGAGCGCCAATCAACGCCGCTGCCTCAAGCATTGGCGGCAGGATGCGTTCAACTTCCTTGCGTCGGCTGCCGGGCAACAAGGAGATGATCGGCAACTGGGGATCAAGCTTCCATTGCCGGCAAAACTCAGCACGACTTTGACGAGCGCGAACTTCGCCGGCCAGCGGATGTCCGACAAACTCAACGTGTTCGATTCCACGCTCGGCATACCACTCCTGTTCGAAAGGCAGAATTGAAATCAGCAGATCAACATCGCGCTCGATGCTGCGCGCGCGATACGAACGCCAGGCCCAGAGTTGTGGGCTGATGTAATAGATGATCTTGATTCCTTGCCGATGCAGCGCGCGGGCCAATTTCAAGTTGAAGTCAGGCCAATCGACCAGTATCACCGCATCAGGTTTGCGTTCAATCGCAGCTTGCTTCAGCTGTTTGTAAGTGCGCCAAAACTTCGGCAGGGCGCGGCCAATTTCAAGTAGACCCATGATCGCGAGTTCGTCGGTACGAACGATTGACTCAACGCCTGCGTCTCGTAGTAAGGGCCCGGTCGCGCCGAAGAAATCGAAACGCGCGTCAGGCTCCACTGTGCGCAGTGCGCGCACCAACGCCGCGGCGTGTGCGTCACCAGAGGCTTCGCCGGCTACGATCATTATTCGCAGGGTTTGCATTCGCGCGGCATGATAACAGAGCGGGGAGTGAGTCGTGTGCGGTGAGCGGAAACAGTGAGCAGTGGGCAGTGGGTGAGCGGAAACAGTGGGCAGTGGGCAGTGGGTGAGCGGAAACAGTGGGCAGTGGGCAGTGGGCAGCGGAAAAGCAGGACCGATCGGCACTGCTTACTGCTTACTGCTTACTGCTCACTGCTCACTCTTACTGCTCACCGCTCACCGCTCACTGCTCACTGCTCACTGTTTCGTGTTAGCATCCCCTCGTTCCAACAACCGGCGCGCGCTCCTGCGACAGTGTTGTGCTCGCCCGCTTCGTCCGCTGGAGGTCGTCCTTTCTTTGCGCGTTGCTTTCCGCTCAAGAGGCGTGTCCGCTGCTCTTGTCCTGGCGGGAGTGTTTCTTTTCCTTTTAAGCGTTGCGCCGCCCGCACGCGCCCAACAAACGAATCCGGTCGATCGGAAAGTTACGAATCCGATGACGGACACACCCAACGTAAATCCACTATCCGAAGATCGCCCGGTTAAATCAAAGACCGGGGCGCGGCCTGCCGCGGTTGCTGAACCTTCCGACGTGCTGAAGGTGGTTGCGGGCACGCAGACAGTCTCCGGCCCGGAAAACGCGCGTGTTTTTGTTTACGAAGGAAACGTCGATGCGACCATCGGCACGTACCGGTTGCAGGCGGACAAAGTAACCGTCTACGAAGAAACGAATAAGGTCGTCGCTGAGGGCAATGTCGTTTTTGACCAGGGCGAACAGCAACGCATCACCGGCTCCAGCGCCGAATGGAACTATCGAAGCAAGACCGGATTTTTTATTAACTCGACCGGCTTTACCAATCAAACGCAGGACGGCACTCGCATTTACTTCACCGCCGATCGCGTGGACAAGATTAGTCTCGACACGATCGTGGCGACTAACGTTCAGGTGACTGCCTGCGATGAAGACGTTCCCAAGTGGAGCTTTCACACCAAGCGAGCGAAGATCAAAACTGGCGATCGAGTGCGCGTGTATTCTCCAAACCTGCGCGTTAAAGGCCTGCCGATTTTCTACCTCCCTTACGCTTCCGTCTCCATCAAGCCGCGCGACCGCGCTTCCGGTTTTCTAACGCCCACGTTTGGTGGCTCGGGCCAGAAGGGTTTTCGTTTATCCAACGGTTACTTTCAAACACTCGGACGCTCGGCTGACGTCACTATTAGAAACGACATTTACACAGCGCGTGGCATCGGAATCGGCGCCGACTTGCGCACTCGCGCAAACTCCCGCTCCTTTTTCAATGCCGGTTTCTACTTCGTGAAGGATCGAGTGCTCGGGCACAAAGAAGATGCGGATCATCCGGACCAGGGCGGCTCGAGTTTTTACGTTGAAGGCGTTCACTATTTTCCCAACGGTTTCATCGCGGCGGCTGACGTAAACGTCACTTCGAATCTTGATTACCGTCAGGTTTTTTCCGACAGCATTCAGCAGGCAATATCGCCCGAAGAGCGTTCTCAGGTTTTCGTTAACAAGGAGTACAACGAATACAGTTTCAACTTCCTCGCGCGTTCTCAGGTGACGTCGTTGCCAAACTCGCGGATCCGGATACGCGAACTGCCCAGCATCTCAATCAGCAAACGCGCGACCCCGCTCGATTTTCTGAAGCGACTCCCCGTTTACTTTTCCTTTGAAGCCTCAGCCGACGGACTCAGCCGGAAAGAAACGGTTGACGATCTCATTGCCTTCCGGCGAGACGTTGGCGGCGACCCGATCATCACGCCTTCGATTGTGCAGCGGCTGGACTATCATCCACGCCTGCAGTTGCCGCTCTATTTCAATGGCGTTTCGGTCACCGCTTCCGCCTCCGGCCGCATGACGTTTTATTCAAACTCGATTGATCCGATAAATCGCAATGTGTTGAGCCGTAACATCACCCGTGGATATGGCGAGTTTGAGGTCGACGTCCGGCCTCCAGCTCTTTTCAAAGATTATCATCGCGGCAGTGGCGCGTTCTTTTTCCGTCATCTGATTGAACCGTACATCACCTACCGGCGCATTGTTGGCGTAAACAATTTCGATCGCGTAATCAGGTTTGACTACACCGATGCGGTGGCTGACACGAACGAGATTGAATTTGGAATCTCCAATCGATTCTTCACGCGCCGTTCGACTGAGACTGTCAGTAGCGCCGCCAGAAAAGCCACGAGGTCGGGACAACTTACCCCGACCTCAACCCAGCCTTACGAAGCACTGACGATCACAGTGCGCGGCAAATATTTCTTTGATCGCTTTTTTGGCGGCGCGTTAAAGCCCGGCCAACGCAACCAGTTCTATCCTATCAACACACTTTCCGGGTTCAGTTATGGCGGCGTGCCGCGGCGGTTTTCACCGCTCAACATCGAAGCTCGCTACCGGCCGCGGGCGGATATTTTCGTAGACGTGCGCACTGATCTCGACACGCGGGGCGGCGGCGTGAGGGCGCTCTCAACTACGTTTGGTATTAATCGTCCGCTGATTCAGGCGTTCCAAAGTTTTTATTACACTCGGGCGGTAGAACTCGTTCCTGCTTTGGCTCAGTTTGCCGATGCGCGCGGAAAGGAACCGGGAACCCTGCGCGGCTCGCAGTGGAGTCCCTCGATTTTCCTGGGTGATCGCGAGCGCGGGCTTTTCGGCGGCGCGTCTTTCTTCTTTGATTTCCAAACGCGGCCGGGAAACAACAACCGCTCTCTGATTAGCTCAACAGTAACCGCCGGGTACGCCTGGGATTGCTGCGCGGTTACGGCACAAAACTACACTTTCAACGTCGGCGTTAGACAGGAAAACCGCATGGTGTTCAGTTTCCGGCTCAACGGAATCGGCACGTTTGGCACCGAACAGATCGGGCAGCGGTTTAAGTAATCCTCGTGCAGCGCTGCTCCGCTGTAAACGCCGGGTAAAGTGTTATATATTGCTCGCGTCCGTCAGCTCTGATTGCGATCGCTCATGTTGCGGCTGCCTTGAAAGTCCGCGCCTGAAGAATTCGCTCCCCGAATTCGGTTCCCAATAATTGATACAAAAAGTCTTACTGGGTAGGAGATTTCGTCCTTATGCACCGTGTAGTTAAGCGGACCAGGTTGTCGAACAAGTGGGCCGGTCTGGTCGTGTCCGTTCTATTCGTCCTCGCACTTCTTCTCGCGATTGTTTTGCCGCCGGGTTCGAAGGCAGTTCAGGAACAGGGTTCAACGATCGGCAGTGAAAAAAGGCAGCGCCCTGAATTCGTTCCCGGCGAAGCCCTGGTGCGTTATCGCAGCGAGCGAATTGCACAGCGGCAAGGTAAGCAGACTGTAATGAGTTCTGAGGGTCGAGCGCTGGCAATTCAGATCGATAGCTTCGACGGCGCCGATCTGGTTCCGGGATTGCGCATCGCCCACGTTTCACCTGATGAAACGCTGGCAGCGATCGAAGCGTTGAAGAATCAGCCAGACGTTTTGTATGCCGAACCAAATTACATTTTGCACGCCGACCTGACGCCCAACGATCCGCGTTTCCTCAGCAACGAGCTTTATGGTCTGAACAAGATCGGCGCGTCGTCTGCCTGGAATAACACGACCGGGAGCAACGCGGTCGTAGTTGGGGTTATCGACGAAGGTATCGATCGAGTCCATCCGGACTTGCAGGCAAACATTTGGACGAATCCAGCCGAGGTCGCGAATGGGCTCGATGACGATGGCAATGGATTCGTTGACGACATCAACGGTTATAACTTCGCTTCTAACTCGGGAACGATTCCAGGCGAGAACCATGCGACGCATGTGGCCGGCACGATCGGGGCGGTGGGAAATAACGGTGTCGGCGTCGTTGGGGTGAACTGGCAAGTGCGCTTGATGTCGCTCCGATTCCTCGGTGGCACGTCAGGCTCAACGTCAAACGCGATTCGCGCCAGCAACTACGCCAGGCAAATGCTCGAGTTGTGGAACAGTTCCGGAGGGACTAAGGGAGCAAACGTTCGCGTGCTGAACAACAGCTACGGCGGCGGCAGCTACAGTCTTTCGTTCCAGGACGCCATCAATGGTTTGAATCTTTCGGGAATTCTTTTCGTCGCCGCGGCCGGTAATTTTCCTGATGATCCCCAGGCTGACAATGACATCGTCGGCCATTATCCGGCGAGCTACGATGCTCCAAATGTGATCAGCGTGGCATCAACCGACTCAGGCGATGCACTCTCGTCGTTCTCTCACTTTGGTCAGAAGAGCGTCCACATTGGAGCACCTGGTACCGGCATCCTTAGCACTACGGCGAACAACACCTATTCGGTTTTCAATGGCACTTCGATGGCCTCGCCGCATGTGGCGGGGGCTGCTGCGCTACTGCTGGCCGCCAATCCCAACTTAACTGTAAAGCAGCTCCGAAGTCTCCTGCTCTTCAATGGTGACCCGGTAGCTGCGCTTACAACTAAGACAATGACAGGCCGCCGCTTGAGTGTCGCCAACAGCATGCAGGCGTTGGTTGGCAACGACGTAACTCCGCCAGGAACACCGGCTAACCTTCATATCAACTCGCAAACCGGACGTTCGCTTAATGTCGGTTGGATAGCGTCTGGTGATGATGGCGCCGCCGGACAAGCCTCGCTTTATGAATTGACTTTTACTGACGGAATGACGGGTGCGGTAATTTCGCTGAAGAAAATTATTCCCGCAGCATCCGGCGTTGGGCAGGCAGTTGATGTGAAGCTGCCATATCGTCATACGACCGGAGTGCTTCGGCTGCTGGAACTGGATAACTCGGGCAACGAAGGCGTGCCGGCAACGACTAACGTTTCGGTAAGTCTGCTGGAAGGCGATCCCTATCTGACTTCGACGGGGGCCGCTGCGGCTCTCAGTATCGGTGGAACCGCGCAGAATTTGAAGGGCGACGACAAGCTGAAACTTAATGTCGCGCTGCCTTTCACGTTTCCCTTTTTCGGGGAAAATCTCACCAGCGTTAACATTTCAACAAACGGGAACCTTTTCTTCTCGACACCGCCGACGCGAAGTAACGGCGATGCTGACGATGTGCCGAGTTCGGCTCTCGGGCTCGCTCGTTACAAGATGATTTCCGGCTTGTGGGATGATCTGCGCACGGACCGGGCAGGGTCAGACGACGTTTACATCGTAACGCCGGATGCCAGCCGCATCATCTTTCGCTGGCAGGCGGTCACTTTCGGCGACGGCACCGCAGCCACCGAGTTTCCCGTTAACTTTGAAATTGAACTGCGAAGTAATGGCACAGTGTTAACGAGGTACGGCGCTAATCAGGCTTCCCCGGTCAACACACATCTTCTGCCGATAGTGGGCATTTCCGCAGGCGAGCCTGATCCCTACGTAATCGAGAGTCATTCATCTGAACAATCGTTCAAAACTTTGACTAACGCTCCCGAAGTCACTTTCCTCCCACGCGCACTGGCTACTGCCAGCAGTGTTCAATTTTCTGCGACCCAGTTTGACGTTTCGGAATCAGCTTCGCCCTTAGTGGCGACAGTGTCCGTCACTCGCAGCGGCGACACTTCAACTCCTGTTTCCGTTGCCTACGCGACCTCGGACGGCTCGGCGACGCAGAAAGGTGACTACATCTTCGCGGTCGGCCGGCTAACGTTTGCCTCAGGCGAGACCACCAAGAGCTTTCCAGTGTTGATCGTTAATGACGCTTTTCAGGAGAATCCGGAGAGCTTTAGCGTGACCCTGGGCGACCCGGTCGGCACAGTTATTGGTGCGCGAAGTGTGGCGACGGTAGCGATTGCCGATAACGACTCTTCGAATGGACCCAATCCACTCGACAATGCCGATGCGATTTTCTTCGTCCGGCAACACTATCTTGATTTTCTAAATCGCGAACCTGATGGCCCCGGTCTGGCATTTTGGGCCAACCAGATCACGCAGTGCGGCAACGACCAGGCATGCATCGAGGACCGCCGCATTAATGTGTCTGCGGCTTTCTTCCTTTCAATCGAGTTTCAGGAGACCGGTTACCTCGTCTACAAGATGTACAAGGCCGCGTACGGCAACATACCTAACGCGCCGGTCCCGATTACTTACAGCGAGTTTTTACCCGACTCGCAGCAGATCGCTCTCGGCGTTCAAGTCGGAATCGGTAATTGGCAAGCAATCCTGGAAGCAAACAAGGTTGCATTCAGCAACGACTTTGTTAATCGAGTGCGCTTCAGTTCAATGTACGCAGCAACGCTGACACCCGCGCAGTTTGTCGACGCGCTGATCGCCCACGCAGGATTCACCCCGACTGCTGGCGAACGTCAGGCCTTCATAAACGAATTTGGAACGGCGCCTACTAGTGCGAACACACAAGCGCGAGCGCGCGTGGTCCGTTTAGTTGCCGAAAATGGAACGCTCCATGAGCAGGAAAAGAATCGGGCTTTCGTACTGGCCGAATATTTTGGCTACCTGCGACGCAATCCGTACGATCCTCCGGAACTGACGCTCGACTTTCAGGGCTACAATTTCTGGTTGGGCAAACTGAATCAGTTCAACGGTAATTACGTAGCGGCCCAGATGGTGCAGTCGTTCCTGGTGTCAGGTGAGTATCGCCAGCGCTTTGGGCCATGATCCGGAATTCTGGACCAACAGGGAAGAATTCGTAACCGAAAAACCAGAGGCCCGCGAGACTTTCAGGGGTGATCACGAAATCGTAATTAGCACTCGCTTTGCGGTTCGTGGTAACTTGTCGTCATCCTCCTCGTCCCCCTCAATAACCATTTCCGGAAGGGTAAAAAATGATTCTCAATCAGCAGGGCTACTGCCGTGTGCTCTTCATGCTGGCGCTGGCCTGGGCCAGCTTCGCTGCAACTACAAAAGCCGCGCCGAAGATTGTCTTTGGGACAGTGCGCGTAAGTGGCCAGCATGATGTCTACGTGATGGAGGCCGATGGCAGCAGCCCGACGCGCCTGACCACGAGCCTCGCCTATGACGATCAACCGAAGTGGTCACCTGACGGCTCGAAGATAGTCTTCATGAGCGGTCGCGATGGCAATTTCGAAATTTACACCATGAACCCGGACGGCAGCGGCCAGACCCGCATTACCAACAATCCCGCCGGCGATGGCTTTCCCGCCTGGTCACCCGATGGTTCGAAGATCGCTTTTGTGCGCGGCACTCTGAACAACGCGAGCACCTTTGAAATCTGGGTGATGAATGCGAACGGCAGCAATGAAGTTCGGCTGACGACGGATTCGGCGATCGACGCCGTTCCTTCCTGGTCGCCGGATGGCTCCAAGATCGTTTTCATGAGCGGAGGCAGCAGTCTATTCGATCCCAATGCTTTTGAGATTTATTCGATTAACGCTGACGGCACTAACCGCACTCGTTTGACGAACAACACGATCGCGGACGGTCAACCTTCCTACTCGCCTGACGGCAGCAAGATCCTGTTCGCCAGTGGCGACGCGTTTAATCCAAACGGAATTGAAATTTTCGTGATGAACGCCGACGGCAGCAATCGCGCGCAACTCACCAGTAACGGTGTGACTGACGGCTTCCCAGCCTGGTCGTTTGACGGTTCGACTATTGTTTTTGCCGCCGGCAGTGTTAACGACGAAAACACGGTCGAGCTCTTTGTGATGAGTTCAAATGGCGCGAACCGCACGAAGATTACAACTAACTCGAATGTCGATTGGTTTCCCGACTTTCAAAGAGTGGCAACCTCGCCATCTCAGATTCAGATTGGCAATCCGACTTTTCTTGCAAACGAAGGTGGCGGCAGCGCCCAAATCAATATCACGCGTACCGGCAACACCACCGGTTTTGCCTCAGTAGTTTATGAAACGAGTGATACCGCCGGAGCCAACGATTGTAGTGCAGCGGGCACCGTTGCTTCCGCGCGTTGTGACTATGAAACTGCGATTGGCACGTTGATCTTTGCGCCGGGCGAAACCTCGAAGACGGTTAACATATTTCTCGTTGATGATTCCTACGATGAATCTGACGAAGCCTTCGCGATATCGCTGCGAAATTTGGTTGGCAGCGGAGCGAGTCTCGGTCTTTCATCGGCCAGCGTCAGCATCATCGATAACGACTCGGCTACGACTCCGAACCCGATCGATAACGCCGCTTTCTTCGTGCGTCAACACTATCTCGATTTCTTTACTCGCGAACCAGATGCCGCCGGTCTCGCTTTCTGGACCGATCAGATAACGTCGTGCGGTAACGATGCGCAATGCGTCGAGATCAAGCGCATCAATGTTTCAGCGGCGTTTTTCCTGTCGATCGAGTTTCAGGAAACGGGCTATTTCGTTTATCGCACCTACGAGGTTTCGCACAATGCGCCGGGAATACCGACGCAGGTGAGATACGCGGAATTCATGGCTGACACGCAGCAGACCGGTAACGGGATAATTATTGGCGTAGGCGATTGGCAGAATCAGTTGGAAATCAACAAGCAGAATTACCTGTTTGATTTCGTTCAGCGGCTGCGATTTACGCAGGACCATCCCATATCGCAGACTCCGGCTCAATTTGTCGATTCACTTTTTGCCAACGTCGGGGTGACGCCCACGGCTGCGGAAAGAACGGCTGCGATAAATGAATTTGGCGGCGCGGCTACGACTGCCGACAATTTCGCACGTGTCCGCGCACTTCGACGCGTGATCGACCATCCGACGGTGAGACAACAGGAACTCAATAAAGCGTTTGTCCTGATGCAATACTTCGGCTACCTGCGGCGGAACCCATTCGATCCGCCGGAACCGACGCTCGACTTTCAGGGCTACAATTTCTGGCTGGGTAAGTTGAATCAATTCAACGGGAACTTCATCCAGGCGGAAATGGTGAAGGCGTTTATCATCTCGGGTGAGTATAGACACCGCTTCGGACCGTAAGCGACGTCAGCCGCAGCAGTCAGAACCGCCTGCGTAAGCGGGCGGCGTATCAACCGCAGGCAAAGTCAGCAGCAGTCAGAACCGCCTGCGTGAGCGGGCGGCGTATTCAGCCGCAGTCAAACTCAGCAGCAGCAGTCAGAACCGCCTGCGTAAGCGGGCGGCGTATCAGCCGGAGTCAAACTCAGCAGCAGCAGTCAGAACCGCCTGCGTAAGGGCGCGGCGTATCAACCGCAGGCAAAGTCAGCACTTAAAACAAAAAGGACAGGCATTAGTGCCCGTCCTTTTTTATCTGACTTCTGATTTTCCGTGAGACTGCTGCTGTCTCTCAGAATCGGTTGAGATACTCGCCGGAAACGAGGAACGACCTGACCATCTGGGCTGCGTGAAAATCGCCGCCATGGTTGTTCAATTTCTGCAACCAGAAATCGTAACCAGTGTAATCAGTATCCGGTCCGACGTTCGGATCGCGTCGCAGGTATCCCAGAAACTGCATCAACACGAAGGCCGGGTTCTTTTCCCGTGACGTCGTGTCCGGATCTTCGGCAATAGCGCGCACGATTTGGCCGCGACTAAGTGCACTATTATTAACAAGCGCATCGCGCTCTGCGCCGGACAAAGGATTGCCGGCTGTCGCGTTCAGCGCGTCCACAAACTGTGCCTGCGTCATGGATAGCGGATAAGCCGTGACGAAGCGCGAGCGACTAACAAAGTCGTTGGCATACGCAACTTTGTTAGCTTCCAACTTTGCCTCGGCGCCCGGCTGCCCGATGATGACGTCTTTGCCAACCTGCAAAGCGTCAGGTAGAAACTCTGCGCGTCTCACAATTGGCACTTGAACCTGATGCGCACCACCAAACGTGGAAGTCCCCGTTGCGTTTCCGTAAGCAACACGGTACATGCGCTCAACCAGAAACCCTGTCTCCTGGTGTTCAATCGAAAGGAAAAAGGCGCCTGACGTATTGTCGCGCTGGCCGAGAATGCAGTCCGCGTTGCCACCGCAGGAGTTGATCTGATTTGTCCAGAAATCAAATCCGCTCTGATCGGGAAAGCGGTTAAGAAAGTCGACGTATTGTTGGTTAACGAAAAAGTCGGAGTCGTTGATAGTGATCGGTGTGTTCGTTCCCGGTCGCAATCGCAGTGGCTTTACCTTGATGTCGCCGTAAAAAAGTTCGGACGGGAGGCCAGGCGTCTCGGTTACTATGCGCAATGTCGGCGGACTTTGTGCCCAGGCTGTGAGCGTAGTAAACGCTGTGATTAACAAGGCTACGGCAAATTTCATCTGATTGCTCCTGCGTAACATGTAAATTCTTGAGGGAAACAGCCTCGAAATGAGGGGCTCGTCTAATCCAACTGTTTAGACGCACCGACAAGGGTTAAAGTCTAACTCTCGGCCAAGAGCGCCGTCAATCAGGAGCTCCGACGGATTGCGACCTAACAGGTTCTTGTACCACAAACTGTTAGTTTGCGCCTGCGGCATTGATCAACCGCAAACTGACAGTTTGCGTTACGAACCAATTGATTTTCCCTGGCGGCTGAGAAGGGTAAACCAGCCGGGGGGTTGCTCTCGTCCCGGCGAAACGCAAAGAAATGCACATTGGACTCGATGGATTACCCCTCACCGTGCCGAAAACCGGTGTCGGCCACTACACCCTTGAGCTCGCCCAGGCGTTGGCAAAACTACAGCCGCCGAGTCAGTTTGAGCTCGTCTACCCGTCCACTTATCCACCAATATCGGCTGATGACGGAGGTCCGCTCCCCGGCAATCTCAAACTCAATCGCATACAGGTTGGGCCAGTGCGCCGGCATTGGTGGTCGACTGGGCTACCACGCTACGTTCGTAACCGCAAACTCGAACTCTTTCACGGCACAAATTATGACGTGCCGTTGTGGAAACAGTGTGCGACCGTTTTGACGATTCACGACCTCTCCTACTTTCTCTACCCGGAAACTCACGAGCAACGCAGCGTGAAGCGCGCGCGCCGGCGCTTGCCGGTAATGGCGCGCACAGCCGATTTAATCATCACGCCGACGGAGAGCGTGCGGCGCGAAGTAATCACCTATCTCAAAACTGAACCGGAGAAGGTGACTGCCGTCCCCGAGGCAGCGCGTTCGTGTTTCCGTCCTATGGCTTTTGCGGAGACTGAGGAAGTGCGCAGCCGCCTGGGAATTGAAGACGACTTTTTACTGACGGTTGGTACGTTGGAGCCACGCAAAAACTTGCCGGTGCTGGTAAGCGCTTTCGCCGAAGTGGCACGGGCTCTGCCGTTGCGCCAAACAAAGCTCGTGATCGCGGGCGGGCGGGGCTGGCTCAGTGGCCCCCTTTTCAGTGCGATTGAGCGTTCACCGGTGCGTGATCGGATCGTGCTAACCGATTATTTGCACGATGAAGAATTGCGTAGTCTCTACTCCTCGTGTCAGTCGTTTATATACCCGTCACTGTACGAGGGTTTTGGTTTACCGCCATTGGAAGCAATGGCTTGCGGCGCGCCGGTGATCGTGAGCCGCATTGCCGCTTTGACTGAGACTACCGGCGATGCCGCGTGGAATTTTAATCCGGAAAGCATCGGCGAATTGGCGAAGAACATTCTCGACTTGCTCGACGGTGAGACTGGCGAGAGCCTAAGAAAGAGGCTGTCAGCTACCGGGCAACGACGGGCCGCCGAGTTTTCGTGGGAAAAGACCGCGCGAATGACGTGGGAAGTTTACGAGGCGGCGCTGCAAAAGTTTTCCAGGCGTTGAGTACTTTTCACTGATTTTCCCGGTAAAGATAGATTGAATTACCAAACACCGCTTCCGGCTGGCGGTCGCGATAACGCGCAAACAAATTCATGCGCTCAAAGGATCGGCGGCCAACCACTTTTTCATCGCCGGGAACCACGGAGCCGTTAAGGAATGATGCGCCAATCGCCACGTAACGAGTCTCCGGCTTCTGATCGGCTGGAAAAGAAACCATATCAAGGTAGTCCACGCCATAACGTCCGAGCGTGCTCCAACCGCCGGAGAGAGCCGCGCGGACCTTTGTCTCGCCACGCGCTTTGAGGTAAGCCGCGAGGTCACCCACATCATCGCCCCACTCCACATTCGAGTCAGAAAGGTAGTACCAACGCGGATGGCTCGACGCCAATTGATTCATGTACGGTGTGTAGTTTGGAAAAGCACGCGCTACCTCGATTCCCATCCAACCAACTAAGACGACCAGCGTAATCATGCCGGCAAATTTTCGCGCGCAGAGAAGCTGCGCCAACCAGGCACCGCCGGCGATAAAGAGAAACGGGTAGACAGGCAGGAAGTGGCGGACGCCGATGTTAATACTGCTGCTCAACGAAATAGCCGCGTAAATTCCGATTGGAACCAACAGCCACGCAAATCGCCAATCACGTTTTCGGGCGAGCATCCACATTGCCCACGCTGAACCGGCAACGGCCACGAACAAAAAGGGAAGTGTTGTCTTCAGCGCAAAAGCGACCGGGAAGTAATACCACCAACCGAGATCGCTGTATTGGCCCAGCAGCGACGTGGCGTGCCCAAAGTGATTGTGAATTTCGATGTTGTAAACGCCGAAGAGGTAATAGGTCGGCACAACTTTCGACAACATTTTCACCGCTGTCGTAACCAACCCGAGATATGCCGGCGTTTTCATTTCAACCCAATGTACGTCTGAAGCCTCGAGCACCGGGTGTCGAAAATAATAGACTGCGTTGACAAGCATTAAGACAATGACCGCGATCAGTCCACTGTGAATCAAAAGTTGTGAGCGTTGTTTTCTATTTTCGCGAACAACAAACAGGCGAACCAGCAAATAGACGCCCAGCACCGGTAAGACAATCAGCATTGAAAACTTGGTAAGGACAGCGACACTGCACGCGACTCCCAGTAGCAAAGCGGCTTTCAAGTTAGGATTGCGCTGCTCGTGGTAATAATGAAGTGCATAGAAAAACAGTAAGTACATCAATGCCGATGGCACGTCGGTGTGAACTACGCGCCCGTGCGCGAGCATCGTCGGCTCAAACACAAAGAGTGCGACCGAAATGAGGGCCGCTGTTTCACCGAAAAGTTTCCGCGCGAAACTAAAAATCAGCACGCCCAGCGCGAGCGTGATGGGAATCATCATTACCCGCGGCCAGAAGGTTACGGTCTGAAACTGATAGTCGTTCAGTTTCCAGAAGCGTTCATGGAATCCCCAGGTGCGTTCCGTAAAATTCTCTTGTTCATTTTTTGGCGCCGGCGGTTCCTCGGGTTGCACCAGCAACAGCGGCAGGGCCGCCCACATCTTGATAAGCGGAGGGTGTTCATTGTTGAGTTGGAACTCTCCGGCAACTAGATGGTAGTATCCGGCCGGAATATGAACTACTTCATCGTTCGTGATGCTCTTGCGTGAAATCGACGTCAAGAGGTTGGCGCCCATCAGCAGCAATAACACCGCGCATACAGCTTCGGCTTTTCTGATGGCAACCAGTCGCTTAACCTTCGCGAACGCGTGCGCCACGATTTCGCCTGGCGCCACTGCCACTTCCTGTTTCTGCTTCAATGCGTCTTCCATTCGGTTTGAAATCTAAAATAACGCCTAACTGTGCGAGCGCCATAGCGGTCTCGCTGCTGCCGCTTCTTTATTTTTTTCCAGCAACTTGCGGCCGGCTGATTATCTCACCCGACGACGGCGTGATTTTTAACATACCAATGCGCGTGGTGGTGGCGAACTTGATCCACGCGGGATATGTGCCTTTGTGGAACCCCTACATGTTCAGCGGCATGCCTTTGTTCGGGGCCGCGCAGGCCGGCGTGTTGTTTCCGCTCAACTGGTCCTATCTGGCTTTCAGTATACCGTTTGCCACCAATCTAATGATGCTGTCGACGTACGTGCTCGCAGCGCTCGGGGCTTATTTATACGCGAGAAGAAGCGGCGTCAGCATCACCGGATCGGTGGTCACGAGCCTCGTTTGGCAGTGGAGCGCCTTCATGGTGATGAAGGTGGGACAAACGAACGTGGTCCAAACTGCCGCGCTGCTTCCCTGGGTGCTCTGGGCAATTGATTGCTATGCGCAAACCGGGAAACGAAAACTGGGAATACTGCTGGCCGCTATCGTCGCGCTGCAAATCTTCGCCGGCCATCAGCAGACTTTCGCTTATTCGTTTCTGCTGGCCGCTGCTTACGCCCTCATCATGGCGCGAGCCGCGGGTGGTCGCGAACGAGTCCGTTATCTCTCGTCGCTGATTCTTTTGAGCGCGGGAGTGCTGGTCGCGGCAGTCCAATTGTTGCCGACGATCGAATTGCTGCGTCGCAGTCTCCGCGCCACTGCCTCTTATGATTTCTTTAGTTCGTTCTCGCTGCCCCCACGATTCATCCTCACTTTTTTTGCGCCGTTCCTGATGGGCGGCGGCGACGGCGCGTTATTTCGCGCACCATACATCGGCCCGGCTTTCGCTGCTGAGTACATCGCTTACGTCGGCGTAGCCCCAGTCATGCTGGCGCTCGTTTCAATTTTGCTCAAGCCGGATACGCGCACGAAATTCTGGGCCATCGCCGGCGTGATTTGTCTGGCGCTCGCAATCGGTCGCTTTCTGCCCCTAAGCGTTTACAAGTTGGTTTACTACGTTCCGGTGCTCAATCTATTCCGTGTGCCAGCACGTCACCTGATGGAGGTTGAGTTTGCCCTCGCGGTACTCGCCGGCAGAGGATTGACAGCTCTGTCTCAACACAAACAAGTGCGCCGACCAACCTGGCTCGCGGCCGGCCTGGTGTTTTTGGTCACGGTTCTCACAGTCACCTGGTGGCGACCAGCGGAATTCAAACTTGGGCGGACAGCGCCGGTGAGTTTATTGCGGGCGCCGGAACTCTTTATTCCGATCGTTGTCGCGGCATTGAGCGCCGTCGCTCTTTTGCTGCTTGCCAGAAACTTCAAACGCGGAACTGCTGCGTTGATTGCCGTGTTGATATTTGATCTTTGCCTGTGGGGTCAGTTCAGTGGCTGGCGTCTTTCGCCTACACCTGCTCATCCACTCTGGCGCGAACCGGAAACCGTTCGCCTCGTGCGGATACTGCAACAGCAAAACGGCAACGTCCCGGCTCGGATTCTTTCAGAAACACAGCCGTTCTTCGTTAACACCGGCCGGGATGAAGCAGAAAAATTCAAGCTTGGGGAATTCATGATGTCACTCCAGCCTGACACGTACGTAATGCACGGCATCGAAAATGCCGCTGGTTACGACGGCTTCGGCCTTGCGCGCTACAGCCGGCTTGCGGGGGACATGAAACTTTGGGGTGAACTCACCGACCCCGAGCGAAGCGTCCGTGGGCCGGGACGCGAATTTGATCTCCTGAACGTTCGTTATCTCATCCGGCAAAGTCCGCGCGGCGAAATGCGCCGGCGAGCTGCTGAACGCGCGCCGCTTGGCGTGGCGCCGCAAGCGGAAGCACCGCCGTCGTTGGTAAAACTGGGTGGGATTCTATTCGCTGCCAACGAGGTCGGGGCGCCATCGCTGGTAAACGGCGAACGCCTGGTTTTTAGTTTGCCGCCTGTCGAATCAAACAGTGTTGCTTTGGTTACTTCGCTGGCGTGGTCTGCCGATGTCAAGACGGGTGAAGTCGTCGGACACATTCGTTTGCGGGCGGAAGATGGCAAACAGTTTTCGTTTGAAGTAAAGGCAGGTGAACATACGGCTGAGTGGTCGCATGATCGTCCGGATTTGAAAGACAAAATGCGACACCGCAGCGCGCCGGTGGCGACCAGTTTCACCGTTAACGATCCGGCAGCAAGTTTTGAAGGTCATACATATGTCTGCGAGTTTCCCTTCGGACAGACGGCGCGTATCACGGGCGGCGAGATCGAAGTTGCCAAACTACCTCAGGCGCCCCAACTCACGCTCGATGTGAAACGTGTCTCGTTAATCAAAGCCGACGGGGCCGCACCACTGCGTACCGAATGGATCGAGAAACTGCCGGCCCGCGAGCAGAATTCTGAGGAACTCACCGCCGCTAATTCGATTGGCAGCGGACGATGGCGTCTTGCGTCGGAGACTGACTACGTACAGATCTACGAAAACACTCGTTCGCTGCCCCGCGCCTGGCTGGCAATTGCCGAACGCGCAATGACGGAGGAAGAAGAACTGAACGTCATTCGCACCGGCAAGTTTGCCGATGGGGAGCTGTGGGATCCATTGCAGACTGTGTTGGTTGAGGCGCCGACGTTAAGTGTTTTCGGGGCCAGCGCCGAAAGAGGCAGCGCGGAAGTTACGCGTCACGAGCCGAATCGCGTGGAAGTGAAAACTGACTCGATTGCCCCTTCGATTTTGGTTTTGAGTGAAAACCACTATCCAGGTTGGCGCGCATTCGTTGACGATAAATCTGTTGATGTGCTGCGGGTGAATTACAACCTGCGTGGAGTTGCGGTGCCGGCCGGAAGCCACGTTGTTAAGTTCGTCTATCAACCGAAGTCAGTGGTGATTGGTTTGGTGATTTCGCTGTTAACCGGCGGAGTACTTTGCGGTTGGGGATTGAATATGGACAGACGGTTTCGAAAGCGAGCAGAGAGTAACGATGCATGAGACCGGTGCGGCTTTGCCGCAGCACAGTGCGGTAAGGCTTCGCCTTTCCGTCGACTCTCACAAAATCTCAGAGGCGGCGCCTCTCCGATTAAGAGGCGAAGCCTCAACGGCAGATAACCGAAGTGCGGGCAAAGCCGCACTCCTTGACGCTTAATCAGGATCTGTAACTTCGAAGCTGAATATCAGCGGCTCGGATCCGCGCTCCTCAAACCAACAAATTTGCTGGTCAACCAGATCGATCTTAAGTGTGTACCTGCCTACCTTAACCGGCGCCGTACAGGGAATCGCTAAGGAAATACTTTGACCCGGTACAACCGGACGCGGCAGCATTGGATGACCGTGTACTTCGCTTACTATCTCGCCATCTTCGTCAATTACTCTGACCGCTGGCATAACAATGCCAGCGCGTAGAGTTTGTCCGTTGAGCCATAGCGTATCGCCGGTATTTTTTATGTTCACCGGCACATTGAATTTGTCCCCAGGCGCCACGCGATGCTTCGGAGTTTCTTTGAGTGTGATTTCGGCGCGCAGTGTTTCCGGTGCTCGGCTATCCGGCACACTGTTTCCCGCCCCATGCTCAGTTACCTTCACGCAGGTGAGGTAATGATAATCCGTGGCGATGCTGCGCAGAGGCAGACTATTGCCCTCCAGCATCTCGCGCTCAAAAAGTCCATTGACGCTGACGTAATCGCCGGTAACCACCAGACCATTTTCCAAAATCAACTCGCGCAAGTACTCGCTGCTGAAGGGCGATTCGAGTGTGCCGTACTCTCGCATCACTCCCTGCAACTCAGCTTCAGTCGCTGACCCGGCTGAAGGTTTGTGGCCCTCCAAAATGAATAACAATCCACCGATATCGAGCATGCCTGAGAGGTGACGAAAAACTGCGCGCTCGTCTTCAAAGTGGTGCAACGAGTCGTAACAAATCACCGCATCAAATTTTTCCGGAAGCGGTTTACTTTCGATATCGGCAGCCAGGAAACGGCAACGCAATTGCGTTTCATGATCAACGTCATACGGAACGCGGGCCACTCGTTCGCGGGCCATGGCAATCAACTCGTCACTAATATCAATTCCGGTCACGTCGTAACCAAGCCGGGCAAAATATTCACTTAGCCAGCCTGAGCCGCAGCCGACATCGAGAACCCTCGCGCCCGCCGGCAGCGCGAGCGCGCTGGCCATGTTGGCAAAATCGCTGAAGTGGCGATGAGTCTCAGCGTCCATGCCGTCGCCCAAATGCTTGTCCGGCTTGTTGGCAAGGTTGTAGAAGGGTTTCGTGCGCAGGTAGTAATTGCGTTCGGCATCGAGTTTCTGCGGATACTCAAGCGCCGCGCGTTTGTAATCAATGCCTTCGATCTTCGGCAAACGACCCATTGATGGCGCCTTCGCGACAACAAGCGTGGCACCATCTTTGGCGATGTTGAAAAAATTGAGCGACGCCGGTCTGCCTGGATGCTCGTTGCCGGTTGGAGCCGGACCGCGCTGAATCGATCCGTTCCCAGACTCGTTCGCAACGACTGCGGCCGGCGCCAGGACTGCGACCTGCGCGGACACTTCGCGCAGAAAGTGATCGTGATTGGCGCCGACTCCCAGCGACAAGACTTCGTCAGCAACGCTGCGCAGCAACTGTTTGCGCGGCCGGCCCGCAACTATTTCGCGCATGAACTCGATGTACTTTGCCGCGCTGTCTTCGATTCTATGTTTCGCCAGTACATATTGGCGGGCATTTGCACCGATGCGTTCGCGCAACTCGGCATCGCTCAAAAATCTCCGCAAGTAAGCGCTTAGAAGTTTTTCATTGGCAGCGTCGTTGTCGATCTTGATGACCGCATCGTCGGGCAGCTCAGCGAACGCACCGACATTAGAAACGAACGCCGTAACACCGTTGCCCATAATGCGGCAAAGGCTTCCCGACATCGCGCCGACGGGACGTTCCCGCAAATTCAGCGCGATATCGGTTCTGGCTATTTGTTCTTCAAACTCACGCAGCGGAACGCGACCGGTTAAGGTCACGCGATCTTTCAAATCATAACGACGCACCAGTTCGTCTAATTCCGAAAAGCCCCTGTTCTCTCCAACCAGCGTGTAGTGAAACTCAAACTCAGCGCGTAAGGTCGCAAGTACGCGCAGAACAAGCTCGAGTCCCTTATCGGGCGTGATCACGCCGAATGAAGCGAGCTGTATACAGGTGCCTGAGCGTCGCGGAGCTGAGGCTGCTGATGAAACTGTGACGTGGTGATTGATCTGCGCAATTGGAGTCGACGGAACAATTCGCTGCATTTGCCCGCGACTCCAATGCGAATGGACGATGATGCCCTCAGCGGCACAGGCCAGCCGGCAATTCATTGGAAAATCCAACGGTGAGGCAGTTTGAGGCGGCGCTGCACCACGGCGAAGACACTCCTCGGCGAGATCGCGCGCGGCCGTACCGTGGCAAGCAGCCAACTCATCGAGATAGATCCGTAGGTTTTTCCGTTCGCGCGCCAGGCCTAGAAAAAAATCCTGAAACGCTAAGTCATGGAAAACAGCAATGCCGGGCTTCTTAAGTAGCGCGTCGATAATGCCGGCGTGATAGTGATGGTCGTTTCCCAGATGATAGACAACTGCATCGTACTCCTCGAGTCGTTGCAGCGAGTTCGGGTGTAAACGATAGTCCGCAACCGCGAAGCGACCAATGATCGATGGGTTGTTTGGAGTGAACCCATCGACAAAGAGGTCTATTTCGGCGTAATCAGCGAGATGCGGCAGGAGTTCCTCGCTGTAATCAGAGATGCCGGACGCTTGCGGGTTCAACGGGCTGAAGTATGCCAGCCTCAACCGTTTGTCGTGCAGCGGCTTAACCGCCCGTTCGCGCGTTCCTGCACGCTGAACCTTTGGCAAACTCGGCTCGGCGGCCCGATCGGTCTTCCCCATACTTTTCACAGCCCCGCCGTTAACAACTTCGCTAATAAACTCGAGATAACGAGCAGCGCTCTTTTCAATCTCATGCTCGGCTAAGATATAGCGACGTGCATTTTCTCCGATGCGCCGCCGCAAGTCTGCGTCTTGCATCAGCCTTCGGAAGTACGCCTCCAGAAGCGAATCGGCATTTTCATCGTTGTCTACTTTCACCACCGCATCGTCCGGCAGTTCTGCGAAAGCGCCCACGCTTGAAACTATTGCCGGCACGCCCGCAGCCATAATCCGGCTGAGACTGGCGGACGTTTCTCCTACGGTGCGCTCGCGCAGGTTGATGGCAATATTGGTCTTGCCGATCCAGTTCTCAAATTCTTCGAGCGGAATATGGCCGGTGATGGACACCCGATCAGAAAGGTTATATCTCTCGATCAGAGCGCGCACGTCGAAGTAGATATTTTCGGCGCCTACCAGTGTGTAACGAAATTGAAACTCTTCCTGCAGAGTGGAGAGAACGCGCAACGTTTGTTCAATTCCTTTTCCCGGCGTTATCAATCCAAAGCTTGAGAGTTGAAGCGTTCCAGACTCTTTGGTCGAAACTGGAAATGCGGCCTTTGGCGCACGTACCGCCATCGGAATTTGAACTGCCGGTGTTTCAGGCGCGATCCGAGCGAATTGTTCGCGAGCCCACCGCGAATGGACCACAATAGCCTTCGCGTCACGAGCCAGCCGGCAATTCAGTGGAAAATTCAGTGACAACCGAACTTGTGGAGGCTCCACTCCGTGCTCCAGAAATTGCCGAGCGCGGCTGCGTTCATTCTCACCATGACAGACAGCAAGCTCGTCGAGATAAACGCTGGTATCACCGCGCTCGCGGGCGAGTCCGAGAAAAAAATCCTGCAATGCAAAATCGTGAAACACGGTGATACCGGGATAAGCCCGCATTGCTTCGAAAATTCCGGTGTGGTAACGGTGATCGTTGCCCATGTGATAAACGATCGCGTCGTAGTCGCCGAGTGTCTCAAGCACCGCCGGATCGCGACCGTAGTCGTACCACTTGAACTGCGAGCGGATTTCCGCGTTTGACGGTTCAAAACCGTCGACAAAAAGAGTTATCTCTGCGTCCGTCGCGAGATAAGGCAGCAACTCTTCGCTGTAGTCTGAAATGCCGGAGGGCTGAGGATTTAGTGGACTGAAATACGCGAGTTTCATCGACGATAATTACGATACCAGGGTCATGACAATGCCAGCGAAAAATGCGCGACAAAAAATACGGTCATTAAAGTTAACAGTACTATGAAAACCACGCGAATCGTCTGATCGACACGCGGGCGCAGACCGGCGGTTGCGAGCACGAAAAACATCGGAAACAGCACCATAGCGTAGCGCGACTGCGATTGTAGTCTGATCGACGAGAGGGCTGTTATTACGCAAATAAGTGTGTAGGCGCCCAACGCCCACTGTCGCCGTTTCAGCAACCAAATGCCGCAAACGATTGCCAGCATTGCGGCCGAAAAATTCAGCAGCCGGAAATCCCAGGGATGGGCGATAAGAAGCGGGTCGACCACGTATCCCCAGATTGTGCTGAGAAAGAAACCGGTGCCTCGGCCCCACGTTGAAAGAATGTCTTTGAATGCGAGTGGATTGCCTGTGATCCGATAGAGGTAAAGCATAAAACTTGCGAGACCAAGCGGCACCAGCGCCAGGCTCAAGACATTTCTGTTTTGTATCGCTCGCTTCCAAACAGCCCAACTTCGCAAGTCACCGCCGTATTCCTGCCAGTACAAAATTCCGAGCGGCACGAGCACAAAAATACCGGTGACACGAGTTGCCGACGCCAGGGCTCCGATCGCGCCCGCTATCCACCAACGGCCCAACTTTCCGTTGTAGAGACAGTAAGCCGTGAGAAACAAGAACAACGACTCGGTAATCGGAAACGAGAAGAAGTAGCTCGTCGGAAAAGCCGCGAGATAGAACAGCGAGCGATCTGCGATTCCTTCATCGTAGCCGAAGGCGATCGCGCACTTGTAAACGAAGATCAGTCCTAGAAAAAAGAAGAGATGAGAAAGCAATACTCCTGTGATTGGAAATTCGCCGGTGATCTTCGCTGCGACAGCCCAGGTGAGCGGGAACAACGGGAAGAACGCCCAATTGTGAGAACGGTCGGTAGCAAACGGCATCTTGTCGTAACCATGTTCGGCAATGCCGTGATACCAATTCATATCACCGGTCATCACTATAGTACGCACCAGTCGCGCGGTCGGTATCTTTTCGAGCGAAAGAAAAACTTCTCTTGTTCCTTCGACCCCACCTGTGACCACACGAAAGATCTGACCACCAACTACAATGATCACGAGGATCAGAAGCCTGGTGACTATGAAGCTGAATAATGCTGATCGAAAGGCCCTGTCATTTTTAAGTCGAGCTAAATAGGACAGTCGCTGTGGGGCAGTTTTCGGCATTCGCGATTGTGATATAAGAAGTGCGTTGCTAGTGATTCGCGAAGTCTACACGATCCGTAGACGTTTCAAGAACAGGTTCCACTGGCCAGTCTGCGGCCCGCGTCAAAGCGCGCCCCTGATTCTGAAGTTGCTTCGCCGATATGATAAAGTCGCTGGCCCGTCGATTAATCCCTTAAGGGTGCAGAATGCTGATTTCCGTAGTTGTTCCCTGTTACAACGAACAAGAAGTCGTTATCGAGACTAACCGCCAACTCACGGCAACGCTGGCGCAGCTCGACGATCTCGACTTCGAAATCGTCTACGTCGACGACGGTAGTTCAGATAAGACACGAGAGCAGCTTCGGCAGCTTCAGTCCACCGATCCGCGAATTCGCGTGCTTCTCTTTTCGCGAAATTTTGGGCATCAACTTGCCGTGACTGCCGGCCTCGAAGCGGCGGCGGGTGATGCGGTCGTGATCATTGACGCCGACTTGCAGGATCCGCCCGAAGTGATTCCCGAGATGGTGGCCCGCTGGCGCGACGGATACGAAGTAGTTTATGGAATGCGTTCCGAACGACCCGGTGAGACAAAGTTCAAACTGTGGACCGCGAAACTTTTCTACCGTTTGATCAATCGCCTCTCGAAAGTACAAATACCAGTCGACGTCGGCGACTTCCGGTTGATGGATCGTCGCGTCGTAGATGTTTTGCTGTCGATGCCGGAAAGAGATCGGTTTCTGCGCGGAATGGTGAGTTGGATCGGGTTTCGGCAGATCGCGGTGATGTACCGGCGCGCCGAGCGACGCGCGGGCGAAAGCAAATACCCGCTGTTGAAAATGCTTCGGTTCGCCGCAGACGGAGTGCTGTCGTTTTCTTTGACGCCCCTGCGGTTGGCCTTGTGGGTCGGCTTTTTCTCGATCGGTCTGGCGTTCGCTGGAATAATTTACGCTCTCATGATTCGTCTTTATACGAATGATTGGGTGCGCGGTTGGACTTCTATTTTCACAGCTGTTCTCTTTATCGGCGGGGCGCAGCTGGTGACGCTTGGGATTATTGGTGAATACATCGGCCGCATTTATGCCGAAGTCAAACGACGACCTTTATACGTAGTTCAGGAACGCCTCGGTTTTGCGCACCCCCGGCGCGAATTGCAGGCAACGGACGTCGCCGCAAAGCCGGATTTTGCTGCGACGACGGCCCCAAATCCTGAACACATTTCCTGATCGGTTTCAAAGTTTCTTACCTGAAGGAGTTCGTTTCACCTCGATTACAGCCGATGCTCACGCGCCTGAAAGACAGCGGGCTAATCCGCGAGCTTCTCATTGTTCTCGTCTTTGCTCTTCTAACTTCAGTGGTCACGTGGCCCTACGTGATTCACCTCAGAGACGCAGTTATCGATCCGGGTGATCCGTACCTTATTTCATGGATCCTCTGGTGGGACTATCATCAGACCTTCACCGATCCATTGAATCTCTTTCACTCGAATCTTTTTTATCCTCTCCGATATACGCTCGCCTTCAGCGAACACTCGTACGGGATCGCAATGCTGTTTTTCCCGTTGTACGCGTTAGGTGTACCACCCCTCACCGTGCACGCGATCGCCATGTTTTTCGGGTTCATTGCCTGCGGTTACGGCGCGTTTCGTTTAGCGCGAACGTTAACCGGATCGACGGGTGCTGCCTGGACAGCGGGAATTATTTTCGCGTTTGTGCCATACCGTTTCGGATTGATGTCGCAGGTAGCGTATCTATTTTCGCCCTGGATCCCATTGCTGTTTGAGGCGCTGGTTTTGTTTGTACGTCAACGAAGCCGGAAGCGAGCGGCCTGGCTGGGAATCGCTTTCTTCATGTCAGGTCTTACTACCATTTCCTGGTTTACGTTATCGCTGTTGCCATTCGCCATCGCGGCTATAATTTTGTTAACCAGACATTCACTCTGGCGCGAGATAACGTTCTGGCGCCGCGGCGCAGTGGCTCTTGGGATTGCATCGGTGGCTCTGTTGCCTTTCATGGCGCCTTATTACATCGCATCCAGACTCTACAACTTCAAACGCTCAATTGAAGAGGTGCAACAGTTTTCAGCATTGCCCAGCCACTGGTTGGCTGCGGATTCTCGAAACAAAATGTGGAAAGGCCTCGGCGACAATCTTTCTGACACGAGGTTTCGTCTTTTCCCCGGACTGCTCCCCATCCTCCTTTCGCTGGTCGCAATTGTTTTGGTCAAACGCGAATCGCAGACTCGCAGCCGGTTTGAAGCGCAGTCGATCCGTTGGCTGAAATGGCTCGACGTTTTCATTGTGATAGCCTTTTCGCTTGTTTTGCTGACGTTTGGTTTTGACAACACGCCGGCGTTTGGCGGCTTCTTCAACTGGTTGAGATTCGAGAGAGTGATGATGACGTTAATCGTCGCAATCATCGTTCGCTTGTGTGTTCGCTATCCATCCTTTCTGCAGTTTGGGTTTCACCGAACTTTTACCGAAACGCTTCGCGCTCAGCACCGCAGCGACGCGTTTTGGTTAGGCTTGATGTGGACGATCATTGGTTTCTGTTACTCGCTCGGTTGGAACTTTTTCTTCTACCGCATTCTTTACGATCTGGTGCCGTTGTTTAGAAGTATGCGCGTGGCTGCGCGAGGCTCGATGTTGGCATATCTAGGGCTCGCGCTTCTGGCGTCAATCGGAGTGAAGCGGTTGGCAGAAATTGCCGACGAGAGAAAGTTCAGGCTGCGCCCGAATCGCGTGTTCGCAGCAGCTGCGTTGCTGCTGGTGGTCGAACTTAACGCCGCGCCTTTGCAAATAATGCGAGGCGACGTTTATCCCGACGGTGTGACGCGGCGCTTGCGAGATACGAACATGCGGGGAGGGGTGGTTGTGCTTCCCGCTAACGAACATGTCAACCATCGACACGTATTGCGATCCGCAGACCACGCGAAACCACTGATCGTTGGCATTTCAGGTTTCGGGTCGCCCTATGAAACTCAAATCGAAATGGCAACGGCGTCTGGTCCGATTCCGATGAAGTTCGTAGATTTTCTGGAAAGCGTGCCAACGTCGTATGTTGTAATCTCTAACGATTTGATTGAGCCGGAACGTCGCGTGGATTACGAAACTTTTCTGGCGCGCGCGGTCACCGCCGGCCGGTTGAGGTTCATTAACCGGTTTGATGGCCGCGACGATTTGTATGCAGTCGTGAAAAATGAACCGTCAGCGCAAACAGAAGCGACGTTGCCTTTCGGGATTGAAATAAAAGACTGGGCTCAACTATTGAAGGAGGATCCGGTAAATCTTCTTGGCCAGTATCGATCGGCCAGCCAGTCAGTCTATCGATTGTATGTGGCGTCATACGGGCAAATGCCGCGCTACGACGAGTTTTTGTCAGACGTCGAAACAGTTGGCCGCGGCGTTATCGCGAGTTCTGCGGATGAGCCATCAAAACTGGAGAGCAACCTGGCGGCGTTCGTTGAAAATTTTGTAAAGCGCGCGCAATTTGAAAAACGCTACGAGAAATTGACTGCGGAACGAATTGTCGACGAGTTAAGCGCGAATGCCGGTATCGCTCTTGACGCAGCTGAGCGGGCTAGTTTTATTGATCGTCTCGAGGCCGGAACCCTGACGCGCGGCAGGCTTCTTTTAGCGATTACGAATAAACCTGAATTTGTACAGAAAGAAGACAAACGTTCACTCGTGTTGCTTCATTACTTTGGTTATCTGCGGCGAAATCCTGACGAACCGCCAGATCGAGATTTGAGCGGCTTCAATTACTGGCTAAGAGAAGTTGAAGTCTCGGGCGATGCGGGCAGGTTGACGCGAGCTTTTATGGCGTCTGGTGAAAACAAAACACCAGCAACAAGCGATCGGTATTAATCGTCAACGCAAATGGCTGGCGCTAGTTTACAAAACGATACGTTTCGGCGACGTGAAGACAGCAGGTTGCATGTAGCACCTTGCCTGTCAGTTGTCGTGCCGGTTTATAACGAAGCCTCAACGATCGGTACGGTCATCGCCAAGCTGCTGGCGCTGCCATGCCTTCTGGAGATAGTTATTGTCGATGATTGTTCCACTGACGGTACCGCTCAGCGGGCCCAGGCACTTGCCGAATCGCACCCGCAGGTTCGGGTCGTCACGCATCAGAAGAATGCCGGCAAAACCGAAGCTTTAAAAACGGGCTTCGCATTAACCACCGGCGACATTGTCATCGTGCAGGACGCTGACCTCGAATACGACCCGACGGAAATTCCGGGAGTCATTCAACCAATCCTTGATGGTCATGCCGACGTTGTGTTCGGCTCACGCTTTCTGGTGCGACGCGCGGCCCGCGTGCTTTATTTTTATCACTACGTGGCTAACAAAGTGCTCACCTATCTTTCTAACATTCTCACCAATCTCAACATGACCGACGTTGAAACCGGCTACAAGGCGTTCAGAGGCGAAATCATTCGCAACATGACCATCGTTTCCAGTGGCTTTGGTTTTGAAGTGGAAGTAGTCGCAAAAATTGCCAAGCTTAACGTGGCAATTTATGAAGTGCCGATTAGCTACTACGGCCGCACTTACGAGGAAGGGAAGAAGATCTTCTTTATGGACGGCGTGGTTGCGCTTTGGCTGGTGCTGCGCTTCAACCTCTTTTGCAGCCTGCGTTCCTCATTCCGCCAACTGCCGGAGTTGACCCGGCGACAGATAAATCAGGAGTGAGCATCGGCTGCGAAGTGCTGGGTGCTGAATCCGGAAGTTCAGAGTTCAAGCTTTAGCTTGTGTGTTTTCAAGAGCAGCCTAAAGGCTGGACTATAAACTGTTTGACGCTTAGCTCAGCACTCGGAACTCAGAACTCAGCATTCAGAACTCGGCACTCAGAACTCAGAACTCAGCAGTGCTTTACTATTATTTTTGCCGATAAACTTGAAACTGCCCATGCTCGTAAATCATCTCGCAGTTTTTGCACGCGACGTCATGACCGATAACTACGACACCAGGCGGCGGTTTTTCATCAACCGGAATCCGGTGGAAGTTTTCTATTTTGACTCCGCGCACCGTGGCGTACCAGAAAGCATAAGCGTAGGCATCCGGCGTCCGATCCTGAATATAGATCGGACGTTCCGGTTGATTCAGAGCGCTCGTCAGCAGCTCCGGATAGTAGCTATCGAAGGCATCGACGCGCTCCGGAGCAGTGTGAAAACTCCATTGAAAAGCAGCGCCTTGCAGCATTATGGCTGCGATCAAAATTGCCAGTGCAAAGCGACGAATTCCCGGGCGCAACGCGTTGCGGTCTTGTAAAAACTCAATGGCAGGCACCGTTAATATCAGCAGGAAAACGGGAAGCGCGATTAAACGCAGGGTATGAAAGTGGTCGAGCGTGAGGGATGCCGGAATCGGTGAGATAGCAAGTCCAAAAAGAACAAAACGCCACCAGGCGTCGCGCCGTTTTTTCAACATAACCAGAACAACACCGACCAACGCCAGGATGGTCACGCCCACCAGCAAGCTACCGCGCCCAGGCAAGTGATGACGCGGTTCCGGATCGCCCTTCAGTAACCAACTGCGGGGGCTGAAATTCTGGACGTAGTTTTTTACGAAACCTAGTGCGATCTGCGTCTTCGTGTCACCAGGCTTGACGTAGGTCACATGTTTGTAACGATCGCTAAGCGCATTAGGATTTCGTTGCGAGAAAATGAAAAGCGGTATAAGCGTAAAACCAAAAACTACAAACGTGAGAACGATGGCGCGCCAGCGTTGTCGTGTAAGAAACAGAAGCAGCCCCATGGCAAATAACACCGCGAGCAGACGACCACCCGGGTAGGCGTAGACCATCAGACCAAGAAGCAATCCGAGACCAACCGGAATGAGCCATGGCCACTCCGCAGGTTTAGACGCAGCGTGTAAAAGCAGTAGGAAGCCGGCGAGCAAAACAGGGAGGAACGTGACTTCAAAAACCAGTCGGCTTACTTCGAAGAACCAGGGAGTGAGTCCGGCAGCAATAAAAACAACCAGGGCAGTGGTAAGGCTGCGGGTCAGCCGGTGGGCGAGCAATGCCAGCAGCAGGCAAGTAACGAAGCCTAAGAACGCACTAAAGAGTCGAGCAGTAAAAATACTCGGCCCGGTGACCTTGAAGATGGCGGCGAGCGCATAAATGTAGACGGGACTCTTGTATTCGCCAAAAGCTCGAAAGTAGAGTGGGAAGGAATGACCGTATTCATCAACGCCTTGTTTGGCGATGGTATGAGCGTTATAAGCGATCGAAGCTTCATCAACGAAGAAGCCACCTGGTTTAGGAACACTCGCAAAGAAGGCGATTGCCACTAGCAGGCTAACGACCAGAAGAAGCAGTTGGATTCCAGTCGGTCGGGATTGTTTCATGGTCAACAGGAGCAAGAACGAAGCGCCGCCATAATACTTCAATGTTCGCGAAGAGGTTCAGCTGAACTGCTAGTGTCGGACCTCGCGGAGTTTAACTGATCTCCATCAACCTCTGACGCACGTGGCGATTTCGTTAAGCCGATCGACCCCTCGGAATTTGTCGAAACTGAACACATGTTTACGGGATTCGCATTTCTATTAGGCGCGACAATACTTGGCGTTGCGCTCGTTCGCCTCGTAAAGCCTTTGCGAGCTCTGTTCAATCATGCCGAGCAGTTGATGTCGGGTCTGTTGATTGGTTGGCTTCTAACAACGTTCGCTGCCTACCTCTTAGCGCGTGCCAACGGCATTCTCACTTTTAAATCCATGTTGGCACTGACGGCTGTTATCTGGGTCGTGGATTTTTTGCTTTGGTTCCCTTTGTTGAAACGACTGCCTGACCTAACAAGTCTCTGGCGCGCTGAATACGGTTGGCTGGCGTTAACTCTCGCGTTGTTCGCTCCCTTTTACCTGAGCCTCTTCCCCAGACAATTACTCGAGCCTGGACCTGAAGGAGTTTATACAGGCGGAAGCACATTCTTCGACATCGGTTTTCATCTGGCCATCACCACAGCATTCCTTTTCGGACAAAATTTTCCACCGCTCTACACACCGTTTCCACCCGCGCCGCTTCTTTATCCGTTTCTGCCGGATTTTCAAGTGGCGGTCCTTGCAAGCCTCGGAATGAGTTTACGAATGGCGTTGCTCACGACCGCGATTCCGCTGGCGCTTGTGATCACCGGACTACTTTATTCCTTCGCTAAACGAATATTGGAATTTGCTGGTGAACGAGCCACGGCAGCCCCAGTTATTTCCACCGCCCCGGTAGCTTCAGTGCTGGCGACTATCCTGTTTTTGCTGAACGGCGGATTGGGCTTCGTCTACTTTGTGAGCGATTGGCGTCAGAGCGGCAAACCAATCTCTACCTTCTGGCAACAGCTGGACGTTAACTATGCTAACCTCGGCGGCAAGAATATTCAGTGGACAAACTTCGTCGCTGACACACTGCTGCCGCAGCGAACGAGCCTCTTCGGATACGCCGCAGCTTTGCTGGTGCTCACAATCTTCGCCATTGTCTGGCGCAATTGGTCACTCGCTGATCACAAGCGAGATAACTGGCACGGCGTAGGCTTGTTGCTTTTTGCTGGTTCAGTCACCGGTTTACTGCCACTGTTTCATACTCACGTTTATCTCGGCCTCGGCCTGGTTAGTGGCTTTCTGTTTCTGCTGGGCCCGCGCCGGCAATGGTTTGGTTTCTTCGTGCCGGCGGTGCTGTTCGCGCTGCCCTACCTGCTGGACGTTTTTGGTCATATCTCGACACAAAGCTTCATGCGGTTTCAGCCGGGCTGGCGCGGACACGGCGAGGGATTCTGGCCCTGGTTCTGGTTGCGCAACATCGGCCTGCCTGCCATTTTGATTTTTCCCGCGTGGCTGGCAGCGCCGCCGGTTTGGCGGAAGTTTTATCTCGCGTTCGTTTGTCTCCTCGTGTTCAGTCTGCTCGTTGTCGTCACTCCCAACGACTACGACAACATCAAACTCATGTACCTGTGGTACATCCCGACAAGCGTTCTGATCGCAGGCTGGTTGATGCGTCTTGCCGTGATACGAAGCCAGCGGCTGATCGCGCTAGTCTTGACACTGCTCTGCATCGTTTCAGGCTTATTGACTTTGCAGTCGGAAGCCGTCTCCCGGCAACTGCTCTACAGCCACGAAGAGATCGCGGCGGCAACGTTTGCCCGTGAACATACTCAGCCGCACGCGCTTTTCCTGACATCCCCAACGGTCCATCAACCGATTCTTTCTTTGGCCGGCCGCCCGATACTGCGCGGCGACACGGCGTGGCTCTGGAGTCATGGTTACGATTTTGCCGATCGCGAAGCGGACGTGAAATCGATCTACGCCGGGAGTGATGAAGCGCGGCAGCTGATCGAGTATTACGGCATCGACTACATCTATTGCGGACCACGCGAACGAGACGCGGGCGCTAACGAATCTTTCCTGGAATCGCTGCCGCGGATTTACCACAGTGCCAGCATCGACATCTACGACGTAAGCGGAAAGGACGCGAGGACGCAACCTCCGGCGACAGTCCTCCCGCGCGAATTTGCTTCCCGGCTCGACAAAGATCCTCACCAGTTTCTGGTGGAATTTCCATTAACGAGTTTTGCGGTCTACCGTTTTTACCAAACCGCTTTGGGGCGAGCGCCGCGCTACACAGAGTTTCTGCAGGATCTGAAAATTCTGGGGAAAGAGCTTTACGTGGGTAAGGAAGGCTGGAAAGAAGTTTTGAATCAAAACAAGAACGCGCTCGCCGAAATCTGGCAAACGCGAACTGAATTCAAAACTCTTTATGACGCCAAAACAACTGAAGCTTTCGTGTACTCGCTTTTCGCCAATGCCGGAGCCAATTCATCCAATCGTGAAGCGTTGGTCACAGCACTCAACAACAAAACGGAGACTCGCGCGTCAGTGTTTCGCCGGATCGCGGAAAGCAGCAGCAATAAACTTGATTACAACACCGCGTTCGTTTTGGTTCATTACTTTGCGTACCTCCGGAGAAATCCGGATGACGCTCCCGACGACAATCTGGACGGTTTCAATTTCTGGCTAAACGATTTGAATCGAACCGGAGACTACCGCAGCCTGAGCCGGGTGTTCATTGAGTCGGGAGAATATAAAGACCGCAGCAGGAAGCAGCAGCAGTAGGCAGAAAGCAAACGGGATTTTCCATATCATTTCACATTTGTCATATGCCATCGGGTGGGAGCCCCCGCAGCACGTGCTGGTCACGTTGGGAATTTCAAAATGCGGTTAATCGCAATGGCCAGGTGATACATGTCAAATGATATATGGAAAATCCTGTTTGCTTTCTGCCTACTGCCGCTGCCTTTAAGGCGGTCCAAACCTGCTGCGATACTCCGTTGAGGTAATAAACGACTTCACCATTTCAGCGGCCACGAAGTTTCCGTTGAACTGGTTTAGTTTCCCTAACCAGAAGTTAAATCCAGCCAGATTGTTGTCGGGCGGATCGTCAGGGTTTCTTCGCAGGTAGCCGAAGTACTCCATCAACACAAACGCGCTGTTGAGCTCCCGTTGTCTGAAATCGCCATCCTCAACGATCAGACGCAAGGCTTCAGCGCGTGTGATCAACCCGTTGTCGAGTGCTTCAGCGATAACGTCACGCTGAAATCTAATCGGCCCAATCTGCCCGCGGATTTCTCCGTCCGGATTGTTTTGCGTATGCACGTCGATATAGAGTCGCCCGTTTCTCATGTCCACGCCTTGTGGAGCAGTTAGGGAGACGGTGAAGTCCTGAAACTCTCCGGTAGGAAGCGTTGCGATCGCGGGAGCGTTTGCTCCGGCGAGTGCGGGACCGTGCAGGTGCGCTGACGTTTGTGAGCTGCTCAAATTTTTCAAGCTCAACCGGAAAGTGACTGTGTCCAAAGACTGTTGACTAAGCCGGCCGATAGCTACACCGGTGGCCGGCGTGTTGACTGGCGGAACCACCTGAGAACCATCCAATCGCGTGATGGAAACGCGCCCGGTCGTCGTGGCGATTTGTCCACTGGCCAATAATGCATCGACGTAGGCGAGGTTCGTTAGTCCGCCGTACTTCGCCACAAACTCGGGCCGGGTAACAAACTCATCGAAGAACGCACGAATGTTTGCTTCAAGCTTAGCGCTCGAATCAGGCGCGCCCTGAACGTAATTCTTTTGCAGCGCCTGCACGTCGCGCATAAACGCGCCATAGCGCGGCAACGCGCCGGTGGCACAACGCTCGGTCAGGTAAGCCAGCAAGCCTGTTTTTTGAAACTCGATCGAGAGGAAGAACGCCGCCGAAACGTTGATGCGTCGAATGTCGATGCAGTTCTGATCGGCGCCGCACGACGTTATTTGGTTGGTCCAGAAGTCGAGACCCGCCGTGTCCGGCTCGCGATTGAGAAAGTCAAAATAATGCTGGCGCACAAAACCCTGGGCGTCGTCAATGATGTTGAGCGGCGTTTTGTTCGTGTCGCCCTCATCGCCCATGACTCCCAACTGAGCTTGATTTGGACTGACAAGAGCAGCGCCGGTCGGATTGCTCAACACCAGGTTAAGATCCTGGGTGCTGCCGGCATCAACAAGATTGTCGTTTACTATCAGAACTCGAAAAGTCTTGCTGGTTTCACCGGGATTGAAGGTGAGTTTTCCAACTGCGATCTCGTAGCCCGATCGTTGCGACAGGCTACCATCAACAGTCGCGTAGTTAACTGTTGACGTTCCCGTGACATCGCCACTGCGAGTCACCGTGACGTCGAAATGGCCGGCGCCTTCGCTCGTGAAGTATTGATTATTGCTGAACTTGATGAGCGTGGCTGGTAATCCCTGAACCGGCTTCAGAGAACCAAACAAGCCATGATGCGGCACCTGAATATCACCGCTGAAGAGATCGAAAATGTCCGCTGAAAAATAGAGTGTGTTGGTATCGCCACCGTTGGTGCCGTTGCCAAACGTGAGGGCGCGCAGTTGCTCGATCTGAAGCGGCGCGCCGCTACCGTCAGTCATGCTGCCGACGAGCGTGCCGGTAGTAGGACTGAAGGCGCTGATTGAAGGCGCGAAAAAGTCACGTCGATTGTTTCCTACCAACAATAGGTTGCTGAAGGGTCCGAAGTTCGCCGGCGCGAGCGCCATTCCCCACGGAACCCACAGCGGGCCGTTGTTGATTGCAAACGCAACGTCGCGAACGCCGTCCGTATTGAATTTCCGGACGAACCCGCGATTGCTTTCGCTGACGCGGTTGAACTGAGCGTAAGCGACGTAGAGTGAGCCGCCGAAATTCTGAATATTGTAAGGATGGAAGTTGGCCGGAATAGTAGCGTCAACAAAGTTACCGGAGACAGTCGTTGGACTGAAGTTCTTATCAAAGACGTCGATATTTCCATTTGCAAAGTCCGCCACGTAAAGCAGATTGCCGGACGCGTTGTTGCCGATAGCGATGCCGGTGTATGAATGTCCAGCTTGGAACCGCACCACGTTTGCAACTGTGCCCAGGCTGGGCTGCCACGCGTTTATGCCGCCGTTCTGCGTTGCAAAAATAAATTGGGCAGGCGCCGGCGGTGGCGGCAGATCCCCGCCCGAAGTCGTAATCAAGAAGTCGTTTGTATTGTTTGCCACTACCGCGGTCGGAAGCGCAGGTGCGGGGAGGAGCGTCGGTACATTCGGAATTCCCACCGATGGCAGAGCCGCGTTGGGAACAAGTGGACTGCCGGCGACATCGCCCTTGTACAGAGTGGCGAGGTCACGATTGAAGTTAACGACCCAGAATGGACTCGTCGAATTCACCGCGACTCCCCAGGGAGTTTGCAAGTTGCGATCTTCAACCAACGCCACGCCCGGTATATCTGAAACCAGATTCGTCTGGCTGTAGATGGCGCCCAGTGCGACGCCAGACGGTTGCTGCAAAGTGTCAGCTTGCGTTCTGGAGCGCGCTCTCGAAGTGGGCAATACACCTGACAGCAACAGCGCAATCAGCAATGCAGTGATGAGTGATGCTCTCGAAAACGTGCGATGACGCGTGTGGGAGCGTAGAGATTTCATTTGACCCTTCCTTGCGTGGGCTGAAGATAGAATTTCGTTAAACGGAAATCAGAAGCAGGGAGACTGCGATGAGACTTCTTGTGGGCGGTATTCTAGGACAGGTTGGGCGACGTGACAACGGGGAGCAGGGAACCAGCCGCCAGAAACGAAGGTAGAAAAACCGCCTCCTTAGGAAAGTTTTCGCGACTGAGCCTCGCTGGGCCATTGTTGTATGGTGAGACAAAGCCTCAGCGCACTGTGCGGCGGCAAAGCCGCAATCCAATAGTCATCCTGCGCCATCGATGCGGCGGCAAAGCCGCCATCCAACAGTCATCCTGCGCCATCGATCAAGCTCTCCACCACATGTTGCCATGACAGGTTCATCGATTTGAGTTTCTCTTGGCCGCGTTGTCCCATCTTCCGCGCTTGTTCGCGGTCAGCATAAAGCGAATCCAAACTCTCGGCGATCGCGCGAGGGTTGGGTTCAACTACATAACCTTCGCGTTGCGATTCAATAAACTCCGTTGCGCCACCGCCATCGCTCGCCACTATGATCGGCTTGCCGGAAAGCATTCCTTCAAGCGTGACGTAACCATAGTCTTCGTCAAACGGCAGGTAACAAACGCCAAGGGCGTTGGCATACAGGTCGACAATTTCTGACTCGTCCACAAAGCCACGCAGGTTCACGCGATCGCCGACGCCATATTGCTTCACCAGCGATTCATAACGTTTTGGATCGCCTGACCCGCCGGCGAAAACGATCTTCACCGGCGTCTTCAGATGTTGAGCTGCTTCAATCAACAACTCCTGACGTTTCTGCGGTTCAAGACGGCTGGGATAAAAAACATAGTCACCCTGTTCGCCACTGCGAAGATTTTCAGCGCGCGGCGGCGGGTGATAAAGCGGCTGGCTTTCAATCTGGTTGTAACGGCGCAGTCTTTCCGCGACGGTTTTAGAATTGGCAAAGACTCTTTTCGCTTCCGGGATCAAGCGATTGTCCGCGCTTTGGATCCAGGCGCGCACCTGGGCGCCGTCGGGGTAAGTCGAAAGGTCATCGAAGGGCGTATCCCAAAGGTTATATGCGGCGCGATATTGATGCATGATCCAAAGCACCTTGCGCTCGTGGGCCACGAGATAAGCCGGAAACTTCATGCCGATGACGAGATCTACCGGCTTGCCATTCGCCTCGCTGAGATCGAGCAAACGCCAGGCGAGCGCGCTCTGCATGATTTCGGCCGGCGGATACCACTTGAATGGCAACGCCACTACCTCCGCGTTGTAACCAGCCTGAATCAAAGCACGTCGCAAGCCTTCCACGTGCGACTCCGCACCGCCGGTGGTGAAGGGAACTTGAGTTGTGCAGACTAGGATGTTCATGTCAGTAAGCGGTGGGCAGTGAGCAGTGGGCAGTAGGTAACGGTCAAGTAGTTTAGAGTTCAACCTTTAGGTTGCTATTTCAAACAAAGACAAGCCAAAGCTTGAACTCTGAACTGCCGGTCTCAAACAGCTGCTCACCGCTCACTGCTTACTACCAGATTGCAGACTGCGATCGACAACTCCCGATCGTCGCGAGTCTCACCAGTCACAGGCCGCGGTTTCCAGGTGCGATCGGCCCGCAGCTCCAGTTCAAACTGGCCGTTGCTTTCACGTTCCAGGTTCTCCGGCACTGCTACGCGCAACTCCAACCAACCGTAATGGCATAGCGAAAATGCGCACAGCTTGTCCTTGTTTAGAAAGACTTCGATGCGCAGTGGTCTGGTACCCAACTCGGGTATGTGCGTCGTCAAGTCCAACGCAATTTCAGAAAGCTCGGAAGCGCGAAAGTTGACGCGCGCTTGACGGCCCATCCAGCGCGCAACCGGCGGCAGCATGTTTGGCTCAAACCAACCATCGTCAAATCGCACGCTGCTATTGCGATCGAGACAAATGATTTTCGCTTCCGCCGAATCCTGAATACTCGAAAAAAGCGCGCGCCGATCACGGTGTTCGTTGTAGAACGACCCGAGTTCAGCGTCTGAAGCTTTGAGAAAGACGTAGAGCCCGCTGCGGGGCAAGCGAATATTGAGATCCGAAACCTTGCTGAACACGTAGCCCATGGCCATATCGAAAGCGCGACGCTCTTTAAAGGAAAGACCGCGCAGGTAGTCGAGAAAATCATCCTCGAAACCAAGGCCATAATGATCGGCTTGTTTCAGAAACTCTTCACTACTGAGACACAGCGCGTAGCGCGGCTCCCAGGCAACATGGGCAAAAAGCTTTTCGAAACGCGCTGCATGTTCCTGCTCTTCCTCCAGTCCAACGTGGCCGTCTACTGCAATGAACCGGCGCAATTCCTCAGCGTCCATCTCGTCGTAGCTTTTTTGTGAGGCGCGATCGGTACACTCGATTCCATGCAGCGTGACACCTCCGGGACGAAGCACGCGTTTTATCTCGGCGAGCACTGCGTCTTTGTCTTCCTCGGTCACATGGCCCAGCACGTCGAGACTGACGACGTAGTCGAAACTTGCATCAGCAAAAGGCAATTGCGAAAGAGGTGCTGCAAAGGTAGCATCGTAACCATTACGACGTGCTGCCACTGCGCATTCTTTTGATAGATCAACTCCGGTGAGGGTGATGCCTTTGCGTTTCAACAACGCGAGCATGCCGGCGCCACAACCGAGCTCAAGCACCGACGAACCGGCGCGGACGTTGTCATAAACCCACATTGTGCGCGCGAAACGGATGTCGAAGCGATCGAGTGGTTTGAAGTAACGGGCATCGAGCACTTCGTCGGAAACAAACTTGGTCCGGTAAAACTCGGCAAGATCTGTGATGCCGGCACGTTCGTAGAGATTTTCTTTCCAATCACTCATAACTCAGGATTCAGGACTCAGAACTCAGGACTCAGAACAGCACTCAATTTATTTTCTTCCTCAATTCCTCCAGGGCGGCTTCAGTCTTCCGGCGGGCACGATCTTCGAGTACCGCAGCTTCACTTGTTTCAAGCGAAATCTGCTTGAACGCTACGCGTTGTTCTTCCTGAACAGCACTAATCCGATCGCGCAGCTCACTCAGAACCTTGGTTAGATTCTTTCCGGTTTCGACCTGGTATGCAGCGATCGTCGCTTGCAGAGTCTCGATAGTTCTTTGTTGTGTTTCCAACTCTGAACGCAGTCTATTCCTTTCCGCCTGATGTCTTTCAAGTTCCGCTTGTTGTTCGAGCTGAACAGCTTGCCGTTCTGCCTGAGCAGTTTCCTGAGCGGCGCCGTTCGCGCGCAACTGCTCAAGCTCCTGTTGGTAGGCGATAAGCACCTGCAGAATGTCGCGAATCGATTGATGGACGCTCGCGTTGAAATTTACCTGTTCCCAGGCATACCAGCGGGTGGCGCGTTTCAAATGCCGCTTCAACCAGAGCTCAATTCGGGCGGAAGTCCCACTGCGGTTGCTGACGAGCGGTGGGAGCCGATCCCAGGCGCGAGCGAGAGTGACCAGGTATGAATTGATAAGCGCCAGCTTTTCGGACGTCGCGGTATCGTCATGGCGTTCAAGTGAAGCCGGGCGCGACTCATTGCTGTTGCCATTGGCCGCCGCAGACGCCGGCGCTTTGCCCGCCTGTTGTTCGGCAAGTACGCGCTCGCGAATCTCGCGCAGGATAATTTCGACGTCAGTTTCAGCCATCGATCAAATTCTCGCCGTTTGTAGTGGTTCCGCAGTTTGCCGCGCGACCGATTCACGATCCACGGACCGATGTTGGGCCGTTACACTCGCGTTTAGATTTGCGATTCCTTCAAGCAAGGTCAGGCTGGTTACTCTGACGAAGAGCGCGGCGTCGAGCCAATCGTAAGCCTGGCCATCACTACTATGCACGGCCAGGGAAATCGAATACTGATCGACGCCGAGCCAGATATTAAACGAGAAACTAACTTCAGCGACCCCGCCTGCGGTTACAGTTCCCAGTTGTATCTGCTGCTCCTTGGTGTTGGTGCCGTAGGCGTGGATGCCGTGCGAATTGCGAATAAGAAAACCAACCACCGGTTCCTGAAGGTCCTGATTGAAACGAACCTGCACGCGCAAAGTTAAAGGTTCGCCAGTCTCAACAATTTCCACGCGGCTGTGATTTCCGTCGACTAATTCTGCGCCGATAATTTCTGCGCTGCGATCTCCATGCCGGTAAGCAAAACTCGGAAGCGCGAGTGGTTCGCCGGTCGGAGAGGGTTGTGCTTCAGCGGCGCGCGCTTCGGCGTCGTAACTCTGTTCCCGCTCCATGATAATCTTCTGATACACGTTCAATACTTCAGAAGGTTTTCCGTCAGCGACGATACTTCCCGCCTTCAGTAAAATTGCTCGCGAACACAACGCCCGCACTGCCGCCGCGTCATGTGAAACAAACAAAACGGTCCCGCCTCGCTCGTGAAGTTCATTAATGCGACGCAGGCAACGGTGCTGAAAGACTGCATCGCCTACCGCCAACGCTTCATCAATAATCAGGATGTCGGGTTCTACGCTCGCGGCGATTGCAAAAGCAAGCCGCACATACATTCCGCTCGAGTAAGTCTTGACTGGCTGGTAAAGAAAGGGACCAATTTCAGCAAAGCGTTCGATGGCTGGAAACAGCGCGTCTGTCTCCCGGCGAGTTAGTCCCAGGAGGCTGGCATTCATGTAGACGTTTTCGACGCCAGTGAATTCCGGATCGAAACCCGCACCTAATTCAAGCAGTGCCGCGATCCTACCTTCGTGGCTAACGTCACCGTGAGTGGGCGCCAATGTCCCGGAAATGATCTGCAACAAAGTTGATTTGCCGCAGCCGTTCGGCCCAACAATCCCAACCGTCGTTCCCGCCTCAATCTCAAAACTGACATCACGCAGCGCCCAAAATTCCTGATGCCGCCGCAAGAGTCCTCGGGTCAGCGACTCTTTCAGGCGATCGCCCGGACGTTCGTAGATTCGATATTGCTTCGAGACCTTCTCAACTCGGAGGGCCGCAGTCATGCGCTGAATGTAGCAGAACCTCTATGGAACGGGGAACAGGAGCGAAAGAAAAAGGGGAACGGAATGTTCCGCTCCCCTCATACCCTATTTGTCCGTTGGTCTAGTTTGCTCCAAAACGTTGACGGTATTCAGTCGAGATTATGAACGACTTGACCATCTCCGCCTCGATGAAGTTTCCGTTGAAGGAATTTAACTTATCGAGCCAGAAGTTGAACCCGGCCGTATCAGGATCTCGTCGCAGGTACCCAAAGTACTCCATGGTAACGAAGGCGTTGTTCAATTCGCGCGTTCGCAGATCAAACAACTCAGCCGCCATTCGGAGCACGGTGGCGCGCGTCAACGTTCCGCCGTTCAACCCCGCAACCAGCGAGTCGCGGAAGGCGAGGAGGCCCGGGAAATTACCGCGTATTTCGCCGCCACTGAACTGGACCGTGTGGAAGTTAATGTACGCGCGGCTGTTGCGCAGGTTGTCGAGTTGCGCCGCGAGCGTTGTACCGTTGCCTTCGGGCGCGTCCCACTTACCGCTGAAGGTGCCACCAACGCCAGAGCCGAAAGGCGTGACCACGGCGTCGTTGGGGTTGTTGTCGTTGAAGGGAGTGCCAATGAAGCCCCAGACGACCGGGCGCGTTGCCGGCGGTGGGACTACCGCGCTCGCATGAATGTGCGCATTGGTTAAGTTGTCGTTGGTGTCAGCCGTTTGCGATCCGGTGAAGTCGATGTTGTTAACTGTGCCGCTCACCGTAAGCGCGGTCAGGCCTGAATTGAACACGAATCGCGCAGTGCCATAAGAAGCAGGCCGCCGGAGACCTCCGGTAGTCGTCGGGTTGGTCGCTGGCGATTCTTGCGAGTTCGTCATGTTGACGGTGAAATCGTCCGGCGAAATATTGCCTGACTTGAGCAGATTGTCTACGTACTCCTGGTTGGTCAGGGTCGATGGGTATTTCGCCACGAATTCCGGTCGGGTGACGAATTCATTGAAGTAGGCAACCTTGTTGGCTTCGAGTATCGCTTCTGCGCCAGGCTGACCCGCGATGTAGTTTCTTTGCAGTGCCTGAGCATCTCTCTCGAAGTTTCCGTAGAGTATTGGCGCCGCAGATCCGGAAGCGTTGGGTCCAAAGGCTACCCGGTGAGTCAAATAAGCCACTAACCCGGTATTCTGGAACTCTGGTGAAAGGAAGAAAGCGGCCGAAACGTTAATACGCCGAATGTCGGTGCAAGCTGCGTCCGCGCCGCATGATGTGATCTGGTTGACCCAAAAAGCCAGTCCCGCCGCATCAGGCTCTCGGTTAAGGAAGTCGAGATAGTGCTGGCGTACGAAGAAGGTCGCATCGTCGATTGGGTTGGGCGCCGGCGCGGCGGCGTCGTTATCGAGGATTTCTATCTCTGCGGTGTTCGGGCTTCCAAGACCCACGCCCGCGCCGGTCGGGTTCGAGAGTTGAAGGTTGATGATTTCGTCCGCCTCGTCTCTGGAGTCGTTGACGAGCAGGAGGCGGAAAGTCTTAGAAGTCTCGCCTGGCGCGAACGTGATCGTGCCGAGCGCGATCTCGTAGTCGCTCTTCTGGTTGGCGTTGATATCCGGCGCGGGCGTCGGCGTAGGTGACGGCGTCGGCGTGGGCAACGGTGTGGCTGCAAAGTCGAAGGTGTTGTAGTTAACAGTGGCCGTGCCCGAAGCATCGCCGGAGCGCGTCACGGTGATATCAATGTGGCCGCTGCCTTCGCTAATTGTGTATTCATCCGACGAGAATTGGATTAGCGAAGTGGCCGAGGCGGTCGTCGGCTGAAGCTTGCCGAACAGCCCGTGCTGCTCCTCGCCGATGCCGGCGGCGAAGTAG
>JADMIO011294151.1_pt1 | contig 76074 bp, 68 predicted proteins | sample 8958161 | NCBI WGS metagenome assembly JADMIO01 (sample SAMN16585339, study PRJNA669376) | soil metagenome | isolation source: Crop rotation soil | place: USA: Cullars Rotation, Alabama | collected 2011
CGCGACAACTTGTCCACGTGGAATTCTAAGCTTAGGATCCCAATGTGCTGGAAAGGCTTTCGCGAAGTCAGACGCCATTTTCGTACGCGCTGCGTAATCCCACTGCAACGCCACCACCACGGTCCCGTCCTTGGCGATGCAAACTGGAAAGCCTCCAATGAGTGTGATGCTCGCCAATGGCTTTTCAGCTGTATGTAGCTGGCTCATGAGCTCCGACGTTTGCACACAAAAGATCGCGTCGGATTCGGCCGCACTTGTTTCGGCAGCGGAACGAATGAAGGCGCGGCGGTTCGCGACTCCTCCGAGCGATTTGAGATTTAAGACAAAGGCGGTTTGCGCACTCGGCGAAAAAGCGCCGTTGCTCAATAAACGCTCGGCCTCTTTTTCCGACGCTCCCATCTCCATTAATGATCTTCGATTCATGATCTTGAGATCGGTCGGATTTTTTTCTCGCAACATTTGTTCCAAAGAACCTGACACTCCCGTCGTTGTTAACGCGACGCCAACGCCTCCTCCGATCGGAAGGGTTGCGAGCGAAAAGGTCGCGCCGCCAGCAAACGATGCCCATGCGATTCCTTCGAGCTCACGTTGGAGCACGTCGTTCGAGCTGTAAGGATCGACACCAAGACTTAGCGCAACTTTCCGCTTCGTGTCCGAGTAGCCGATGATTTGCTGCATCTGACTACCCTCATGCTGATTGGATGTACTTTTCTTTCCGATCCCCTTTAGGCTCTCGCCCGCACGACTCATGAATTTCTTCAACCCTTTCGGCACGCTTTGCAGTGTCCCCACAGGGTCCTCGACAATGTTCTTTGCCGCGGCTACCGGGCTCTTGGCTGCTTTCACCAGCGCATCCTTAAATTGGTCAGTTCGCGAAACTTCCTGTAGTCGAGCGATCGCATTGATCTCATTGATTCGCCTAACGAGCATTTCGTTCCCTTCCGCCTCGAACACCCCGAACTCGGAATCGATTGTGAACCGATTCGCGCCGGAATAGGTCGGCACGTCCTCGCGCACCTTGTGATGCGGACCACTCAGAAACTCAGGTTTCAGGATCTCGCTCGCCTTCAATTCTGGCAATCCTTCGTACTCGGTAAGAGGAACCGGGACCGGAACCGGGGAGATGGAAGTTTCCTGTGCCCCCAGGAAATCGAAAGCAGCCAGTGAAATACCTAACGAAATAACAACATAGGCAATAAAGGATGTTCTCATATTTAGAAGCTTGGTCGGCCTTTTCATCATTTTTCTTCACTAAGTAAAATAACTAATAGTTGGACCTCGCTCCTATCACGAGCGCCAAGGTTTCTTCCAATCAGTGGTGCAGATGCAGGATGCGCTTCACTTCCGCAATTGCCTGCGGGTTACGCGGCGCACTGTGATTCGACGGGACAATGAGCTCTGATGTCGCACCTTTGAAATGCGAGCTCCAGTAAGGCACAACGCCATCACTGCTATTCGGCGCATCATTGCGACCGCGATCGCCTTCAATGGTGTGAAATGGAATGCCCGGCACCGTCGGGTATTTCTCGATCTCAACGACGAACCGGTTCTTAGGCGAAAGTGTGTCGATACTGGTGGGAATGCGGTTCAACCGCTCCGCCGCTGGATCATGTACCATGGCAGCATGCATGGCTCGAAATGGAACAGCCGCGACCATAAAGGGCATTCGCACCAGACTCGTCCCGATCTTCCCGATGATGTTCGCTCCCATTGGAGCTCCACGATGTGGCGCACAGATGAAAACCACGCGTGACACATCCGTTCGATGATTAAAGATAAGGCTTTCTTCGAGTAACCGGCGTCCTTCTCCCGGAATGTTGGTTTCCGCGGGCGGCTTCCCAAAAAAATCGAGCCAAACTTTGTCACCCACATCGGTAATCATGAGGCGACTAATGATTCCTCCCATGCTATGCCCGATCAGCACAAACTTCTTGTGACCGGGAAACGCCTTCTCAACGCCGTCGAGTTCCTTTCGAAGAAGAGCAGCTGAATACGGATACGGATAACCGCTGGGATAACTATAGACCCAGAATTGATAGCGCCGTCGGATGTCGGGATCTTCGTACATCGCGTTGATCATCGGAGCCCAACTCGCCGGCGTGTCCTGCAAACCGTGAACAAAAATGACAGGAATACGATTCGGATCGTACATTTGCAGCCGCTTTAGTCGCGCGGTATCGGCATATTTTTCCGGACGAACCATCCGGGCAAAACCGATCTTTTCCGGACGTTCGCGCGCGAGCCCGACGAAACTCGCGGCGGTGAAGTCCGCCGCCAGCGTATACTCATGACCGCCTAACGAAACACGGTCGGTCTTTAGCGGCAGAACAAATTCGATCTCGGCGCGATGACCGTTGAAACGAATCACTGCCGTTACATTGGCGTAGACCAGACGCGTGGCGAAGGTCTTTCGGAAATCCTTTTGCTCCTGCCGGCTCACCGCGACGGTCGGCGCGCCAAGTCCATCAACCGTGACGCGTTTATCGAGGTATGTTCCCCCAATGATGATTGTGTCGCAGGGGATGAGCTCGTAGTTGCCCGGATTGTACTCCGGCCCAGCCGGTCGAACATTCGTTAGGATATATTCTCCGGTAGGCGAAGGAACTTTGAGCGCGCTATCCCACGGATTGAGCCGCCCCGCGCCGATCGCTTCGATAGAGCGCGCGACGGCAAAGTTGTAGAGATCCCGCGCTTGCTTGTCCGCCGGATTTTTCCTTAGCTGATCGGCGGCGGCGTGTGCCGCGCTTAGACAATTGCCGAGCGCCTGCAACGGGTTACTGCTTTTCAATTGCTCGGCGTCGCGCAGTTGATTTGTCGTTGACACGAGAGCCGGGTCTTGATTTCCAACCGCGGTTAACTGCGGGGTTGTTGGTTTGACCGTCGCAATCTGCGCGCAACCCGCAAACGCGACCGCGACTACAAACGTGACAAAAAGATGTGTTGCTCGCGCGGCTATCATTTTCTTCGTGAGTCCTGGTCCCGGTCGGCCGGCAATATTCGTGTCATATCTTGCCCTCGATCGAAGATCAAGGCGGCACTCGCCTCGCGGGAACCAGTCCTGGAGAAACCGCCGTCCTGCTGAGTTGAATTTCTTGTTGGGCGTCAACGCCTTTTCGCCATCTGATTCTTGATGATCCCGATAACGATCATCAGAACCGCGCCTCCCACACCGCCGCCGCCGACATTGGCGAGAATGTTTTGCATGTCCATTCCGCCGCCACCCGCTGCAGCCGAACCCATAACCGCCTGCAAAATCGTTCCGCCAAGGCCGCCGCCCACAATTCCCGCAAGCGAATTCCCAACCGTGCCCAGACTTTTTTCCTTCATCGCTGCGCCGGCGACATTTCCGCCGACAGCACCGCTGACCAGTTCAACAATCAAGCTCGTGATATCCATAATCACCTTTCTATTTGGGTTTTGTGTTGTTCCATTTCGCCCGGGAAGGAGCTTGTAGGGGTAATCGAAGCGGTGCCTATAAGACTTTAGTCCGATAAATTTTGGAGGATTTTATCCCGCAATCCGTTATCCATCGGCACCGCCTGGACTTTCTGTTCCTCAGAACGTAAAACCCGGCACGCACTCCGACAACGGTCGCTCTATCCACCGCTGCGCGAATTGGGCTCGACGACCTGCACATCCACCGTCACCCGGCACGCCGGCGTGACAGCGATGTCATGGAACGCTTCGAAATCCTACGATGACTCCATCAGTGCGAGCAGATCCGACAAACGCAAATGCGGCATGCTATCGTAGTAGTAACCAAGCCCAAAGGTGTCGTTAGGTGCGAGGGAATGATGCCGCGTCCGCCGATGCCACCGCTTGCGGCCCAATCAACCGGGTTCGTTTCCTCATCGGCAAATCCCAGACGCGCAAATAGTCCGACGCCTTGATGCACCGGCGCGCCATTCATGTGAACAGGCGGCGTCCCACCCGCATCGTTAACGAATAGATATTGCCATCCACTCCAGTAAACCGCCCAGGTGTTGTCTTCGAGGCGAAGCTCAATCCTTCGCCCGGTCGAAACACGAATCGGCTATTAAGGTGCACAAAATCCTGATTGAAAGAATAGAGCGCACCGACATTCATTCCGCCGTGTACTTAAAGTCCGCCCTCTATTCCAGCTTGTTCCTTTGCCAAAGTCATTGACGCCACTCTTCGAAAAGCACACGCGATTCGCTATGAGACTTTGGTCCCACGTCTCGGTTTATTTTTAAGTTTCTTCTGCGCGCGCCGATCAAACACGACATGCAGCGAACCTTTGCTACGCTTTTTGAAAAGAGAGAGCTTTCCCGAATCCGCTACCCGACCTGATTGGGGTCGCGCGCCAGGGTGTGGGCCCCCACATCGGTCGCGGCCTTGGAATCCTCGCTCGCCGCGATGTCCGTCGCACCCGCCTCATCGCCCGGAGAAAGCAGCCAGTCATCGCCAACTTGGTCATTAATCGGCGCTATTTGATCGGACGAAAGCTGGTGCTCTTCCCTAAGACCCAGCGAAAGCAAATATCTGAGTTGCGGAATGGTCATTTTTATCATCGATTCAAACGGGCAACCGCGTAACCTGCTAACCCGCTTTTCGAGGGAAAACAGCCGCTCTTAATAAATACTACGGAATCGGCCCACCAAAGTTTCGAAAAAACTTCGACTAATTTTCCCGCAAGACACTTTCTGCTCAGGCCGCAGGACTCGACTTCCAGAACGTAACAATCAGGCCGCCGATGACGATGAACGACCCGCCGACGAGAATCGGGGGTGTAGGCAACGTTCGGAAGAAAACGAAGTTGATGATCTGCCACACGATAAAGAGCGTGGCGATATAGAGACCGACGGCCTGCCGAAACTCGACTGGCGCCAGGTTGAGCGAAAACCCGTAACCGAAAAGCAAGACGGCGCCTGCGAGCATAAGCGCAAAGCGGATGAGGCCAGTGTGATTGTAGATCGAGAGGCGCACAAGCGCGTCTCCGCTCACTTCAATAGGGGTGGCAACGAGAAGGAAACCGAGAGCGGATAGGGTCTGTGAAGCGTCATCTCGCGGATGAACTAACAGGGTTTCGCTCAACTCAAAACTTTTTCGATATCCAAATCACCGGCTTACGCCCCCATTTCGAGTTCCTCAACGGAGCGGCCAAGCCATTCCGCCGCGGCATCGATTTGTTTGAACATCTTAACCCTCAATGGTGAAAAATCGGTCAGCATGATGTGAGTCTTTGTTATTCGCGCCGTCGCCGGACTCGTCGCAAGGAAAGCCGATTTCACTGCCGGAAATTCTGAATTTGACCGTCGCCGGTGTCGCCCTTAAGCAATTGAATTGGAACCTCCAGCCACTTTGCTGCTTCCGCGCGATCCTGGAAAACACGCGCATGAATTGGCGAACTTTTTGTCAGCAGCGCGTGTAGCTGACCGTAGTGAACCATCGTCGCGTTGGTCGCAAGAATAGCTGACTTCACTTCCGGTCGACCGGCATAAACAAGGCGACGGTAGAGCGACCTTGAATGATGTAACGGTAGTTAAGGTCAACTGCATCGGCTTCCAACGTATCCGTGAAACGATTGAACAGCTCCTTTAGCGTAGCTTCGAGATCACCCAAGGCTGCGATCGCTCTGTTCAGTGAAGTTTAGTCTACCACGCCGCGTGGCCGATAGATGACGAGTCGAGCATGTTGCAAAACGGCCCAATTAATTAGTTAGGCGCGCCGCGGCTTTTTGGTTTAGATTGCGGAGGTGTCACAGCGGAAGGATCTGATCAGAGAGGTTCGTGACCACGGGAAACGCTCGTGGAATGCGCAGGCGGACGCTGCTGGTGAAGCCGATGTCTTCTTGATGGAAATTGTCATGCCTCTGCGTCGGCTCGAACGCGAAGGGCTGTTCCCCGCGCTCGACGAGCAGGTAGGCAACTACAACGGCGTCCGAAAGGTAGACAGAGTTTCCATTGCGGGCGAGGTCAATTCCGAATTCGAACCCTGAACGGTTCATCACGGCCGGTCCGGGCGCTCGATCAGCGAATGTCGTAGCGATACCGGATCTACGGGTCTGGGGGAAACAGCAGGATTCTCCCGGCAGAGTTGCACATTAGTCCTCGATTGTGGCTGCTGCCTGCTCCGCATCCTCGGCAACCTTCCGGTCCTCGGGACTTAGGTTAGCAGGCTTGGCATCAATGGTTACCTTCTCGATCTTGCCGGTGAATTTGTTGTCGCCTTGTTTGTAATCGGTTGAGACCGCCGTTTCCCCATCCATCCCCACATCTACACCTTCATCCGCTGAATAAACGTAAGGTTGTGTTTTCGGAATGTGTCCTTCGGCGACTTGCTTTCCATCCACGTAAAGGGCGCACTTACCACCCGTGCCAGGCTTGGCGTTATCGGCGATGAACTCGTACTTGATCTCATGTTTCCCCGGAGATAAAGCATCGGTGCCGCCAATGTTGGTGTGATCTATGCCGAAGTAATTGTAGTCGTGGCGGATTCTTCCATCCTTCATGTAGAGAGCCCAACCACCAAATGCACCGGCCTGGGCTATGATTACGCCTTTGGTGTTGGAGTCCTTTAACTCCACCGGCGCGGTTATCGTATAACTGCGGTTCTTCGTATTGATGAAAGCGTTCTCGCCGATGCCAACCATCCCTGCATAAACCGTCAGCACGGTGCGATCGCCCATCAGGTCAGGTCGTCCGGCGATAGTCGCGTTGAACCGCTCGGATCTGCGGTCGTCGATCGGCAGAACATCATTCTTAATCGCTTCTTTATTGAAGAGGTCCTGAAGTTCCTTCAGTTTGGCCGGATTCTTCCCTGCCAGATCGTTAGCCTGACTGAAGTCTTCCGCCACGTGATAGAGTTCCCAAGTATCTTTGGCCAGTGGTGGAAGCGGCACCATGAGCCACGGAATGGAATGCCGGGTGCAAGCTATCCAGCCATCGTGGTAGATACCGCGATTACCAAACATCTCGAAGTATTGCGTGGTATGAGTCTCTTTCGCCTTGGCATCGTCGAAGGCGTAAACCATCGAGGTTCCGTCGAAGGCCCTCTGCGCAGTTCCATTCACGCTTTTCGGGAAAGGCAACCCGGCTGCTTCCAGAATAGTCGGAGCAATGTCGGTGACATGAGTGAATTGGGAACGGAATTCATTTTTCGCTTTAACGCGTGCCGGCCAATGGATGACGACGCCATTCGTCGTGCCACCGTAGTGTGACGCAATCTGCTTGGTCCATTGAAATGGTGTATCACCCGCCCAGGCCCAACCAATGGCATAATGCGGAAAAGTGCTGGGATCCCCCCAGTTATCCAAGTGCGGCATATTGATCGCCGCGTTATTAATGATGCCGTTCAGCGCCATCATCTCATTGTAGGCACCTTCGGGTCCGCCTTCCGCGCTCGCACCGTTGTCGCCGACAATATAGATAAACAAGGTGTTATCCAGCACACCCATTTCCTGCAAAACATCAACCACACGGCCGATCTGTTCATCGGTATGCTCGGCAAAACCGGCAAAGGTTTCCATTTGTCGCGCTTCCAGTTTCTTCTGATCAGGCGTCTGCGACTCCCAGGATGGGATTTCGTTAGGTCGTTTGGTTAGCTCGGTATTAGCAGGTATAACTCCCATCTGTTTTTGTTTGGCAAATATCCTTTCACGCAGAACGTCCCAACCGTCGTCAAATTGTCCTTTGTAACGATCGATGTAACTTTTGGGTGCATGATGCGGCGCATGCAACGCGCCGGGTGCGAAGTAAACAAAGAAAGGCTTGTCCGGCGTTAACGAATGCTGGGCTTGCATCCAGGCGAGCGCGTGATCCGTCATGTCCACGGTAAAGTGATAATCGGGACTCTGTTCGTGTTCGACCCGAATGGTGCCGTCATAGATAGCGGGCGCCCATTGGTTAGTCTCGCCGCCGATGAAGCCATAAAACTTGTCGAAGCCGGAATGCGTGGGCCAACGATCAAAAGGACCCGAGATCGAAACTTCCCACGGTGGTGTTTCATGATACTTACCAAAAGCGGCAGTGGTATATCCATTGAGCCTCAGCATTTCCGCGAGCGGGGCTACACTTTGTGGCCGAATACCGGTGTTACCCGGAAAGCCCGTGGCCAGTTCCATGATGGCGCCCGCGTTATTGACGTGGTGATTCCGACCGGTCAGAAGCGCGTGCGCGTCGGCGAACAAAGCGCGGTCGTATGGAAGTCGTTGTAGCGCAGGCCAGCGGCCGCGAGCTTATCTAGCGTCGGCATTTTGCATGGGCCGCCGAAGGCGCTGGATTGTCCAAAACCGATGTCGTCGAGCAAAACGACCACCACATTCGGTGCTCCCTTTGGGGCTTTCACCTCGAAGCGTGGCGGCGCCTTGGCCTTGCGCGCGTCGAGCTCGGTGTACGCCGGGACCTTGGGCTCCGGCATAGGAAGGATCGTGCGATTAAGCCTGGATCCAGACTCTTGCCCCTGACCGCGGACACTTAGCGTCGAAAAAGCGAGCGCGACAAAAATGAGTTTGGATGTTGTCACAAACACGGATGCGAATTGCGCAGAGTTACGTTTCATAGATAACTATTAGTTAGGTTCATTTCGCCTTCTCGACCGGTGGCGGTGTCCAGGAGTCATCGGTGACTGCCGGCTTGGGCCAGTAGCCGCGCACGTAAAGAGGAGGAGTCTCCCCTTGGTGAAGGAAGCAAGCTGGCGCGGGGCACGGGATCCTTTGGTTCGTCGGCCTGAGCGTCGATCGTTAGCGCGACGGCGGCGGCGAATTTTAGATCCTGATAGAAATACTTCGTCTCGTTAGGCGAATTGCCAAAGATGTTCGACTTCGACCTACGAGGGTAAGAAACGCGCAGGTCGGCGTGATGAAGATGAAGTTTCAATTTCAGAAAAGCCACGATCGCGATTGATTGAAATCGCTTTCGTGACGATCCTGAAAAGCCAGCGCACCGGATATGGGACCTTGGTCTGATGAAGCGGATTCGCCCGGCCGTGCGCAACGGCTGGATGAGGGTGAGTGAATTTGTGCAAGGGGCGTCTTGTTGGCAGCTACGCTTCCTTCAAAGAAACGCTAGTTTACAACGCGACGTTTTAGTTCCCACACTCGCACGGCGGCTGTTATCAGAGCCTTTGTCCGCGTGAGTGCCACCGCTCGCTCACCATTCCGTTTGCGTGAAATAACCCGCGTGTCGTTCCGCGTTGCACTTTTGTCGAGCATTCTCCGCCCGCCGATTAGATCGGCACCGAGCACAACTTTGAGCCGCCTAATCGTTCTGAAGACCGGCCGGTGGCTCCATTTTAAGACGGCATTGGGAGTTCGCCAGCTCTGGTTTTAGTCGAGCATTCGCGGCGTTGCGGTCGCGTTTCGCCGTGCTAGGCTAGAACAGGCAATGGAGTTTGCCGTCCCTCGCGCGAGGGAGAACCGCGTCCCGCTGATGACTCCTGCAACAAAAACAGGAGATCATTGTGCTCGGATTAAAACAAATTCTGGTCGTCGCCCTCGGCGGCGCCCTCGGTTCGATTACTCGTTACAAACTTGGCGGCATCGTTCTTCATCATACACAGGCGTGGTCATTTCCGTTGAGCACATTTCTCGTCAACGTTCTTGGCTGTTTGGTCATTGGTGCGCTCGCCGCACTGGCCGAACACCACGATTTCTTTACCATGACGACGCGCTTGTTCCTTTTTACGGGATTGCTCGGCGGCTTCACCACCTTCTCGGCCTTTGGTTACGAATCGTTTTTTCTTTTGCGCCGTGGTTTCGTCAACGTGTCGCTGCTCTACGTCGGGCTAAGTGTAATTTGCGGACTAGTTGCCGTCATTGCAGGTTTCAAAGCGATCGATCTGCTCTGGCCACCACAGCACTAGCCATTTCCGACCTGATACCTAACGAGCCGTGTAGGCACCGTCGACGACAAAAGTCTGGCCGGCGGCGAATGAAGCTAGATCGGAACAAAGAAATAACACCATGCCCGCCATCTCTTCCGGTTGCGCAACACGACCCATGGGTGAGTTAGCTAGAAAAACGTTGCGAATATTGGTGTCGTCCAACCATGCTTTCGTCATCGCGGTTTCGACGAGGCCGGGCGCGAGTGCATTGATACGAATGCCCTGACCTGCGTATTCCAGCGCGGCTGCTTTCGACAAACCAATCACACCGTGCTTGGCCGCGACGTATGCGCTGATACCGGGGTCAGCGATCAAACCGGCGATGGATGCGTTGTTGACGATGGCGCCTCCGCCATTTTTCAGCATCTGCTGGATCTCATATTTCATGCAGAGAAATACTCCTTTCAGATCCACGGAAATGACATCGTCGAACGTGGAGTCGTCCATGTCCGCCACGAATGCCGTTGGAGGAAGAACTCCCGCGTTATTAAATGCGCAGTGCAAGGCGCCATAGGTCTCGACCGCTGTCGCGACAAGCTTCTTTGCCTGGCGCGGGATGCGCACATCTGTTTTCACAAACGTGGCATCGCCGCCGAGTCGCTTAATCATCTTCGCCGTCTCCGAACCGGCAGGATTGAGATCGCCTACGACAAGGCTCGCGCCGTGTTTCGCAAACAACAAGGCTGTAGCGCGACCGATTCCACTGCTGCCACCGGTAACGAGCGCAACTTTGCCGTCGAAGTTAAATAGATTCTTACTCAAGCGGCTTCAATCGTCCCATTAATCACGCCTGCACCACCATTGGACTTTAGGCTTACCAACGGCCTCCCCGAAGGCCGCGTAGTCTACGAACCAAAACCGGGGCGCCCGGCGCGAATCCGTTCGGAAAAATCCGGGGCATCATTCGCCGCCCGCGCCGCTTCGTTGATATGCTCGCGTTCCTTCAATTCAGCAAAAGGCAAACCGTCGCCGGCCAGCGCTCCCCGTTCGTACAACATTTCGTCGGCAAAACCATTTGCCAACATTCGCCAGTCCCATGGCTCACGGAGAGACGCAGCGCGCTGCGTGCGGATACTGGTGGTACAATTGGTCGTTAGGGCATTATACCAACGCGGGCGCGCATGCATTTCGTTGAGCGTGGCCAGATATTCGAGAAATCGGCCGCGCACTTTGTCTGGCGGCAGAGTTGTCCGATAAAGGTAAACGTCTTCACCATGCCGAAAGTTGCTTCTCACCCGAATCGAATCGCGTTCATCCGCGCAGACGTAAATGAGCTCGGCGTAACGATAAAGACCACCAATAGACGAAAACTCTTTCCCTTTTGGCAGTCGAGTCTCAATCGAGAAGCTCACCGGTAATGCGTTGTCGAATTGAAAACTGACAACAGGATGTGCCATCCATTTCGAGCCCCAGTAGGTGATGGCCAGATCAACTGCGTGCAAGTGCGTGAGATCGACCTCACGTGTTTCCCATCGCGGAGTGTAGTCGGTCTCGGTCCGATACTCGCAATTACGAAAGTTGTGGAGGGTCACGCGGTCGCCGTCAATGTCCGCCCACGCCGTTTGCGCGACATCCGGTTTCCAGTCGCGATTATTCGAGGGTTTCTGTGTGAGCCACCAGGCAAGCACGACGATGAATCCAGTCACAACGAATGCCTGCGCGCGCCAACGCTTTCTGACTGCAAAAAAAATCGCAATGGCGGCGAGGATGTAGACAGTGGCAAGCGCCTTGCGCAAGGCCGGAACGGGAAAATCGAACCAGAGTGCGCCGAATGCCCACAGCGTCATCCCGGCGAGGAGCAGCCAGAGTAATGCCCTAACGAGTTTGGAAATCATTTTCGCTCGTTAAAAACTATTGCTTCGATATGGGAATACGGTTTCCGGTCATCTTTCATACTGGGACCTTAGTCCCACGCAATGACCGCTCGCTTTCTACTAGTTAGGTGAATCTGTCCTAGATATTAACCGGACGATCCAAGACAAATTGCATCACCGTCCCTGGTGGAAAGACGAAATTATTACCAGTCAGCCGGGTCCCACGTCTTCCATACATGCCGCTGTTTTCCGCGTCGAAAACGTGCGTACTGATCGGGACGGGGTGCCCTTTCAGGGAAAGTTGGGTCAGCCGCAGAGTCATTGGCCGTGTTGTCGACCCGATGGCAACGTACGGGGAAACAATGACGCCCTCCACGTGTGTGCCTGCGGGAAGAGCCCCGGTGCCCTGAATCAAAGTGCCATAGAATCTTTTGCCCGCTTTGTCGCGCGAGGAGATGCTATTGGTTGTTTTTAGCACCAGCATTGTCCCGGACGGAATCGTTGCAGAGGATCCGACGGCGATGGTAGATCCAAGAATCACGGCGAGTAGAAGAATGAATTTGTGTTTCATGGTTGTTGATTTGGGTTTTCGGGACTTTGATCCGGGCGAGGCGTTACAATTCTGCTAAGCGGACGACGGTATGCCCATCGGACTTTGGTCTAATGTCTAAAACGTCGTCGCCGTCGAGTTCTACGATAGGGATTGCGATTCGACCGCGCCGGGATGAGAACGACCTATACGTCGCAGATTCGGATCGAGAAAACCCAGGGCATGCGGTGGCTTGATCACGCGCACACCGGCGTCGCGCTGTTGTTCGACGATTTGATCACGAAAAGCCTGCATCCGCGTCCAATGCACCTTCGGCCGGAAATGATGCTCGGCATGGTAGCCGTTATAAAACCAGGTCCAGTTGTATAGCTTGTGATACGTGCTGACTCCCCATGCGATCGGTTCGTCCGGATTCCCGCCATAATGCCGATAGTATCCATTCAGGTAAGAGAGGCTGTGGCCGAAATACCAAAAGAAGAGAAGGAAACAAATGTATCGCCAGTTCAAAAGGCCGAGGATGACGAATGTGCTGACGAATAACACCAGCTCGGTAACTCCCCAGAAAGCGTCGCGCGGATTTTTCCGCTTCAGTTCCCGATAAACCGTCTTGGGATCTTCGCGAAAAAAACTACCGAACGCGTAGGAAAATGGGTGCTCGGCTTCCCCATCGTGCCCGTGCTTGTAAATTGAAATCCAATCCACGGTCTCACCATTCTCATCCGGCCGGTCGGCATTTCCCTTGTGATGCTGCATATGAATGCACTCGTAAAAAACCTGACTGAATCCGACCGTAATCGATTCCAAAATGCTGAAGAGACGATTGAGCAGCGGTGAGCGGAAGTAGGGGTTGTGAATGAAGTTGTGAGAGATGCCGTTGATGTTCCAGGAGATACTGACCGAATAGAGAAACCCAAGGATGAGCATGACCCAAAAGGGAACGCGCGGGAACAGGTAGAACATTCCGAAAAAGAAGACGCAGTGCGCAATCGCTGCGGCGACGGGGATAACATCCAGTCGAGTGTAGGCAAAAAGCTTGGAATTGGTTGTCAGGCGTTCAGTCGCCACATCGGATGTTTGCATGAGTCAGCTCGCAGCCGAGCGGCCGCTTTGGTAACCGTAACTGCGACGGCCTATTTCTTCAAGGTCACCAAATTGGAATTGCCGCCGTGGCCGGTCGCGGCTTGCGTGGCTGTCATGACACAGCGGAAACCAAGGTGGTTCGTGCCGGTGTTCACTTCGCCCTTGCCACGCGTGCCAACGATGTAACGCGAGCAATATTGATCGTTGCACAAAAATGAGCCGCCGCGATGAACGCGTTTTTGTTCGTTCGGCTCAGCGGGATCGAACGAAGAATCAGGCCCTTTTGGATTGGTCGTGAGACTGCCGGCCTTGGCCAACTCCGCATAATAATCCGGGCGATACCAATCGCTGCACCACTCCCACACGTTACCGGACATGTCGTAGAGGCCGTAACCGTTCGGTGGAAATGTTGCGACCGGTGCGATGCCAGCAAAGCCATCTTCTCCCTTATCCTTTACCGGAAATTTTCCCTGGTAAGTGTTGGCCATCCATTTCCCATTTGGATGAAACTCATCGCCCCAGACATAAGTCTTCTTTTCCAATCCGCCACGCGCGGCAAACTCAAACTCTGCTTCAGTAGGCAACCGTTTGCCCGCCCACTTCGCGTAGGCTTCGGCATCGGGATATGCGATTTGCACCACCGGATACTTTTCCTTTCCCTTAATGCTACTTTGCGGACCGAGCGGATGCCGCCAGTTCGCGCCTTCGACGTAACTCCACCACTGATAATGATTGTTCAGCGAAACTTCGTGATCAGGCGGAGTAAAGACGACAGAACCGGCAACCAGATTTTCCGCCGGTGCGGTTGGAAATTCTTCCTTTGTCGGTGTGCGCTCGGCAATCGTGATGTAACCTGTCGCTTTCGCGAACTTTTCGAACTGCTCGTTAGTCACGGCCGTGGCGTCCATCCAGAAACCGTCAACGTGCACACGATGAATCGGTTCGGCATCGTTCGATGGCATCGGCATTTCGCAACTGCCATGGCCGTTCACGACCGCGCCCATGGAAAATTCGCCACCCTGAATCCAGACCATTCCATCCGGCGCGCGCTGCGTTTCTTTACTGTCTCCATTCGCCGCGGCGGACGCAGCAGTCAGCAAGGACAATAACATGAGCCGCCAGAACATCGCACGATAAGCGCGATGGGCGGCGGCCATGAGACTAATGGAATGTGATTTGAGGCTTATCAATAAATCAGTGGAGCAATTCCGCCGGAACTTTCCCACCGTTTTCAGCAAGCTTTTTCAAAACTTGCTTGTGCAGCCAGACATTCATCGCCGCGGAATCATTCGGATCGCCCGTATAGTTCAATTCTTTGGCGAGTTGTTTGCGTGCACCGAAGCTGCTGTCCATCCCGACCAGTTTCATCAGATCGACGATCGATTTTTTCCAATCGAGTTTTTCATCACTCTTCGCGGCCAGGTCATCCAGAATCGCGCCAACATCCACCGGTTTCGGGGGTGGAGCGGGCGGGGCCGCGGTCGCTGTTGGAGCCGGAGCAGGAGTAGCAGCCGGCGGCGCGGCGGAAACTCCGGGGGCGGAAGTCGGAGTGATTTTAGTTCCAGCGGCTGCTTCGGCTCCGGCGGATGCTCCCGACGGAACTGTAGCCGTCGCCGCGGTGGAACTGGAATGGCTGAAGATTTTCGACATTAACGTATTGAATAAGCCCATAATAGTTGCCTTTCTCTTTGTGATTAAAATCGAATCTCGTGCTAGACGGGCGTTGTTCTACTACGACCGCTTAACAGTTTCGACGCTGCCATCGTGAGCGCACCCATGACAATCGGATTGCCGAGCGCTTGGACAAACCACGGTTTTTCTTGAACGGTTTGGCGCAGCGCATCGGGATTTTCTTTTCGCGCGTAGTTCATCATCTTCGCGGCATCCTCGTTACTCATCTTGTTTGGATCGGTTGAACTAAGACCGAGCAGACTGGCGATTGAAGCGAGGCCTCCGGGACTCGTACCCTGCAACGCGCCAAGAATACCGCCGAGCAGATCCTGTCGCTGTTCCGGCGCCGCCTGCATCACCGCATTTTGCGCAGCATTTTGAAAGTGATCGTCCGGCATGGTCCCAATATATTGACTGGCTGCGTCGTGATAGGCGCGATTGTCAAACTGGCTGTCTTCCGGCCGCGTGGAAACGAATCGTTTGTGCAACTCGTTTGCCTGTTGGTCATCAACCGTTTGGCCTGAGCCAAACAGTTTTAGAAAATCTTCAACGGTAGCTGGCATATTAATAATCCTCCTCGGTTAGAGTTTGCGGGAACGTTACTATTCCAAATCCGCGGAATCGAAAGATATTGGACCTTAGTCCTACCCTTGTTAGCCGGTGAACCGAGCCTTACTGCCGCCAGCCTGGACCATGCATCATGCACGGCGGCGACAAGCTTTTCGTCGTTAAACGGCGTCATGAAAAATGCCACCGGACCGATCTGCACTGGCGCTGGCGCGCGCGGTTCTGCGCGCTCACATCCAAAGTCGAGCCGATTCCTTCCGTCTCTGCTCCGCGCTGAAAAGTGGATCAGCCGCTTGTTGATCCCCGCTCATGAAGCGCCGACCGAACTGCACTGAGAAATTCCTCGTCGTCGAATGGCTTGATGAAAAACCCCGCGGCGCCATATTGCCTCGCCGTTTTCTCCACGCCCGGATCTTTTCGACCGGTGATAATAATGACACGCGTGCGCGGCGAAACTTTGCTCAGCTTGGCCTGCACTTCGAGCCCGTTCATTTCCTCCATCCATATGTCGAGCACGACGACCGCAACCGGATGCCCGGTGACGTAGCTGAGAAATTCACCGGGCGCATTGAAGGCCTGAACCCGAAGGCCATCGGAAGCGAGCAAACGTCCAACCGACTTTAGAACCGCCGGATCGTCATCGAGCAGGCAAACAACCTGCGAAACTGAATTTTCACTGCCACTCATGCAAATCGCCGGCACTTTTGGATGCCGCAATTCGTAGCCTAACTGTGCTATCTCAGAGTCGGATACTGGACCTTAGTCCCATGTTCGATTGCGCCGGAGAGACTCCTGCGCGCTGCGATAAACGCACGAGGTCCGGCACAGAGCTGAGTCCCAGTTTCTGCATGACGCGCCCGCGGTGAACCTTAACCGTCTTCTCCGCCGTCTTGAGCTCAGCCGCAATTTGCTTGTTCAGCAGGCCATCGATGACGTAGCGCAAAACTTCAAATTCGCGCGGCGTCAATTTGTCGATCTGAATGCGAGCGGCACGCCTCTCCGCGCGCGTCCGCAACAATTGTTCGGCGTGTGCCAGCGCTCGCGCCGCGGCATCAATGAGATCGTTGTCATCGAAAGGTTTAACCAGGAAATCGACCGCACCGTTTTTCATCGCCTGTTTGCAACTCGGCACATCGCCAAACCCGGTGATGAAAACGATCTGTTCGCCGGCCCCGCGTTTATCCAAAACTTGTTGCAGGTCGAGCCCATTTAATCCCGGCATCTGCAGATCGAGAACGAGACAAATCGGACCGGTAAAAATTTCACGCGCGAGATAATCTTCGGCCGAGGCAAACATTTCGGCGGCGTAGCCGGCCGATTTGAACAACCGACGCAACGCGCGACGCACCGATTGGTCGTCATCAACGACGCCGACAAGCTGTTGCGTTACACTCATCGGAAAAGTCACTTATGCGAAGCCGTTTTGACAGGCAAGCAAAAGAAAAGGCGCGCGCCGTCCGGCAGGTTTTCCGCGCCTAATTCTCCGCCATGCGCCTCCACGATCGACCGCACGATCGTAAGCCCCATTCCCATTCCATTCGGCTTGGTGGAAAAGAAATGGCCGAAGATCTTGTTCGGATCTTTCGGTAATCCTGCGCCATGGTCGCGGACACTGACGTAGACCGATCCATTCGATGCATGCGTGGAAATCAAAATGCGACGGCGCGCCGCTTCCGTTTCATGCATCGCTTCGAGCGAGTTCATGATTAAATTCAATAACACTTGTTGCATGTGGATCGGATCCGCCTGCACAGCGGGAAGATTGGAGGCGAGTTCGGTTTCCACAGTGGCGGCGCGTCCGAGCAGGTCGGAATGCAGCAACCGCAATACCTCGCGGATGATTTCGTTCAGACTGACTTCATCCCGCGATCCTTCCCCTTTCTTCACGAAATGATGAATGCCGTGGATGATGCTGCCAGCCCGCCGCGCATCGGCGAAAACATCGGCCAGTATCTCTTCGAAAATTTTTGTGTTAGCGGAATCGTTGACGAGAAATCGTCGTCCCGCCGCGGCATTACTCGCAATCGCGGTTAGCGGTTGATTGAGTTCATGCGCGAGGGATGCCGTGAGCTCTCCCATGAGTGCAACACGGCTTAGGCGCGTCATTTCCTCGCGCTGCAGGCGCAGTTCGACATTGGCCTTGACCTGCGCCGTGACGTCGATCGCGACTCCCATCAGCTCGCTCAACCGACCGCTTTCGTCGACTCGATAACGGCCACGTGAGATGAGCCAGCGCGTTTCGCCATCTGGCCTAACAAGTCGGTATTCGATATCAAAATTGCGCGTCTCATTGCGCGCGCGTTCCATCGCCTCATCAACGTAAGCACGGTCCCCGGAATGAACGCGGGAAAGAAAACCTTCGCGTGAGAGGGGCTCGTTAGGCCCGAATCCAAACAACTCACGCCCTCGATCGCTGATCCAGGATTCGCCCCGCTCACAGTCGACCGTCCACAAGACGAGGTTGCCGGTCTCAGCCGCGAGCGAGAGGCGTTCCTCGCGCTCGCGCAATATCTCCTCCGTTCGCATCCGCTCTTCGATCAACCCCGCCAGGAGCAGGAGCGGTAGTGACATGAAAATGACAAACAATTGAACGTAGAGCGCGTTTTCTTCCGCGGTGTTGTCCGCGAACGGTCCGGCGCCATGGGCAACACCCCAAATCGCAAGGAACGCGCAAATCGCAATCGCGGTAATAGCACCGCGCGACCCGAAACGAACCGCCGCCCATAACAGGAACGGCAGCGGTGTATAGAGCAAAGCCAGATCCGCGTCCGACGATAGCTTGTTGAACAAGGTGAAACCGACCGCGAGCAAGCCGCCAAACAAGAAGATGACTTCGAGCAGTCGCTTCCACGAAACTCCTCGCCACGGCACAATCCTTTGCGTCGCCCAGGTGATAATGAGCGGCGTGATGGTGAATGCGGCCAGAACATTCGAAGTAAAGCGAATGCGCCAGATATCCCAATAGCTCCCCGTTCCCCAATGATTCGCGATGACGAACGCAGCATCGAGAAATGAAGAGAGAAATGGGCCGAGGAACGCGCCGCAAAAACAAAAAATCGCAACGTTGAATAAACGATCGAGCCGCACGGGCCTTGCGATGAAATGACGCACGCAAACCGCACCGATGAGCGCTTCGCAACAATTGCTGACGAACCAGCAAAGAATCATTAGCGGCGGCACATCGCTTTGTAATTGGACGAGCCAATGTGCCGGCAGCGCTGCCAGCACAAGGAACCACCACGCACGACGCGGCGTTAACAAGAGGGCCGCGAACAGAATCGAGTTCGGTGGCCAGAGAACTGAAACCGGATGCGGCTTGAATGTGAGGGCAAATCCAATCTTCGCTCCCAGATAGTAGCCGGCGAAAACGAGCAGGCCGCTGATAAGAGTTTGACGATCCAGTGAGATCGTTTTCGTCTCCCGGCCCGTCGGTTCTAATTTGGGGTCGGTTCCCATTGCGCGCACCGCTTCGTTACCAGAGCTTCGCCCGCTTCCAGCCCGGAACTATCAAAGCGATTCGGGATGAAGACAAACCGGAAACCAGCGCTGCACCATTTTCATCTGGCATGCTCGCGCGCCATACACACGCTGTCATGGTGAGCGAAAGCGACCTGCCCGCAGTGCTACGCACAGCGTTGCAGGCGGGACCATCTCACAAGCGGTCACGATTCATCGCGCTTGGCTGGCGAATCGAACGCCATCCCAGCGCCTTACCGGAATGAACTATGTGAGATTCTTCGCTTGCGCTCAGAATGACCAGCCATGAGGACCCCTGAGCGGGCCACGGGCGGCGCCTCTTGGCCGAAACGGTCGCTTTTCTGGCCGGGATCGCTTCTTTGCTTTTGCGGTGACGCAAATCAGACTCAATCTATGAAGTTCGTCTTCGTCGCCGCCGCAATTTTTATCGTTTCGTCACTGCGCGCTCAATCCCCTGCACCGTCGCCCGCCTGCACTGCGCCGGAATTCCGGCAGTTCGATTTCTGGTTAGGGAAATGGAACGTAAAAAATCCGCAGACCGGTAAACAAGTCGGCACGAGCGAGATCACACGTGTTTCCGAGGGCTGCGCCATTCGCGAACAATGGAAGTCGGCCAGTGGCATCAACGGGATGAGCATCAATTACTACGATGCGGCGGACCACAAGTGGCATCAGGATTGGGTTGGCGGCGACGGTGCCATTCTTCACCTCCAGGGCGAACTTGTCGGCAACGCCATGATTCTTTCGGGCGAAAGCAAGAATGCCAAAGACACGACACTCAACCGTATCACTTGGACTCCGCTGGATGGCGGAAAAGTGAAACAGCAATGGGCCGCTTCCTCCGACAAAGGAAAAACCTGGCAGATTTCGTTCGTTGGAATTTACGAGAAATAACCATAACGAACTCGTGTTAGTGGTTAGGCACGATTGCGGTCATGTTTCTGCTAGCGTTTTGCACTTGCGTGGGTCAATTTCGCTGCGCTAACCGCCCGTCTTCCCACAGGCTGGATCCGACGCATGAAGATTGCGAAGTCAACACTCCTGGCTTTGTCGCTAATTATACTTTTGCATTCCGCAAAGGCCGATTGGCGCGTGACTGCAGAAACGGGTGCTTCGTATGACAGCAACCTCTCGAATTCGGATGAAGCCTCGGAAGAGGAACCGGCTTGGGCATGGAGAAGCGTGGCACGGGTCGAGAACGGCTTTCAACTCTCGCGCGATCTCCGCATCGACCTTGCCGCCGATGTGCGCGGCTGGGTTTGGGACCGGTTCGACGGCTTCGACGAAATCGGATCCGGCGCATCCGTTAGCCTGCGTTATCGCTTCGGTCTCGGACGACAGGCGCCATGGCTCTTATTAAATAACCGCATTGGCTACGACCAATTTCGCGAGGACTTCCGCAGCGGTTGGGACGAACTCCTTCAATTGCGCGGCGGTTTGGCCGTGACCGAGCGTGTTACGCTCGAAGCCGGTTACACTTTCGAAAATGTCGCTGTCTCGGGCGGGTTCTTCGATCGGGAAAGTAACAGCGCGGATATCCGCGGCATCGTCGATCTCACGTCGTCATTGCAAGTCGGGGTCGGTTATTCTTATCGAAACGGCGATGTCGTTTCCTACTCGCCCGTGTTGCGGCCCGACATTCGCCAGATCGCGTTTGAGCGAAAAGTAGTTCCCACTTTCGGAAGTGATCCGTTCTACACCGCTTACAAATTGCGCGGCGACACGCACGCCATCTCTGTTTTTGCCGGTTATGCGTTGACGAAATATTTATCCGTCCAAGTTTCCTACGAATACGCCGTGACCTCGCACGATTCGCTCGAATACCAGAATCACTTCGTCGAAACGATGATCGCGTTTGCTTATTAAGTGAAACGTTCTCGCGCTCTCACTCTCATCGCGATGCTTGAGCTGACCTGCAACGCGCACGCCGGTTCGCTCAACGTCACGGTTAAGGACGCGAAAGGCTCGCTCGTTTCCAACGCAGTGGTCATCGCGAAACGTGATGGCGCGAAACCTGAGCGCCCGAGTAATCAGGCCATCATCGATCAACGCGACAAACAATTCGTGCCCTACGTGACTGCGGTGCAGGTGGGCACGTCGATTGCATTTCCAAACAAGGACCAGATCCGGCATCACGTTTACTCATTGTCGCCGGCGAAAAAATTCGAGCTCCCGCTTTACGCCGGTTCACCGGCCGCGCCGGTTCTTTTCGACAAGGAAGGATTCGTTACGCTCGGATGTAACATTCACGATTGGATGATCGCTTATGTCGCAGTCGTGGCGACGCCTTACTTTGAGGTCACGGGGAAAGATGGCCGCGCTGCCATGAAGGATTTGCCCCCCGGGAAATACACCGTCGAAGCCTGGCAACCGTTACTCAAGGGCGCGCCCGAACAGCTTGCGCAACACGTCGATCTCACAGCCGGCGGCGGAAAAGATCTCGTCTTCAATCTGGAATTGAAACCGGATTTTCGAGCAAAGCGCGCTCCTGGCTTGTCGACCGGAGGCTATCCCTGAAATTTCAATTCCGCAGTTTCAGGAGCCGGCTGCTCTTTTTTCTTGTCGCCCTCCTGACCCTTCTGCAAAGCGCGACTTATCTGGTCGTTAGGCAGGCGAACCGTCAGCACGCGCTGGCGCAAATAGAGTCGCGCCTCCGCGCCGGTGCCCGGATTTTTGTGAAATTGATTCAGCAACGCAACCAGGAGATCGCTGGCGCGGCGGCGATCGTTTCGCGCGATCATGCGTTCCAGGTCGCATTTGCCGGGGCGAACGATGACCGGCCGACTACGCTTTCCGCTTTGGAAAGTCTGCAAAGCCGCGTCTCGGCCGACGTCATTCTCATCGCCTCGCTCGATAAGAAACTCATGTTCGATACGCGCCGTCCGCAACTGCACGATGTCGCATTTCCGTTTCCGAGCCTGATCGAAAAGGCCGAGGGAACGGAATCGGCCAGCGCGTTCGTTCTGCTCGACAACCAACTTTACGCCATGGCAGCTACGCCGTTGCTCGCGCCGGAACCGATCGCTTGGTTGTGCTCTGGTTTTCGCGTCGACGACGACTTCGCCCGCCAAATCCAGAACTACACCAACCTCGAGATTACTTTCGAAAATGAAGACAACGTTTTCGCTACCACCTTCGATAACAAGGAGCGTCCCGCGCTGTTATCAACTTTGCACACCAGACCGCCGCTACCGGCAAACCACGTCGTCAATCTTCGCGTCGCTCGTGAACATTACCTGAGTTATTCCGTCCCGATCGTGGCCGAGAATGGCGACGTCGCTGCGTTGCTGCAGCGATCGCTCGACAAGGAGCTCGCGCCTTATCTTCGCCAGGAACGCACCTATCTCTCACTCGCTTTGTTAGGTCTGGCTATCTCAGCGGCGGTTGGAATGTGGATTGCGCGTACTGTCTCCCGGCCGGTTTTACAACTCGCTGATGGCGCGGAGAAAATCTCGACCGGCGATTATCAGCATCGCGTCGACGTTCAACAAAAAGACGAGCTAGGCGCATTAGCCAACGCCTTCAATCGTATGAGCGAAGGTCTGGCCGAACGCGATCGCGTCCGCGACTTGTTGGGTAAAGTCATTTCACCTGAGGTAGCGACCGAACTGCTTCAGAAAGGTGTCGCGCTCGGTGGCGAGGAACGCGAAGTCACAATTCTCTTTTCCGATCTGCGCAAATTCACCACCATCTCGGAAAAAATTCCGCCGCAGGAGATGCTGGCGATTTTGAATCGCTACTTCACCCGCATGGCCACGATCGTGGAGAAACACGGTGGCGTCGTTGATAAGTATGTGGGCGACGCGCTCATGGCCTTGTTCGGCGCGCCCCTCGCTCATCCCGATGATGCCGATCGCGCGATGAAAGCCGGGCTCGAAATGACTGAAGCGCTCGACGACCTCAACCAGCAATGGAGCAAACGCGGCCTCTCCGCCATCGGTTTCGGCATCGGCATCAACACCGACATTGTCGTTGCCGGAAACATGGGATCGGAAACGCGCCTCAATTACACCGTCATCGGCGACGGCGTGAATCTCGCCTCGCGTCTCGAAGAAATGACCAAGACGCCGGAATATCAAACGCGCATCATTGTCAGCAGCTCAACCCTGAACAAGGCAAAAGAGCGTTACCGGACTCGCCGTCTCGGCGAAGTCGCCGTGCGCGGCCGACGCGAACCAACCGAGATCTTCGCTCTTCTCGGTCGCGGATGAATTCTTTCTGACCACCGGCTGGAGTTTACCCGCCGCGGCGGGACTTCCGACTTTCTACCTTCTACCTTCCTTTCTCTTTCATGGGCCCAACGACAGCCGCAGGAGCGATTAAGTAGCATGAGGGAATTACTTGTTAGTATTTCAGTGGCGTTGGTTCTCGCGCTTGTTATCACAGGATGTGAAACGAAAACCCAAACTGGCGCACTTACCGGTGCCGGCGTGGGCGCCGTTGCCGGCGGACCGGTCGGCGCAGCGGTAGGAGCGGGGGCTGGAGCTGCGACCGGCGCAGCCATTGACGCGTCAGAACATAGTCACAAAAAGACGACGCATCATAAACATCACGCCAAGAAGACGACGGAAGAGGAGAGCACCCCAACTCCGACTCCAACGCCGTAACCAAAGTCAGCGGCGCGCTTATTAAGGTGGAACGACCTCTCCGAGGGCGTTGCTAAACGAATGCGGCTTCGCCGCCACTCTAACAACGCGCTCGGAGATCGCGTTCCACCTCGACGTCGCATCGAGAAACGGTAAGGGTGACCGCCTCGATCCGCTCTTCCATGCCCTGGAATCGCGCGCATCAAACGCGCTCATTCTCTTTGGTTGCCAATCGCCTAACCGCTTGTTTCAATCCCGCTCGAACATCCATGCTCTCTTTCACTAAGATCGCGCCCGGATCACGGCGCTTCTGCCTCGTCCTTCTCAAACCGGCGCATTACGACGACGACGGCTATGTCATCCAATGGTTTCGTTCCGCCATTCCGTCGAATTCCCTCGCGGCGCTTTTCGGCCTGGCACGCGATTGCGCGCGACGTCGCATTCTCGGCCCGGATGTCCAATTGCAATTGCACGCCTTCGACGAAACGAACACTCGCATCCGCCCCGAAAAGCTTGCGCGCCTGATTGAAAAGGCCGGCGCCGGGATGGTCATGATGGTCGGCGTGCAGTCGAACCAATTCCCGCGCGCGCTTGATCTCGCGAAACCACTACGCGAACGCGGAATTCAGGTTGGAATCGGTGGCTTTCATGTTTCCGGAACCATGAGCATGCTCGGCGGAAATGACGCCGATCTCGATCGTGCGCGCGCGCTGGGGATTTCGCTTTTCGCCGGCGAAGCGGAAGGCCGACTCGACGAAGTGTTGCTCGATGCTTTCGCGCGGAAGTTGAAGCCACTCTACAATCATATGGCTGACCTTCCCGGGATCGAAGGAACACCGATCCCGCTGATTCCCGCCACCCGCGCCTCGCGGACGGCCGCTGGCCTAACGAGTTTTGACGCGGGCCGCGGCTGCCCGTTTCAATGTTCCTTCTGTACCATTATCAATGTGCAGGGCCGCAAATCGAGGCGGCGTTCCCCCGCTGATATCGAGCAGATCGTACGCGAGAACGTCGCGCAGGGCCTGCATAGCTTCTTCATCACCGACGATAATTTCGCCCGCAATCAGGATTGGGAGCGAATTCTCGATCGACTCATTCATTTGCGCACAGTCGAGAAAATGAAGCTCACTTTCATCCTTCAGGTCGACACCCTCTGTCACAAAATCCCCAACTTCATCCCGAAGGCAGCAAGCGCGGGCGTAAAGCGCGTCTTCATCGGACTCGAGAATATCAATCCCGACAGTTTGGCCGGGGCAAAGAAGCGACAGAACAAGATTACCGAATACAGAAAGATGCTGCTCGCGTGGAAAGAAGCGCGCGTCATCACTTATGCTGGTTACATTACGGGCTTCCCTAACGATACGGTCGAGTCCATTCAGCACGACATTGAGATTATCAAACGAGAACTGCCGGTCGATTTGCTCGAATTTTTCTTCCTCACCCCGTTGCCAGGCTCCGAAGATCACTTAAAGCTCGTTAGGGCCGGAGTCGAGATCGATGCCGACATGAATCGCTACGATCTCAATCACGCCACCGCGCCGCACCCGAAGATGTCGCGCGCCGAGTGGGAGCGTGCCTATCACACGGCGTGGCAGACCTATTACACCATGGAACATATGGAAACGGTGCTGCGTCGTCTCGTGGCTAAGGGCGCGAGCGCGAGCAACGCCGTTTTGCTCATCACCTGGTTTATGGGTTCGATTAACCTCGAGAAAATTCATCCTCTCGAAAGCGGCGTCTTCCGCTTGAAATTCCGCCGGGATCGCCGACCGGGCATGCCGATCCTGCCAATTTGGAGATTTTATCCCGCATACTTCGCCCAGTCAGTCATCACCCTCACGCGATGGCTTAGACTCTACTGGAAACTGCGTCGCACCTACCTGCGCATTAAGCGCGACCCAGCCAAGCGCGACTACATGGATCTGGCGCTGACACCGGTTTCCGATCACGAGGTCGAAGATTTCGAAATGTTTCAGACGCCTTCCGCCCAAACATTCGTCGCTGAGGAACAACGACGTCGCGAACGCGTGAGCGCGGCCGCGTAAGTCTCACGCGAGGATCGCATCCACCGCGGCGCGTACATGGATCAGCGTCGTGTCGAGAAATGGCAGACCGCCCGGGTCGGCGCCGCGCAGCAGTAATGGCAATTCCGTCCCGGCAAGAACGAGCGCTTCGATGCGATCGTCCGTTCGCATCCGTTCGCTGATGCCGATGATCGCGGTGCGGGTTTCGGGCAGGAATGTGTTCTTCAAAAGTTCGTTGATGTACTTGTCGTGAATGAACGCCTGCTCTGATTGGTTAGGCACAATCAACTCAAGCCCAACCCGCGCGAAGGCGTCGAAAAACATTCTTGAGCGCATGGTAAACCCGGTGCCGAACAAACCGAGTCGCTTCAATCCGAGCCCGCGCGCATGCTCACACGTCGCCTGCACAATGCTGATCATCGGGATCGTCGCGCGCTTTTGCACGTCATCGAAAACAAGATGCGGCGTGTTCGCCGCGATGAGCACGATCTCCGCTCCCGCCCGCGTCAATCGCTCGACCGATTCCGAAACATAATTCGTTAGGCCAGCAAGATCGTTCGCATCGAGCATCGCGATCCCGCGATTCACATCAACGCTGTCGATGATGAGATGTGGCGCGCTCCCATTCGCCACCCGTGCGCGATAACCATCGAGAATGAACCGGTAATATTCGATGGTCGATTCCGGTCCTATTCCGCCGACGATTCCGAGCGTCTTCATACGCTTGAAGACAGTGCATCAAGAAAAGTGATGTCGCCAGGTACGGCCCTCGCCTCGATGTTAGTTGGTGGATCGAGCGCTCCGTCGCTCGATGTTATTTAGGCGGCGAAGCCGCATTATTTCAGCATCGACCGCGGAGCGGCCGATCCACCTGAGCCGGATTGCCCGACGGAGACTCCGAAAGCCTTCGCCAGCAGCGGCCGACCCGTGCGGCAACATGATTAAAGCGGCAACCCTTTCCCAGCATCAGGACGACGGTCAGAGACCGCCGCTACAAAAAGAAACGATCACTCTTTCAGTGCAAACGGGGGTGCTTTCATTTCCTGAACGCAACTAACATCAAGATTTTTCGCGTCGGCCTTGTCCAGAAACTCCAGGATCAAACGATCAAAACAATCCAAATTCGTTAGACCGAAAGGGCCGTGACCGGCTTGAGCCATAATTACGTGTCGGCTGTTCGGAAGATATCGCGCGACTTCGTCCCCGCGTTCCGGGGGCGTCACCGGATCGAGATTGCCGGAAAAGATTAATGCCGGCGCATCGGAACGAACCGGCTCCCGATAATCCACCGGTATTTCACTACGCGGCCACAGACCACACCCGCGTGTTTGCTGGAACACGCGGTAGTTACCGAATGGGTTGTTCGCATTCATTTTCGTTGCCTCAGCCTGATCAATAAACGGGACGTCCTCGGCGCAGGTCACGCACAAATACATTCCGTCGGCGATACCATCTATCGGTGCGGGTCCGATCGCTTGTTGCAGAAACGGCTGGAAGTCGCCGCTCGCCGCGCTGTGAATAATCAGCGGGATACGACTCGACTGATCGCGGCCATACATAAAAATTCGAATCGACTCCGCGAAAATATTGCGTGCTATTTCAACCGGCGTCGTTCTGCCGTCTTTCGATTTGTATTCGACTCGCGCGGGCGAGAGTTCCAGATTCGCAAGAACTTTTTTCCAATCCTCGCGAATCTGCGGAAACGTGTCGTGGCATTTTGCGTCGTGCTCGCACTCATCCAGGAGGAGATTCAGCGCGCGTTCGGCCGCCTGCGCATGATACATCGGCATTCGCAGATACGTCGGTGCCACGCCGACCAGGGTCATCGTTCGGACGTGTGCAGGATGCTGTCGCGCATAAACCAGAACCGCGCGCGTGCCGTAAGACAGACCGAACAGATTGATGCGATCGTAGCCGAGCCATGCTCGTACATCATCAAGATCATCCATCGCGATCGAGGTTGTGTATTGTGTGAGATCAGCCCGTTGCTCGAGCTCGCTCCGCATCTTCTTCACGTAATCGACCGGATACATCTCGCGCAGCCGAGCCTGCGCCGTTTTTTCCCCCTCGATTGCGAGCCGGTTCGATTTCCCTGTGCCTCGTTGATCCACGAGGACTACATCATGACGGCGCCGATATTCTCGTCCATCCGTCGCATAGAAGTCGGCCACGCTTGTCGCGCCGACGCCGGGCCCGCCTTCGAGATGGAAAAGCGGTTCCCGCTTTGTTCGTTGATCAAAGGCCGGAAGGACCACGACATTGAGATCAATCGTGCGTCCCGTTCGCGTCTTACGGTTTTCGAAAACCGTAAACTTGCCGCAAAGCAATTCTTCCTTGATCCCCGGTGGGCGACACGAATGCAGTTTCGCTAGGCCACCGACAACGTCGGCCTTGCGACAGCTGCCGAGTGAGCAAACAAACGGCGCAATCGCGGCGGCAATGAAAACTATCGAGACCCACCGGCTAAATGATCGCATCTCGATATAATCAACCACTAGGAACCGCGACGAACAAAAGCAGAAAATCCGCATTGTCATCCGTGCACCGTCACTCGCCTGCCAGCCGTAGCGAGCGAAGGCACTCGCATCCGCTTGTTGGATGCAAAAGCCCGAGGCAGAGTCTCGCATGAAATCATTCGTCCTGTTGTGCTCGATTGTAGTGTCGGCGATGCCGATGAAACCGCTGCTGGCCCAAGCAACCGCGCCAATGATGAAAGCGATCGTCGTGCACGAGAATGGTGGACCCGAGGTTTTGAAATATGAAGACGCGCCTCGACCGCAACCGAAGGAAGACGAAGTGCTCATTCGCACCATGGCCGCGGGAGTGAATCCGGTCGATGCCTACATTCGTGCGGGGCGTTTTGGAAAGGGTTCCCTCCCCTTCATTCCCGGAATGGACGTGGCCGGCGTGGTTGAGAAGGTCGGCGCGAAGGTAACCAGGTTCAAAGCCGGCGATCCAGTTTACGCGTATCTCAGTTTCCAGGAGCAAGGTGGTTACGCCGAGTTCACCATCGCGAAAGAAAGCGAAACCGCGCTCAAACCGAAAAACATCAATTTTGAACAGGCCGCCGCTGTTCCGCTCGCCGCCACCACCGCGTGGCAGGCATTGATCGACGCCGCGGGATTGAAAGCCGGGCAGACTGTATTAATTCACGGCGGCTCAGGCGGCGTCGGCCACTTTGCCATTCAGATCGCGAAAGCGCGCGGGGCCAAAGTCATCGCCACCGCCTCCACGCCTAATCAGGAGTTACTCAAACAACTCGGCGTCGATCAACCGATCGATTATACAAAAACGAAATTCGAAGAGGTCGTGAAAGATGTCGACATCGTTCTGGAAGCAACGCGTTCCGATTCGATGGCCCGTTCCTACGGGGTGGTGAACAAAGGAGGCTTCGTTGTCTCCATCACCGGCGAGCCGGATCGCGCGCAACTCGAGCAACACGGTCTGCGCGGCGAATCGATCATGGCGCACCCCGACGGACACGTGCTCGACGAACTAACGAAGCTGATCGAAGCCAGGAAACTAAACGCGATCGTGTCGCAAACATTTCCATTGAGCGAGGCCGCCAAAGCCCATGAGCAAATCGAAACCCACCATACCCGCGGCAAGATCGTCCTGAAAGTCGCCGACGAAACGAAGAAATAGATCGCACGTGCCTCCTTGCCGAAACATCGCCAGGTGGATCGAGCGCTCCGTCGCTCGATGTTATCTGGGCGGCGACGCCGCACTATTTTAACCTCGCCCCGAGCCTAACGAGTTCGGACTGGTGGGGCGCGACCGCCGGACGCGTTGAAAAGAAAATGTGGGAGGGGCCTCAGTGCCGCGACTGTCTTTTTTGGCTTCCCCAAAAAGCTGAATCCAAACACCGCACCAGCCGCATCCAACCTCTAAATAGATATTATGGACACTTCACTTCCCACATCGCCGGTGGGCGTAACCGCCACTGCCGTCTCCTCGAACGTGCGCACCTGGGTTATTCTGTCTCACGCCAGCGCCTTGCTCGGCGTCTTTCTTCATTTCCCCGGGCACCTGCTCGGACCGCTCATCATCTGGCTGGCCAAACGCGACGACTCGCCCGAGATCGACGCGCACGGCAAAGAATCGCTCAACTTCCAGATCTCGATGCTCATCTACAACGTCATCGCCGCCGTCTTCTGCCTTATCCTGATTGGATTCGCCTTTCTCGCGATCTTTTGGGTATTGAACGCGGTCTTGGTTATCGTCGCCTCTATCCAGGCAAGTGAAGGAAAACTGTATCGTTATCCCTTAACGATACGCTTTTTTTCGTGAGCGCTGCGAACACGCGGTGTTGGGAAACTGCGGGTGGACTGCATTGGTCGCCTGGCGCGGCGACTGAGCGCATCGGAAGATCGCGAATCAAGGAAAGTTCTACCGCTATTCAATGACGATCCGATTCATCTCCTGATCGTCCGGACAGGACCCGTTCCGACTTCCGACTTCCGACGTCCGACTTCTGACGTCCGACTTCCGACCTTCTCCTTTCTCCTTGTCACTAGTCACACGTCACTCGCCACTGTCTTTCATCGCGGCCTATCAGACCTAACGACGACCATCGCTATTTCCCGAACTGGTGCTATAGTCACCGATGTCAAAAGCATCTGGTTTCTCCTTTACTCGCCGCGCCCCCGATAGTCTCGCCGAAGAGTTAGTGTCCGTTCTTTCGTCCAAGGCCTCGTTTGAATTCAAGCCTCTGTTTAATATTGTCCTGGTCAATCTGCGGGAGCGCAATGCGGCCAGTGGCGGCGAAGAGATGCTGCGCTTGCGGGCTTATGAAAAGCTTCAGCTTTTGGTCAATCAGGGCGTGGTCAACCGCACCGTCAATGGGCTCACAAGAAAATACAAAGGCGTCGCACCACGAATGGTAGCGTTAAAAGCGGAGATGAAACTCCTGCGGCGCGAGTGGAACAAAAAGATTCTCGCTAAAAATCGGGCGCGCGGTTGATCTCCACTTCTGATTTTTGTTTCGCCTCTTACGATGCGATACGCTTTTCTCGTATCGCACGATCTCCTGGGAGTCGCGGACGAAATAAAGAAGGAACTTTCTCTTTCTAGGTTTTTAAAGTTCTTCTGAGAGCGTGACCGCTTAAAGCGGTCAAGACTATCGGAGCATCGAGCAACCCCGGGCCGGTGATGCGCAGATTTCGCCGAACGTAACGCCTTCAACATTCGTGACTGCTGGAAATTCTGCGGCGCGCTCGGAGGTGATTCGGATCGTGCTACGTTTCGGTCGTGCCGATCATCGTTCTCGCGCTCGTACTCTTCGTTGTTCTTGCCTTTGGCGGCGTCGTTTTACTCTCGCTCGCCTTGCGCTACCGCGCCGGGACGACACGACGCCAGGGACGACGCTGGGCTGCAAGGATGAATGTCTGGCTTACGAGCTTTTCGGCTCTGCTCTTCCTCTTCTTTTCCTTCATCATGTCCTACTGGCTCGGTCCGACGCTTCGGTTTGCCGTCGCCGGGATGTCGATCGGAGCCGTGCTCGGTCTGCTTGGTCTCGCGCTGACTCGCTGGGAGGTCGAAGCCGGCGGAATGTTTTACACGCCGAGCCGCTGGCTTGCCCTTCTCATCACCGCGGCGATTACTGCGCGTTTCGCTTACGGTTGGTGGCATGCGATGCATCCAGGCCTTCGCAACTCAACCGAGTCGCACTGGCTAATGACCGCGTCCGGCACGCAACTGTCACTCGCAGTTGCCGCCGGCCTGATTGGCTACTACCTCATCTACGCCATCGGCGTCCACCGACGTCTTCGCCGTCATGAACGAGGCGATGCAAGATGAAGGCGCAGGCACAAGTTAGTTCGTTGCAGGCGGGGCCGCTCGCGAATGCTCCCGCTCAGCCTGCCCGCCGTGGCGGCGAAAGCTTTCGGACCTCGTAGTTACGATGCACATCCGTATGGCCCAAGTTATAGCGGCCTACTTGCCCTCGGGCAGCAACAAACGAGGGCAAGATTTGTGATCTAGAAGGGAGACTTGACCACGCCGCCGTCTACGCGCAGCGCGGCACCGTTAGTCGCCGAAGAGAGCGGGCTACATAGGTAAGCTACCAGCGGCGCCACTTCCTCGGGCTTGGCGAAGCGTTGCAGCAGCGAAGTAGGCCGCACTGACTTAAAGAACTCCTTCTCGAACTCCTCCTTCGTCTGCTTGTTCCGATCCGCGAGCGAGCCGACAAACTCCGTCACTCCTTCCGAGGCGGTCGGCCCGGGCAGGACTGCATTCACGGTTACGCCCGTGCCTGCGCAAGTCTCAGCCAGCCCGCGCGCGATCGCGATCTGCGCCGTCTTGGTCATGCCGTAGTGGATCATCTCGGCCGGGATCTGGATGCCTGATTCGCTGGACACGAAAACAACGCGGCCCCAATTTTTCTCCCGCATGCGCGGCAGATAAACGCGACTGAGTCGCACCCCGCTCATCACGTTGGTTTCGAAAAAGCGGAACCAATCCGCGTCGCTGATTTCCTCAAAAGGCTTCGGCTCGAAGATGCCGAGGTTATTAACCAGGATGTCTGTCTCTGGTACCTGCCTAACGAGTTTTTCGACGCCCTCCGCGCTCGCGAGATCCGCGGCCACACCGCGCGTATTTGCCCTGAGGCCGATGCGCTCGATAGCTTCATCCACTCGCTCCTGTGTGCGTCCGTTGATGATCACCGTTGCTCCCTCGCGTGCGAGCAACGCAGCAATCGCCAGCCCTATCCCTGCAGTCGAGCCACTCACGACCGCTATCTTCCCATTCAGTTGCAGATCCATTCTTCCTCCTCGCATGGATCGCGGTGCGCAGCAAAGCGAGGTAGTGGTACGCATTATCGCTACCTGCCCAAACGAAACCCGCCTGACTCCAAACAATTATCGGAGAAAGCCTAATGAAGCGATCAACACGTTCAGGTGGATCGGCCGCTCCGTCGGGCGATGCTGAATCCTACTCGGCCTCGCCGACATGACTCCTAACATCGCGGATCGCGACTGGGCGGAGCGCCGATTGCTCGATCCGCCATGATACGTAAGCCCCACTCGCTCCCGAGCGCTTTCGGAATTACGATGCACGAAGCCGTGCAGATGAACTCGACGGCTTTAAGCCGTCAGGTTTCTAACACCCCACACTCACGATGCACTCTTCTTCCAACTACTTGCGGCGTCACATAACGGCGACTTACACTCGAGCCATCAATGAAAACGACAGGTAACACGATTCTCATCACCGGCGCGCGGTTCCGGCATCGGGCGCGGCCTGGCGGAAGCGTTTCATCGGCTCGGCAATCAAGTCATCATTGCCGGTCGCGGACAAAAGGCGCTCGAAGAAACAACCGCCGGCAACGCCGGGATCAAGTCTCTCGCGCTCGACGTATCCGATGCCACAAGCATCCCGTCGTTCGCGGAGAAAATCACGGCTGATTATCCGTCGCTCAACGTGCTCATCAACATGGCCGGCATCATGGAGCCCGAGAATCTGCTCGACGCCACCGACGATTCGTCCACAGCCGAAAAAACAATCGCAACTAATCTCCTCGGTCCAATTCGCCTAACGATCGCTTTGCTAACATTACTTCGGAAACAACCGCGCCCGACGATTATGAATGTCTCTTCCGTCTGGCCTTTGTTCCGTTAGCGATGACGCCGACTTATTGCGCGACCAAAGCCGCCATCCATTCCTACACGCAATCGCTGCGTTACCAGCTCAAGGCGACAAACATCGAAGTGATTGAGCTAATTCCGCCGTACGTCCAGACCACACTCATGGGCGACGAGCAAGCTGAAGATCCCAAGGCGATGCCGCTGAACGAATTCATCGACGAGGTAATGTCGATCTTGAACGGCGAACCGGATGCAAAAGAAATCTGCGTTAAAAAAGTCTATCCTCTGCGTTTCGCGGCGGAAGGTGGCCGGGAAAAATACGAGCAGTTCTTCCAGCAGTTCAACGACAGCATGCACAAGTAAGAGGAAGTGCGTAGCGTTCCCCGTTTCGATTGAATGCGCGTCACGTCTCGCTCTGCCATTGAACGTTGGACGTTGAGCGTTGAACGTTAAGGTCGCGTAGCGACATTTCCGCCGCCCGCTCGCCACCCCCGTTCATTCGGACTTCGGCGTTCGGCGTTCGGCGTTCGGCGTTCGATGTTCGGCGTTTTCCCATCGCCGGATGTCTTGAGCGCCCCTCCTCGTTCAACGCGCAACAATGTACCGCGCTACTCGGGTCGACACACCAAGCAGTATCACTTTCGCGCCTTGCTCTCATTAACCGCGACGATCTGAAGATTTTCACCGGCCACCTCGAGCACGAGTGACTTCTGGATTTTTCCAGACGAATGCTTCGAGCCGTTGCGCAACTCGTAGCGGAGCGGAAAGGTCACGCGCAACTGACGCTTGGACCGAGGCTCAACTCGTACATCACCCGCGAGCCAAAAGTGTCGCTCCGGCCACCGCGCATCATAGCGCTGCAAATCCCGGCGGATTTTGGCACGATCGACCCAACCGTCGTTATAATACCGGACCCGATCGCCAAAAAACTCCAGCTCGGCGCCCACTTTCGGATCAAGTCCAGCGAGCACGAAGGCGCCGATGTAATCGCGAAAACCTTCCGAACTGATGGACCATCCCAAACGATTCTCGACTTCCGTTGGGTTACGAGCCGCGGCTGGTCCTTCCGTTACCGAAGGCGTGGTCGATCTTGTTTCCTCGTGAATATTCGCCGAGTCAGGTGGCGAATTGTTCGGCGCGGATCGAACTTTGACGTCCGAGGGAGTGGCAGGCCCAGCTCGATTTTGCTGCGCATCCAACTTCTTCAGAAATCGCTGATCGCTTTTGCGCAGACTGCGCCACGTTTCGGAGGTCAAAGCGGGATCCGATGGGGACGGGGCTGCCGCGGGCTTCGCCCCGAGTGCTTTGCTCGTCTCTACGTCGAGATTTCCCGTGATGGCAAGGCCGTTGCGAATCTGATAACGCGTTAAGGCTGCGGTGAACTTGCTATCGTAATTGCCATTCACTTCGCCGAAGTAGTAGCCTCCCTCCTTTAGTTTCGTTTGCACGGAGCGGATATTGTCGTGCGCTGACGCCGAGGCGATGACGAAACAGCTGATCGCTAACACGGAAAGACGCACGCGATTCATATAATCTTCAATCGCATGTCGCGAAGGTCGCGACCGCGCTCATTGAAGAAGATCGACTGCCCTCCAACCGTGTTGTGGCGCGAATTCGCCGCAACCTTCCGGAGACAGGTTGCATGGGCGTTCGGCGTTCAACGTTCGACGTTCGACGTTCGGCGTTCGGCGTTCGGCGTTTTCCGCGTCGCTGGACGTCCAGCCCTAGCCATCCGACTTTCCCGGTTCCCATGGCCGAAACATCAACCGCCGCAATCATCGCGAGCGCGAACAACCTTTCCCTCAAGTACGGTACCCAGGTTGTTCTCGACGGCGCGACGATTGCGTTCACCGAGGGAGAACACGTCGGGCTCGTCGGCCGCAACGGCTCGGGCAAATCGACCTTCCTCCAGATCGCCGCGGGCGTGGCCCAACCTGATTCCGGTGAATTCTCAACCCGGCGTGACCTCGTCACCGGTTACATGCCGCAAGTTTCCGGCTTGGACGATGCGGCCACGGTCCATGCCAACATTCTCAGCGGGGCGCAGCGGATTCTCGACCTCATCGCCGAATACGAACGCGTCCCGGGTGACAGCCCGCTCAGCGCCACGCTCCTCGACCGAATTGCCGAGGCCGACGGTTGGAATTTGGAACACCGCATCAAATCGCTCATCACAAATCTGCACGCGCCGGAATCAGATCGCGTCGTGGGCACGCTTTCCGGCGGTGAAAAACGCCGCGTCGCGCTTTGCCGCGCGCTGCTCGCGCGTCCCGATTTTCTGATTCTCGACGAACCGACCAACCATCTCGATACCGGCTCGATCGAATGGCTGGAGGGTTTTCTCGAGAAATATGCCGGCACCTGTTTGTTCGTCACGCACGACCGTTATTTTCTCGATCGCGTGGCGACGCGGATCATCGAGCTGTCGCGCGGCCGGTTCATCAGCTACGACGGCAACTACACCGATTACCTGCTCGCGCGCACGCAGCGACAAGCAGTCGAGGAGGCGCAGGAACATCAACGGCAGAAGTTCTTGAAACGCGAACTGCAATGGGTGCGAAAAGCGCCGCGCGCGCGCCGGACGAAATCGGTCGACCGCGTGGAACGTTATTTCGAGATGGCTGCGCAGGAAGCGCCGGAAGCGGAGCTCGACGTCGAATTGATTATTCCCACGCCGCCGAAGCTCGCGAATCGCATCATCGAATTGAAAGACGTGAGCGTGGAGCTGGGCGGCCGCACCCTTTATCAAAACGTTAATCTCAATCTCGCGGCCGGCGAACGCCTCGGTGTTGTCGGCCGCAACGGACTCGGCAAATCTTCGCTCCTCAAAGTCATTCTGCAGGAACTGCCCCCCGCCAGCGGTGAAGTCGAGCTCGGCGCGCGGACCCAGATCAATTACGTCGATCAAAACCGGCTCCTCCTCGACAACGCGAAAACGGTTTGGGAAGAAGTCGGGAGCGGCGGAGAACACGTCACCCTCGGCGAGCAAAGCATCACCTTGCGCGCGTATCTGCGGCGATTTCTTTTCAGCGAAGACCGCATCAACACCAAAATCTCGCAGCTCAGCGGCGGCGAACGCAGCCGGGTGCTGCTCGCAAAAATCCTGAAGCGCGGCGGCAACGTCTTGATGCTCGACGAACCGACGAACGATCTGGATCTCGGGACATTGCGCTTGCTCGAGGAAGCGCTCGTCGCTTTCGGCGGCTGCGTCGTCGTGGTCAGTCACGATCGCTATTTCCTAAATCGCGTTTGCACTTCGATCCTCGCATTCGAAGGCGACGGCCGCGTCGCCTACCGCGTCGGGAACTACGATTACTATTTGGAAAAACGAGTCGTGCTCGACTCAACCCGAGTTCAGAAGCCAGAGGTCAAAGGCCCCGCTTCGACCGCGGTGGCCGCGCCAAAGAAGAGCAAAGCAAAGCCGGGGAAACTCAAATACAAAGAAGAACGCGAATGGGAATCGATGGAAGCGAACATTCTCGCCGCGGAAAACGAAGTCTCAAATTTGGAAGCCACATTTGCCGGGCCGGATTTCTACGCGAAACCGCGCGCGGAGATTTTCGAATTGGAGACGCAATTGAAAACAGCTCGCGATAAAGTCGCGCACCTCTACGCGCGGTGGCAGGAGCTCGAACTCCTGCAAAGCGTCCCGCCTGTCGCGCCGTAGCTTTGGCGTAGGCGGATCTCTGGTCTCTTTGAATGTGGGAGCGGCCTCAGCGCCGCGATCCTTGACGCCAATCCGGTCCACCAGTTGGACGGACTCGTTCCATGGCAAGCATCAATCAAAAAAAAGCGGGATCATTTCTGATCCCGCTGTAAAAGCTGACGGAATGGAACGTTAAGTTTAAGTGTTGTAAGTTACTCCCGAGCTTTGACTGCTATTTAGCAGCAGATGTGCCAACACTAATTATTGCTCGCGCGCTTCACGCGAGCTCTTCGGGATCACTTACCGCGCTTCGGATTATTACCGGATTGTTTCGCGGCTACGGCTTGTTGTTTTTGCTGGTTGGCAGCCTTGTTTTTCGCCTGCTTCTGCGCCGCCTGTTTCTGCACTGATTTCGGAGATCTATCGCCCATCGCCCAATCTAGCATGGTTGCGTCCGTGCACTCCTCAATATTTTTAAGCGTGCGAAACCGAGCACTAAGATTTTCGAATTCGAAACTATTGAAAACCGCGCGCGACAAAATCGCGCACCTGTACTTGGGATTTCGATGTGACTCATAGTCCGTGGATTCATGATCCACATTCAGGTGAAGTGGGTGGATGTCAGTTCGGCACCAAACGCTCACTCGATTCGGCAGAAATGTTCGGCGGCGCCGTGAGGCAGTCGGCCTCTCGCAGGAGGCACTTGCCGAAAAAGCCGACCTCGACCGCACGTATGTAAGTGGCATCGAACGTGGGGTCCGAAATCCGACCATCCTTAGCGCTTCGCGTGTCGCCGCCGCGCTAAAAGTTTCGCTAGCCGAACTCTTAAATGGCGTCGCAAAGTGAAGCAGCGTAGGCGAAAGGATCTGGCCCTTCGCGAGGACGCGTCCACGTACGGTGCGCTCTCCTCACAAACAGTCCCGTTCAAGTTCATCGATCTGTTTTGTGGAATCGGTGGATTTCGCATTGCGTTCGAAAAGACTGGCGCGCAATGCGTTTTCTCCTGCGACTACGACAAGTTCAGCCAGCAAACCTACGCCGCAAACTTCGGGGAAACTCCTCACGGCGACATCCACACAGTCGCCGTAGCAAACATTCCAGAGCACGATATTCTGTGCGCCGGTTTTCCCTGCCAACCATTCAGCATCGCGGGAGTTTCGAAAAAATTGAGCCTTGGACGTAAGCACGGCTTCGAAGACCTGAAGCAGGGCAATCTATTTTTCACGCTCGCTGAAATCATCGACTATCACCGACCAGCCACGTTCGTGCTCGAGAATGTGAAGCACCTCGTCCGACACGATAAAGGCCGAACCTATGAAATTATCTACAACACGCTGACGCAGGCGTTGGGATACAAGGTTTATCCGAAAATCATCGATGCACGGGGCGTGGTACCGCAACACCGCGAACGTATCTTCCTCGTCGGTTTCCGCGAGCTACGTCACTTCGAGTTTCCGGACTTTCCCGCCGAAGGCCCGAAGCTCGCGAGCATTCTCAATCCGGATGTTCCAGACAAATACACGCTGACTGACCACCTATGGGACTATCTCCAGAATTACGCGAAAAAACATCAGGCAGCTGGCAACGGATTCGGTTTCGGACTGTTCTCGGAAAATGACGTAGCGAGGACTCTGAGCGCCCGTTACTACAAGGACGGTTCCGAAATCTTAATCTCCCAGGGGGCGCGAAAGAATCCCCGTAGGCTCTCGCCACGCGAGTGTTGTCGGCTGATGGGCTTCCCATCTGACTTCAAAATCCCCGTATCCGACACACAAGCGTATCGCCAGTTCGGAAACTCAGTAGTTGTGCCGGTCGTCGAAAGCATTGCGAAAGCGGTCGTTGCCACATTGCGCCGTCCGGTGAACTACCGGCCAGATTTGGTTTTGAAGATGAACGAAAAGAGAAATGCCGATGTAGCGAAGCGAATTCGAGTGCCCATCAACTATTTGAAGGCCAGACCTAAGAAGCGACGACAATCGAGTAAGGCGCCATGAACCTTTCAGATGTTTTTGACACTGTTGCCCACAAGGAACTTGTGGCTGTCGATTTGCCGAACGCAGGTTCGAACCAGCATGAATTTAACGGCGTTATCGCACTAAGGGACCTGTTTGGTACAAATGGTACGACAAACGGCAGAATTAGTTGGAACTACTTTCGAGACGACCAAGAGTCAGAGCAGGAAGAGAATGACTTCACTTTCTATGATGCCAGAGAGAAGAGCGCACACCGTACAGGACGACACGAGTGGAGATTTTACTACTACGGAGATTTTCTTTCCCGCTGCGAAGTTGGAGACCTAGTCGTACTCGCCCGTGCGGCCAGTAAGCGATATTTCGGTTTGATTTTCCAACGCGGTTCAGCTTGGCGCCGCGCCGCGCAGGTTCTTTTTGGATTGCCCGATTCTCAACCGAAGTTCGACACAATTCCCCGCCAGACGCTCGATGAAAAGCGTTTGGAGTTTCTTAGGCAACAGATTCTTTCTGACCTAGACTTGGACTTAGCACTTCCAGCCGCGCGAAACGACGAAGCCTTAGTTCTCGAGAAATTTGGCAAGGTCTTTCCGACTACACGCGAGATGTCCGCTTTTGCTCGGACGCTAATCGACACGGATTTTCGCCATTCGGACGAGACATTGGCGCGCTGGCTGGAACGTGAAGAGGAACTTTTTCGCGCGCTAGAAAACGTAATTATCAGTGAGCGACTGGCGCATAACTTTGCCACGGTCGACGAATTCATCGCGTATTCGCTCTCCGTGCAAAACCGACGCAAATCACGAATGGGTCACGCACTGCAGAACCACTTGGCGGAATTATTCACGCGCAACGGTCTGCGATTCACGCCGCAAGCCCGAACCGAGGCAAATAATAGGCCTGACTTCCTCTTCCCGGGCGAGCATGAGTACCACGACCTAAAGTTCACGACCGAGTTATTGGTCATGCTCGGAGTGAAATCCACAAGCAAGGATCGTTGGCGACAAGTTTTAACGGAAGCAGATCGGATTCCGCGGAAGCATCTTTGCACGCTGGAGGCAGGAATCTCTGCTAAACAGACTGACGAGATGCGGCGACAACAGCTCACACTCGTAGTGCCAGTCAGCCTGCACCCGACCTACACGCCCGAACAACTCAAAGAAATGTTGAGTGTCACCGAATTTGTTGAGGCCGTACGAACCAAGCAGAAAGGATTGCTTTGAAGCTACACTTCCCTCCACTCAATGGCGGCACTGTCAGCGGCTTAAACGATGCAGGCATCGAAACGTTCGAGGGCGACTTCGAACGAAACGTAGTGCGCGAGTGCGTACAGAATTCGTTGGACGCGGCGATCAACCCAGCGCAGCCCAAGGTGTTGATTCGTATCGAGCGAATTTCTCTTTCGCGAACAGAGCTCCCATTCATCGCTTCACTCGAAGATACGCTACATGCCTGCGCGCGATACTGGCACGCGCACTCGAAAGCACACCAGTTCTTCACCAAGGCACTCGCAGCAGCGAGTAGCCAGCACATCGATGCAATACGGATTTCTGATTTCGGAACCACAGGAGTGGATGGCTCGGATGATGACAATACCGGACGGTGGTTTGGTTTGGTCAAGTCTCGGGGCGTTAAACCAAGAGGGAGATGAGAGTGGTGGCGCGTTTGGCATCGGAAAGGATGCGCCACTGGCGGGTTCGCAATTCCGTACGGTGTTGTATTCGACAAGGACGCTTGACGGGCGGACGGCGTTTCAGGGCGTCTGCCGGTTGGTAACACACAAGGATGGTAACGGCGAATTGACACAGGGCACTGGCTTCATCGGCAACACCGACACCGGACAAAAGCTCAGCCGCGCTCTGCGCGATTTCGACGCGATCCCGCAATGCTTTCGTCGAACGGAGCCGGGGTTGGACGTTTGGATTCTCGGATCTCGGCATTCGGAAGACCAGTGGTCTGAGCCGTTCATTCGTTCCGCGCTGGCGAACTTCTGGCCCGCGATTGGCGATAAGAAAATTACTTTTGAAGTCGGCCATGAAACCATAGACGATGCGACTCTCGGCAAAGGGATGCGCACGCATAGATTCGACGATCAAGTCGCCGATGAATTGCCGTTCTACCGTGCGTTGGTCGATCAACACGCGAAGCGGTTCGCGCGCAAACTTCCATACGCAAGCGAATGCCGGCTTCACTTACTCACCGTGGGACGCGATCTGCCAAAGAAAGTCCGAATGGTGCGGCGGACCGGAATGGTGATTGACATGTATCGTCCCCAAGTTGGTTTTCTGCCGTTTGCCGGGTTATTCATATGCGAAGGTCACAAAGGCAATCGACTACTTCGGTCTCTTGAACCGCCCCGTCACGATAAGTGGGATCCGGCGCGTGCGTCCGATCCTCACGCAGCGCAGGCGCTCAGCGAAATCAAGAAATGGATTCGCGAGATCATTAGCCAGCAAACCCCGCACTCAGATGAAGATCAGTTCAACGAATCCGAAGTTCCACCTGATTTGCTAGAAGACTTGCCGGAAAATCCGATAACAGACTCGACCGAGTTCGAGCCTGACCTCGGCGGAACTCCGAAAGATTCGCCACCGCCGCAGCCGGTGAAGATAAAAACGCGAATTATGCGCAAGACGAAAGAGAGCGGAGAAAAGGGTGCCGGTGGTGACGGCGATAACGTGGAAAACCCTACCAAGGGAGATCAAGAGAACACGGGTGGTCGAAAAGGTCGCGACGGCGAACGCGACGCCGACAAAATGCTTACACCTAAGCCTAATCTCACGACGCGCGCGTTTTGTTCTTCCGACGCGGACGAGGTTATCGAGTTGGTGCTTCGCACCGATAACGATTATGAAGGTAACGTTTGGATCGAAGGAGTAGGCGATGACGGTTCGTCGAACAATCTGCCCCTCGAATCCGCCGAGAATGTCGTAGCAGGGCCAGCTGAGGTGGAGCAGAACAAGATCAAAGATGTGAAGCTCGCGGCTGGCGAAACCGTTCGCTTTCGATTACGGCTCAAACAGCCAGGTAAATATGCGGTGAGGGCGACGCTCGCATGAATTTTAATCGCCCGAGATCTTGGCCGCATCCGGTACTCTCACCGCTGAGTGATGACGTGATGCCAAATCATTTCGATTTCCGGCTTGACGTGTTGCCCGAACACAAGCGCTGGATTCTTGACATCGAAGCCAGCGACGAAGACGCGACGCTCGCGCGCAGCATTCGGACAGAAAATGCGTGCTATCTCGCGCATGTCGAATGTAAACGCACCTATTTTCGCACTGCGCATTTAAGCCACATACCGCGTTTTGAAATGGAGATCGCGGGCGATGCACTTTTCGGCGTGGTCGAGGTCTCGCTCTTAGTCGTGGCGGCGAAGGATCTCGAGAACTACCGGCATCCAAACCAACACGCGGATTACCGCGACGGCGCATTCAATATCAGCATCGGCGAGCCGTTGGCGGTGGCAGTGAGCAAGAGCTTCGACGCTTTTCTTGAATATGACCCGATTCTTAAGCTGTCCTCTATCATCAACATCATGCGGGGCACCGAAGATGAGAAGCGGATGAAGGTGAACTGCCGCACCAATCGAATCGTCATCATTCTGCCTTCGGCAGAATATGACCGCTACCGCCAGCTTCGTGCCGACCCAACGATTCGTGGATTAATTGCGACGACGGTGATTTTGCCGGCGCTAATGGACGCCTTTTACTTATTGCGAACACTTCCGGAAGAAGATCTCAACGATTTTAAAGCCCGTTTTCGATGGAGCAGACTTGTGTTGAGCCGACTTGATCGGATCGATGTCGACCTGATTGATCCCGATGCTGAAAGTGCCGTGTGCCTCGATGCCGCACAGTTGCTCTTGCGCGAACCGCTGCGGCGCAGCCTCGAAGATTTGAGTGACCTTTTCAAAACATGAGTCTCGAATTCCTTTCCCGCGAGGCTACCGAGCGGCTTGCGAGAGACGTCGCCAAAAATCTTGAAGCCTACCGTTCAGGAAATACCGCAGCCCTGATCGTCCCGAGTGATTGCCACATTTCAAAGATTGAAACCACACCTCCACCGGAACTGGACGATCTCGCCGAGGACAAGCAGGACGCCCTCGCGACGCAGCGTGTCTTTAAATGGCTTTCGCATCTCACACCTGTGCAGGCCGCGGATGAGCGACTTTGGGTGCTGCTCACTCATCGGTACTTTTCGCACTACGTTCACAAGAGATGGAGCCGCCGACTTGAAAGTGCAACCAAGCCGGCAGAGCTGGTGCTGCGCCGCTGGTTCTTTCGTGGCGGCGGCCTGGCGACGTTTGTCCAGAACGCGCTCTCGCGGCTCTGGTGGTTTGGCTATCTAACCTCTGACAACAAGCGCGAGAATTCTTTTGAGTTAACCGACGTCTTGCTTTCGCTCCAAGACATTCAGACCGGCTTTCTCGAACGCTCACTCGGTCGCTGTCGGCCGCTGCTCCGCGCCGTGCTTGAGGCGATCAAAAAGCATGAGGATGAATTTCGCAACGCACCAAATCGTAGCAAGGCGGTTCAGCAATGGGCGAAGGAAATCAATCTCTACGGCGGCGCGTACCTCCTCGACGCGGTGCCGCCGGAGCGACTCGCGTTTGTGGTGCAATCAAAACTTCGGGTCCGCTTGCGCCAGCCCGAATAGTGAAAGATGGCGGACGTGTTCACGGCAGAGAAGCGTTCCGCCGTCATGTCGCGCATTCGTGCGCACGGAAACCGCGACACGGAGTTGCGAATGATTGTTTTATTTCGGACCGCGAAATTATCTGGGTGGCGGCGGAGTTCGAAGTTGTTTGGCAAACCGGACTTTGTGTTTCCTTCTTCGCGAGTCGCAATCTTCGTTGATGGATGTTTCTGGCATCGCCACGCCGGCTGTAAATTCTGTTACACACCAAAAACACGAAGTGAGTTTTGGTTGCCGAAGTTTCAGCGGAATATCGCACGCGATCGACTTGTCACGCGTACTTTGCGCAAGGACCAATGGAGCGTTGTGCGAATTTGGGAATGTCAGCTTACGAGAAAGAACGAATCGCGTGTAATCCAACGGTTGAGAGCTGCACTACGCTAAGTCCATGAAGGACAAATTTAACTCATAATGAAGGCTCGATCGAAACAACTCGTTGACCGAGCGATAGCGGCCACTGTCGCGGCAATCGAAATTTACAACAAGCCTGACTTTCATTATCGCAACGAAACGTTCGCGGTTCTGGCGGTAAACGGATGGGAACTTTTGCTGAAAGCGAAATGGTTAATCGATCACAATAACGACATTCGAAGCCTCTACGTCGTACAGCCTCAAAAGAAAAAGGACGGGACGTTGAGCAAGAGAGCCAAAATTAAAGGGACTCGTTCAGGCAACCCATTTACGCACGGAATTGAATTTCTCGGCAAGCGCTTAGTGCAGCAGAAGCGGCTTGATGAAAAAGTTTGGAAAAACATCGAGGTGTTGTTGGAAATTAGAGATTCTGCGGTGCATTTCTACAATCAATCACCCGCATTTGCATTACGTCTGTATGAGGTGGGGGCCGCATCGGTAAAAAACTTCGTTGCGCTGCTGGAAGATTGGTTCAAGCGCGATCTGTCTGAATTCAACCTATACTTGCTTCCGCTTTCTTTCGGAGGCACGCCCAAATCCGATGCTTTGCTTAACGCCGAGGAGCTGAAGTTTCTAAATTATCTCGCCGGAGTCGAGCCAAAGGCCGGCCATCCCGGCGGCCGCTTTTCAGTGACCGTGAACGTTGAAGTGAAGTTCGTGCGTTCCAAGTCTCGAGACGCGATACCTGTCGTGGTCACCAAAAATCGAAAGGCTATGGCGGTTCAACTTACAGAGGAGCAAATTCGGGAAAAATACCCGTGGGACTATAACCGCTTAACCGCCGAGTGCAGAAAGCGGTACAAAGACTTCAAGGTCATTGATGAGTATCATGAGATGCGCAAAAGGCTTCTCAAGGATCCGAAATTCGGAACGGTTCGATATCTCGATCCCGGTAATCCGAAAAGTTCGAAGAAGCCGTTGTTCGATCCGAATATTCTAGCTGAATTCGACAAGCGCTACACGCGGAAGTAATACGTGGCGTCACTTCATTGGGTCCAACAGAGCTCCCGACACTTCATCGTATCTCGGACGTCACTTCATCCGGACAAAGGCCTTGAAGGCAACAATGAACCGAGCACATCGGCCAGAAATCCGCCATGACGACGTTTCCCGGTCGCAGTCAGGTGGCGGTTCAGGAAGTGACGGGTGACATGTGACCAGTGGTAAGCAAAAGCGTTACTTCACAAAGAAAATTCGAAAGTAGGAAGACTAGCGACGGTTTTTGCGTTAAAGCGGGTTAGTTTGACATCGCCCGCTGTTGCGGGCGGCGGCAGAGGTCAGAAGTCAGTGGTCGGAGGACAGACGGTGACTCATCGCGGGGAAGCAAGCAGCGACAACAATTTTCGATGAGATTCCGAAACATCTGCAAAGTTCGCAGCTGCAAACCGTTCGACCCGACCAAGCATCTGCAGTTGATCTGATCGAGGCGATCAGATAGTACAAATTCGCGCCATGTCATTAATCAGACGTCGATTCGCCGCGGTCGAAGGGACGGCGGCGTTATTCTTCATCCAAACTTTTTCGACGCTCGGCTTCGCCGTCCTTTACTCGACGCTCGTCTTGTATGCGACGAAGCATCTGCAGCTGCCGGTTAAGCTGGCGACGGCGTTGATGGGCGTGTTTGGCGCGTTCAACTATGGCCTGCACCTTTTCGGCGGTTACCTGGGCGGACGGTTCCTTTCGAATCGCAATCTGTTTGTCGGAGGTATGGCGCTGCAGGTGATCGGATGCGCCTGCATCGCCACCGGTACGCTTCCGCTGTTCTATATCGGTCTTGCGCTTTTCCTTACGGGCAGCGGTCTCAACGTCACCTGCATCAACATGATGCTGACCCAGCGCTTCGCGCCGGAGGATCCGCGCCGCGAGGGAGCTTTTCTCTGGAACTATGCCGGTATGAATGTCGGCTTCTTCGTTGGATTCAGCGCGGCCGGTTATTTCCAGGCGACCCAGAGTTACTCAAGCCTCTTCATCTTCGCGACACTCGGCAACTTCGCCGCCATTGTCGCCGTCCTGCTCAACTGGAAGACGCTCAGAGATCGGAACACAAGTTTGCTTGAAGCAACGCGGAACCAGTTCCAGTTCCGTCTGCTCGCGGGCACCGCCATTGTCATCGGTCTGGTCCCTGTTGTCTGGTTCATGCTGCAACGGCCCGGCAGCACGGAAACGATACTCAAGGCGATCTGCGGTGTGGTCGCGCTGGCGTTGATCTACCTAACGATTCGACATCGCGATCGGCGCGAGCAACGAAACATGACGGCTTACCTGATCCTAACGATCGGCTCGCTCATGTTCTGGTCGCTCTACCAGATGGCGCCGAATGGCCTGATGCTGTTCGCGGTTCACAATGTCGATCTGATGGTGGGCCGTCTGCAGATTCAGCCGCAGTGGATCCAGAACATCAACACCGTCTGTATCGTGGTCGGTGGGCCGTTGTTCGCGGCGCTCTTCACCCGGTTGCGCGCGCGCGGGTGGTGCATCGACATACCGAAGCAGTTCGCGGCTTCGCTGCTCCTGATGGCGGTCGCCTTTCTCATTCTGCCGCTCGGCATCAAGCTGGCCGGGGCCGATGGCAAGAGCGGGTTCGGTTGGTTATTCATGAGCTATGTGCTGCAGAGCATCGGTGAGCTTCTTCTGATGCCGGTCGGATACGCGATGATCGGCAAGCTCGCGCCGAAACAATATCAAGGAATCATGATGGGGAGCTGGATGCTCGTGACCGGACTCGCGTCGCTTTTTGCCGGCGATTTCTCGGGCATGATTCCCGAGCCGAGCGGGACGACGGCGGTCGCCACCAACCCCGCATATATAAAGCTCTTCGCCGAGCTAGGTCTCGGTAGTCTCGCGGTAGGTATCGCGCTCGTGGTGTTGATTCCGTTTCTGCGGAAGCTGATCACGGATAAAGCCGAGAAGTCGGCGGAGGAACTAGCAGCGGCAGCGACGGTTGTTCCGGTGGCTTAGGGACGGGAGAAGCGGCTGAGACAGCCGCCGCTACAACTAAGGACCCCCGACCCGCGAATCACTTCAGCCTATCAAAAGTTTTTTGAAGGATCTCGAGATCACTCGCGTTCCCAACTTTTTCGCGCGAACTCTCGATCCATTTTTTCTCGAGTGCGTTTTTCGTCGGGCGATCGCTTTGATAGAAGACACCGAAGACTCCGGGGAATGGGAGCTGCGCCAGTTTGTAGGCAGCGAGCTCGTCGGTGACGTCGTGACGCATCTCGTCCTCGGGCGTGTTGTCCCATTTCTTTTCCTCGATCAGAGAGAAGCTGCCGCCTTTGCGCGGATTGCCGGGATCGAAGACGCCGGGATAAAACTCGACGCACTCGCTCAAACATTCGATTACGGCGAAGCCCTGATGGTCCATGGCACGTTCCATCATCTGGATCATGTGATTGACCTGCGTGGCGTGCGTGCGCGCGATGAAGGTGGCGCCGGCTGAGATCAATTGTTTCATCGGGTTGACCGGTTGGTCGATGGCGCCGGTCGGATCGGTCTTGGATTTGAACCCGATCGGCGACGTGGGCGAGGTCTGTTTCTTCGTCAGGCCATAGACGAAATTGTCCATGATGAAGTAGACGAGATTGATGTTCTTGCGCGCGCCGTGATTGAGATGGTTGCCGCCGATGGAGAAACCGTCACCGTCGCCACCGAACAAAAAGACGTTGAGATCAGGCCGGGCGAGACTGACGCCGCTGGCGTAAGGAACAGCGCGCCCGTGAATAAAGTGCGCGCCGTAGCCGTTAACGAAATAGGGAAAGCGCGATGAACAACCGATGCCGGCGAGCGTAACAATCTTCTCGTGATCGACCTGGCGTTTCTCGAGAACTTTGTAAAAGGAAGCGAGAACGGCGAAATCGCCGCAGCCGGGACACCAGGTTGGATGATCGGCGGTGATGGCCTTTTTGGTTAACTTTTCGCGTGGCGGGATCTCGGTAGTAGTTGTTGAGTCACTCATGTGTTTAAAGATTTCGTTCGAAGCAAACGTCGAACGCTGAACACTCAACACCGAACGCCGAATTCATGTGACAGAACTTTAGCATTCGATGTTCGACGTTGGATGTTCGGTGTTTTCTCATATCATCATCCAACTCCTTGCGGCACAATGTCACGCACCGACTTCACGCTCTCTGGTGTCGTATCCGCGTGAACGATCTTCGCGCCTTCGCGCGGGATTTTTCGCGCGGCAAAGGAGCGACCTTTGAACACGCCCTCTAGGATCTCGCGAACGCGGAAGGTCAGTCCGTCGGTCTTGGTGAAACTTTCGATCTTCGATTCGCAATAGCGCGCGCGCAGTATGGTGGCGAGCTGGCCGAATCCGTAAATGCCCTGGTCGTTCATCTCGATGGTGACGATGCGCTTGTACTTCGGCCAGATTTTTTCCAACCCGTTAGGCAAAGGATGAATGTGGCGGAAATGAATCGACCCGACTTTCTCGCCGTGAACGCGTCCCTGCGTGACGGCCTCGTGGATCGGGCCGTAGGTCGATCCCCAGCCGACGAGGAGCGTGCCTTCCTGGTCGCCATAAATTTCCGGTGTCGGAATTTCCTCGGCTAGTTTGCGCAATTTGTTGCGGCGTTTCGCCGTCATGACCATGTGCAACTTCGGGCTGCCGGTTGGATGTCCCATCTCGTCGTGCTCGAGCCCGGACAGCAACGGATATTTTCCATCCAGAATGCGAGTGCCGGGTGCGACGTGTTGCGTGATACCGTCGACCGGATACGGCGTAAAAGTGGCGCGCGGCGTCAGGTTCGGTTTCGGATCGACCATTAACTTGGAGAGTTCCGGTTCGTCGAACGCTTCGATGCGGGTGGCGAGCGCGGTGTCGCTCAAGATGAAAACCGGCGTGCTGTACTTCCGCGCGATGCGGGCGGCTTCGAGCGCGATGTAAAAACAATCTTCGACTGATTGCGCGGCGAGAACGACACGCGGGCTGTCGCCGTGCCCGCCGTAAATCGCCTGATGCAAATCGCTCTGTTCGACGTTAGTCGGTAGACCGGTGCTCGGTCCGCCGCGTTGCACATTAATAATGATGACGGGCATTTCCGCCATCGACGCCCAACCGATCGCTTCAGTCTTGAGCGAGATGCCGGGACCGGCGCTCCCCGTTACGGCAAGGTATCCGGAGAAGGAAAAACCGAGCGCGAGCGACACAGCGCCGAGCTCGTCTTCGGCCTGGACAAAAATTCCGCCGTACTTCGGCAGTTCGCGCCGCAAAACTTCCATGACCGACGACCAAGGCGTGATTGGGTAGCCGGCGCCGTAACGCACGCCGGCCGCGATCAATCCGTAGGCGAGCGCGGTGTTGCCATCCATCGTGATCTGCGGGCGGCCGCTCGCTTTCGGGATCCGTTCGAACTGGTAGAGACGCGAGAGAACGTTGCCGACCGGATAATTAAAGCCAGCCTGGAATGCCATAAGCGCGGTGTTGACGACGCTCTCGTCTTTGCCTCCGAACTTTTCGCTGATGATTTTTTTCATCTTATCAGCGTCGAGCCGGAAGATTTTGCAGATGAGGCCGAGGACGAAAATGTTTTTGCCCCGGTCCTTGGCCGTGCCACCGAGCGCTTCGATGGTCAGGCCGGTGATCGGCACGCCGACATACATGAAACGTTTGTCGTCCTTGTTCGGCTCAACGTTATCCGAATCGTAGAGGAGAATGCCGCCTTCCTTGAGGAAATCGATGTGGTCCTGATAACTGTGCTGGTAAAACGCGACGAGGAAATCGGCTTCGTCGCCGGCCGATAACACTTCGCCGGAACCGATGCGCACCTGGAAGATGGACGGGCCGCCGGAAATCGTGGCGGGAATCGTCATATAAGTCATGACGTCCTGATCGCTGCGACCGGCGAGACGCGCGAGAAATGCGCCCGCGGTCTGAATTCCGTCCTGGGAATTTCCGGCCAGGCGAATGACGGCGTCCTGAATATTTTCGAGGCTTAAATCGGCGCGATCAGGTGACGGCGACGCCGTGGTTCCGCCTAGAGCGGTCGGGTTGGTCGCCGCGCCGTCGGGACTTTGGATCTGAGAATTACTGGGAACTGCAGGATCGCCCATAAAAATGAATTTGATCGGTCAGCAACGTAACAAAAGTAGACGGCGAATCCAGCAGGCATTATTCCAATTACAAAGTGGGAGGGACCTCAGCGTCCCGACTCGAGGCGTGAATTGCATGGTCGCGGCGCTGAGGCCCCTGCCACATTCCTCCATCTCGAAATGAAACTTTTCCTTTGCGTACTGCTGCTAGTTTCGGCGATCGCCATCGCAGCGGAAGACTCTCCGCCGGCTGTCGCCACGGCGAGTCCGTCTAATGGCGGATTCGATGCGAAAGCGGCGGAACCGTTCGCGAAACTGGCGCTGGCCTGCGTGGGCAAGGAATATCCGAACAAGATTTCGCACGTGCTGAACAGCGATGCGGATGTGGCGCCACCGCGCAAACTGACGCCGTCGTTTTGCGGATGTTACGACTGGCATTCATCGGTGCATGGCCATTGGCTACTCGTTAGGCTGATCCGGACATTTCCCGACGCACCGTTTGTCGCGCCTGCCCGCGAAGCGTTGCGCAAAAGTCTGACGGCAGAACACCTGAAACAGGAAGCGGCATATTTGAACGGGAAAGGTCGCGCGAGTTTCGAGCGGCCATATGGATTGTCATGGCTGTTGCAGTTATGCGCGGAGCTGCGGGAATGGGACGATCCACAGGCGCGTGAGGTGTTGAAGAACCTTGAGCCACTCGAAAACGTCGCGGTCGATCGGTTGAAGACGTGGCTGCCGAAACTTTCGCACCCGGTGCGAATCGGCGAGCACGATCAAACGGCGTTCGCCCTCGGCCTGATGCTTGATTATGCGCGCGGAAAACATGATCAATCGTTCGCGAAACTAATCGAAGATTCCACGCGGAAATTCTTTCTCACGGATAAGAAATGCCCGCTCGCTTACGAGCCGTCGGGCGAAGACTTTCTTTCGCCCTCGTTAGGCGAAGCGGATCTGATGCGGCGTGTACTGCCGCAAAAGGAATTCGCGACGTGGCTCACGGATTTCATGCCGCAGATTCCAATCAGTGCGAAAACGGATTGGCTGCCCGTCGCGGTTTCGCCTGACCCGAGCGATCCGAAGCTGGCGCATCTCGATGGATTAAATTTAAGTCGCACCTGGATGTTGGAAGGAATTCTTTCCGCGCTACCGGCTGATGATCCGCGCCGGCCGGCGTTGCAGGCGACAGCCGATGCGCATGCCCGCGCTGGGCTCGCGGCCGTGACCGGCGAACATTATGAAGGCGGCCACTGGTTAGGCAGTTTCGCTGTTTATCTGACGACGAAGCGCGGGCTAGGAAAAGAATGAAACCACGAATAGACATGAATGGGCTTTCATAATTCGAGGCTTTGTCCGTGTTCCATCCGTGCTCATCCCTAGCCAACCCTGCAACCAAAGGTGGATCGGGCGCTCCGCGCGCGATGCTAGTTAGGCGGCGAAGCCGCATTTATTCAACATCGCCCGCGGAGCGGGCGATCCACCTAGGAACTGAAGCGCAGCGCTTTGCGCAATTGCAACGGCAGTTCAGGCAGGCGGCTGCGTTCGATCAGGAAGGTGATGATCCCGGCCAGCTCTTTATATATATAGTTCTTGTTCACCGCGCCCTGGAGATATTGCTCGCCGCTGCTACCGCCGGTGCCAACGCGCGTGCCGATCATGCGCCGCACCATTTGCAGATGGCGATAGCGAAAATTGGCCAGCTGCTCGTCGATTTCGATGAGCGCGTTGAGCAGACCAAACGGCAAACGAAAAAGCGGCTCGTCGCGATAAAGCATGATGAAGAGCGCAGCCCGCAATGATTTCGGCGAAAAATCGCCGGCGCCGGTTTTGAAAAACATGTCGTCGAACTTGCCTAACAAGTCCGGCGTATCGTCGCGCGAGGACAGACTGTCGCCATACAACGTGCGATAGCGTCGCCAGAAATCGGTTTCGCTCCCGTCGCTCCAATCTTTCCAGAACGGTTGATCGAAGAACGGCATCCGTTCGAGCCATTGTTCGACCAGTTTTAGCAACGACGGCAACTTTTCCGCTTCGCTGATCTCTTTATAATCCTGCTCTTTGAAGCCGCCGACGTCGGTATGCTTGTAATATTCGGGGCGGAAACGGTTTTCCATGCGCAGCCCCAGGCCGGATTCGATCTGGCGAAATTGTTTGCTTTGAAAACCGGACGCGCCTTCGAGTTGCGACCGGAAATCGAGAAAGTCGAGCGGCGTCATCGTTTCGAGAACGTCGACTTGTTGATTGAGCAATTTCCAAATCTCGACCACGCGTCGCAGACGGTGGACGACGACGTTCATATCGACGCCGTTGTCGTCCGCGTTTGGTTTGCTCAGGACATCGCAGCACGCGCGCAGCTCGTGGAGGATTTGTTTGAACCAGAGCTCGTAGGTCTGGTGCACGATGATGAAGAGCATCTCATCGTGCGCGTGAACCTTGCCATCTTTCAGACTGACCGGCTTTTGGAGCGCGAGCAACCCATCGACCGCGAGATAAGTCCCGTAGTATTGATTGAACGGACACTCCATCCCCGCATTGTGTCGCACGGCGGGAAAAAAGAAAACCACGAATGGACACGAATTTACACGAATGCATTTGCACGATTCGAAGTCTTTATGCGTGTTTCATCCGTACTAATCCCGTGGCCAGCTCTCGCGGTGAAAGGGGGATCGGGCGCTCCGCGCGCGATGCTAATAATGGCGGCGCAGCTGCACTATCTAACATCGAACTATATTCCTTAGTCGAAGCCGATTACTGCGCGGCAAAGCCGCCGTTGTTTGACATCGGTCCGAGGCTCAACTGTCATTTCGAGCGGAGGGAAGCGCAGTCGAGAAATCCCTTCTTATCGAGCAGAGTACGCATTTCGTGGGAGTAAGAGATGTCTCGACTTCGCTCGACATGAGAGAAGGATTGCCTATTCCAGACAACGGAGACCAGCGAGGCTGCGCCTCACACTCGTTAGGCGGAATGACTGGCCGATTTCTTCGTGGTTGAACTGCACGATTCGGTGCAGGCGCGCTCCGTATTGTATGCGGGCGCGAAGAGTGGGCTGAACTTTCGCGCCGTTGTTGCGCGACTTCGATGTTTCGGTCCGATCGTCACGAAGTGAAACAGGGTTCTTCATGGGTGGAACGTGACGGGACATTGTCACATCCAAATGGAGATCAGGTCACATTTCTGTGAACTCGAAACGGTTGCGCGCTAATTGAATGCGACCATGTCGTTGATCTGTCCACGCAGTTCGCGGTGGGCAAAGTTGCGATCCTGCGCGTGAATCTCAATCGGGATATCCCAGCGCGGCCTCATCGTCACGCGGACGGCGCGATCGATTCGCGTGCCGGCAACGATCTGCATCCGGAAACGTTGCAACATCATCGAGACTGCAATCTTCATCGCCTGCATGGCAAACATTGTACCGATACAGGCGCGCGGCCCCGCGCTGAACGGTAAATATTCGTACTGCGATGGATCAATCGTGAGCCAGCGACCGGGCAAGAATTTTTGCGGGTCGGGATAAAGATCGGGGCTGTGATGGGTGAGATAATGACTGCAAATGACGCGTGAGTTTTTCGGCACCTCAAACCCGCCCATTTCCACATCCGCGGTGGCGCTGCGAATCGTGTAAGGCACAGGCGGCAGAATGCGCATGCTTTCCTTGATCACGCGTTCCAAATACGGCAGCTGCGACAGTTGATCGTACCGCGGCGGTGCTCCGCCGAGCACGCTGTCCAACTCCTCCAGCAATTCGTTGGCAACGTCCGGATGTTGCGAGATGAGCAGCATGGTCCAGGTCAAACTGGTGGCCGTTGTTTCGTAGCTCGCCGCAAAAAGGATCGTCGCCTGCCCGACCAATTCCATGTCGGTCATGCCGTGATTCTCGTCGTCACGCGCCTGCGTGAGAATCGACAGCACATCGATGCGACCTTCCGGATTTTTCCGGCGCTGCTCGATCATCGAGAGAATCAGGCGTTCGAGTTTTTCCGCGTGCCGCAGGAGCGCGCGATAGCCTGTTCCGGGAAGATCGAACGGGAAAAGCCAGGTCGACGCCAAAAAATTTCGCCGGAACCATTCCTCGATCATGCTTCCGCACTGGACGGAGTCCGGATCGCCGCTGAACAAAACGCTGGATGCGATGTGCAGTGAAATGCTGCGCATTTCGCGATAAAGCCCTTGCACGGTGCCGGCTCGCCACTTTTTGAGAACGTCATCGCCGGCTTTGACCATGAGATCGTGATAACTCTCGACCGCTTTCTTGTGGAACGGCGGCATGACAAGTTTGCGTTGCTGTTTGTGGGTCGGGCCCTGCATGCGGGTGAGACCGAAACGGACGCGCCGTTGCGCTGAGTCGTCGGGTCCACGCAAAGTTTGTCCCGTCGTGCGAAACAGTTCCGCATTGTTCAGCACCTGTTTGTTGAATTCCGGGCCGATGCTCAAAACGTTGAGACGCTGGCTTGTTTCGAAGGGGAAAACCGAACCGAGCAGTGTAAGCGATCCGTTTCTCCGATAGGCGTCGCGCATGCAACCGACTGGATCGCGGAAAAATGCAATGTAGTAAGGCGCAGCCTCGATCCCACGCAGGACGCGCGGCTCCGCCGTCGACTCAGTGAAGACTTCCTGATACGCGACGGCGGGCATGACCGGCTACTCGATGTCGATTTCGCGCACGCGTTTCTGCATGCGAATGACTTCGACCTGGTTGCGCATTTTGTCCGCGAACGAAACCGCTGACGGAATCGCCTCGATCAAGATGAACGGGGAAGAAGTGTCGGAAGTATTTACCGCGATGTTTTCGACGTGAATGGTGCGGTAAAAAAACGGCTGACGCGTTTCGAGATCTTTAACGCGATACAATTCGAGTGTGTTCGTGATCTTGTTGAAAACGCCCTCGGTGATTTTCAAACGCTCGGTCGTCAACTCGTAGATTTTATTTTTCGTCTGGAGATAGCGCCAAAGTGCGATGAAGATCGGCACAATGAGCCAGCAGAAAAGGCCGCACAGAACGTACAGTCCGAAGTTCTTCCATTGTGAGGAAGGTCCGCGCCAAACGATTTCTTCTGCCATGCCAACCGTTTTAGCAATTACTCTCGTTAGGGCAAGCACCGATCATCCGATTTCCGGGGAGCGCACGCGCCCTCGCGTGCAAATGCCAGTTTGGTCCGGAGCGATAGCGCCTCGCAATCGCGAAGTTTTTTACGAGAACCATTTCGGCGAGGCGCCGAACGGTGCACGCGAGGGCGCGTGCGCTCCCCGGAACGTTGCGACGCTCGGCGCATGATCAGTCAGGCTTTTGTGCTCGGCGCCGGTTTGGGGACGCGCCTGCGGCCGTTAACCGACGATTTGCCGAAACCGCTGGTGCCCATTTTTCAGAAACCGCTCATTACTTTTGCCTTCGATCATTTGATCGAGGCGGGAGTCACGAAGTTTTTCGTGAACACGCATCATCAGCCGGAGAAATTCGCGGAAACTTTCCCAACGAACAGTTACCGCGACGTTCCAATCGAGTTTCGCAACGAACCGGTCCTGCTCGAAACCGGCGGCGGCATCAAGAACATCGAAGATTTGTTAGGCAAAGAACCGTTCCTTGTTTACAGCGGCGATATCCTAACTGACGTCGATCTGGCTCCGCTCATCGATGAACATTTTCGGAAGAAGAACGACGTCACGCTCGCTTTGCGCGAGACCGGCCTGAGCAAAGGTGTCGTTTTGCGCGACGGGCGCGTCACAGCGATTCGAAGCAAGAAGGAGCCACCGGGCGATTACGATTACGCCAACATTTCCATTTGGAATTCGAACATTTTCGAGCGCATCCCGCCGGCGACGAAGATTTCCTACATTCCGATCCTCATCGATTGGATTCGCCAAGGTGGGCGAATCGGTGGTGTGGTTCTGGGCGATCGAAAATGGTTCAACGTCGGCGCCCGCGGGGATTATTTGGAAGTGCATCGCCTGATCGCAACGAAAGCGTGGCATCCCCCCTATGTGAAAGACTCGGCGTGGCCGCTTTCAATTGCGGCGGATGCGAAGATTTCACCGAGTGCACAACTTCGCGGTTTTCACGCGATCGGATCGGGCTGCACTATCGGAGACAATGCGGTCATCGAAAACTCCGTCCTTTGGCCCGGTTCACAAATTGCTTCCCTAAGTAATCTCCGGAATTGTATCGTCCGCTCCAATAGCACGGCCCAAGGCAACCTCCATGACGTCGACGTCTAGCTCCGATTTACTTTTGCATCAGACGCGGATCCGTTTTCCCGCGTTTAGCGATGCCAAGGTCAACATTTCCGCGATTGAGAAAGGCGGATCGGATCGCAGATTTTACCGCGTTCGCTTTGCACCGGAGCAAACGATCATCCTGGTGAAATACAACTTGGAGCGCGAAGAAAATCGGCTCTACGTGCAGGTGGCGGATTTTCTCGGGGAACACAAGATTCGCGCGCCGAAAGTTTATTTTCACGATCCGAACGAAGGCCTGATCTGGATCGAAGACCTCGGCGAAAACGACCTTTGGATGCAGCGGGAGGAGAGTTGGATCGTGCGGCGCGCGCTCTACGAATCAGCGCTCGATGAAATCGCGAAACTGCACCGGTTGCCTTTGGAAAGTGCGGACGTGATTCGTCCCCATCTCGCGCCCGAATTCAGCACCGCGCTTTATCTTTGGGAGCAGAATTACTTTTTCGAGAATTGTCTCGGACGCTATTTCGGTTTGTCGGGACAACAGACGGCAGCGCTGGCGAGTTTGCCGGCGTTACGGAAAATGGCGGACGCTCTGGCCGAGCTGCCGCGCGTTCTCGTGCATCGCGATTTTCAATCGCAGAACATCATTATTCGCAACGGCCAGGCATCGCTCATTGATTTCCAGGGGATGCGCCCTGGCCTGGCCGAATACGATCTCGCCTCGCTGCTCTACGATCCTTACGTGACGCTTTCGCCTAACGAGCGCGAACAACTGCTGGAGTACTATTGGACGGCGCGCGGCGCGGAGGCCGAAACTTCGGCGCAAACCTTCCGGCGATGCGCCATGCAACGCCTCATGCAAGCCCTCGGCGCCTATGGTTTTCTCGGTCTCGTCAAAGGCAGCAAACCGTTTTTGAATTATATCACCCCCGCGATTCAGTCGCTCGGTTCGCTGCTGGAAACGCAACCGGGCCTGGAGAAACTTGGCGAAACGATCGCGCGTCTTCCCCTCAGCGTGCCGACTCGTTAGGCTGAGGTACAGAATGAGTTCTCCCCCTTCTCCCGCCATAGAAATCATGTTGGGATAATTCCGGTGGAAAAAACCGCTCTGGGACAAACAGGGAGGCAAATTCGTCGGTTGGCGTGGGGCGCTATGCTGATCGCGAGCAGCCTGCCTGATATTCTGTCCCGGCAACTCTTTTCCAACTCGCCGGTCTGGTTGCCCTTCGCACAAATCGGAGTGCTTCTCATTCTGGCAACGACGTGCGCTTTGTCGCCAAAGTGGCGGCGACTTTGCGGTTTCATTCTGGCGCTGGCTGCGCTGCGCCTTTGCTGGGGGATTTTCCTGCCGGCGTTTGCGTGGAGCGACGCGTTGGCCAGGTGGTGCCAACACTTAAACTGGGGACAACGTCAGTTCGTCGGGCGTCTCATTCCGGTGAGCGGCGCAATCGTGATGACGCTGACATTGATCGGCAGCGGCTTGACGCGTCGCGATCTTTTCCTGCAGTGGGGCGACCTTAGCGCTCCCTCGCAACCGGAACGGGTCCTCTTCATTCGCAAACCAATTCCCTGGACACAATTCGGGCCCGCGCTTCTGATTATTTTCGGCATCGGGCTGCCAATATTCCTCTATTTTTCGTTGCGCCCCGATTTATCGCTCCTCGACAGGATGTGGCGCTTTTTACCGTGGGGACTTGCCACAGCCGCGATGAATGCGGCGAACGAGGAATATCAATTTCGCTGCGTCCTGTTGGCGCGACTAAGACATCTCCTACCGGACCGCGAGGTTGCCGTGCTCACAGCCTGCCTTTTCGGAATTGGTCATTATTTTGGACAGCCCTCCGGACCGATTGGTGTGGTGTTGGCCGGCATCGCCGGTTGGTTCTGGGCGAAGAGCATGATCGAGACGCGTGGCTGGGCCTGGGCTTTTGTGATTCACATGGTCCAGGACATTGTTATCTTCGCCTTCCTGGCCATAGCGCCATCTACCTAACGAGTCATCAATTCTTTCTTGTCCTTCCTGTAGTGTGCGCTATCAGCGGATAAGGAGTGCGCTGAGGACAGCGTACGCTACAGCAACGCGCGCTTGCTCTTGATCCTCGTTGCTTCTCGAAGAGCGTGAGCATGAGGATGAGAAAGATTAAGAATAAAAGTTTAGGCGAGAAAGGGATTCGATTCGCGCTCTTCGCCGATCGTCGTTGACGGGCCGTGGCCCGGCAAAACGGTGACATCGTCACCCAGCGGAAAGAGTTTGGTCTTAATTCCGGAGAACAAGAGATCGGAATCGCCGCCCGGTAAATCCCAACGGCCCACGCCACCGGCAAACAAGACATCACCGCCGATTAACAATTTCTCGTTGCGCAAAAAGAAACAAAGACTGCCCGGCGAATGTCCGGGAACGTCGAAAATCTCGAAGTTGAGTCCGAGGAAATCGCGCGACGTTGTTTCTTCAATCGTGAAATCCGGCTCAGCCGGCTCAACTTCAAGGCCGAACCCGAAATTGCGAAAGAAGCTGGGATCGGAAATCATCTGGACGGTATCGGCGTGGCAGCCGACCTGACACCCGAAACGTTGTTGGATTTTGGCGACGTCGGCAATGTGGTCGATATGCCCATGAGTCAGGAGCAGCAGCTTGAGGTCGACATTTTGGGACGCGATCCAATCAGCCGCACCTTCCGGCGCATCAAATAACAACGCTCCCTGCGGCGCTCGCAGCAGATAGCAATTCGTTTCAAAAATCCCGCCGCAGAACGTTTCGTGATCCATAGTCTGTAATCCTAATCGATCGGTAGGGGGTTTACGCACCACCGACGCGGCACCTTGGAACAAATCCTGCAGCTTTGCAGGCAATTTGCGCGCACGTTTGAATGTTCCGGCGGTCCGGTTGTCTCACACTTTTACCATGCACCTGCTGTCGGTTTCTTGCGTTCTATCCTGAATTCTGTCAACTTGGTTACCTCTTTTTTCGAATGAAATTACTCCGTCGCTCATTCCTTACGTTCATCGCCGTTTTGGCCGGCACCGCTCTGGTCACGCCGCCTCTCGCGCACGCGAAAACGGACGCCGAACAGATTGCTGTGTCCGTCGGGCGGCTTTTGGAGGAGGGGCACTACACGCATCAACCGCTCAACGACGAAGTCTCGAAGAAATTTCTCAAGACCTATCTGGAACTGCTCGATTTCAGCCACCTTTTCTTCACCCAAAAGGACGTCGACATGCTTACGGCCAAGTATGGTACCGCGCTCGACGATGATGTTCTTTTGGGAAATCTGAAGCCGGCCTACGACATTTTCGATCTCTACGAAAAGCGCGTCGATGATCGCGTGGCCAAAGTGAAGGATTATCTGAAGAGCCCACCCGCTGATTTCAAGGGCGATGGGTCGGTCACGCTCACACGTCAGAAAGTACCGTGGCCCAAGGATGACGCCGAAGCCGATCAGATCTGGCTCGGCCGTATTCAGAATGAGTTGCTCCAGGAAAAATTGAGCGAGCACCCGATCGAGCCCGGCCCGCAGCTCGTGGCGCGGCGTTATGATCGACTCGCGCGCAACGTGCACGAGGAAGACCGCGAAGAGCAGGTGAAACTTTTCCTCGATGCACTCGCCCAAACCTACGATCCGCATTCGGAATACCTGAGCAAATCCGACCTGAAAAATTTCAGCATCAACATGGGCCTGTCGCTCGTCGGCATCGGCGCGATGCTTCGCTCGGAAGACGGTTACGCGAAAATCGAAAGCCTCGTTCCCGGCGGCCCGGCCCACACTGATGGTCGATTGAAAGTTGGCGATCGAATCACTGCGGTAGCACAAGGCGCCGCCGATTTCGTCGATGTGCGCGACATGCGCTTGGACAAGGTCGTGGAAATGATTCGCGGCAAGAAGGGCACGAAAGTGCGGCTTCTCATCATTCCGTCCGACGTTGCCGATCCTTCGAAGCGCAAATCGGTCGAGCTCGTGCGCGAAGAAATTAAACTGAAAGACCAGGAAGCGCGCGCGGACATCATTATTAAGAAGGACGCGGACGGGAATCCGGTAAAACTAGGCTGGCTCACGCTGCCGTCGTTTTATGCGGACATGGACCGGCACGCGAAGAGCACGACGAAAGATGTACAACTTTTGCTGAAACGATTGCGCAAGGAAAACATCGCCGGTCTGGTCGTTGATTTGCGACGTAACGGCGGCGGCTCGCTCGAAGAAGCCATCGCTCTGACCGGGTTGTTTTTGAAATCGGGGCCGATCGTGCAGACAAAAGATTCACGCGATCACATCGCGGTTTCGAGCGATCCCGATTCGGGCTTGGGTTACGGCGGGCCAATGGTGGTGCTGACGAGCCGGCAAAGCGCGTCCGCCAGCGAAATTTTCGCCGCGGCGCTTCAGGATTACGGCCGCGCCGTGATCGTGGGTGACAAGAGCACGTTCGGAAAAGGCACTGTGCAAACCATCCTGGAAATCGGACGGTTCACTTCGCTGCTCGGCAGCCGTTCACAAGACGACGGTGCGCTCAAGTTGACGATTCAGAAATTCTATCGCGTGGCCGGCGGTTCGACACAGTTGCATGGCGTCAGTTCCGACATTGTTCTGCCGACGTTGACCGACCTTCCGGAATACGGCGAGGGCGCACTGAAAAATTGCCTGCCTTACGATGAAGTGCCGAAGGCCAAATACACAAAATGGTCCGACACGCATCCGTTGTTCATCGATGAATTGAAACGCCGCTCGACCGCGCGGGTGCAAGGAGATCCGGAATTCCATTACGTCATGGAAGACATGGAACGGCTGCGGCACAGAATCGATGAGAACAAAATTTCGTTGAATGAAGATATTCGCCGAAAGGAATTGGCCGACGACAAGTTGCGCAAGGAAACGCGTTCGAAAGAACGGCTTGCACGGAATGTAGAAGAGCCGCGTATTTATCGCCTCACCTTGGATTCGGTCGATAAACCGAATCTGCAGTTGATTATGTTCCCCGGAAAAATGGCGGCGGCTAAGAAGACTGGCTCATTGAAGGTTGCGCCGGAAGCCGCAGGTGACAGCGACAGCGATATCGATGATGACGGTGTTGCCGCCCCGACCGACGACACGAAGGAACCGGCGCTCGACCCCGCCCGCGACGAAACGCTAAGTATTCTCAACGATCTCGTCGATCTGAGCGCATCGCCAAAAACTGCGAGCACATCCAAACCGTAGGGTCTCTCTGTAGCGGCGGTCTATGACCGCCGCACTTCTTCAGGTAACGGCCCGCTCGCTCTATGCGGTTGTAGCCGCGGCGCTGTGTCGCCGCGTCTCGGCGCCGCCCCACACAGCGGGGCGACTACAAATAATGCGGCGGTCACAGTCCGCCGCTACAAAGAATATCCGCGCTTCGGCACCAAAATGGTTGCCGTTTGCGTGAAGACGACTTCATCATCCTGATTCCGCGTCGCGTAACGAATCCGCGCCGTGCCGCGATCCGGCTTGGATTTTGATAGCCGGACATCGACGATCTCGATCTCCAAACGCAATGTATCGCCCGGACGCACCGGTTTCGGGAAACGCAGTTCGTCGACGCCAAGGCCAATCGCGCCGCCAGCAATGTTCAAACCGCTCATCACGAGTAATCGCATCGTGATTGCCGCCGTGTGCCAGCCGCTCGCTACTAATCCGCGGAACACACTTTTGTTTGCTGCTGCGCGATCGAGATGGAACGGCTGCGGATCGAACTCACGCGCAAAATCGTTGATCGCTTTTTCCGTGACCTCGTAAGGACCGGATTGAAATCGATCGCCGACTTTCAGATCCTCAAAATATCGCTCGATCATGGATGCGCGCCGTGCTCCTGACGCATCCGAAGCTTATCGTGTCCACCACGGAGCGGAATATCTTTGTTGGAAACGCGGGTCGTATGGTCGGCCGTATCGCACATCAAAACTCCTGCTATACCGGGGCGTTCGCCCAAACACCGTGACTGGCGTGCCAACCTCGACAGCATTGAAAAAAGCGATCGCATTTTCTTCCGGTAGACGCACACACCCGTGTGACGCCGGGTAGCCCGGAAGAATGCCAGCGTGCAAACCGTTCGCACCATCGAAACGCACGAAATAGCGCATCGGCGCGGGAATAAATCGGCCACCCGCGGGGACACGCATGTCGGAATCCGCATCAGCAACAACGGTTCGGCCAAATCGATCGACAATCCTTCCGTAGATGTTGGAGTAATGGTTGCGTTCTTTTTCAATGACCTTGAAAGACCCGGTTCTAGTGAGATGACCGTAGCGACCGGATGAAATCGGGGTGGCGAAGACAGGACGCCCATTGCGCATGAGATAAGCGGTCTGCTCCTGGAGATCGATCTCGATCGAGTAGGGATTCTGCGCGAAGACGTTGCAGCCCAGGAAGAAAACAAAAATAGCTACTGTCCCTAACGCCCTTCGCATACCCACAAGCTAATATGACGGATGGCTGCGCGAAAAATTCAATCTTTAACGAATAGGACTCGCACATCGGATTCGTTGCGACAAATTCGTTCCGAAATACCCAACGAGTATTAGAGCGGGATCTTATTGCGGTCTAACCGGTAATTACATCTCCTGTTTTTAAAACTCGCTTGGCGGTAAATTATTCTTGTATCCGCCCCGACCGACAGAATAACTTCATCTGGAGATCCCTTCAGCCCATGTCAACCCCTAGCGCCGGAAGTTTCCCTGATCGAATCGTCGATCAAATCCGATGGAGTCAAAGAGATTTGTTTGCTTTGTAGTGAGCCTAATAACACCGACTCCGATTGCCGCTTTAATGCAATTTTCAAGATAACCTATACGGAAAATAGTCGTCCTGAAATCCACGCAAACGGTTTAACTAACAGCAACTACCAACAATCATATGGATACCCTGTGGACAACATATCGATCAACCCCGCGGCGATATAAAATGAGTCGGGATTTTGCGATGCTCCTGTTGCCCATTTTGCTCGGACTATGCATTCCCTGCAGTGAGGCTGATTCGCAAACGACGGCTACTTTCACCAGCATCGGCTTTTTGTCGGGAGACGATCATTCGGTGGTACGATCGGCTAACAACGATGGTACCGTCGCCGCGTGCTGGAGTTTCCATATCGATCCTAACTTTGGCTCTTTCGTGTCGAATTACTCCGCCCGCTGGACGGTAGCCAATGGGCTGCAAGCTTTGCCGATGCTGCCTGACAATCCTTTCGCAGGCAGCTCAACGAGAAGCCAAATTAGTGGAAATGATATTACTCCCGATGGCAGCAGAATTCTTTTTACAGCGCACACGAAGCCGAATTTTAGCGGAAAAGCCGCCGGAATATGTGACGCTAATGGCGGGAACGTCCTTGCGCTGAGCAGTCTGCCCGGCGGCGAGAATATGTTTTCGGCGGCTCAGATGAGCGACAACGGCCTCGTCGCCTTTGGCTACACATTCCACAGCAGTGGGTTTACACAGTCTTCCCGCTGGACATCTTCCGGCGGCTTTCAGGCCTTTACCGAACCACAAGGTTACACGACGAGTGTTCCTGTCGTAGGAGGCTGCTCGGCTGATGGATCGATTAGTATTGGAGATATGTACACTACCGATTCTAATTTTCACTACACCTCCTATCAGGCTTACCGCTGGACAGCGGGCTCTGGTATGGTGGGCGTTGGTTATCTCCCCGGTGGAGATCGCAGTGCCTCATTCGCGCTCTCTTCCAACGGCACAACTATATTGGGCGTTAGCACGTCAACAGACTTCCCGGGAGATCCAACGCAATATCCGTTCGAGGGTGAGTTTTTCCTATGGACAGCAGCGCAAGGGATGAAGAGCCTGGGCCGGCCCGCGGGTTTTGAATCTTTGTGGGCTGGCGGAGGTGGACTGAATTCAGACGGTTCGATCGGCGTCGTGGACGTGTTAGATCCAGTTTTTGGAGATAAGACAAGCTTCGTCATTCAGACTGCAACCAAGCTGTACTTCGACTTGCAAACTGCGCTCATCCAAGCGGGCGCGGGACCAGCTATTGCCAACTGGAGTAACTTTGCTGCTTCCATAAGCGACGATGGCAATACGGTGTTTGGCTCAGCAACCAACCCTTCGGGTCAAGAAGAAGGATTTATCGCACATTTCCCAGCCGGCTTTTTGCAAAATGATTTAGGAACAGTGAATTGGCTTCCAAATGCAGCCAACTCAAGTTGGAGTGACCCGGCGAACTGGTCGCTGGGCGGTCCACCAGGGGCATCGTATACCGCATCTTTTTCGACTAGTAATCACACAGCGATCGCATTCGACACCTTCGCGGACGTTTACAAGATTCTGTTTAATGCAAATGCGAGTCCGTTCTCGATCACGATAACTAACGCCTCGGTAATGAACATTACTGGTCCAGGTATCGTTAACAATTCGGCCAACATACAAAATTTTGTTGTGGAACAAAACGCGTTCCTCGTGTTGCCGAATGCTGCGACTGCCGGAACTTCCACAGTTCTCACCGCCAACAGCGCGAGTGATAGCACTTCATCTGCCGGCCAAATCTTTTTCGAGGATACGTCTAGCGCAAATTCCACGACGTTGATGATCAATGGCAGTGCAGTTTCAGGCTTGAGCGGTGCAACCGCTTACTTCTATGGGAATTCGTCTGCGGGTAATGCGACTTTAGTTGCCAATGCCAGCGCTGTAGGCGGTGGTGGCGGTGGTTACCTTGCGTTCTTTGATGGTTCATTAGGAGGAACGAGTCGAGTAAAAGTCTTCGGACCCGGAGACTTTACTGACGGCCTACTCTACATCGGTGGTCACAACTTCCCAGGACTGACGATCGGTTCGATCGAAGGCACCGGCCAAGTGTTTGTTGACTCGAACACCCTTGCGGTTGGAACCAATAATCTTAACACGATCTTTTCAGGTCACGTCTTCGATTTCGGACAACACGGAGGATTTACAAAAACCGGATCGGGAATCCTTACGCTCCAGGGACGAGCGGACAATGACTATTTTGACGATACTATGACGGTGAACATCAGCACCGGTTCAACGATTAACCTGAACTTCAATGGCACCGATATCGTCGGAACGTTGATCATAGATGGTGTTGTCCAGCCTCCAGGTCTTCATGGGAATGGCGAGGCTAACAGGGTAACGCAACGCAGCCTTCCCGCACCGAAAGGACTTGTCGGCAGTGGCAGACTTCGATCCGTCCTTCCGGTGGCGGTGTCGCGAAAAATCCAAGGCGCTAGTGCGCGTGACATTTATCTGCCAACGAATGGAACCATGGGTGTGGAATGCCGCAATCCCGGAGCGAATAGCAGTTACCAAATTGTCGTTAGCTTCCTTAACGCGGCCAGTTTCACTGGTGCCAGCGTTACTTCGGGCAGTGGGATGGTGACCAGCGCCACCGGAAACGGAACGAACACTGCGACAATCAACCTAGCGAATGTGAGTAGCGGCCAGACGCTGATAGTGACTCTGTTTAACGTAAACGATGGCAATGGTACACAGGATCTTCATATTCCGATGAGCGTGCTTGTCGGAGATGTCAACGGTAACGGCTCGGTCAATTCCTCGGATATCGCGCAGGTAAAATCCAAGTCGGGCCAGACAGTCGACAGTTCGAACTACCGGATGGATCTCAATGGCAATGGGCAGATAAATAGTTCTGATTTGACGCTGGCTAAATCGAAATCAGGCACCGGCCTTACTATCTCGTATTCGCAGAACTTCGATAGTGGTAGCGCGCCGGGCTTCAATCTCTCAGGACTGTGGCATGTAACGCAGAACTATCCGAGCAGCGGTTCTTACTCGTTAGGTTTTGTCGAAAACGAAACGGCATCCGCGACACCGAATGGTGACTATGATAACGGAACCGACGGCGCCACGGCTTTCTCCGGGCCTATCGCTATCGCTGGACCCAACCCAACGCTTACTTTCAAAGCTTTCGTCGGGGACGAGTGGGATCAGAGGCAGAGCGATTATGATGATCTGTTAGTTTGGGTGTCAACTGATGGAGTAAACTTCAGCCAAGCCATTGCGTCTTCATCACCTCACTTTGGCGACCCAACAATCCCCGAGTGGTCGGGGCCTGGGGCTCAACAGTACCATACCATAACGGTCGACCTTTCGCCCTATAACGGACGGGTCATTTACCTTGCCTTCAGTTTTTACACCTACGACGATTTGTTTAACCACTATCCGGGCGTGCGCATCGATGACATTCATGTGTTTAATGGGACTGGCTCGGTGACTCAAGGCCTACAAAAGACGAATGGTTCAAGAAGCGTGGAACGGGAGCAAAGGCTTCGCCGGATCAACGGCAGGTTGAACGCGAAGAATAGGATTGCGCGTGTACGGACTCCGTTGCTGCCAATTCCTCTGAAAGAACAGAGCCTGCTTCGCCCGAAATCTCCCGTGCGGCAGGGTAAGACAAGTTTCTAACTTTCCCCTTTCGATGGGGCAACTTGAAAAGTTGCCCCACTGCTCACATGGCGGCGCTCAAATGTGGCGCGAGCGTCTCGCTTGCGAATTTACAGATCACAAGTCGCGGGACTCGCGCGCTCTTTCACACCGCGATCGGGGCTTTGATCGCGGAATGCGGATCGTAACCGACGAGGCGAAAATCTTCGAAGCCAAAATCGTGAATGTTTTTCACAGCGGGATTGAGTTCCATCCTCGGTAACGGCCGGAAATCGCGCCTTAGCTGTTCGCGCGCTTGTTCAAGGTGATTTTGATAAAGGTGTAGGTCGCCAAACGTGTGGATAAACTCGGCCGGTTCCAAATCGCACACCTGCGCCACCATCATCGTAAGCAAAGCGTATGACGCGATGTTGAACGGCACCCCGAGAAACAAATCCGCGCTGCGCTGGTAAAGCTGGCAGCTCAAACCGCCATTCTGAACGTAGAATTGGAAGAGGAGATGACAGGGCGGCAGCGCCATTTTCTCGATCTCTCCGACGTTCCACGCGCTGACGATGAGACGACGGCTTTGCGGATTGGTTTTGATCTGTTCGATTACGCGATCAATTTGATTGATCGTTTCGCCATTCGCGCCGCGCCAGCTGCACCACTGCGCTCCATACACCGGACCAAGGTTGCCATTCTCATCGGCCCATTCATCCCAGATCGTAACGCCATGTTCATTCAGGTAACGAATGTTCGTGTCACCCCGCAAAAACCAGAGCAACTCGTAGATGATCGACTTCAAGTGGAGCTTTTTCGTCGTCAATAACGGGAAGCCTTCCCGTAAATCGTACCGCGCCTGCGCGCCGAATATCGAAAGCGTGCCGGTCCCGGTGCGATCCTCGCGAACGGCCCCGCGTTCGAGCACCTCGCGAAGGAGTTGATGATATTGCCGCATGTTACATTTCCGTGACGGGGCGCGACAATTTACATTCCCAAATTGTCAGGCGCGAACTCTTCCGCCATTATTCCGCTCGCGCGCCACACCATACTTCTTTAGCGCATGAAGCCGACAAGAAAAATCCTGATCATCGAGGACGAACCGGACGTGATCGATTTGCTGACGTTACAGTTACGCAAGAGCGGCGAATTCACCGCGTCCTTCGCCACGGATGGGGTCACTGGCCTGCGCAAGGCGCGCGAAGAATCCCCTGCTCTCATCGTGCTGGATCTCATGCTTCCGAAACTGCCGGGGCTCGAAGTTTGCAAATTACTCCGGACGGATCGAGTCACGCGCGACATTCCGATCATCATGTTGACGGCTAAAGCGGAGGAGATCGATCGCATCGTCGGCCTCGAGTTTGGGGCGGATGATTACGTGACAAAGCCGTTTAGCCCGCGCGAAATTATCCTACGGATCAAAGCGATCATTCGGCGCCGCAGCGGAGAAACAACCGAGGAAAAATTGACTGCCGGGCTCATTGCCGTCGATCCGGCCCGACATCGGGTGACGGTGGCGGATAAACCGGTTCGCCTCACGAGTGTCGAGTTCAAACTCCTCACCATGCTGTTGCGGCGGCCGGGTCGTGTGCAAACGCGCGATCGTTTGCTCAGTGAAGTCTGGGGTTACGAAAGCGTGATCGATACACGAACCGTCGACACGCATGTCCGCCGTCTTCGTGAAAAACTCGGAAAGGCTGCCGATCGGATCGAAACCGTCCGTGGTTTTGGTTACCGTTTGCGCGAAAGTTGAGGCGTCATTTCTTTGTTATGTCGAACAAAAAAGTTTACCCGCCGCGGCGGGAGACATCTCTTACTGATAATCAAGAATTGATAAGAGATTTGACTCGTTCGTTTCCCAACTCACTCGCGGCTACTCTCACGGCTTTACCGTCCATGTGGCTCGCCCCGCTCGCTCCATTGTCGACTACGCTTCGCTCCGCTCGAAATGACAAAGTGAGCGTAATCGTTGCGGCGGCGTCAAACGGGCGACGTCCCGTTTTCAAATCGCCATGAACTGGTTGATTTTCGGATTTATCGGGGCAGTCGTCATTGCAATCGTTTGGCTTTCGCTGCGGCGAAAGTGGATCCAGCCCTGGCACGATCTGGGAGAGATGGTCGACGCCATCGCGAATGACCGGAAACCGAAAACTTTTCTTCTAACAGCTAATCCATCGTCCCAGCGCATTGGTCTCGCCTTGGAAAAATTATCGCTGCAGCGGCGGGAACTGAGCGATCGCATTCGCGAGGGGGAATTTAATATTCAGGCGATCCTCGGCGCGATGCTGGATGGCCTCGCCGTTGTCGATGAGCAGCGCCGAATCCAGATGATGAATCCGGCATTCGCGCATTTGCTTGGTCTCGAAAAAATTGAAACCGCCACACCGTTGTTCGAAGCTGTGCGCGACGCCGCGGTCGAACATGCGGTTGCGGAAACGTTGCGCACCGGCGAACCGCACGAACAGGCGTTGCGCGTCACACGCGCGCCTGGTGATATCGCAGACATTGATGTCAGCGCGGTCGCGTTGCGCGAAAGGTCGCAGCGCATTCGCGGCGCGGTGCTGTTGTTGCGCGACATCACGCAGTTGCGCCGGGCCGAGCAGGTACGGCGTGATTTTGTCGCAAACGTTTCGCACGAATTGCGGACGCCGCTTTCGATCTTTCGCGGTTATCTCGAAACCTTGCTGGAGGAACCCAACCAGCCCCCGGCCGAACTGCTCCGCATTTTCGAGGTCATGGAAAAACATTCCAAGCGACTCAATCTGCTCGTGGAAGATGTCTTGAGTCTGGCGCAACTGGAGGACCCGGGAACAAGGCTCAATTTCACCGAAATCTATCTTCCCGATTTTCTGGCCGGCATTTTGCGGGATTGGCAGAAACGTCTCGATGCGAAACTGCTCAAATCCTCCCTCGATGCGCCGCCGGATTTGCCGGTGATTTCTGCGGATGAACACCGTCTGCAGGAAGTCATCTACAACCTGCTCGATAACGCGGTGAAATATTCGCAGCCGGAGGGGGATATTCGCCTTTCCGCGAATCGCGCCGGCGACTCCGTTCGATTGGCGATTTCGGATCAGGGCACCGGCGTTCCATCACGCGATTTGCCGCGAATCTTTGAGCGCTTCTATCGCGCGGACAAAGCGCGCAGCCGCGAACTCAGCGGAACCGGTCTCGGCCTCTCGATCGTAAAACATATCGTCGAGCTGCACGGCGGTCGGGTGGAAGCTGAGAGTGAAGTCGGCCGCGGGACGACAATCAGCGCGATTTTGCCGATTCGTCCCGAGAACGGCGACTCCGTCACAGAATCGTAACATCAAATAAATTGCCGCCCCGCGACCGGCTGAGCCATCGTTTCGGCTGTGTGAAGGATACCCGTTTCAGCGAGAAATATTCGTATTCGCCCGGCGATCGAAACTGTCATGTCGAGCGTAAAAGTTTACCGGCTGCGGCGGGAGACATCTTTTTCAGTTCATCAAGGGGAGAATAATGAGCCATTCCTCGACAACGCTCGGAATGACAACGGAACTGCCGGTATGGAAACCAGCGAAGTCGCGCACATTCACCTGCGAAAAAGCGATCAAGGTCTACTTCGGCAGCAACGCCTTCGTGGCCATTTTGGTGCTGGCACTGATTACGGTTTTTCTTTTCCGCGAAGGATTCGGTTTCTTCGGTGGAAACCTGAAAGGTCTGCGCCTCTATCGGCAGGCCGGTCTCGAATACGTCGATATCGTTCGGGCCGAAGCTGAGAAGCATGCGGCGCTTTCACGCGCCTTGAACGATTTGCGCCAGCGGCAGGCTCTTGTTTCCGCCGAAAAAAATATTCCGGCAGCGCAAATCGCAGCCGATCTCGTTCCGTTCGATCGTTTCAGTTCCGCGTTTTCCGACAGTGGCGAGGAGCTCAACGGCCTTGTTTCCGATTTGAGTGATCAAGCCAGCTCGCTGAAAGAGTTGCTGACCGTCCGCGCGGAATTTGCCGACAAGAAAAATGCTTTGGAAAAACAAGGCGCGCATGCGGAAGCCGCCAGGATTGCCGTGCCCGAAGTCGATCGCGCAGGCGCTGTCACCAAACTTCAGGAAGCAACTTCGGTCTTTGAAACTGTCAGTACGACGTTAGCCGCCAAGATCAACGAGTTAATGACAGCGCCACCGCGCCTTTCCGATCCCGATCCACAGAAGCACTTCCAAAAATGGCAAAGAAACGCACAAGCGTATCGGGCAAGTCTGCCGCAGACATTGAAGCAATTGCGCGCATGGTCGCCGGATCGCCCGGTGCCGTGGTATCGATCAATTACATCCTTCCTGTTTGGTCGCGAATGGATCACCGCCAGTTTCTGGCAGGATTGGTATGGGATCATTCCTTTGCTCGTCGGTTCGATTCTCGTCGCGATTGTCGCGTTGATCATTGCCGTGCCGGTCGGCGTGACCTCTGCCATTTACGTCAGCGAGGTCGCCTCGCCTAACGAGAAAAAATTCATCAAACCTTACGTTGAATTTTTCTCCGCTATTCCCTCGGTCGTGCTTGGGTTTTTTGGGATTGCCGTGGTCGGTCAGGCTATCCGCGCTGCTTCACATTCGAAATTGTTGAGTTGGGTTTCATTTTTCCCGATTAGCGAGCGCCTCAATGTCTTTACCGCCGGGACCCTGCTTGCGTTCATGGCCATACCAACAATTTTTACGCTGGCGGAAGATGCGCTGCGCAACGTGCCGCGGGGTTTCAAGGAAGCTTCTTATGCGCTCGGCGCGAATCGCCTGCAAACAATCCTGCGCGTGCTCGTTCCGGCATCGCTTTCCGGAATCGTCTCCGCGATTTTGCTCGGGCTCGGTCGCGTCATTGGCGAAACGATGGTGGTTCTGCTCTGCGCCGGAAATCGCATCGCCATTCCCGATTTTACCGAAGGACTCGGCGCATTTTTCCAGCCGGTTCACACTATGACCGGCATCATCGCGCAGGAAATGGGTGAAGTCGTCCGCGGCAGCTTGCATTACCGCGCGCTTTTCATGGTTGGTCTCGTTCTTTTCGCGCTCACGCTCGGGATCAACTACTTCGCGCAAAAACTGGTGACGCGTTACCGCATGAATATCGGGTGAATGACGAAGCTCGAATGACAAATGGCGAAGGAATGACGAACGCTGCGACACTTTGGGGAAATTTGATCGCCTAACGAGAAATGGATGCCGAAACACACAGGAATCAGCCGATAACGAAGAACAAGTCAGATCGTTCGGATCTGGGAGTTCCTTCGTCCTTCGTCATTCGCCATTCGTCATTCAAACGGCGCTCTCGCCACGAGCGCGCCGTTTTCTGGATCTTCCGCCTAACGACTTATGTGTTGATCGCGTCCACCGGCTATATCTTTCTCGATATTGCGGTCAAAGGCGGCCGCACCGTTTTCAAGAGCACTGCGCCTTACATCAACGTCGATTTTCTGACGCAGCCTCCGCAGACCCTCTACGTCTTCGATTACGAAGGAAAGAAAATGACGCTGAGCGACCGCGAATTCCGCAGTTGGAAAGCGGCGCATCCCGGCGTTGAAGTCGAAGCGAATAGCATCGCCTATTCGGCCGGCGGCATCTGGCCCTGCATCGTCGGCACTGCATTGCTCGTGGTCGGTTCGATGATCATCGCGCTCGTCATCGGGATCAGCAGCGCGATTTATCTCAACGAATACAGCCGCAACGGTCCGATGATCCGTCTCATTCGCGTCGCCATTCTTAACCTCGCCGGCGTTCCTTCCATCGTCTTCGGTCTTTTCGGTTTTGGACTGTTCGTCATTTTCTTCGGCTGGAACGTTTCCTTGCTCGCCGGCTGGTTCACGCTTGGCCTCATGATTCTGCCCGCGATTATCACGGCAAGTGAAGAATCGCTGCGCGCCGTTCCGCAGGGTTTGCGGGAAGGCTCGCTCGCGCTTGGCGCGACGAAGTGGCAAACCATCCGCAAAAATGTTTTGCCCTACGCCTTTCCCGGCATCCTCACTTCATCCATTCTCGGCATCGCGCGCGTCGCCGGTGAGACCGCACCGATTATGTTCACCGCCGCCTACGCGATGCGCGATGAAATGCCGTGGCAGGTCCAGCATTGGACCGATTTCTTTTTCCAGGGAGTGATGGCGTTGCCCTACCACATTTATGTGGTCAGCTCGAAAATTCCGCAGAACGAATACACCGAGCGCGTGCAGTACGGCACCGCGCTCGTTTTTCTCGCCCTCGTTATGCTGATCGCGCTCACCTCCATTTTATTGCGAGAACGAACCAGGAGTCGCTTATCATGGTAAGCTTAGCCGAAATGCCGCCCGTCGCCGCCCAACCACAAACTAACGAACGAGGGATTGAGATGGAACTAATCGAGCCGCCGATCATCACGATCGAGAATCTCGATTTCGCTTACGGCACAAACCGCGTTCTGCATGATGTGAATCTGCGCATTCCACCACGCGCCGTTACCGCCTTCATTGGTCCATCGGGCTGCGGGAAGACCACATTGTTGCGTTGTCTCAATCGCATGAACGACATGATCGATGGCGCGCGCGTCGTGCGCGGTTGCATCTCAATCGAAGGAACCAATATCAGCTCGCCGGAAGTCGATCCGGTCGAGCTGCGTCGCCGCGTTGGCATGGTTTTTCAAAAATCGAACCCGTTTCCAAAATCGATTTACGACAACATTGCTTACGGCTTGCGCATCGCTGGCATCAAACGGCGGGCGAAGATCGATGAAGCGGTGGAGAAAAGTTTGCGCTCGGCGGCCTTATGGGACGAAGTGAAAGATCGTCTGCACGTCAGCGGCTACGGATTATCCGGCGGCCAACAACAACGATTGTGCATCGCGCGCGCGCTCGCCGTCGAACCACAGATTGTTTTGATGGACGAACCGTGTTCGGCGCTCGATCCCATCGCGACCGCAAAAATTGAGGAGCTGATTCACGAACTGAAACGCGAATACACCATCGTCATCGTCACGCACAACATGCAGCAGGCCGGTCGCTGCTCCGACCATACCGCGTTCTTCTATCTTGGCCGCCTGATCGAGTTCGGTCCCACTTCGAAAATCTTCTCCAATCCGGGTGAAAAACAGACGGAAGATTACATCACCGGCCGATTTGGTTAACGACCATTGATGAAACCGCGGATGACGCGGATTACACGGGTGAATTCAGATGGCGAGTATTGAGTACGAAAGAAGAGAAATGCGGCCTAACAACAAATAAAGCAATGAAACAAAAGGTAGTATCTCTTTTCTGTAATCCGTTCCATCCGCGTTATCCGCGGTCAAAAGAATTTCGACCATGATCGCACCGAAACATATTCTTGGAACATTCGATGAAGCGCTCGCCTCGTTGCGCGATAACGTTCTCATGATGGCCACGCTCGCGGAGCGCAGTCTCGATCGCGCGATGAAAGGTTTATTTGATCGCAACGACAACGTTTGCGCGAATGCCATTGCCGACGACGAAGAAATCGATCAACTCGAAAAGCAAATCGACAAGGACGGCGTCGACATCTTGTTGCGCTTTCAACCGGTCGCGTCCGATCTGCGCCGTGTTGTCTCCGCCATGAAGCTTTCCTCCAATCTTGAACGCATTGCCGATCAGGCCGTTAACATCGCGCGCAAAGCGCGAAAGTTGAATCAACATCCGCCATTGCCAGAGGTAGAATTGATCGTGCCGATGTGGGACCAGGCACTTTCGATGTTCAAAGACAGCGTCGATGCCTTTGTGCGCGAAGACGTGCAACAAGGTCGCGACCTGATTCCGCGGGACGAAAAACTCGACGAACTCAACCGCATCGCCAGCCGTCGCCTGATCGAACGCATGGCGCAGGACCCGGAACAATTACGGGGCTACCTGAACCTGATGTTCATCGGTCGTCATCTCGAACGCGTCGGCGATCATGCGACCAATATCGCGGAAGATGCTGTTTACGCCGCCGCCGCGGAAGACATTCGCCATCAGCCTTTCGTGCCCGCGGCGGGGAGCGAATAGCTCTGCTCCACTAGGGCATCATGTAAACTTCAGCCAGGGCGACACCCGTGCCTCCGTTCACTCCGCGAACGATCGCCGTATAACGACCGGGAGCTAATGTAACCAGGATTGCTGACTCGTAGTTATTGGTGGGCGCAAGACCGCTGGTTGCAATCTTACTGAGGTTGGAAGCCGTGCGCCAGTTATCGTTCCTTCGCATGAGTGTGCCATTCGCATCATACAGGTCTAGCATGGGATTGCGAAGTTCACCGGAAACACCGAGCGCGTGTAATTCAGGACCGATGGCCCGAAGCAGTATTTCCTTCGACGTCTTGCCGCCGATGACGAGGCCATCAATAAGGACACCGTCGCCGGTTAGGACAAGGCCTCGGGCAGAGAGGTTGATTAACTCAGAGTCATTCTTTTGAGATAAGGCGTATATTTCTCCCAAGGCAATACCGGTCGTGTTAAACTTGCCGCGGATGATTGCGGTGTAAGGTCCCGGCGGTAATGTCGCGATGATCGCTGGTTCGCGGATGTTCTTTGGCGCGAAACCACTCGCCTGGATCTGCGCTCTTTGCGGACTCGTTATCCAATCGTCATTGGAATAAATCAGTGAGTTTTCGTGATACAACTCCAAGGTAGGGTTGAAAAGTCTTCCGGGAAGCGGCTTGTTGTTAACTTCTAGGGAAGGACCCAGCGCGCGAACCAGTACCTTCGCAGGCGCCGTTCCCTTCACGACAAACCCGTTAATCGTAACTTGGTTACCAGTGCCAACATGTGATCGCGACGAGATATTGATTAGCTGACCTGGATCAGGTGTTGGCGTCGCGGTGGGTGTGGCGGTCGGATGCGGTGTTGGGGTTGGCGTCGCAGTCGGTGTTGGCGTCGCAGTCGGCGTTGGCGTCGCAGTCGGCGTCGGCGTCGGCGTTGGCGTAGGTGTAGGTGTATGGGTAGGGGTAGGGGTTGGCGTCGCGGTCGGCGTAGGGGTTGGTGTCGGAGTGTGAGGGGTTGGAGTTGGCGTCGCCGTGGGGGTAGGCGTTGGCGTTGCCGTCGGGGTTGGTGTCGCTGTCGGCGTAGGGGTTGGAGTCGGCGCAAGAACGGAAAGAATCGCGTTGTGGCTCGTCACACTTCCAGAGCTGTTACTCACAACGACGAGGAACCTGTCGCCACTGTCAGCCAACGTTGTCGCCGGCGTGGTGTATGTCGAGCTTGTGGCTCCTACAATCGTCTCTGAGTTGTTCCTCCGCCATTGGTATGTTAACGGCCCTGGTCCGGTAGCGGTTACGCTAAAGGTGGCCGTTTGGCCGGCTGTCACGGTCTTATTCTGAGGCTGTTGAACAATGGTTGGAGTTGGGACTGGTGTAGGCGTTGGAGTTGGAGTCGCGGTGGGTGTAGGCGTTGCGGTCGGGGTTGGCGTTGCGGTCGGGGTTGGCGTTGCGGTCGGTGTGGCCGTCGGACTCGGTGTTGGTGTCGGCGTTGGTGTCGCGGTAGGCGTAGCTGTCGGAGTCGGTGTTGGTGTCGGCGTTGCGGTAGGCGTGGCCGTCGGAGTCGGTGTTGGTGTCGGCGTTGCGGTAGGCGTGGCCGTCGGACTCGGTGTTGGTGTCGGCGTTGCGGTAGGCGTGGCCGTCGGAGTCGGTGTT